>ENA-UESE01000158-UESE01000158.1-human-gut-metagenome-genome-assembly--contig:-NODE-158-length-112658-cov-9.738864_pt1 | contig 112658 bp, 104 predicted proteins | sample MGYA00242995_ERZ507996 | MGnify/ENA primary metagenome ERZ507996 (study PRJEB26167, sample SAMN06115489) | human gut metagenome | host: Homo sapiens | place: China:Sichuan | collected 2015-04-15...
ACATAGTCTTTTATGTGAGGCTGCCGGGGAAAGCAGGAAGGGGAGAACTGACACAGGTTATCATCAATGTGGAAGCCAAGAAGGATGAGCCGGGAGGGTATGAAATCCTGAACCGTGCCATCTTTTATGTGAGCAGACTGATTTCCTCCCAGAAAGAGAGGGACTTTGAGAACTCCAGTTATGATGATATGAAGCGGGTGTACTCTATCTGGGTGTGTATGAACATGGAAGAAAATACCATGAGTCATATCCACCTGACAAAGGATGACCTGATAGGAAGACATGACTGGAAGGGAAAGCTTGATTTACTGAACATAGTTATGATAGGATTAGCAAAAGAGCTTCCGGAGCACAGTGAGATGTATGAGCTGCACCGGCTGCTGGGGGCGCTGTTGTCGAACAGACTTAGTTTGGGAGAGAAGTTGGATATCATCGGAGGAGAGTATGAAATTCCGATGTAAGAGGAATTGAGGAAGGACGTGAGTGCTATGTGTAACCTGAGTCAGGGGATAGAGGAAGAAGGCATCGCGATAGGAATGGCAGAGGGCGAAGCCGGGCTGATTCTGAGAATGTATAAAAATGGTTTTACAGCGGAGCAGATAGCGACAGCCACAGATAAGGATGTAAAAGAAGTAGAAGAAATTATAAAAAGGAGCTGAAAAACAGCTCCTTTTTGGTTGGAATTTTTATTTGGTTTATCAGTGGGACATAACTTCTTTCCAGAGGTTATTGTAAAGCTCGTCGCCGTCCTCGCCGAGATAGGTAAATACTTCCATATTGTCATACTCGGACAAGTCAGGAAAAGCAACTTTGGAGTTTTTGATGTCCTCATCCTCAATCTGTTCCTGGGCTATGATATTCGGAGTAGAGTAGGTAATATATTCAAAATTCTTTAAAGCAATATCCCCACGGCACATAAAATCAATAAACTTTTCGGCATTTTCCTTGTTTGGAGCATTTTTCGGAATGACCCAGCCGTCAATCCAGATATTGCTGCCTTCTTCGGGAACTACATATTCCAAATCAGGATTTTCCCGCTTGGTGTAAATGGCTTCACCGGAGTAAATAACGCCGAGAGCAGCCTCTCCGCCAATCATCTTGTCCCGTACCTGGTCAATAACATATGCCTGTACAAGAGGCTTCTGGGCAATCAGGGAATCCCTTGCAGTCTGCAACTCGGTTTCATCCAGTGTATTCATGGAATAGCCATTTAACTTTAAAGCAACCATGAAAGCATCTCTGACGGAATCCTGCATGAGGATACTGTCTGCATATTTTTCATCCCAGAGAATGGACCAGCTTGTTACCGGTTCATCTACCATGGTTTTATTATAAAGAATACCGACTGTTCCCCAGCAATAAGGTACGCAGTATTTGTTGCCGGGGTCAAAGCCCTCTGCCTGTTCATAGTACTGTGTACCAATGTTTGCTTTGGCATTCGGCATATTGTCAAAATTCAGTTCCTGTAACAAATCATTTTCAATCATTTTATTTACCATGTAATCAGAAGGGCAGATGACATCATAGGCAGAAGAACCTGCCTCCACCTTGGGATACATGGATTCGTTTGTTTCAAATTCATCATAGATAACCTTGATGCCGGTTTCCTGTTCAAATAATTCCAGTGTTTCCGGGTCGATATATTCTCCCCAGTTGTATACATAAACAGAACCGTTTTCGCCGGAGTTTTCGGAACCGCATCCGGTCAGAACTGATGCGGCAAGAACTCCGCAGAGCAGTAAAGCAGTGAATTTTTTCATTTTTCTCCTCATTTCTGCGCACGTTCCTTGCGCATGACGAGTTTGTGTCAGGTGCGCGCAGACACAAATCTCGCGATTGAAAAATTTTATTTTTCAATCTTCTCCTCCTGTTACAATTACTTGTTTTGCCGTTTGGATTTCGGCGTATAATTTACCAGTACAAGAAGTACCAGTACGGTAACAAAGATAATAGCGGAAAGTGCATACATTTCCGGTTTGATGCCCTTTTTGACCTCGGTGTAAATCTTGGTGGAAAGGGTGTCGATGCCGGGGCCCTTTGTAAAATGGGTGATAATAAAATCATCCAGGGACATGGTAAATGCCATTAAAAAGCCGGAAAGGATACCGGGCAGAATATCCGGGAAAACCACCTTGAAAAATGCCTGCAAATGGGAGGCACCAAGGTCAAGCGCGGCTTCATAGGTGCTGGGATTCAACTGCTTCATTCTTGGCATAACACTTAATATGACATAGGGAATATTAAAGGTGATATGTGCCAGAAGAATTGTCAGGAATCCAAATTTGATTCCCAGACTGATAAATAAAAGCATCAGGGAAATACCGGTAACGATTTCCGCATTCAGCATGGGAATATTGGTAATCCCCATGAGGATAGTACGGTTCCTTTTTTTCATTCCCTGCATGGCGATACAGGAAATGGTTCCGATAATGGTTGCAGTCAGCGCAGAGAGAAATGCGATGGCGAGGGTATTTACCAGAGCCTGCATGATAACCTGATTTTCAAAAAGGCTCTTATACCATTTTAAAGTAAAGCCTCCCCATTTTGCACGGGTTTTACTGGCATTGAAGGACAGTACAATCAGCGTGACAATAGGAGCGTATAGAAAAATAAAAATCAGGGCAATATAAATCTTCCGGGCAACAGTTTTCATCATAATGCATTTGCCTCCCCTTCTTTATCTGTCACGGCGCTGATAACCATGTTGAAAATAATAAAGAGCATCAGGACGATGGAAAGACCGCTTCCCAGATGCCAGTTTCCGGTCTGGGTAAATTCCTGCTCAATAACGTTACCAATCAGAAGGATTTTGCTGCCGCCTAAAATCTTGGAAATAACGAAGGTAGTCAGGGCGGGAACAAACACCATGGTAATTCCGCTGATAACACCGGGAATACTTAAGGGGAAAATAATCTTGAAAAAGGTCTGGACACTGTTTGCCCCCAAATCCCTTGCAGCATTTACCACATTGACATCGATTTTTACCAGTACGTTATAAATAGGCAGCACCATAAAGGGCAGGAAATTATAGACCATGCCCAGAATAATGGCGCCCGGAGTGTTGATAATATTTAAGGAGGGAAGGTGCAGCAGATTCAGGATACTGTTGATAACACCTGTCTTTTCCAGAAGGGTCTGCCATGCGAGAGTACGAAGGAGAAAGTTCATCCACATGGGCAGAATAAAAATCAGCACAATAAAGGAATCCTTATTGGTATGCATCCCGCAGAGAATCATGGCAAGGGGATACGCCAGTAAAAAGCAGATAACAGTGCTGATAAGGGATAATTTTACGGATTCCCATAACGCCTTGGAATGTTCCGGGGTAGCGATAGCAGCAATATTTTCCAGGGTAAGGGCACCGGATTTATCCGTCAGTCCGTAGTAGAATACCATTCCAAGAGGAACCAGAATAAACAGTACTGACCAGAAAATAAAAGGTGCAGATAACAATTTTCTATTCATTGACACCGACAGCCTCCTCATCCTCGGATTCCGGTTTGTTCATAATCTGGATATTGAAGGGGTCAACCCTGATTCCAACCGGAGTTCCCACCTCATACATTTTTGTAGAATGAACAAGCCATTCATATCCGTTTGCAGTAACTTCCATTTCATAATGAACGCCCTTGAAAATCAGATGGGTAACAGTTCCCTGAATGGTTCCTTCTCCGGGAGCAACCAGTTCCACATCCTCCGGGCGGATGACAACATCCACAGGGCGGTTTTCTCCAAAGCCCTCATCCACACAGGCAAAACGTGCGCCTAAAATTTCCACAAGGCAGTCACGGACCATGGTAGCGCCGATAATGTTACTGTCCCCGATAAAGTCAGCGACAAAGGCGTTTTCTGGCTCATTATAAATCTTTTCAGGAGTACCGATCTGCTGGATATACCCCTGATTCATAACCACGATAGTATCGGACATGGTAAGAGCCTCTTCCTGGTCGTGGGTGACATAAATAAAGGTAATGCCAAGCTCGTTTTTCAGCCGGATAAGCTCGTATTGCATGTCCTGACGGAGCTTTAAATCAAGGGCACCAAGGGGCTCGTCCAGAAGCAGCAGCTTCGGTTCGTTGACAATCGCCCTTGCGATGGCAATTCGCTGCTGCTGGCCGCCGCTTAAGGAGTCGGGCATACGATGCTCGTAACCATCCAGATTTACCAGCTTCAGGGCATACTTGATTTTATCATCAATATAGGATTTGGATTTATTTTTGATTTTTAATCCGAAGGCAATGTTTTCCGCGATATCCATATGGGTAAAAAGGGCGTACTTCTGAAATACCGTATTCAGATTTCTTTTATTCGGCGGAAGCTTGGTAATATCCTGACCGTTAAAGATAACCTGTCCCTTATCCGGCTTTTCAAATCCACCCAGAATACGCAGAGTGGTAGTTTTTCCGCATCCGCTGGGACCTAAAAGGGTTAAAAATTCATTTTCCCGGATATAAAGATTCAAATCGTCAAGAATTAACTGGCTGTCATAGGACTTGGAAATATTCACCAGATTTACCAATTCGTTTTTCATGCGGCAATCCCTCTTTTTTCTTTCAAAAGTAAATAAAAAAGTATATAAGCGTACTGCCTTTGATTTTATACAGTTTGCAGGGGAAAGTCAACGAATATTTCATATGGAAAAGTATTTTACAAAGCAGGGCTTTATGCTATAATAGGCGCAGAGGAAAAACAGGCATCAGCGAAGCAGACATTTGCTTTTTGTGCGCTTTATTAACGGGCAGATGCCCTGCGATAAGCAGGACAAAAAGCGCGTCAGCGCGGAAATGGAGATTATTACTATGGAGAAGGAAAGATATGTGGCATATGTTTCTACCTATACACAGGGGGACAGCCACGGAATTAAAATATATGATGTGGATATGAAGCATGGCAGATTTATTGAGAAGGACAAGGTGGAAATTACCAATTCTTCCTATGTTACCATTTCCCATAATGGAAAGTATCTTTATTCCATAACAGACTTTGGTGTGGAAGCCTACAATATTTTAAAGGACGGGGATTTGGAGCTGATTAACTTTGCTCCCATCAACGGAATGCGTGGCTGCTATGTTTCCACCGATTATACAGACCGGTATCTGTTTGTGGCAGGCTATCATGACGGAAAGCTGACAGTGCTCCGGTTAAAAGAAGACGGTGCTATCGGCGAGATTACGGATGAAATTTTCCATAAGGGACTGGGCAGTATTGCGGAAAGAAATTTCAGACCCCATATCAACTGTGCCCGGATGACCCACGACAATAAATATCTGCTTGTTGCAGACCAGGGAATGGATCATGTGAATGTCTATCGGTTTGATGCGGAAAACGGCAAGGTGCTTCTGGCAGATGTTATCCGCAGCGAAATGGAATCTGCTCCCAGACATATTAAAATTTCAAAGGACGGCAGATTTATTTACATCATCCACGAATGGAAATGTTACATAGACGTTTATTCCTATGAGGAGAAGAACGGTCAGCCTGTATTTGAAAAGGTACAGACTGTGGAAGTGGCAAAAAGGGAAAAGGGCTGTTCCAATGCCTGCAGTGCCCTGACCTTCTCGGAGGATTACAAATATCTGCTCAGCTCTGTTGCGGGAGATAATTCCGTTGTTTTATATAAGGTAGACGAAAAGACCGGAATGCTGACAAGAATTTTCTGTCTGCCCATCAGCGGAGAATATCCCAAGGATGCCAGCCTGTTCCCCAACAATAAGTTTCTGGTTTCCTTAAACCATGAAACCAATGACATGACCTTTTTCCATGTGGATTTAAAGAACGGCACCATGGTAATGAACGGGGCGCCGATTAAGGTAAATGTTCCGAACTGCATCATTTTCCATAAGCTGGAGTCGGAGGAAGAGGAGAAGCAGGCAGGGGAAGGAAAGCATACGGAAAAAGAGTAATCGAAGTAAAAGCCAGCGAAGTATAGGGACAAATAAAAAGTCAGATGACAGATAAATACAAAACGGAAGTACCTGTAAAGGGAACTTCCGTTTTTTGGAATATTATGATTCTGTATCTGTTTCCTTCCCGTAAATTTTTTCCAGGGTATCCATTCTGGCAGAGAGATTTAACAGCATGGCATCCAGAACGGTGAGAGCGGTCATACATTCCATGACAACGACAGCTCTGGGAACGATAACAGGGTCGTGGCGTCCCTTGATATTGATGTCGATTTCCTCCCCCTTGTTATTTACGGTCTGCTGGGTCTGGAAAATGGAAGGAGTAGGCTTTACACTGGCGCGGATAATCAGAGGAGAACCGTCACTGATGCCGCCCAGCGTTCCGCCGCTGTGGTTTGTAACTTTTGCTGTTTGTCCATTTTCGGACAGCCGGAAGGCATCATTGTTTTCGCTGCCTCTGAGGGTGCTGACGAGGGTACCGTCCCCGATTTCCACTGCCTTTACCGCACCGATGGACATAATTGCCTTTGCCAGATTGGCATCCAGCTTTTCAAATACCGGGTCGCCGATTCCGGCGGGAAGACCGGTTACAACACATTCCATGGTACCGCCCAGAGAATCTGTCTGCTGTTTGATTTGCTCCAGACAGGCAACTGCTTCTTTACTTGCGGTATAGTCCGGCATGGCAGTCGGAGTCCGGCAGATGGCTTCCCGGTCAAAACGGGTTTCATCAATGGAAATCGGACCGAGGGAACGGGTATAGGCAAAAACATCAATCCCAAGCTGCTTTAAAATTTTACATGCCACAGCCCCTGCGGCAACCCTGCCTATGGTTTCCCTGCCGGAGGAGCGTCCGCCGCCTCTGTAGTCCCGGAAGCCGTATTTTGCATCAAAGGTATAGTCCGCGTGACCGGGGCGGTAGCAGGAGGCAATTTCACTGTAATCCCCGGATATCTGGGAGGTGTTTCTGACAAGCATGGAAATGGGGGTGCCTGTGGTAACACCCTCAAAGACACCGGATAAAATTTCAACCTCATCCGCTTCCTTCCTTGGGGTTGTCAGAGAACTGGTGCCGGGTTTCCTGCGGTTTAAGTAGCTCTGAATATCGTCCTCTGTCAGGGAAAGACCGGCGGGACAGCCGTCAATGACGACGCCCAGTGCTTTTCCGTGGGATTCTCCCCAGGTTGTAATGCGAAAAACGGTGCCAAAAGTAGAGCCTGCCATGCTTTGTCCTCCCGATATCCGGAATATTTCCGGTAAATTTCTGTAAGATTTTTCTGCTATTATACAAAATTCCACAGAAAATAGCAACTTTTTGAGAAAACTTGATGCACACCGGAAAAGAATCTGGTATACTACATAAGTACCAGACAAGCGGGAAACAGGAAACACAAAGGCAGAGAAAAAATGAAAGAAACTTTGGAAGAGCAGTTTCGCAAAAAGATACTGAAAATAGGAAAAAAGAATAAAGTTGCCGGGAAATGTATGCTTCCTGTACTGATAGTGGGAATGTTTTTCCTGCGGGTGGCGGCATACTGCAGAAATAACGGAAAAAGATTTGCCATGTTGGCTGTGACGTTGCTGTTTTTTGTTGTTTACAGCAGTTTTTCCTTTCCGGCATTTATTTATAATACAGAAGGAAGCAGCATACAGGTTTCGGAGGAAGCGGCGGATGTAACGCTTGCAGAGGAAACCTTTATCAATCTGGAAGAGATTGAACTGCTGGAGGATGAGGATGTCAGGCTGGAGGGCGAAGCCTACGGAGAAACCTCTCACGGCATGGATATTGTTGCAAAATACAGCGCAGTGGAAATTCTGGATTCCACACCCTATCACAACAGTGAAGCACAAAGGGAAGAATATGTGGAGCCGGCAGAGGAGAACGGAGAAAACTCCGGCTTTTCAAGGGATGACTGGCGGCTTGTACTGATTAACAAGCAGCATTCCATACCCGAGGATTATTCCTTTACTCTGGGCAGCATCAATACCATGAAGGGTTCCATGTACTGCGATGAAAGAATCATTGACGACTTACTGGATATGCTGCAGGCTGCCAAGGAGGACGGCATAACGCTGGCTATCTGTTCCCCTTACCGGGATTTGGCATATCAGGAGAAGCTTTTTAACAGGAAGGTAGTCCGCTATATGAATCGGGGAATGTCTTATCTGGAGGCTTATCAGCTTGCCAGTCAGGCGGTCACGGTTCCTGGTGCCAGCGAGCATCAGATTGGGCTGGCGCTGGATATTGTAACGGATTCCTATCTGACGCTGGATGAGGGCTTTGGAGATACCCCGGCGGGAAAATGGCTGGCAGAGAACAGCTGCCATTATGGATTTATCCTCCGGTATCCGAAGGATAAGGAATATATTACGGGAATTGAATATGAGCCCTGGCATTTCAGATATGTAGGGACAGAGGCGGCAACCCTGATGACAGAACAGGGGATTACGCTGGAAGAATTTTGGGAGGATTTATAAAAAGATGTATCGTATTTTAAAGACAGAAGGCAGAGCAAAAAGAGCAGAGTTTACTACAGTACACGGCGTCGTTCAGACGCCTGTATTTATGAATGTGGGAACTGTTGCGGCAATCAAGGGTGCGGTTGCTACCTCAGACCTGGAGCAGATAAAGACCCAGATTGAGCTTTCCAATACCTATCATCTGCATGTAAGACCGGGGGATGAGGTTGTAAAAAAGCTGGGAGGACTGCATAAGTTCATGTCCTGGAACAAGCCTATTTTAACCGATTCCGGCGGATTTCAGGTATTTTCCCTGGCAGGACTGCGGAAGATAAAGGAGGAGGGTGTTACCTTCCGTTCCCATATTGACGGACATAAAATATTCATGGGGCCGGAGGAGAGTATGCGGATACAGTCCAATCTGGCTTCCACGATTGCCATGGCGTTTGATGAGTGTACTCCCAGTAAGGCGGAGAGAAGCTATGTGCAGGCATCTGTAGAGCGGACAACCAGATGGTTGGAGCGCTGCAAAAGAGAAATGGCACGCTTAAACAGTCTGGAGGATACCATCAATCCCAATCAGCTTCTGTTCGGCATCAATCAGGGTGCCGTTTATGCGGATATCAGAATTGAGCATGCAAAGCGGATTGCAGAGCTGGATTTGGACGGTTATGCGGTGGGAGGACTTGCCGTAGGAGAAACCCATGAGGAAATGTATCATATTCTGGATGAGGTGGTTCCCTTCCTGCCCCAGGACAAGCCTACTTATTTAATGGGAGTTGGAACTCCTGCCAATATTTTAGAGGGGGTGGAAAGAGGTATCGACTTCTTTGACTGTGTATATCCCAGCCGGAACGGACGGCATGGACATTTATATACAAATCATGGAAAAATCAATCTCTTTAATGCAAAGTATGAGCTGGATGACAGACCTGTTGAGGAGGGCTGTGGCTGTCCGGCATGCCAGAGGTATTCCAGAGCCTATATCCGGCATCTGTTAAAGGCAAAGGAAATGCTGGGCATGCGGCTCTGCGTCCTGCATAACCTGTATTTCTACAATACCATGATGGAAGAAATCCGGGATGCACTGGACGAGGGAAGATTTGCAGAATATAAAAAGCAGAAGCTGGAGGGCATGGCGGCTTCGGAGGAATCCTAAAAAATATATAAAGTGCTTGCCCTATTGTTATTTTTTGTGTATAGTGGTAAATGATGACGCGAAAGGTGCCCCAGTGGGCATCGGAATGGAGGAGAAATGGTCGTTTTATTAAGTTCGGAAGCTGCTGCAGCAGGTGGAGCAGGCGGAATGTTCAGTATTATTCTGATATATGCTTTATTGTTCGGAGCAATGTGGTTTTTCTTTTTAAGACCTCAGAATAAGGAAAAGAAGAGAATTGCTTCCATGATTGCAGCTTTGGAGATTGGAGATTGCGTACTGACAACCTCAGGCTTTTACGGAATTGTAATTGATATTACAGATGATACCGTAATCGTTGAGTTTGGAAACAATAAGAACTGCCGTATTCCGATGGACAAATCCGCAATCAGCCGTGTGGAAAAACCGGGCGAGGGAAATAATTAAAAACAATTGTCGGACAGTATCCTGATGGGTATTGTCCGATTTTTTCTTATTTGGTTTATTCTTATTGATACATTATAAGATTTTCTTGAAATTTCACAGGCTATCCAGTATGATAAAAAGAAATATCTTTCACACTGTAATACGTGAAAGCTGATAAATGGAGGAAAAACAGATGGAATTACATATTACCTGTATTCCGGGGGACGGAATCGGACCGGAAATTGTTGCCGAGGCAAAGAAAGTACTGACCCGGGTAGCAGAAGTATATGGACATAACATGTTATTTGAGGATATTTTGATGGGTGGTGCCTCCATTGATGTACATGGTGTGCCCCTGACAGAGGAGGCAGTTGAAAAGGCAAAGGCTGCGGATGCGGTTTTGATGGGTTCCATCGGCGGAAATACAACAACTTCTCCCTGGTACAAGCTGCCCCCCAACCTTCGTCCGGAGGCAGGGCTTCTTGCTATCAGAAAGGCATTGAACCTTTTTGCAAACCTTCGTCCGGCTGTCCTTTATGATGAACTTGCCGGGGCATGTCCCTTAAAGGAGGAAATCAGCAAAGCCGGATTTGATATGATGATTATGAGAGAGCTGACTGGCGGTCTTTATTTCGGCGAGAGAAAGACCGTTGAAGAGAACGGCGTTTTAAAGGCGACTGATACCCTGACTTATGATGAAAACGAAATCAGAAGGATTGCCATAAAGGGCTTTGATATTGCCAGAAAGAGAAGAAAGAAAGTCACCAGTGTGGATAAGGCGAATGTGCTGGATTCCTCAAGACTCTGGAGAAAGGTTGTGGAGGAAGTGGCAAAGGATTATCCTGATGTGACACTGGAGCATATGCTGGTGGACAACTGCGCCATGCAGCTTGTAAAGGACCCGGCGCAGTTCGATGTCATTCTGACAGAAAATATGTTTGGAGATATTTTGTCCGACGAGGCAAGTATGGTAACTGGTTCTATCGGCATGCTGGCAAGCGCCAGCTTAAATGACAGCAGGTTCGGCCTGTATGAGCCTAGCCACGGTTCTGCGCCGGATATTGCGGGAATGGATATTGCAAATCCCATTGCTACCGTTTTAAGTGCGGCGATGATGCTCCGGTACAGCTTTGACCTGGACAAGGAGGCAGATGCCATTGAAAAGGCAGTAAAGCAGGTGCTGGCAGACGGTTACAGAACAGGGGATATCATGTCAGAGGGCTGCGAGAAGGTTGGCTGCAGCAGAATGGGTGATTTGCTGGCAGAAAGAATTCACTGAGTCTGTCCTGAAAAAGGGAAGCAGCATAATCATCATACGCAAAGAACGTACGCGGAATTGGAATATAGAATGAGAGAGAATATACAGGAAACGGACTGTAAATCGAAACGGAAAGGTATGGTAGTGAGATGAGAAGTGATTCTGTAAAAAAGGGAACGGCGCAGGCGCCTCACAGAAGTTTGTTTAATGCACTTGGCTTTACGGAGGAGGAAAGACAGCGCCCCATGATTGGTATTGTATGTTCCTATAACGAAATTGTTCCGGGACATATGAATCTGGATAAAATTGCAGAGGCGGTAAAGCTGGGCGTTGCGATGGCGGGAGGAACCCCGGTTATGTTTCCGGCGATTGCTGTCTGTGACGGTATTGCCATGGGACATATCGGCATGAAGTATTCTCTGGTGACAAGAGATTTGATTGCGGACAGTACGGAATGTATGGCGCTGGCACACGGCTTTGACGGACTTGTCTGCATCCCCAACTGTGATAAAAACGTACCGGGTCTTCTGATGGCTGCTGCCAGAATCAATATTCCTACGATTTTTGTTTCCGGCGGCCCCATGCTGGCAGGAAGAATCCATGGACAGAAGAAGAGCCTTTCTTCCATGTTTGAGGCAGTAGGAAGCGTAGCAGCGGGTACGATGACGATGGACGAGCTCTGTGAATATGAGGAAAAGGTATGTCCTACCTGTGGTTCCTGCTCCGGTATGTATACGGCAAATTCCATGAACTGTCTGACCGAGGCAATCGGTATGGGACTTCGCGGAAACGGAACCATTCCCGCGGTTTATTCCGAGAGAATCCGTCTGGCAAAGCATGCAGGCATGAAGATTATGGAACTGGTGGAGAAGGATATTAAGCCAAGAGATATCATGACACCGGATGCCTTCTTAAATGCCCTGACAGTGGATATGGCGCTTGGCTGCTCTACAAACTCCATGCTGCATCTGCCCGCAATTGCAAGAGAGGCAGGAGTGGATTTGAATCTGGAAATTGCCAATGAGCTTTCCGCAAAAACACCGAATCTCTGCCATCTTGCTCCGGCAGGCCCGACCTATATGGAGGATTTGAATGAGGCTGGCGGCGTATATGCGGTGATGAACGAGCTGACAAAGAAGAATCTGCTGCATCTGGATTGTATGACAGTCAATGGCACAACCATTGGTGAAAATATCAAGGACTGCAGAAACTTGAATCCCGAGGTTATCAGACCTGTGGAAAATCCCTATTCCCAGACCGGCGGTATTGCCATCCTGAAGGGAAATCTTGCTCCGGACAGCGGTGTGGTAAAGCGTTCCGCAGTAGCACCGGAAATGCTGGTACATGAAGGCCCCGCAAGAGTATTCGACTGTGAGGAGGATGCCATCGCGGCTATCAAGGGCGGCAGAATTGCAGCGGGAGACGTGGTTGTTATCCGGTATGAGGGACCTAAGGGAGGCCCCGGCATGCGGGAAATGCTCAATCCTACATCTGCCATCGCAGGCATGGGACTTGGCTCCAGCGTAGCCCTGATTACAGACGGCAGATTTTCCGGCGCTTCCAGAGGTGCGTCCATCGGACACGTTTCCCCGGAGGCTGCGGTAGGCGGTCCGATTGCCTTAGTAGAAGAGGGCGATATTATCAGCATCAATATTCCGGAAAACAGGCTGGAGGTAAAGGTATCTGATGAAGAACTGGCAAGACGCAAGGCAGCATGGCAGCCCAAGGAGCCGAAGGTAACGACAGGATATCTTGTAAGATACAGAGAACTGGTAACAAGCGGCAACAGAGGCGCCGTACTGGAAATCCCCAGAAAGTAAGAGAGAAAAAGTAACGGGAAAGGATAGACTCATCATGCAGTTAAATGGTTCGGAAATTGTTGTGGAATGTCTGAAGGAGCAGGGCGTGGATACCGTATTCGGCTATCCCGGCGGTGCGATTTTGAATATTTATGATGCGCTTTATAAGCATAGCGGGGAAATCAGACATATTCTGACTTCCCATGAGCAGGGCGCTGCTCATGCAGCGGACGGATATGCGCGGGCAACAGGCAAGGTTGGTGTCTGTATGGCAACCAGCGGCCCCGGTGCAACAAATCTGGTAACGGGAATTGCCACTGCCTATATGGATTCCGTTCCCATGGTGGCAATTACGGCGAATGTAACGCTTCCCATGCTGGGAAAAGACAGCTTTCAGGAGGTGGACATTGCCGGTGTGACGATGCCTATTACAAAGCACGGATATATTGTAAAGAATGTGGTAGATTTGGCAGACACCTTAAGAAAAGCATTTGATATTGCAAGAAGCGGCAGACCCGGCCCTGTGCTGGTGGATATTACAAAGGATGCTACCGCAGCAGTCTGCGAGTACACACCGATGGAAATAAAGCAGCCGGAGCGGCTTGACAAGGGAACAGAGGCGGATTATGAGAAGGTGCTGGAGTACATCCGGCAGGCAAAGAAGCCCTTTATTTATCTGGGCGGCGGTGCCATTATTTCCGATGCCTGCGAGGAAGTCAGGGAGTTTGCGGAAAAAATTGATTCTCCTGTCTGCGACACCCTGATGGGAAAGGGCGCCTTTGACGGACACAGCCCCCGCTATACGGGAATGATTGGCATGCACGGCACAAAAGCCTCCAATCTGGGCGTCAGCGAATGTGATTTGCTGGTGGCGCTGGGGGCAAGATTTTCCGACCGTGTTATCGGAAATCCCAAAAAGTTTGCGGATAATGCAAAAATCATCCATCTGGATGTGGATGCGGCGGAAATCAATAAAAATATCCGGGTGGATGCCAGCATCGTAGGGGATTTGAAGCTGGTATTACAGAAGCTGAATAAAGCGCTGGAACAGCAGAACCATGAGGAATGGATGCAGAAGGTCATTGCCTTAAAGGAAAAGTATCCCTTAAAGTATGATAAGGAAAAGCTTTCCTGTCCTTATGTAATGGAAACCATTGACAGGGTGACAAATGGAGAAGCCCTGATTAGTACGGATGTTGGACAGCATCAGATGTGGGCTGCCCAGTATTATCACTATACAAAGCCCAGAACTTTCCTTTCTTCCGGCGGACTTGGCACCATGGGATATGGTCTGGGAGCCTGCATTGGCGCCCAGGTGGGACAGCCGGATAAAATCTGCATCAATATTGCAGGGGATGGCTGCTTCCGTATGAATATGAATGAGCTGGCAACGGCAAGCCGCTACGGTATTCCTATTATTCAGGTGGTTATCAACAATCATGTACTGGGAATGGTAAGGCAGTGGCAGACCCTGTTTTATGGCAAGCGTTATTCCCAGACCGTGTTAAATGACAAGGTGGATTTCTGCAAAGTGGCAGAGGCACTTGGCTGTGATGCTATCCGGGTAACAAAGAAAGAGGAGATGGAGCCTGCTCTCAGGGAGGCTATTGCAAAGAAGGCACCTGTCCTGATTGAATGTGTGATTCCCGAGGATGATAAGGTATTTCCCATGGTTCCTGCAGGGGCACCTATCGCAGAAGTCTTTGACGGAGATGATTTAAAGGAAGATTAAAATATGAAGAAACTGCTTCGGATTATGATTTTCATTCCGTTATGCGGATTGCTTGTGGTGCTTGGAGCCTCGCTGGCGCTTTCCCTATATTACAGTAAAAATTTTCCTGTCAATACATGGATTAACGGGGTGTACTGTACCGGGAAAACGCTGGAGGAGGTCAACAGAGAGCTGGCAGACAGGACACCGGTGCCTGATATTACCCTAATCGGAGCAGCGGGAGAACAGACAACGCTTTCCCTGGCAGAGGCAGATGGACAGGCGGATTACAGGCAGGCGCTGAAAAATTATCTGCAAAAGCACGCCTCTTATCTCTGGATGAGAAATCTGGATACCCCTGTGCAGGCAGCCGTGGAAGAGGTACAGTATAGCTGGAATACAGAAAAGCTTCGGAATCTGTTTTCGGAGCTTTCCTTTGTACAGGAGAATAATGGAAGGAAAAAAGGCGTTTCCATAGAACTGACAGAGGACGGGTATGTATTGCAGGACGGCAACAGCAATCTTCTGGATACAGACAGGGCTTTTGAATATATGGAAAAATGTCTGAAAGCCGGAAAAACAACCATCAGCCTGCAGGAGGGCGGCTGCTACGATACCCTTGAGGACAGCAGCGCAGACAAGGCGGCAAGGCTATGCTTTCAACAACTGGAAGAGCTGTTTTCCTGTAATCTGGTTTATGACATGGGGGCGGAAAAAATCCCCCTGACTGCCGATATTCTGAGCCGCTTTGTCATGCTGGAGGAGGGACAGATTCTTTTAAAGGAAGAGGGAATCCGAGACTGGGTAACGGAGCTGGCGGCACAGTATGATACAAAGGATACCACCCGGACCTTTCAGGCGACCAGAGGAGAAGACGTGGAGGTGGCCTATGTTACTTACGGTACCTGTCTGAATCAGGAAAAGGAAGTGAAGTGGCTTCTGGAAAATTTCTGGGAAAACAGACAGGTGCGCTCAGAGCCGGAATATCATATTCCCAGCTATTCCCAGGAGCCCTTTTACAGGGGGCTGGATGATATCGGCCCTACCTATATTGAAATTGATATGACAACACAGCATATGTATTATTATCAGGAGGGGGAACTGAAACTGGATACAGATATTGTTACCGGAAATATGGCGAGGAAGATGGGAACCCCAGAGGGCATCAATTATGTTTATAACAAGCAGAGAAACAGAGTGCTGCGGGGACCCGGATATGCTTCTCCGGTAAAATACTGGATGCCTGTCAAAGGCGGCATCGGAATCCATGATGCAAGCTGGCGGAAGGAATTTGGCGGAGAAATCTATAAAAAGAGCGGTTCCCACGGCTGCATCAATACGCCAACGGATGTGATGAGCACTCTGTATGATATGGTGGAGGTGGGGACACCTGTTGTCATGTTTTATTAAATTTTTAACAATGTTTTAACAATGTACTTGACTAAAGTGTTTGAAGCGAGTATTCTTATCCTATGTTCTGTAAGAGGGAGAATCCGTATATACTAAATTATGAGGAGGAATTGAAAATGTCCAGAGTCTACAATTTTTCCGCAGGACCTGCAGTACTGCCTGAGGAGGTTCTGAAGGAAGCAGCCGATGAAATGCTTGATTATCGGGGAACCGGTATGTCCGTTATGGAGATGAGTCATCGTTCCAAGGCTTACGATACGATTATCAAGGAGGCTGAGGCTGATTTAAGAGAGCTGATGAATATTCCTGACAATTATAAGGTGCTTTTCTTACAGGGCGGTGCAAGCCAGCAGTTTGCAATGATTCCCATGAACCTGATGAAGAACCGGGTTGCAGATTATATTGTGACCGGTCAGTGGGCGAAAAAGGCATATCAGGAGGCCTGCATTTACGGAAAGGCAAATAAGATTGCTTCCTCCGAGGATAAGACCTTTTCCTATATCCCGGACTGCTCTGATTTGCCCATCAGTGAAGATGCGGATTATGTTTACATCTGTGAGAATAATACCATTTACGGTACAAAATTTAAAACTCTGCCAAATACAAAGGGAAAGCCCCTTGTAGCGGATGTATCAAGCTGCTTCCTCTCTGAGCCGGTGGATGTGACAAAGTATGGTGTTATCTATGGCGGCGTGCAGAAGAATATCGGGCCTGCAGGTGTTGTTATTGTTATTATCCGTGAGGATTTGATTACGGAGGATGTACTTCCCGGAACACCTACCATGCTTCGCTATAAGATTCATGCAGACAATGCTTCCCTGTATAATACCCCTCCCGCATACGGCATTTATATCTGCGGCAAGGTATTTAAGTGGCTGAAAAAGCAGGGCGGTCTGGAAGCCATGAAGGTACATAACGAAAAGAAGGCAAAGATTCTTTATGATTATCTGGATGAGAGCAGGCTCTTCCAGGGAACTGTCCGCAAGGAAGACCGTTCTCTGATGAATGTTCCCTTTATAACCGGCAACGAAGAGCTGGATGCAAAATTTGTCAAGGAAGCAAAGGAAGCAGGCTTTGAAAACCTGAAAGGCCACAGAACAGTCGGCGGTATGCGTGCAAGTATCTATAATGCAATGCCGATTGAAGGTGTGGAGAAGCTGGTTGAGTTTATGAAGGACTTTGAAGCCAGAAATCTGTAAAAGCGGGCAGCAAAAGGGAAAAGGAGCGAGGGTTATGTTTAAAATCAATTGTCTGAATCCGATTTCGGATGTTGGATTAAAGAATTTTAATGATAAATATGAAGTGACTGCTGATGTAAAGGAAGCCCAGGGAATCCTGGTAAGAAGTGCTTCCATGCACGAAATGGAAATCCCGGAGGGACTTCTGGCGGTAGCAAGAGCGGGTGCCGGAGTAAATAACATTCCTCTGGATGTCTGTGCAGAGAAGGGGGTTGTTGTTTTCAATACCCCCGGTGCCAATGCCAACGGTGTAAAGGAACTTGTACTGGCAGGAATGCTTCTGGCAGCAAGAGATGTTGTGGGCGGTATTGACTGGGTAAAGGAAAACAGGGAAAATCCGGATATTGCGAAGGCTGCTGAAAAGGAGAAAAAGCATTTCGCCGGACATGAGATTATGGGAAAGAAGCTGGGCGTGATTGGTCTTGGCGCTATCGGCGTAAAGGTGGCAAATGCCGCAGTTGCCCTTGGCATGGAGGTTTATGGTTATGACCCCTATCTGTCTGTCAATGCAGCATGGAGCTTAAGCCGTTCTGTAAAGCATGTGCTGAACGTGGACGATATTTATGCCCAGTGTGATTATATTACCATCCATGTACCCCTTCTGGATTCCACAAAGGGAATGATTAACGCTGTATCCATCGCAAAAATGAAGGAAGGCGTTGTGATTCTGAACTTTGCGAGAGATTTGCTTGCAAATGAAAAGGACGTACTGGAAGGGCTGCAGAGCGGAAAGATTGCAAAGTATGTATCTGATTTTGCAAATCCCACAACCGCAGGTCAGAAGGGCTGTATTGTAACTCCCCATCTGGGAGCAAGTACGGAGGAATCCGAGGATAACTGCGCTGTTATGGCAGTACAGGAGCTGATGGATTATCTGGAAAACGGAAATATCCGCAACAGTGTCAACTATCCTGCCTGTGATATGGGTGTCTGCACCAAGGCAGGAAGAATTTCAATTTTCCATAAGAATATTGCAAACATGATTACCCAGTTTACATCAGTTCTGGGTGAGCAGAAAATCAACATCAGCGAAATGACAAACAAGTCCAGAGGGGATGTGGCTTATACCATGCTGGATGTGGAAAGCCCTGCAACGGCTGAAATTGTAAGCACGTTGGAGAAAATTGAAGGCGTATTCCGTGTCAGAATCGTGAAGTAAACGAAAAAGCAAAAGGGAATAAAGTAAAATGAGGCAAAAAGAACCGGACAGGTAAGAAGTTATCTGAAAACGGTTCTTTTTTCTTGTTATGTGCCTCTGAATTTGATAAAATGTAACTATTCAGAACTATGCAAAACTGCGTTTTGAAAACGGAGTTCTAAGTAGTTGCGATAAAACAGGTACGATAAAACAGGAATAAGGAGAAAAGCATATGGCAGATATCAGACCCTTTGCAGCCTTCCGCCCCGCGAAAGGACTGGAAAGCAGAATTGCAGCATTGCCCTATGATGTATATAACCGGGAAGAGGCAGCCGGAGAGGTGCAGAAAAATCCGGATTCCTTTCTGGCGATAGACAGGGCGGAAACTTCCTTCGGATTGGAGACGGATACCTATGCGCCGGAGGTTTACCGGAAAGCCGCAGAGCTTTTGCAGAAGGAGATTGGAGAGGGGAAATTTGTACAGGATGCGGCGCCCTTTTATTATCTGTATGAACAGACATGGCAGGGAAGAAGCCAGACAGGGATTGTGGCATGTGCCTCAGTCAGGGATTATGAGAATCAGGTCATCAGGAAGCATGAGAATACCAGAGCGGATAAGGAGAGGGACCGTATCTGTCATGTGGATACCTGTGATATGCACACAGGGCCTATTTTTCTTGCATACCGGGCAAACCAGACTTTAAAGGAGCTGACCGAACAGGGAAAGATGCAGGAGGCAGCCTGTGATTTTACATCGGAGGATGGCATCAGGCACAGGGTATGGGTTGTCAGCGAACCGGAGAAAATAGAAAAAATCAGGGAAGCCTTTGAAAAAATTCCCTGTCTTTATATAGCAGACGGGCATCACCGCTGCGCTTCCGCCGTAAAGGTGGGATTAAAGAGAAGAGGGGAAAATCCGGCACCCACCGGACAGGAGGGCTATGAATACTTTCTGTCGGTGATTTTCCCGGATGAGGAATTACATATTCTGGATTACAATCGGGTAGTAAAGGATTTAAACGGTCTGGACAGGGAAGAATTTTTAGAGAAGCTTGCAGCTTCCTTTGTGGTGGAGAAGAAGGGAACACAGCCTCTTTCCCCGGAGAAAAAGGGAACCTTCGGCATGTATCTGGAGGGGGAATGGTATCAGCTTACGGCGAAGGAGGAGATTCTTTCTGAAGACGCGGTGGAGGGACTGGATGTTTCCTTATTGCAGAAGTATCTGCTGGAGCCGGTGCTTGGAATTACCGACCCGAAAACGGATAAAAGGATTGATTTCGTAGGGGGAATCCGGGGACTGGGCGAACTGGAAAGGCGGGTTAAGACAGACTGCCAGATAGCATTTTCCATGTATCCCACCTCCATTTCGGAGCTGTTTGCCGTGGCAGATGCCGGACGGCTGATGCCTCCGAAATCCACATGGTTTGAACCGAAGCTACGAAGCGGCTTGTTTTTACATTCTTTAGAGGAAAATATGGGCAGGTAGGCTTTAAGCGCAGGGGGATTGCGCGGAAATGGAGAGAGTATGACAAATAAACTGTATAAACTGATGAACTGGCCGGGGATAGAGGAAATTGTTTATTCGGAAAGTGATAATCCCCATGGAATACTGGGGGCGCATGAGGTTGGCGGACAGACCCTGATTCAGTGCTATTATCCGGGGGCAAGGGAGGCAGAGCTTCTTCTGGATGATACCAGAGAAACCGTAACTATGGAGCTGGCAGATGAAAGCGGCTTTTTTGCGGCACTGCTGCCGGGGAAGAAGCGAAAAAATTACCGGTATCAGTTTATCATGGAGGATGGCAGCACCCTTATCCGGGAGGAAGCCTATCGCTTTGAGCCGCTCATCACCAGAGAGGATACGGACAAGTTTAAAAACGGGATTCATTATACTGTTTACGAAAAGCTGGGAGCGCACCCCATGGTGCTGGACGGAGTAAGAGGAACTGCCTTTGCGGTATGGGCACCTTCTGCATTGAGAGTCAGCGTAGTCGGAGATTTTAACAACTGGGACGGCAGGGTGCATCAGATGCAGAGACTCTGGGATTCCGGTATTTTTGAGCTGTTTGTGCCTGAGGCCTTTGCCGGAGATAATTATAAATTTGAGTTGAAGCTCAAAAACGGACTGACCTATTTAAAGGCAGACCCCTACGGTAACGCAGCCCAGCTCCGCCCGGATACGGCATCCGTTATTACGGAACTGGAGGGCTTCCGCTGGGAGGATGCAGCCTTTTTAAAGGAAAGAGAGCATTATCAGCAGGGTGAAGTGCCAATCAGCGTCTACGAACTGTATCTTGGTTCCTTTATCCGCAGCCGGGGCAACAGCTTTTATGCAAATTACCGGGAAATAGCCGCAGCCCTGATTCCCTATGTGAAGAAAATGGGATATACCCATGTGGAGCTGATGCCCGTGATGGAGCATCCCTTTGACGGCTCCTGGGGGTATCAGGTGATTGGGTATTATGCGCCCACGGCAAGATACGGTTCCCCGAAGGACTTCATGTATTTTATCAATGAACTGCATAAAGCGGGAATCGGCGTGATTCTGGACTGGGTTCCGGCACATTTCCCCAGAGACAATCAGGGACTTACCTCCTTTGACGGAACCTGTCTGTATGAGCATTATGACGAGAGGCAGGGCTGTCACCCCCACTGGGGAACCCTGATTTATAATTATGGCAGACCGGAGGTATCCAATTATCTGATTGCCAACGCCCTGTTCTGGGTGGAGAAATATCATGCAGACGGTATCCGTATGGATGCGGTGGCAAGCATGCTTTATCTGGATTACGGAAAGTCGGAGGGGGAATGGATTCCCAATATGTACGGCGGAAATGAAAATCTGGAAGCCATTGAAATGATAAAGCACTTAAATTCCATGATGAAAAAGCGCAATCCGGGCGTACTTATGATTGCAGAGGAAAGCACGGCATATCCCCTGATTACAGGCAGTCTGGACGAGGGTGGGCTTGGGTTTGACCTGAAATGGAATATGGGCTTTATGAATGATTATATCAATTATATCAAGAACGACCCGTATTTCAGAAGCTATCATCATTCCGAACTGACCTTCAGCATGGTATATGCATACAGTGAAAAATTTATGTTGCCTTATTCCCATGATGAAGTGGTACACGGAAAGGCAACCATGATTGGCAAGATGCCCGGAAGCCGGGAACAGAAATTTGCAAACTTAAGGCTGACCTATGCCTATATGCTCTGTCATCCCGGAAAGAAGCTGTTATTTATGGGACAGGATTTGGGCGAGTTTGACGAATGGAATGAGAATCGTATTGTGGAATGGGAACTGGAGCAGGTGCCGGAGCATGCGGGGATTCAGAAGCTGGTAGCTGATTTGAACAATATGTATAAGGAATACCCGGAGCTTTATATTCTGGATGATTCCCCGGCAGGCTTCCAGTGGATAAACCAGATATCTGCCAATGACTGTTACCTGACCTTTTTGCGGAAAGGCATCCGCAAGGAACAGGTTCTTCTTGTAGCTGCCAATTTCTCCGGGATTGAGAAGGAGATTACAACGGGAGTTCCCTATGCAGGAAAGTATAAGGAAATCTTAAATACGGATGATAAGAAATACGGTGGAAGCGGTATTGTAAACGGCAGGGTAAAGCCCTCGAAGAAGATAGAGTGGGACGACAGGGGGAACAGCATAACGGTAAAGCTGGCGCCTCTGTCTGTGAGCATTTTAAAATATGTACCGGCAGAGCCGGAGAATAAGAAAAAGACAGGAAAGGTATCAAAGAAATGAGTACTGAAATACAAATACCGGATATGGTACAGGAGGTAGAGGAAATTCTGGCACCGGGGGTGCTGGAGAAGTTTTTTTCCACTCTGCCGGAAAAGGCGTTTCATCTGGGGCTTCGGATTCTGCTGGCAGTTATCTTTTTTCTCGTTGGAATACAGGTAATCAAGCTGGTAAGGAAGATTATCCGTAAATCCATGAAGCGGGCAGCCGCGGAAACAGGAGCCATCCAGTTTGTGGATTCCTTCGTCAAGGCAGCCCTGTATATTTTGCTGATATTGATGCTGGCAGCCTCCTTCGGGGTAGATGCGGCGGGCATTGTGGCGCTGCTTGGTTCAGCGGGTGTGGCAATCGGTCTTGCTGTCCAGGGCAGTCTTTCCAACCTGGCAGGAGGCGTCCTGATTCTGATTTTAAAGCCCTTCCGGGTAGGAGATTACATTATCGAGGGAGCCACGGGAAAAGAGGGCACCGTAACGGAAATCCAGATTTTCTATACGAAGCTTTTAACGGTTGACAATCAGACGGTGGTTCTGCCGAATGGAACGCTGGCAAACAATACCATGACGAATGTGACCAGTCAGGAATACCGGAGAATGAAAATATCCGTGTCAATTGCCTACACGGCGGATATCCGGCTGGCAAAGGAGGTTTTGCAAAAGGTCTTAAGAGAGGATGAACTTGTAGTACAGGAGAAGGACAGGCTTGTATTTGTGGATGAACTGGCGGATTCCTCCGTCAATCTGGGCGTTGTCTGCTGGTTCAGGCAGGGTGATTTCTGGAAGGGAAAATGGCAGGTTACGGAAAACTGCAAGCTGGCACTGGACGAGGCCGGAATCGAGATTCCCTATCCCCAGCTGGATGTGCATATGCGGCAGTAATGTACGGAAATTTAAAATTGTTTTAGTTTTTTGGGAAAAAAGCAAAATTTGTAGTTGAAAAATTGGAACAGACCCGATATAATACATTTAGTCATGTGAGAGCATGACTGATGCTTCCGTGGCTCAGTCGGTAGAGCGACGCACTCGTAATGCGTAGGTCAGGGGTTCAAATCCCCTCGGGAGCTTTTAAATTATGTAAGCTGGGAATTTGAGATTCCCGGCTTTTTTTCTACAGAAAACGGCTTTTTAATCTGTGTTCCATGACCTGAATGGATTTGTAAAAGGCAAAAGCAATCAGGCAGAGAATCAGGATGGCGGTGATAACCATGTCAAGCTGGAATACCTGAGAGCCATAGATAATCAGGTAGCCAAGTCCCCTTCTGGCAGCCAGAAATTCACCGATGATAACGCCTACCAGCGCCAGACCGATATTGACTTTTGCGGTGCTTAGGAGGGTGGGAACGCTGCCGGGTAAGACAACCTTGAAGAAGGCATCCCGCTTCCGCCCGCCAAGGGTCTGAATCAGAATCAGCTTTTCTGCATCCACCTGCTGAAATCCGGTATAGATACTGATAATAGAACCAAACAGGGCAACAGACATACCGGCGACAATAATGGTTGTGGTTCCTGTGCCCAGCCAGACAATAAAAAGAGGCGCCAGTGCGGATTTGGGCAGGCTGTTTAAAATAACCAGATAAGGCTCCGTGATTTCCGAAAGCTTTCCGGAGGACCAGAGAAGCGTGGCACTGATTAAGCTGAAAAACAGGACGAAAAGGAAGCTGAACAGGGTTTCGTAAAGGGTAACTCCGATATGGAGCAAAAGCCTGTTTTCCAGAAGCTGTTCCCGAAAGCAGCGGACAACCCGGCTGGGGGAAGAAAAGAAAAAGGCATCTATCCAGCCCCTTCGGGCACTCCATTCCCATAAAAAGAGAAAGGAAAAGAAAATAAAAAAGCGGCACAGGGAAACCTGATGGTGATGGGCTTTGTGTGCCAGCATAAACTGTTCCTGTTTTGTCAGAGAACTGTTTTTATGATTTGTCATGCGTCATTTCCTCCCATAATTGATTAAAAAGGTGGGAAAATTCCGGCGCGTTTCTGGCAGCTAAAGGTGTATTGTCCGTGATGGTTAGGCGAACCGGAAGTTCTCCCTTGATTGTGGCAGGACGCCCGGAAAGAATCAAAATTCTGTCCGCCAGACTGATTGCTTCCGCCAGGTCGTGGGTTACGATAATCATTGTCTTTTTTGCTTCCCGGATTAACCGGCAGATATCGGCGGAAACAGAAAGCCTTGTCTGATAGTCCAGAGCACTGAAGGGCTCATCCAAAAGCAGCAGCTGGGGCTCCAGGGCGAGGGTTCTTATCAGGGCAGCCCGCTGTTTCATGCCGCCGGAAAGCTCACTGGGGCGCTTCTGGCGGAATTTATCCAGTCCGTATTCCACTAACAGCCGTTCTACCAGTTCAAGGCGTTCTTTTGTCATTTGTCCGTGCAGTTCCAGTCCCAGTGTGACATTCTGATAGACACTGCGCCATTCAAACAGATGATCCCTCTGCAGCATGTATCCGATGCGGGGATAACGCAGGGAGCCGTCCGGGTTATTCACTAAAATAGTGCCCTGCTCCGGGGGGATGAGTCCGGCGATAATGGAAAGAAGAGTGGACTTTCCGCAGCCGCTTGGCCCTACCAGAGCAATAAATTCCCCCTCCCTGACACCAAAAGAAATATCCCTTAGGGCTTCGATTTCTCCATGGAGGCTATGATAGGAATAGCCGATATTTTTTAATTCCAGAATATTTTGCATGATGCCATTTCCTTTCCCAGATGAAAACCATGCAGGATATTTATATTTAATATAATATATGATATGAAGGTCAAAAGGTACTTTGCCCCTCATTTGATATCTACGAATTACTTCGCTGCCAAAGCAGCTCCTGTGAGTTCAGACCTTTTGACCCTGATATCAATATATGAAATCCCGTAAAAGGGGTTCTGTCTTGTCAAGGGAAAAGTTTTATGCTATTATCAAATTTAAGTTTAACATATATCTGTAAGAAAAACAGACAGATACCGGAAAGGCATGGTTTAAGATTATGGCACAGCTGTGGGGCGGACGTTTTACCAAGGAAACTGACAGGATGGTTTATGATTTCAATGCATCCATCCGATTTGACAGGAGATTGTTCCGGCAGGATATTGAAGGCAGCATGGCACATGTGAAGATGCTGGCAAAGCAGGGAATTTTAACAGAGGCAGAAAGAGATGCCATTTCAGAGGGACTGACCGGAATTAAAGGGGACGTGGAAGCGGGAAAGCTCCTTATCAGTGAGAAGTATGAAGACATCCACAGCTTTGTGGAGGCATGTCTGATAGAAAGAATCGGTGATGCGGGAAAGAAGCTGCATACCGGAAGAAGCAGAAACGACCAGGTGGCGCTGGATATGCGTCTTTATACAAGAGAGCAGGTTCAGGAAACAGACAGCCTTTTAAAGGAGCTGCTGGAGGTTATTCTGGATACCATGGAAAACAATCTGGAAACCTATATGCCGGGATTTACCCATTTGCAGAAGGCACAGCCTACCACGCTGGCACATCATTACGGTGCTTATTTTGAAATGTTTAAACGGGACAGGCTGAGAATGGCGGATATTTATGAAAGAATGAATTACTGCCCGCTGGGAGCAGGTGCTCTTGCCGGGACAACCTATCCTCTGGACAGGGAATATACGGCAGAGCTTCTTGGATTTACGGGTCCGACCTTAAACAGCATGGATTCCGTTTCCGACCGGGATTATCTGATAGAGTTTTTGTCTGCCTTGTCTACAATTATGATGCACTTAAGCCGTTTCAGCGAGGAGATTATTATCTGGAACTCCAACGAGTATCAGTTTGTGGAAATTGATGATGCGTATTCTACGGGAAGCAGCATTATGCCCCAGAAGAAGAATCCGGACATTGCGGAGCTGGTACGGGGAAAGACAGGCAGAGTTTACGGTGCCCTGATGTCCCTGCTGACTACCATGAAAGGGATTCCTCTGGCATATAACAAGGATATGCAGGAGGATAAGGAAATGGCGTTCGATGCCATGGATACGGTGAAGGACTGTCTGACCTTGTTTACCGGCATGCTGCGTACCATGCGCTTTAAGAAGGAGCGGATGGCTGAGAGTGCCATGAACGGCTTTACAAACGCAACGGATGCAGCAGATTATCTTGTGGGAAAGGGCGTGCCCTTCCGGGATGCCCATGGCATTATCGGCAGACTGGTGCTGTATTGCATTGAAAAGAATACTTCCATTGATAAATTATCCCTTGGAGAATTAAAGAAAATCAGCGACCGGTTTGAAGAGGATATTTATGATGCGGTTTCCTTAAAGACCTGTGTGGAGAAAAGACTTACCATCGGCGCTCCCGGACCGGAGGCAATGAAGGCGGTTATCCGGAAAAACAGAGAATATCTGGAAGAAAACTAACTGGAAGGTGCATACCATGGCTTTGTGGAAAAAGGAAGCTGTGTGAGCATAGATGAAAAAAGAGGAGAAAGAAAAAATGAGTGACAAGTTGAAGGTAGGTATCCTTGGCGGTACCGGAATGGTTGGACAACGTTTTATCGCCCTTTTGGAGAATCATCCCTGGTTTGAGGTGACAACAATTGCTGCAAGTCCCCGGTCTGCAGGAAAGACCTATGCAGAGGCAGTCGGCGACAGATGGAAAATGGATACTCCCATGCCGGAGGCAGTAAAGAATATTGTTGTCATGAATGTAAATGAAGTAGAAGCAGTAGCTTCCAAGGTTGATTTCGTATTCAGCGCAGTGGATATGACGAAGGAAGAAATCAAGAAAATCGAGGAAGATTACGCAAAGACGGAAACTCCTGTTGTATCCAATAACAGCGCACACAGATGGACCCCCGATGTTCCCATGGTTGTTCCGGAAATCAATCCCGAACATATGCATGTTATCGAATTCCAGAAGAAGCGCCTTGGCACAAAGAGAGGTTTTGTTGCCGTAAAGCCCAACTGCTCCATCCAGAGTTATGCACCTGTACTTACCGCATGGAAGGAATTTGAGCCGGAAGAGGTAGTTGTAACAACCTATCAGGCAATTTCCGGAGCAGGAAAGACCTTTAAGGACTGGCCGGAAATGGTTGGAAATATTATTCCCTATATCGGCGGGGAAGAGGAGAAGAGCGAGAAAGAGCCTCTTCGTATCTGGGGAAAGGTTGAGGACGGCGTGATTGTTCCCGCAACCAGCCCTGTTATTACAAGCCAGTGTATCCGTGTTCCGGTTCTGAACGGACATACCGCTGCTGTTTTTGTAAGATTTAAGAAGAAGCCCACAAAGGACCAGCTGATTCAGAAGCTGACAGAGTTTTCCGGTGAGCCTCAGCGTCTTGGACTGCCCAGCGCACCGAAGCAGTTTATCCAGTATATGGAAGAGGATAACAGACCCCAGGTTGCACTGGATGTTAATTATGAGAATGGAATGGGTATCAGCGTAGGCCGTCTGAGAGAAGACACCGTTTACGATTTCAAGTTTGTAGGATTATCCCACAATACAGTAAGAGGCGCAGCAGGCGGTGCTGTATTGTGTGCAGAGCTGTTAAAGGCACAGGGTTATATTACGGCAAAAAACGAAGCATAGATAAAAATGCACAGAATGTGGTGGGGGATAAAAGCGAATGAATGAATTGCACTATCAAGTAGACCTGTTGAAGGCAATGAATCAGAAGCTTTCGGAAAAGGAGAGAATGTACCGTCTGATGTTTCAGACAACAGACGGTGCATACCTCTATTTTTCCTATGAAAAAAAACAGATTGTCACTTTGGGAAAATGGCACAGTTTTTTTGATTTTGAGATTCAGGAGCCGAGAGATTTTTCAAGACTTCTGGATGCAGTGGAAGAGCCATATCTACTCTCTCTGCAAGAGGCACTTTCTCCGGAAAAGAGAAATGAAGAAACCGCTTCGGTGGAGTGTCCCTTGAAGGGGAAAAAGGTATGGCTCCTGTTTCGTATACAGGTGTTCTATAATAACGGACAGCCCACGGACAAGGTCATTACTGTGGAAAATAATACGAAAGCACATTCCCAGAAGGAAGAGCTTTCCTATATGGCGTATTATGACGCCCTGACGGGACTGTACAATCGAAATTATTTCATTAAGCTGTTAAGCGAATATGTGGATCAGGCTTCCAAAACCAATAACACGGTCAGTGTCATGCTCTTTGATATTGATAATTTCAGGAATATCAATGATGGTATGGGCATGGTTGTGGGGGACGAGCTGGTACAGCAGTTTGGTCTGTTTCTGAATGACCTGTGCGGGGAGGATATGATAGGCTGCCATTTACATACGGATGTGTATGCCATTGCCATTTATAACCCTTCCGGCAGCCGGACACCGGATTATCTTTACAGGGAAATCAGAAAAAGGCTGCGGGAGCCCTTTCATATCAGCACCGGACAGAACGTGCGGATTAGTGTCTGCGTCGGTGTGGCGGAATATCCTGCGGCATCCAGTTCCCCGCTGGAGCTGATGAACTGTGCGGAAATTGTTGTTTATAAATGTAAGGAAGCCGGCGGAGATAATATGCAGTACTTTACCTCCAAGGACCAGGAAAGCTTTGTACATGCCATTGAACTGGAAGAAAAAATCAATCAGGCAATCCACAATCAGGATTTTGTTCTGTATTATCAGCCCCAGTATTATACGGGAAACCGGAAGCTGCGGGGAGTGGAGGCACTGATTCGCTGGTGGGATAAGGATGGGGGTATCATCAGCCCGGATACCTTTATCCCTGTTGCCGAGAAAAACGGAAGTATTGTTCCCCTTGGAAAATGGGTGGTAGAGGAAAGCGTCAGGCAGTATGCTGTCTGGAGAAAACAGTTCGGTTTTCCCTTTGTTCTTTCCATTAACATTTCCGCTCTCCAGTATAAAAAGGATGATTTTGAGGAATCCATTATGTCCGTCCTGAATAAATATCAGGTAAGACCCTCGGAAATAGAACTGGAAATTACGGAAAGTATTCTGATAGACGATTTTCAGGCGGTGACGGAAAAGCTGAAGGTGCTCAGGGGACATGGAATCCGTATTTCCCTGGACGATTTTGGAACAGGCTTTTCCTCCCTGTCCTATTTGAAAAAGTTTCCCATTGATACCCTGAAAATCGATAAATCCTTTATTAATACAGTGGTATCGGATTCTGTTACCCGGGTGATTACGGAATCTATTGTACATATGGTGAAGGCTCTTGGCTTTGAATCCATTGCGGAGGGCGTTGAGGATGAACAGCAGTACAAGTATCTGCATGCCATCGGCTGCGATGTGATTCAGGGGTATCTGTTCAGCAGACCACTGCCTCCGGAGCAGTTTGAATCCCTGCTTTTATCGGGTGGCAAAGACAGGTAGCTTCAGCAGGGGAGTGAATCGTGGAAAATTTTGCAGGAAGAGATTCGGAACTGGATTTTCTGGAAAGACAGTATGACCGGACAGGAAGCCAGCTTATTGTAGTATATGGAAATAAAGGGGTAGGAAAAACAAGGCTGTTACAGGAATTTTGCGGGGACAGGGAATGGAAATATTATCTGGCAAGGGCCTGTTCAGAGAAAGAACAGCGCTACCAGTGGAGCTGTGAACAGGGGGAGGCATTTCCTTTTTTGGAAGAGCCTCTTTCTTATGGGATGCTTTTGAAAAATGCCTGCCGTGATGCTTGTTCTGGTAACATCTGCATCCGGATGGGTGGAAAACAGCTTTGTCGGGAAGATAGGCAGGCTTTTCAGGAAATCTGCGGAGAGAGGAAGAACAGGGGAAATTAAGCCTGTTGAGCCTGTCTTTGCAATAAAGGAATTGAAATTGTGGGAAAAAATTTATTTATAGCGGAAAAACCAAGCGTTGCAAGAGAATTTGCCAACGCTTTAAAAATCAGTACGACCTCCAGGGATGGCTATCTGGAATCCGAGGAGGCGATTGTAACATGGTGCGTAGGGCATCTTGTTACCATGAGTTATCCGGAGGTCTATGATGAAAAATATAAAAGATGGAGCTTTGATACAATTCCCTTCATACCGGCAGAGTTCAAATATGAGGTAATTGACAGCTCCAGAAAGCAGTACGGCATTGTCAGTTCCCTGATGAAGCGTCCTGATGTGACGAGAATTTATGTCTGCACGGACTCCGGGCGGGAGGGAGAGTATATTTACCGTCTGGTGGAGCAGATGTCCGGAGTGACAGGCAAGGAGAGAAGGCGCGTCTGGATTGATTCCCAGACGGAGGAGGAAATTTTAAGAGGCATCCGGGAGGCAAAGGACCTGGCAGAATATGATAATTTAAGTGATGCGGCATATCTGCGAGCCAAGGAAGATTATCTGATGGGGATTAATTTCTCCAGGGTGCTGACCTTAAAATACGGCTGGACAGTGAAGGATTACCTGAAAAGGGACAGAGCTGTGATTTCCGTGGGCAGGGTGATGACCTGTGTTCTGGGGATTATTGTAAAGAGAGAACGGGAAATCCGTTCCTTTGTCAAGACTCCCTTTTACCGGGTTATCGGAAGCTTCAGGCTGGAGGAGAAAACCCTGACCGGGGAATGGAAGGCAGTGGAGGGCTCCGCTTATTATGCTTCCCCAAAATTGTACAAGGAAAACGGCTTCCAGAAGAGAGAGGATGCGGAGGCGCTGATTTCCCTTTTACAGGCACCGCCGGAGGGAATGGCAGTTGTAGAGGGGATTGAGCGGAAGAAGGAGAATAAAAATCCCCCTCTGTTATATAATCTGGCAGAGCTGCAGAACGACTGCTCTAAATATTTTAAAATCAGTCCGGACCAGACCCTTGGCATTATTCAGGAACTGTATGAAAAGAAAATGGTAACTTATCCCCGTACAGATGCCAGAGTGCTTTCTACGGCGGTGGCAAAAGAAATCCATAAAAATATCGCAGGACTTAAGGGATATCTGCCTGTTTCGGCTTTTGCAGGGGAAATTTTACAGAATAAAAGCTATCAGGGCATTGCAAAAACCAGATATGTCAATGACAAACAGATTACAGATCATTATGCGGTGATTCCCACCGGGCAGGGCTTAAACAATCTGTCCGGCTTATCCGGGCTTTCGGCAAAGGTATATGATTTGATTGTGCGCCGTTTCTTAAGTATTTTCTATCCGGCCGCGGTATACCAGAAGTTTCAGCTTCGTATTAAGATAAAGGGAGAAATCTTTTCCTCCGGCTTTAAGGCACTGGCAGAGGAGGGCTATTTGAAGGTGGCGGCTTTTCCTTCCAAAAAGGACGGCAACCAGAAGGCGGGCACCGGGGAAGAAAAAAACGGCAGTCAGGAGGAAAAGGAAGCAGGAGATAGCGGAAATGAGGAGGATACCGAGGTACAGGGGGATGACAGACTGATACAGCTTCTGATGGGCTTAAAGAAGGGAGCCCTTCTTTCTCCTGCCGGGTATGAAATCAAGGAAGGGGAAACTTCTCCACCAAAGCGGTATACCTCCGGCAGCATTATTCTGACCATGGAAAACGCGGGGCAGTTTATCGAGGATGAGGAGCTCCGTGCCCAGATAAAGGGAAGCGGCATCGGCACCAGTGCCACCAGAGCGGAGATTTTAAAGAAGCTGGTGAACATAGAGTATCTTGCCCTGAACAAAAAGACCCAGGTGCTGACACCGACACTGATGGGGGAAATGATTTATGATGTGGTGGGAGATTCTATTAAGGCGCTGCTGGATCCGGCACTGACGGCAAGCTGGGAAAAGGGACTGACGCTGGTGGCAGAGGGAAAGATTTCCTCAGAGGAATATATGAACAAGCTTTCTGGCTTTGTGGGAAGGCGTACAGAATATGTAAAGCGACTGAACAATCAGAAAATCCTTTACGGACAGTTTGACGCCGCTGCCGCCAATTATAAAACGGGAAAAACAAAAAAGGAGCAGGGAAAATAAATGAGCGAGAAAGCAAGTCAGATTACAGTGGAGGATTTATATGATTTAAAGGAAACCATTGCCGGAGAGATTTTTGAAGGTGTGGTTTATCCATGGGAGGTGCTGCCGAAAATTCATGACTTTATCATAGAGCTTGGAAAGAGGCTGCCCGGGGAGCTTTACGAGGAAAAGGGGGAGAATATCTGGATTGCAAAGAGTGCAACGGTAGCTCCCACAGCCTGCTTAAACGGTCCTCTGATTGTGGACGAGGATGCGGAAATCAGGCACTGTGCCTTCATCCGGGGCAATGCGATTGTGGGAAAGGGTGCCGTGGTGGGAAATTCCACAGAGCTGAAAAATGTCATTTTATTCAATAAGGTGCAGGTGCCCCATTATAATTATGTGGGGGACAGTATTCTTGGATTTAAGTCCCACATGGGAGCAGGCTCCATTACCTCCAATGTAAAGAGTGACAAGACACCGGTTGTCATCCACAACGGAGATACGACTGTTGAAACAGGATTAAAGAAGATGGGCGCCATGCTGGGGGACTGCGTGGAGGTAGGCTGCAACAGTGTGTTAAATCCCGGAACGGTTATCGGGAAAAACAGTAATGTTTATCCCACATCAATGGTACGGGGAGTGGTTCCAGAAGGGCATATTTATAAGTCAAAAACGGAAATTGCTGAAAAATATTGACTTTTTCCATGGGCTGTTGTATATTTTGAATAGTTCGTCAGCGTAATGCGTTGGCGCGTTAAAGCGGCGATAGTTCAAAACGCAAAGCAGTACGGCAAAATATGCAAAAATGCTTGGATGCGTAAAAAACGCGCGCGGAAATGGAGAATATTATGAAAAAGAAATTGCTTTCCCTCGTATTGACAGGCTGTCTTGCAGCCGGAGTTTTAACCGGATGCGGTTCTGCAGGAGATAATGCGAAAACTGCTTCCAAAAGCAAAGACAGCTATAAGGTAGGTATCTGCCAGTTGATTCAGCACCCGGCTCTGGATGCTGCAACAGAAGGCTTTAAGGCTGCACTGACCGAGAAGCTGGGAGATAAGGTTTCCTTTGATGAGCAGAACGCTTCGGGAGATTCCGCAACCTGTGCAACCATTGCAAACCAGTTTGTTTCCGCTGGTGTGGATTTGATTCTGGCAAATGCAACAGCACCTCTTCAGGCTGCTGCAGCAGCAACCAACAGTATTCCGATTCTGGGAACCTCCGTTACAGATTATGCAACGGCTCTGCAGATGGATAACTGGACAGGAACAACCGGCACAAATATTTCCGGAACCTCTGATCTGGCACCTTTGGCTGAGCAGGCAGCAATGCTGAATGAACTGTTCCCGGATGCAAAGAATATCGGTCTTGTTTACTGTTCTGCAGAAGCAAACTCCACTTACCAGATTGGCGTGGTAAAGGATGAACTGACAAAGATGGGATATACCTGTACGGAATATTCCTTCGCAGATTCCAATGACATTGCTTCCGTTGTTACCAACGCAATCTCTGCCAGCGATGGGCTTTATATTCCTACTGACAACTCCGCTGCAGCAGCAACCGAGGTTATCAACAATATCTGCGAGCCTGCCGGTATACCGATTATCACCGGTGAGGAAGGCATCTGTCAGGGATGTGGTGTTGCAACCCTTTCCATCAGCTACTATGACCTTGGATACCAGACAGGCCTGATGGCATATGAAATCCTGGCAAACGGTGCAGATGTTTCCACCATGGAGGTACAGTTCGCACCCAATGTTGTTAAGAAATATGATGCAGAGCGCTGCAAGACCCTTGGTATCACCGTACCGGATGACTACGTTGCAATCGAGTAAGCCCGGCATATATAAAACGGATATGGAGGCGGCAAAAGAGCAAGTCTTTTTTGCCGTCTTTTAACAGTAATAAAAAAGGAAAAACAAACAGAAATTGTGAGGATGCGCAAAAAGTGTGCGCAGAAATGAGGATTAACATGAATATTATGGCTTTGTTCAACGCACTTCCGGGAGCCTGTGCCCAGGGACTGATATGGGGAATCATGGCAATCGGCGTGTTTATTACCTACAAAATTCTGGACCTTGCGGATTTGACCGTGGATGGAACCATGTGTACCGGCGGCGCGGTCTGCATCATGATGATGATGTCGGGACATTCCGTCTGGTCTTCCCTTCTGGTGGCTTTTATCGTTGGAATGCTGGCAGGGCTTGTGACCGGTGTGCTTCATTCCTATCTGGGAATCCCGGCAATTCTGGCAGGTATTCTGACCCAGCTTGCCTTGTATTCCATCAATCTGAGAATTATGGACAATAAGGCAAATCAGGCAATCAATGTAGATAAGTATCCCCTGCTGGTTTCTTTAAGATATATCAAGGGCGTTCCCTTTTACCGGAATACCCTGTTGATTACGGTGATTGTTTTAGCTCTTCTCATTGCGGTGCTGTACTGGTTCTTTGGTACGGAGCTGGGATGCTCCATCCGTGCAACGGGCTCCAATCCCAATATGTCCAGAGCCCAGGGCATCAATACGGACTTTACCAAGATTCTCGGTCTGATGATAAGCAACGGCATTGTAGCCTTTGCCAGCGGACTGTATGCACAGTATCAGGGCTTTGCGGATATCAATGCGGGACGTGGCGCTATCGTTATCGGTCTTGCCGCTGTTATTATCGGACAGGTTCTGTTCGGAAAAATCCATGGAAACTTTGCATTCAAGCTGACCTCCGTAGCCCTTGGTGGTGTGGTTTATTATCTGGTATTGCAGGTGGTTTTGTGGCTTGGTTTAAATGCCAACGATTTGAAAATGATTTCCGCAGCCATTGTTGCTGTATTCCTTGCCATTCCCTATTTAAAGGGAAAGCATTTCTCAAAACCGGTGAAAAAAGGAGGTGCCAGCCGTGCTTGATATCAATCAGATTCATAAAACCTTTAATGCCGGAACGGTAAATGAAAAGAAGGCGCTGAACGGTCTGGATTTACATTTGCAGGAGGGAGATTTTGTAACAGTTATCGGCGGAAACGGTGCCGGAAAATCCACCATGCTGAATGCCATAGCAGGAACCTGGCTGGTGGATGAAGGCTCCATCGTCATTGACGGAATTGATGTGACAAGGCTTTCCGAGCATAAAAGAGCGAAATATCTGGGACGGGTGTTCCAGGACCCCATGACCGGAACCGCAGCCAGCATGCAGATAGAGGAAAATCTGGCTCTGGCAGCCAGAAGAGGAAAAAGCAGGACACTCCGCATCGGGATTACCACAAAGGAGAGAGAAGAGTACAGACAGCAGCTTAAGATTCTGGAGCTTGGTCTGGAAAACAGACTGACAACCAGTGTTGGACTTCTTTCCGGCGGACAGAGGCAGGCGCTTACTCTTCTGATGGCAACCTTACAGAAGCCGAAGCTGTTGCTGCTGGATGAGCATACCGCGGCACTTGACCCGAAAACGGCGGCAAAGGTGCTGGAGGTAACGGATAAGATTGTCAGCCGGGATAATCTGACAACCATCATGATTACCCATAATATGAAGGATGCCATTGCCCATGGAAACCGGCTGGTAATGATGCATGAGGGACATATTATCTATGATGTGGCAGGAGAGGAAAAGAAAAATCTGACCGTGGCAGACCTTCTGAAAAAATTCGAGGAAGCCAGCGGCGGAGAACTTGCCAATGACCGTATGATGTTAAACTGAGGAAATTTATAAAAATATCTGGATTTTTTGTCGCAAATGTGAGAGAATGTCAAATGAATGATATTATTTTATCAATTAGCAGCGTTGATAAATAATAACTTACATAACTGAAAGGAGATTTCACATGATTTATTCAAAGGAAGTTGAAGAAATGTGCACAGTCGCTCAGGGTGTGCATCATGGTTGTGCGCCTATCCCCGAAGAAGCAAAGTGGGTACAGGCAAAAAAAGTAGAAGATATTTCCGGTCTGACACATGGTGTCGGCTGGTGTGCACCTCAGCAGGGTGCCTGCAAGCTGACCTTGAACGTTAAAGAGGGTATTATTCAGGAAGCTCTGGTTGAAACTGTTGGATGTTCCGGTATGACACATTCTGCAGCTATGGCTGCTGAAATTCTTCCCGGTCTGACTGTTATGGAAGCCCTGAATACGGACCTTGTTTGTGATGCAATCAATACAGCTATGAGAGAGCTGTTCTTACAGATTGTTTATGGTCGTACACAGAGTGCTTTCTCCGAGGAAGGTCTGCCTGTCGGTGCAGGTCTGGAAGACCTTGGAAAGGGATTGAGAAGCCAGGTTGGTACTATGTACGGTACATTGAAGAAAGGTCCCCGTTATCTGGAGATGGCAGAAGGTTATGTTACCGGTATTGCACTGGATAAGGATAATCAGATTATTGGATACCAGTTTGTAAACCTTGGAAAGATGACCGACTTCATCAAGAAGGGTGATGACCCCAATACAGCATACGAGAAGTCTAAGGGTCAGTATGGCCGTGTCGATGATGCTGTAAAGATTATCGACCCCAGAAAAGAATAATCGAGGATAAAGGAGGACAGAAAAAATGGCTTTATTTGAATCATATGAAAGACGTATTGATAAAATTACGGCTGTACTGAACAGCTATGGTATCTCCTCTATCGAAGAGGCAGAGAAGATTACCAAGGACGCAGGTCTGGATGTATACGAGCAGGTAAAGAAGATTCAGCCTATCTGCTTTGAGAATGCATGCTGGGCTTACACAGTAGGCGCTGCAATCGCAATTAAGAAGGGCTGCCGCAAGGCTTCCGAGGCTGCAGCAGCAATCGGAGAGGGACTTCAGGCATTCTGTATTCCCGGTTCCGTTGCAGATACCCGTAAAGTAGGTCTGGGACATGGAAACCTGGGCAAGATGCTTCTGGAAGAGGATACCGACTGCTTCTGTTTTCTGGCTGGACATGAGTCCTTCGCAGCAGCAGAGGGCGCTATCGGTATCGCAGAGAAGGCAAACAAGGTTCGTCAGAAGCCTCTGCGTGTTATCCTGAATGGTCTTGGAAAGGACGCTGCAAAGATTATTTCCCGTATCAACGGATTTACCTTTGTAGAAACCGAATATGACCCTTACACAAATACCGTTAAGGAAATCGAGAGAATCGCTTATTCCGAGGGACTTCGTGCAAAGGTAAACTGCTATGGTGCAAACTCCGTACCCGAAGGTGTTGCAATCATGTGGAAGGAGAACGTAGACGTTTCCATTACCGGTAACTCCACCAACCCGACCAGATTCCAGCATCCCGTTGCAGGTACTTACAAGAAGGAGAGAATCGAAGCAGGAAAGAAGTACTTCTCCGTTGCTTCCGGTGGTGGTACAGGACGTACTCTGCATCCTGATAACATGGCTGCAGGTCCCGCTTCCTACGGCTTTACCGATACTCTGGGACGTATGCATTCCGATGCTCAGTTCGCAGGTTCTTCTTCCGTTCCTGCCCACGTTGAAATGATGGGTCTGATTGGTATGGGTAACAACCCCATGGTAGGCGCTACCGTTGCTGTTGCAGTATCCATTGAGGAAGCTGCAAAGGCTGGAAAGTTCTAAGAAATAACGTAAAATACAGGGTTATCGTGGTTCTCGAATGTTCCGCGATAGCCCTTTATTTTGTTTTACAGTACATAAGATTCCTGTTCGCGGAGGGTATGAGTTTTAGGAGTAAGTGGAATACTATGTTAAAGTCAGGTGATTTTGCACCGAAGTTTAACATGAAACTTGTTATCTTGTCATGCTTTTGCTATAATCATGTTAAAATCAGGTGATTTTGCACCGAAGTTTAACATGGAGATGATGTATATGTATATTAAAAGGGACAGATATCTGAATCAGTTGATTAGTCGAAAGGAAAATGGTCTTATCAAAGTTATTACCGGAATCAGAAGGTGTGGAAAGAGTTATCTGTTATTTAATATCTTTTATGACTATCTGATTTCACAGGGTGTGAAGGCAGAACAGATTATTGACATAGCATTGGATGATGACACAAATGCCATGTATCGCAATCCTTCTGAATTATCCAGGTTCATAAGGTCTAAGATTACGGACAGGGAAACCATGTATTATATTATGATAGATGAGGTACAGTATGCGATTACGAAAGAGGAACTTGGAAGTCCTGGAGAAATAAAACTGTACGATGTGTTAAATGGACTTCTGAGGCTTCGTAATGTTGATATTTATGTGACTGGCAGTAATTCAAAGATGTTGTCTAAGGATGTTATGACAGAGTTCAGAGGACGTGGGGATGCTGTAGAAGTGTATCCATTATCTTTTAAGGAATATTATGATTTTGTAGGTGGAGATAAGAGCGAAGCTTACGAAGAATATGCCTTATATGGCGGAATGCCGCTGATTATCAGCAAAAAGACAGATGACGAAAAATACAGGTATCTTTCAACACTGTTTACGGAGGTATATTTTAAAGACATCATTGAAAGATACAAAATTGAGATGCCGGATGTTATCCGCGAACTTACAGATGATTTGTGTTCTTCTATTGGCTCACTTACAAACGCTACAAAGATTGCCAATACGTTGCAGACTGTCAAGAATATAAAAGTGGCAAGTCATACAATATCAAGGTATCTGGAGTATCTGGAGGAGTCTTTCCTGTTTCGTTGCTCTAAGCGATATGATGTGAAAGGCAAGAAGTACTTTTTCTATCCTTCAAAATATTACTGCGCGGATATAGGACTTCGTAATGTCCGTTTGAATTTAAGACAACAGGAAGAAACTCATATTATGGAAAATATTATTTATAATGAATTGATTACCAGAGGGTATTCTGTGGATGTTGGTGTGGTTGAAGTCTACGAAAATGATGAGGCTGGTAAACGTCGTAAAGTTTCCTGTGAGATTGATTTTGTTGTAAACAAAGGTGCAAAGAAATATTATATCCAGTCTGCACTAAGTATGAATGAACCAGCAAAGGCAAAAACGGAATTAAGACCACTGTTGGGAACCAAAGATTTCTTTAAGAAGATTGTGGTGTCAAAGTCATCAATGAAACCCTGGATTGATGAAGACGGAATAGTACACTTGGGTTTGTATGATTTCCTTTTAGATGAAGAATTGATAAATATGTAAGAAATCTGGAGTTGAATATACGGAAAGGAATGTAAATCATGAAAACCATTACAATCCATCAGGAACAGCCCTGTAAAAAGCAGGGGGTCTGTTATTTCCCACAGGATTTTTCATGTGGAGGATATGGAATACCGGCTGAAACTGGAAGTAACGGGACGGCAAAGACGGTGAAGGTCATTCTGACAGGAGCGGAAAAGAAAAATCTGGAAATCACTTCCCTTACAGCGGATGCCCTCACCGCAGAGAACACATTCGACTGTCCGGACTATAATGTTATTAAGAGGGATTCTTATGAAGACAAAGGTATTGTTGGAGAGTGAGAAAGGACCGGTAATCCTCTGGGGAACCTGTATTCGCAGGGAAGAAGGATTGGATGCTCAGGAGGCAACCGGCAGGGAGAGCACGGATGCCGCTCTGGAAGAGGTAAAAGCAGCAGTTTGGAAACTATTGGGGCAGAAAGTCCATGAGGTCACTTTAATTGCCTTTTTTGTAACGGACTGGAATCGGGATTTTTCCCTCTGGAAAAGCGACAGGCTGGAACCCTCCTTTGAAGGCGGCGCGCCGGATACTTTGCAGGAACTGTTAAGGGAAGTTGTTCCGGGTATCAGACATTGTTACGGAGAAAACAGGAAGCTTTACCTGATGGGATATTCTCTGGCAGGCGCCTTTGCCCTGTGGAGCCTGTGCCAGACAAATGTGTTTGACGGGGCAGCCAGTGTTTCCGGTTCGCTCTGGTATCCGGATTTTATATCCAGACTGAAGGACAGACCGGGGCAGGGGCTGCCGGAGGGAAGAAAAATCTATATCAGTCTGGGTGGAAAAGAGGCGAATACCTCCAATGTTCTGATGGCATCCGTAGAAGAATGTACGGCGGAGGCGGCAGCCCTGCTTCAGAAAGGAAATCAGGTGAAGTATGAAAGAACACCGGGCGGACACTTTGCCAAAGAGGGAAAAAGACTTGCAAAAGCAGTGCAATGGCTGATTATGACTTGAATTTTTTGTCGATATGCTATATTGTATAGGTAGTTCTTAAATATTATGAATACAGAGAGGTAATCATTATGGATTTTCTGAACAAAACAAAAGCATCCTTATTAAATGCAGGAAGCACCTTGTCCCACAAAGCTAACAGTGTTTCTGAAACTGTTGCTCTTACTGTCAAAATCCGTGAGGATGAGAAGAAAATAGAAACAGCAACAGCAGCCCTTGGAAAAACTGTTTTAGAGCAGTTTGCAGAGGACGCAAAAAGACTTTGCCCTGAGATTTATGAAGAAATCGTTGCAGCAAAAGAGCAGCTGGAGAAAGACAAGAAGGAGCTTGCCCTGAAGAAAGGTCTTCAGATTTGCCCGAACTGTGGTTCCGAGCAGAGTGTCAATGCGGTACATTGCTCTGCCTGTGGAGAGAAGCTTCCCGAGGCTGTAAAGGAAACGCCGGTTGCAGAAGAAGCTGCTGCAAGCGTTGTAACCTGCAAAAACTGCGGTACAGTGCTTCCCAGCGGAAGTGCATTCTGTCCTAACTGCGGTACCAAAGCAGAAGATTGAAAATAATATTTTTTCAATCTGTGCAAGAGGCGCGGGCGGAAATGGAATAATAATGATAAATAAATGAAACGGAGAAGTTTATGGACGAAAATACAGGTTCTAACAGTTACTATCAGGATAATACAGCAAATTTACAATATCAGCAGCCTCCTGTAGAGGAAGGTCCTTCAAAGGCAAACGGCTTACAGGTAGCAGGTCTTATACTTGGCATTTTAGGTATTGTGACTTGTTGCTGTTACGGTATTGTCGGGTTTATTTTCTCTGTTATCGGTCTGATTTTGTCGATTGTGGGGAATAAGAGAGGAAAGAACGGTGTCGGTACAGCCGCACTTGTCTGTTCCATCATCGGTTTGATTTTAAGCGTGATTGCATCCATTTATTACGGATACGTTATTTATCTGCTTGGAACAAATCCTGAATTTTACAGCCAGATTGTGGATGTATTACGTGAAGCAGGATATAACTACTAGGCATTCTCTGGAGGACTCCCTGTTTCAGACAGGACTTGTATTATTTGTCGCTGCAGTGATGTTGTACCTGATATATGAAAGGATAAAGGGATTTCTTCCTGCCTTTCCCTGTATATTCTCTGTCTTTTTGGGGCTTTATTGTCCGGGCTGCGGTGGAACGAGAGCGGTAGAGGCTTTACTGCACGGGCATCCGCTGACAGCACTCTGGTATCATCCCCTTGTTCCGTACAGTGCGGCTTTATATGGAGGCTTTATGCTTTCCCATATATTACAGCGCATTACCGGAGGCAGAGTAAGGGGCTGGAAATTTCATAACTGGTATTTGTATGCTGCTCTGGGAATTATCGCAGTGAATTTTCTGTTCAAGAACATACTGCGTCTTGGCTTTGGAATCCGTATGGAATAGAATAACAAAAATAAAAAAGCGGAGAAACCTCTTAATGAGGAAGTCTCCGTTTTTTATGTCCTGAATTTATTCATTACTGTCAGAAGAATATTCAATGGTTAAATCCTCGTCCTCAGGCTGTTCTCCATGCAGGAAAGCGAGAATAATCTGAATCCGCTTATAGGCTCTTGCATAATTTTCTCCGGCGTAATCTGCCATATATTCATTATAGGAGCCGTTGCTGTATGCGTTGTGATAGCTGGAAACAGCCTCTGTCATGTACTGGCTGGATTCCTGGGCGAGATTTTCCAGATAATCAAATTCCTCCGGGAAGTCAAGCCGTGCAAAGGACTGGAAAACCAAATCCAGCTCATCCAGATAGGAGAGCAGCTCATCCGCAGCGCCATCGGACTGGGCATCAATGTTGTTGATACTGGTATCTATTTCGGAAACTTTGGTACAGAAATCATCCATGCTTTTCCGAAACTGTGCCAGGGCAGGGTCTTCGCCGCAGCCTGTTAAAAGAAGAGCTGACAGGAGGGCAGCACAGATTACCCGTAATTTATTATGTCGTTTCATGTTATTTCAATCCTCATTTCTACACACTTATCTTTTATAAAAGTGTTGCCAGAGAATAATTTATCATATTTTAATCCTTTTAGCAAGTTGTCTGGCCGATAAAAGATTAAATCCTCCCCTTTACGGAAAAAAGATTCCTGTGTTAAAATAGAGTTTAAGTATTTTCAGGAAAGGTTCAGATAAGATGACAAAAGAAACTTTCAGACAACTGACAAAAAATTATACCTATCTGGACGGGGCAACGGGCTCTAATCTGGTGAAGGCGGGAATGCCCTCCGGTGTATGCCCGGAGCTGTGGATTCTGGAGCATCCTGATGTGATGCTGGAGCTGCAGAAGTCCTATGTCCAGGCAGGCACAGATATTTTATATGCGCCCACATTTACCGCAAATCGAATCAAGCTGGCGGAATACGGTCTGGAAAAAGAACAGAAGGACATGATAACAAAGCTGGTGGCAATTTCCAGAAAGGCTGCCGAAACCGCCACGGACAGACCTGTCTATGTGGCAGGGGATATTACCATGACCGGGGAACAGTTAAAACCCATGGGAACCATGGAGCTGGAAATCCTGATTGATATTTATAAAGAGCAGATTCTTGCCCTGGAAGCAGCCGGCGCGGACCTTCTGGTTGTGGAAACCATGATGAGCCTTGGGGAAGCGCGGGCGGCTCTGATTGCCGCAAAGGAGGTCTGCTCCCTGCCCGTCATGATAACGATGACCTTTGAGGCAGACGGGCGTACTCTTTATGGAACGGATGCAAAAACCGCGGCTGTTGTACTGGAAAGTCTGGGGGCGGATGCCATAGGTGTCAACTGCTCTACCGGGCCTGCACATATGCAGCAGATTATCACGGATATGGTTTCCCATACAAAGGAAATTCCCATTATTGCAAAGCCAAATGCAGGGCTTCCCTTTCTGGATGAAAACGGGACGACCTGTTATAATATGGATGCAGAGGAATTTGTGGAGGAAATGAAGCTGCTGACTGCAGTGGGGGCGACGGTTCTGGGCGGCTGCTGCGGAACTGATCCGGAGTTTATCAGGGGCTTACAGGATTGCTTTGGCAGAGAAATTTCCGGCGAATGGAGAGAAAACCGCAGAAAGGAAGGCATTCGTTATCTTGCTTCGGAAAGGCAGACCTTTTCTTTTGGACTGTCAGACCCCTTCTTTATCGTAGGCGAGCGGATTAATCCCACGGGGAAAAAGCTGTTACAGGCGCAGTTAAGAGAAGGCTCCATGGATAAGGTGTTACAGTTTGCGGAAGAACAGGAGAAATGCGGAGCTTCCATTCTGGATGTCAATATGGGCATGAGCGGAATCGATGAAAAGCAGATGATGCTTCGCGCCCTCGAGGAAATCAGTTGTGTAACAAATCTGCCCCTGTCTCTGGATTCCAGCCATGTGGATGTGCTGGAGGCTGCCCTCAGACAGTATCCGGGACGGGCGCTAATCAATTCGATTTCCATGGAAACGGAGAAGTTTGAAAAACTGATTCCCATTGCCAGAAAATACGGTGCCATGTTTATTCTGCTTCCCTTATCTGATAAGGGGCTGCCGGAAAATCTGGAAGAAAAAATCAGTATTATTGAGGCGGTGTCAGAAAGGGCTTATTCCCTTGGCATGAGCAGGGAGGATATTGTGGTGGACGGTCTGGTTGCCACGGTGGGTGCCAATAAAAAGGCGGCGCTGGAAACCCTGGAAACCATCCGGTACTGCAAGGCAAACGGATTTGCCACTATCTGCGGACTTTCCAATATTTCCTTTGGGATGCCGGAGAGAAGCTTTGTAAACACGGCATTTCTGACCCTGGCAATCAAAGAAGGGCTGACCATGGCAATCGCCAATCCCTCTCAGGAGCTTCTGGTAAGCTGTGCGCTGGCAGCGGATTTGCTGTTAAATAAGGAAGGGGCGGACATCCGTTACATAGAGTATGCCGGTATGGTGGCGGAAAACAGGGCAAAGAAGGAAGTGGAGCTGGAAAGAAAGCTGGCGCAGAATTTGCAGCAGGGAGGCGGAAAGACTTCTGCAACCCCGGAACCGGGCAGTGGACAGGCTTCTGCAACCGGGCGGAGTGCAGGGAATACGGGCGGTCAGTCCCCGGTGAGAGAAAAGCTTTATAATGCCGTCATGAAGGGAAACAGAAACGGAATCGCCGCAATTACAAAGGAAGCGCTTTCCACAGGGGAAGAAGCCTCCGCTCTGTTAAATGAAATATTGCTCCCTGCCATTAACGAAGTGGGTGAGCTTTTTGATAAGGGCAAATATTTTCTGCCCCAGCTGATTGGCAGTGCAGAAGCCATGAAAAATTCCATTGAGGTTCTGGAGCCTCTTTTATTAAAAAATGCGGATACCGACAATATGCCGGTTGTAGTCATTGCAACGGTAGAGGGAGATATCCATGATATCGGAAAAAATCTTGTTGCGCTGATGCTGAAAAATTACGGCTTTCAGGTAATTGATTTAGGGAAAGATGTTCCCAAGGAAGAGATTATCCGGGCAGCGAAGGAAAATAATGCCCAGATAATTGCACTGTCAGCCCTTATGACAACAACCATGCAGCGGATGAAAGAGGTTATCTGCTATGCGAAGGAAGAGGGCGTCAGGGCAAAGGTGATGATTGGAGGAGCAGTCATTACGGAGGACTATGCGGAAGAAATCGGTGCAGACGGTTATTCCAGAGATGCAGCGGAGGCAGTAAAGCTGGCGAAACGGCTGACGGAAAAAGAGGAGGAAAAGGCATGATAGGTGCAGATGCGATTATAAAATGTCTGGAGGCGGAGGAGGTATCTACGGTTTTCGGGTATCCCGGCGTTGCGATTGCCCCCTTTTTTAACAGTATACTGGATTCTTCTATCCGGACAGTGCTTGTGCGGACGGAACAGAATGCGGCACACGCTGCAAGCGGTGTGGCAAGAATTACCGGCAGACCCGGTGTATGCGCTGTTACCAGCGGCCCGGGTGCAACCAATGTGATTACAGGAATCGCCACAGCTTTTGCGGACAGTATTCCCCTAATCTGCATTACCGGACAGGTCAACAGTGAGCTTCTGGGAAGCGATGTCTTTCAGGAGGCGGATATTACCGGAGCGGTGGAATCCTTTGTCAAGTACAGTTACCTGATTAAGGATGTCAACGATATCCCCAGAGTTTTCAGGGAAGCCTTTTATATTGCAAATACTGGACGGAAAGGCCCTGTCCTGATTGATATTCCCATTGATATTCAAAATGCGGTTATCCGGAATTTCCGGTATCCGGAGGAGGTAAATCTTCGTACCTATAAGCCCACGGTCAAGGGACATGCAGTACAGATAAAGAAGGTCATCCATGAACTGGAAAAGGCAAAAAGACCGATTATCTGCGCCGGAGGCGGCGTCCTTTTAAGCGAGGCAGAGGAGGAACTGCGCACCTTTGCGGAGCAGCATAATATTCCCGTTGTCACAACCATGATGGGAAAAGGGGTCATGCCCACAGAGCATTCCCTGTATTTTGGGATGGTGGGAAACAACGGAAAGGCGTATGCGAACCGTGCCATGAATGAGTCAGATCTTTTGATTATGGTGGGAGCAAGGGTGGCAGACCGGGCGGTCAGCCAGCCGGATTTGATTACCAGGGATAAGGTGCTGGTGCATATTGATGTAGACCCTGCGGAAATCGGGAAAAATGCAGGTCCGACCATTCCCCTTGTAGGCGATGCAAAGCATATTTTCAACGATTTTGCAAAGGAAGAGTTCTACTGCAATTATGAAGAATGGCTTGAAAAGCTGGCAGAATACAGGGCAACCATGGAAAAGGTAAGAACCCCGAATCCGGATTATGTTGACCCGGCAGCATTTTTAACCAGACTGTCAGATAAAATGGCGGAGGATGCGGTTTACGTTGCGGATGTGGGACAGAACCAGATTTGGTCCTGTGGGTATGTGAAGGTAAAGCACGGGAAGTTTCTGACCTCCGGCGGTATGGGAACCATGGGATATTCCATTCCGGCAGCCATGGGCGCAAAGACTGCGGCACCGGACAGGCAGGTTATTGCGGTCTGCGGTGACGGTTCCTTCCAGATGTCCATGATGGAGCTTGCCACCATGCGGCAGCATAATATCCCGGTGAAGATTATTGTTCTCAAAAACAACTATCTGGGTATGGTGCGGGAATATCAGCATTACACGTACAAGGATAATTATTCCGTTGTGGATTTGTCCGGAAGCCCGGATTTGGAAAAGCTGGCAGCGGCATACGATTTGCCTTTCCTGCGTCTTACCAGTATGGAGAACTGCGATGAAATGATAGAGCGCTTTTTGCAGGATGATACATCCGTTCTGCTGGAATGTCTGATTGACCCGATGGATTTGGTGAAATAAGCGTAAGAATGGAGGGCTTTTATGAAAACAAGAATTTATTCGGTTCTGGTAGAAAACCGTTCCGGCGTCCTCTGCAAGGTGGCGGGGCTTTTTTCCAGAAGATGCTTTAACATTGACAGTCTTGCGGTTGGTGAAACCGATGACCCGGCTGTTTCCTGCATGACGATTGTCAGCAGCGGGGATGAGAGAACCATTGAACAGATTGAAAAGCAGTTAAACAAAAAGCTGGATGTCATCAAGGTAAAAACCTTTGCGGAAAGACAGTGTGTGACAAGAGAACTGATGCTGATTAAAATAAAATATAATAAGAGCAACCGCCGGGAGATTATGGAGCTGTGCGAAATTATGAAGGTGGAAATTGTAGATATGTCCAAGCACTTCATGATGCTGCAGATTTGTGATACCCCGGAGAAGGTAAAGCTTCTGATTCAGCTTTTACAGACAATCAGCATCGTGGAGGTTGCCCGTACCGGAACCCTTGCCCTGGCAAAGTGCAGTGAGAATGACGAGGCAAAATAATAATTTATAAATTTAAAGTTTTAACGAACTAAATTGTTTTTGTTGACATTCTGTAAGGATATTGCTATATTAAATTTTAAAGATGAAAAAATTATGAAAAGAAATGTGTTTCGTATAAGCCGAAAGGCTTAAGATGCGCAGAAATGGAGTTTTTTATGCAAAAAAAGGTATATCAGTTGATTGTTGATAATACCTCTGGTGTATTAAGCCGAATTTCCGGTTTATTTTCCAGAAGAGGCTATAATATCGAAAGCATCACAGCCGGTGTTACCGCTGACCCTCGTTTTACGAGGATTACCATTGTAACCTCCGGGGATGATGAAATTCTGGAACAGATTGAAAAGCAGGTAGCAAAATTAGTTGATATCCGGGATATCCGGGAATTAAAGCCGGAGGAGAGCGTTTACCGGGAACTGATTCTGGTAAAGGTAAAGGCGGATGCAACGCAAAGACCGGGAATCATTGCAGTGGTGGACAGCTTCCGTGCAAAGATTGTGGATTTTGCGTCCGAAAGTCTTGTTATTGAACTGACCGGAAATCAGCAGAAGCTGGAAGCCTTTATCGGTCTGATGAATGACTATGGGATTCTGGAACTTGCCAGAACCGGTATTGCCGGACTGGGAAGAGGCTGTGACCATATTATTAACATAGAATAGCAAATTATTTTCAGTTAGCTCCAGGTGAATACCTGTCAGTTATAAATTCTTTAAGAAAACAAAACGGAGGAATGAAAAAATGGCTAAAATTTTTTATCAGGAAGATTGTAATTTGTCTTTATTAGAGGGCAAGACCATTGCAATCATCGGCTATGGCAGTCAGGGCCATGCACATGCACTGAATCTGAAGGATTCCGGATGCCATGTCATTATTGGTCTGTATGAAGGCTCCAAGTCCTGGGAAAAGGCTGTAAAGCAGGGATTTGAAGTATATACCGCAGCAGAAGCTGCAAAGAAGGCTGATATCATTATGATTCTGATTAATGATGAGAAGCAGGCTGACCTTTACAAGAACGATATCGAACCCAATCTGGAAGCAGGCAATATGCTGATGTTCGCTCATGGCTTCAATATCCATTTCGGTTGTATCGTACCTCCCGCAGATGTAGATGTTACCATGATTGCACCTAAGGGCCCCGGACATACCGTAAGAAGTGAGTATCAGGCTGGCAAGGGTGTTCCCTGTCTGATTGCCGTACAGCAGGATGCTACCGGCAAGGCTCAGGATTTGGCTCTGGCTTATGCACTTGGTATCGGCGGCGCAAGAGCAGGCGTTCTGGAAACCACCTTCCGTACCGAAACAGAAACCGACCTCTTTGGTGAGCAGGCAGTTCTCTGCGGCGGTGTCTGTGCTTTGATGCAGGCAGGCTTTGAAACTCTGGTAGAGGCAGGATATGACCCCAGAAACGCATACTTTGAGTGTATCCACGAAATGAAGCTGATTGTTGATTTGATTTACCAGAGCGGCTTTGCAGGAATGAGATACTCCATCTCCAATACAGCAGAATACGGCGATTACATCACCGGGCCCAAGCTGATTACAGAGGAAACAAAGAAGACCATGAAGAAGATTCTGTCCGATATTCAGGACGGCACCTTCGCAAAGGAATTCCTTCTGGATATGTCCCCTGCCGGAAAGCAGGTTCATTTCAAGGCTATGAGAAAGCTTGCAAGCGAGCATCCTTCAGAGAAGGTTGGCGAGGAAATCAGAAAGCTTTACAGCTGGAACAATGAGGATGACAAGCTGATTAACAACTAATCCCGACGATGAAGTCATTCTAAAGATAGAAGTAAATGTTCCCCATCAGTGTTTGCTGATGGGGAATTTTATTATCTGTCCTTTTACTTTTCTTTTCCATTCTCTTTAGAATTTCTTTTGATTTTCATGGTGCTTTCGTTTATTTTTCCAGATTATACTTGTTTTATTCCAAGGATTAAGGAGTGTCCGGTGCCTGACAGCATGGGATTTGCTCTGACAAAAGGGGGATTACAAATGAGTCTGGAAGTACTGACGGAATATTTTACCCGCTATGGCGGTGTAGCTGTCTTTACCATTGTTTTTCTGGAATATATGAATCTGCCCGGTTTTCCGGCGGGAATTATCATGCCCCTATCCGGTATTATGGCAGCAAAGGGAAATATCGGCTTTGTGCAGGTGATGATTTTATCCCTGCTTGCTGGACTTCTGGGAAGTCTGGTGCTTTACGGACTGGGAAGAGGCGGTGGAGAACTGTTTTTAAACAAATATACCAGACGGTTTCCAAAACAGAAGGATTGCATTGAAAAGAACCTGAAATGGATACAGGAAAAGGGCTGCATCGGTGTGTTTCTGGGAAAACTGATTCCCATGTTCCGCACCCTGATTTCTATTCCGGCGGGAGTGGTAAAAATGCCTCTGGACAAATATGTGCTGAGCTCTGCCTGCGGTATTTTTATCTGGAACTTTGTATTTGTGGGCGCAGGTTATGTACTTGGGGATGAAGTGTTTTCCATTCTGGGAAAGGTGGGATTCTGATGAAAAAACAATTATCTATTGCGCTGATGACGAACAATTACAGACCGATGACAGGCGGTGTTCCGATTTCCATTGAACGTCTGGCAAAGGGACTGATGGAACAGGGGCATCAGGTGACTGTCTTTGCACCCAGTTATCCTGACTGGAAAGGGGAGGAAGGGGCTTTCTCTGAAGAAACGGTATTCCGGTATCATACGTTATTACAGCATTTTATAGGCGGGATTGTACTTCCGGACCCCATGGATTTGCGAATCGAGAGGGAATTTCAGAAGAAGAATTTTGATATTATCCATGTACATCATCCCATGCTGATTGGTAAAACGGCATGTTATCTGTCCAGAAAATACCAGATTCCTCTTTTCTTTACCTATCACACCAGATATGAACAGTATCTGAAGTATTATACAGGAAATGTGTTTGGCTACGAAAGACTGATGCAGCTTTATTTAAAGGGCTTCTTTAAATATTGCAGTCATGTCTTTGCCCCCACAGAAGGGATGTTACGATACCTGGAGGAGGACTGCTCTCTGCCGGAGGAAAAGGTAACTGTTCTTCCAACCGGTCTGGAAAGAGCACAGTATGCGGCGGCTTCCCCGGAGGAGCTGCAGGGGCTGCGCCGGAAATATCATGCGGAAAACTGTCCGCTGCTTCTTACGGTATCCCGGATGGCAAAGGAAAAGAATGTGGAATTTCTGTTAAGGGGGCTTGCAGCGTTGAAACAAAGAGAAGCCCAGCCCTTTCAGGTTCTCTTTGTGGGAGAGGGGCCGGACAGGGAAGCACTGGAGGCTTTGCGGAATGAGCTTGGGTTAAAGGATGTCTGTCATTTTACCGGGCAGGTGGAAAATGAACGAATCCCCCTGTATTATCAGGCGGCGGATGCCTTTCTGTTTGCATCCAAAACGGAAACCCAGGGCATTGTTCTGCTGGAAGCCTTTGCAGGGAAAACCCCTGTGATTGCCTTAAGAGCCTCCGGTGTGGAGGATATCGTGACGGATGGGAAAACCGGTCTGCTGACAGAGGAGAATCCTGACAGCTTTGCCCGGGCAATCGGACGATTCCTGTCAGATACAACTTTCAGAAATGAACTGTCCCGGAACGCTTTTTGGGAAAGCCTTTCCTTTCGGGAGGAAATGGTTGCGGCAGAAGCGTTACGCCGCTATAATGAAAGTATTGTAAAAGAAAAGTGTGAGGGCGGACATGGAAAATCAGTATCGTATTCTTGTGGTTGAGGATGATAAGGAAATCAGAGAGGGGATATTAATTTACCTGAAAAATCAGGGCTATCTTGTTTTTCAGGCGGAAAACGGCTTAGAGGGGTTAAAGGTAATTGAGCAGGAGAAAATCCATCTGGCAATCGTGGACATCATGATGCCGGTGATGGACGGAATTACCATGCTGATGAAGCTGAGGGAAACAAATCATGAATTTCCGGTGATTATGCTTTCGGCAAAATCCGAGGAAGTGGATAAAATCATGGGACTGAATATGGGGGCGGATGATTATGTGACAAAGCCCTTTACCCCGTTGGAGCTTCTGGCAAGGGTCAATTCCCATCTGCGCCGCTATGCAAAGTATCTTTCTGCAGTATCGGAAGAAGGGGAGAAGGAGCATATTTACACCATCGGCGGACTGGAATTAAATGAGGACACTGTGGAGGTGACAGTGGACGGGGAGCCGGTACGGCTGACTCCCATGGAATTTAAGATTGTGCAGCTTCTGATAAAAAATCCCGGAAGGGTCTTTTCCGCAGACGAAATTTATGAGCGTATCTGGAACGAAAAGGCAGTCAATACAGATACGATTATGGTACATGTACGGAATATCCGGGAGAAAATCGAGATAGACCCCAGAAATCCCAAATATCTGAAGGTAGTCTGGGGTGTCGGGTACAAGATTGACAAACAATAAAGAAGGAATGTTTATGAAGAAATGGATAGTGACCGGCTTCTGTATCAGTCTGGTGGCAGCGCTGGGGTACAGCACCCTTTACAGTACCTTCCGGCAGGAGGCTTTCCAGACGGGAAATGTAGTTGCCTCTGATGACAATATTACAGCCTTTTATGGAAACAATTATGTGCTTTACCGGGATTTGTACAATGTGGAAAACGGTACCAATGCCTCCTATGGGGAAATTTACCTGAATCTGAAGGATTCCTATAACTGGCTGTTTTCCGAAGCTGCCTACGAACAGGAGCTGGCGATTCTTGAAACCCCGAATGAGGCAGAACAGGCGGCAGTCCTTTATGGAACGGTACAGCATCTGTCAGAGTATGTGGAAAGCCTGAGAGTGGAATTTGGCGGAAGCAATTTCTGGGATTATTGCATTACGGATACGGTGACTGGAAAATATCTGACGAATATGTCTGAAACAGATTTGGGCAACGCCGTCGACAATGCCTATTTTCTGATAAGCTTTGTCTATGACAGTGCAGGGCATGTGACGGTGGGGGATGTTATCTGTCAGGATGAAGAATCCGTCATCCGGCGTATGGCAAATGAAATTGTCCGGACAAATCTTCTGGAGCAGGAGATAACGGATTACAGCGGGACGCTGATTTATAAAATCGGGGACATCACAGGGCCAAAAGATTGTAAAGTAACCTATTCCCTTTCCAAAGGAAGTTTTCAGACGGGAAGCCTTGACCCTTTTCATTTGCGGTATGCCTATCTGAATACGGGAGCGGTGGGCTGTCTTATGATTTTTCTTCTGGGGGTGTTTTTGCTGGCAGCTCTTTTACCTGTTGTCAGAAAACAGGAATCCTGGAAAGGCAGAATTTTTGCCCTGCCCCTTGAAGTGCAGCTAATGGCAGGAGTGGCTGTTTTTACCTTCGGATGTGCTTGCTCTGTCTGGATGGTTATCTGGACTGCATCAGGAATGTCCGGCTGGTTTTTAAATTGCCTGTATTTTACCCTGTTTTTCTTCTGTGCCTGGTATTATGGTGTCTATGCAAGGGGCATTGCAGAGCAGGGGATTGTTCCTTATGTCAGGGAGAAAAGCCTGATTTACCGCTTTTTCCCTTATGTCAGAAGCAAAGCCAAAGAGCTTTATCGTTCTCTGGAACAGATGGATTTAACTAAAAATGCCCATAAAAAGCTGCTGAAAATTGTGCTTTTAAACGCGGTGATTCTGTTTATTATCAGCAGCCTCTGGTTCGGTGGCTTTGCCATTACGGTAGTATATTCCGCTTTTCTGTATTTTGTCCTGAGAAAATACTTAAGTGACCTTCAGAAGAAATATCAGATACTGTTAAAGGCAACAAACGAGATGGCACAGGGAAATTTAAATGTCACCATTCCGGAAAATCTGGGGATATTTGAACCCTTTAAGCCGGAGCTTCTTAAGATTCAGACGGGCTTTAAGGGGGCAGTGGAGGAGGAGGTAAAAAGCCAGAAAATGAAGGCAGAGCTGATAACCAATGTTTCCCACGACTTAAAAACGCCTCTGACAGCCATTATCACCTATGTGAACCTGTTAAAGGAGGAAAACCTTACCAGAGAGCAGCAGAAGGAATATCTGAATGTTTTAGAGCAGAAATCCCTGCGGCTTAAGGTTTTGATTGAGGACCTTTTCGAGGTCAGCAAGGCAAATTCTGAAAATATTGTCTTAAACCGGACAGATGTGGATATTCTGAATCTGGTGAAGCAGGCAGCCTTTGAATACTCGGATAAATTTTCGGATGCAAAGCTGGATATCCGGCTGAACCTGTCAGAGGAGAAAATCCTGCTGTTTCTGGACAGTCAGAAAACCTTCCGGATTTACGATAATCTTTTTGGCAATATTGCAAAATATGCCATGCCCGGAACAAGAGTTTATGTAATGGCTTCCCTGTCAGAGGAACGGCTCGTTATTACCATAAAAAACATTTCCGCAAGGGAAATTACAATACAGTCCTCGGATTTGACGGAACGATTTGTCAGAGGGGATGCTTCCCGGAATACGGAAGGCTCCGGTCTGGGGCTGGCTATTGCCAAGAGCTTTACCACCCTGCAGGGGGGCGAGCTTACCGTGGATGTGGATGGTGATTTATTTAAGGTGACAACAAGCTGGCCGGTTGAAAACAAAATAACTGATAATAAAATAAATCAATAAGTTATATTTGAACAATATTCTCAACTATGGTAAGATAAGCAGGAGCATCACAGATGTTTTATTCTTACGAAAGGAATGGAAAGAGAATATGGGAATGACAATGACGCAGAAGATTCTTGCCGCAGCCGCCGGATTGGACAGTGTGGAAGCCGGTCAGTTAATTGAGGCAGATTTGAGTCTGGTACTGGGCAACGATATTACAAGCCCGGTTGCAATAAAGGAAATGGATAAATTTACAAAGCAGGGAGTCTTTGATAAGGATAAAATCGCTCTGGTTCCTGACCACTTTGTTCCGAACAAGGATATCAAATCCGCAGAGCATTGTAAATGTGTCCGGGAATTTGCAAAAAGGAATGAAATTACCAACTATTTTGAAGTGGGAGAGATGGGAATCGAGCATGCCCTGCTGCCGGAAAAAGGTCTTGTAGTAGCGGGGGATGTTGTCATCGGTGCGGATTCCCATACCTGTACCTACGGTGCGCTGGGTGCATTCTCCACCGGCGTAGGAAGCACGGATATGGCGGCTGGTATGGCTACCGGAAAAGCATGGTTCAAGGTGCCCTCCGCAATTCGTTTTGTACTGACAGGAAAGCCTGCAAAGTGGATTAGCGGCAAGGATATTATTTTACATATTATCGGCATGATTGGGGTGGACGGTGCCCTTTACAAGTCCATGGAGTTTACCGGGGACGGCATTGCATATCTTTCCATGGATGACAGATTTACCATTGCAAACATGGCTATTGAGGCAGGCGGAAAGAATGGTATTTTCCCTGTGGATGATTTGGCAGTTGCCTATATGAAGGAACATTCCGTTAAAAATTATAAGGTTTATGAAGCGGATAAGGATGCTGTTTATGATGAGGAGTACACCATTGATTTAAGTACCCTGCGTCCTACGGTTGCATTCCCCCATCTGCCCGAAAACGCACATACCGTTGATGAAATTAAGGAAATGGCTCCCATTGACATTGACCAGGTTGTTATCGGTTCCTGTACAAACGGCAGACTGGATGACCTCAGAATTGCGGCTTCCGTATTAAAGGGGAAGCATATTGCAAAGGGGATGCGCTGCATCGTTATTCCCGCCACCCAGAAAATCTATTTACAGGCAATGGAAGAGGGGCTGTTAAAGACCTTTATTGAAGCCGGCGCCGTAGTAAGCACACCGACCTGCGGACCCTGCCTTGGCGGATACATGGGTATTCTGGCAGAGGGAGAAAGATGTGTTTCCACCACAAACCGCAACTTTGTGGGACGTATGGGACATATTACATCCGAAATTTATCTGGCAAGTCCTGCGGTTGCAGCAGCCAGCGCCATTGCCGGACAGATTTCCTCTCCGGAAGAGGTATAAGCAGAAGAGGATTCCTGTGCAGGCTAAATTGTAAAGAGAAGAAAGGTGGATTTCCATGAACGCAAAAGGAACGGTTTTCAAATATGGAGATAATGTAGATACGGATGTTATTATTCCGGCAAGATACTTAAATTCTTCCGACCCGGCAGAACTGGCTACCCATTGTATGGAAGATATTGATACGGAGTTTATCAAGAAGGTAAAAAAGGGTGACATTATAGTTGCCAGAAAGAATTTCGGCTGCGGATCTTCCAGAGAGCATGCACCCATTGCTATTAAGGCAGCCGGTGTAAGCTGTGTTATCGCGGAAACCTTTGCCCGCATCTTTTACCGGAACGCCATCAACATCGGACTTCCGATTATTGAATGTCCTGAGGCAAGTCAGGATATTGACAACGGGGATGAGGTTGAGATTGATTTTGATACCGGCGTGATTACGAACCTGACGAAAAACAGAACCTATAAAGGTCAGGCATTTCCGGAATTTATGCAAAAAATTATTGCATCTGAGGGCTTAATCAATTATATTAACAGTAAGTGAGTTTTTCACAGGGTCTGCACTTTTTCATAAAAGTCTGCGGACCCTGTTATTTCTGCAAAAATTGCCGAAAATCAAATAAACAGGCGAAAGGACTAATTTGGAGAAAAGATTTTATGAGTACTCAGACGAAAAAATATGAAATTGACATGTGCCATGGCCCGCTTCTGGGAAAGATTCTTGTTTTTTATATCCCTCTGATGCTTTCCGGGATTTTACAGCTTCTTTTTAACGCGGCGGATATTATCGTAGTCGGGCAGTTTGCGGGAAATGAATCCCTTGCGGCAGTAGGATCCACCGGGGCTTTAATCAACCTGATTATCAATCTGTTTATCGGGCTTTCCGTAGGCGCAAATGTTTTAGTGGCAAGGTATTATGGCGCAAACCAGCAGACGGAATTGAAGGAAATGGTGCAGACCGCCATCGCCACCTCAGTTATCAGCGGTATTTTGCTGGTGTTTGTGGGCTTTTTTGTGGCAAAGCCCGCACTGACCCTGATGGGAACCCCGGATGATGTCGTCGGGCAATCTGTTCTTTATATGCGGATTTATTTCGCAGGAATGCCCTTTATGATGGCATATAATTTCGGCGCGGCGGTATTGCGTGCAGTGGGTGATACGAAACGTCCGCTGTATTATCTGCTGATTGCAGGCATTGCCAATGTTATTCTGAACCTGATATTTGTCATTTATTTTTCCATGCATGTGGCAGGAGTGGCAACGGCAACGGTGATTTCCCAGGCAATTTCCGCAGTGCTTGTCATCCGTTGTCTGTTAAAAACGGACAGTGTCTATAAGCTGGAATTGAAGGGCATTAAAATTTCCATGGACAAGCTGGGAAAGATGTTTAAGATTGGACTGCCTGCGGGTGTGCAGGGCGCCCTGTTTTCCATTTCCAACGTATTGATTCAGTCTTCTGTCAACAGCTTCGGCTCTGTTGCCATGGCGGGAAATACGGCGGGCAGCAATATTGAGGGCTTTGTCTATACCTCCATGAATGCCTTTTATCAGTCGGCAATCAGCTTCTGCGGACAAAATTACGGTGCAAAGGAATATAAGCGGGTGGGAAAGGCGCTTTTTATTTGTGAGGTGCTGGTTATTCTCGTGGGACTTTTACTGGGAAACGGAGCCTATCTGGCAGGCGGAACCCTGTTAAAGCTGTATTCCTCAGACCCTGAGGTTATTTCTTATGGCATTTTAAGAATGCGTTATATCAGCGTCACATACTTTTTATGCGGTATGATGGATGTAATGGTAGGTGGATTGCGGGGCATCGGATATTCGATTATGCCTATGCTGGTATCCCTGACAGGAGCCTGCCTGTTCCGGATTGTCTGGATTTACACGGTATTTCAGGAGGTCAGAACCCTTCCCTGTCTGTATATATCCTATCCAATCAGCTGGATACTGACTTTTTCCGTCCATCTGATTTGTTTCCTGATTGTCTATAAGAAGCTGTTTAGAAAAAGCAGCGGTCAGGTGATGTAATCCGGAAATCGAAAAAGAAACTTGAAACATATGTTCTGGCATGGTAATATAAAGCTACCGATTAAATTAAAGGAACGGTGGAAAAATTATGTTTGCCTATATTAACGGAATTTTGGAATATGTCAGTGAAGATAACTGTGTTCTGGATGTACAGGGCATAGGTTATAATATTAAGATTTCAGGAGAAACTGCCGCAAGGCTTCCGGGGATTGGGGAGCCGGTAAAGCTTTATACCTATACCTGTGTCAGAGAGGATGCCTTTCAGCTCTACGGCTTTTTAACCAGAAGCGATTTGGAAATTTATAAAAAACTGATTACTGTAAACGGTATTGGTCCTAAAGGAGGACTTGCCATTTTATCTGTGATGGATGGGGATGATTTACGGTTTGCCATTGTTTCCGGGGACAGCAAGGCAATTGCTAAGGCTCCGGGGATTGGCCCGAAAACGGCACAGCGGGTGATTCTGGATTTGAAGGATAAGATTTCTCTGGAGGATACGATTATCAGCAGAGATATCATTTCTTCTGAGACATCAGAGGATGCAGATACCGACCAGAAGAGAGAGGCTGTGGAAGCGCTGGTTTCCCTTGGCTATGGCAGGACGGAGAGTATCCGGGCGGTAAACAGCATCGAAAATCTGGAAAGTCTGGATTCCGGTGCAATTCTGAAGGCAGCCCTGAAGAAAGTGTTCTAAATGGAGTTTACTATGGCAAAACGTATGATTGAAACGAATATTACGGAAGAAGATATCAGGATAGAAGGTTCACTGCGCCCTCAGATGCTGGATGACTATATCGGTCAAAGCAAGGTAAAGGAAAATCTCAGGGTGTATATCGAGGCGGCAAAACAGCGTGGGGATGCTCTGGACCATGTGCTTTTTTACGGCCCTCCCGGACTTGGAAAGACAACCCTTGCAGGTATTATTGCAAATGAAATGGGCGTCCACTTAAAGGTAACAAGCGGCCCGGCAATCGAAAAGCCGGGGGAAATGGCGGCGATTTTAAATAATCTGGAGGAGGGGGATTTACTCTTTGTAGACGAAATCCATCGTCTGAACCGGCAGGTGGAGGAAGTATTGTATCCTGCCATGGAGGATTACTGTATTGATATTATGATTGGAAAGGGTTCTTCCGCCCGTTCTGTAAGACTGGATTTGCCAAAGTTTACGCTGGTGGGAGCAACCACAAGGGCAGGGCTTTTAACGGCACCCCTGCGGGACAGATTCGGGATGATTCACCATCTGGAATTTTATACCATAGAAGAATTACAGATGATTATCATGCATTCCTCCAAGATTCTTTCTGTGGAGGTAGAGCCGGGCGGCGCTCTGGAAATGGCAAAGAGGAGCCGTGGAACTCCCCGTCTTGCCAACCGGATTTTAAAGCGGGTAAGGGATTTCGCTCAGGTCAAATATGATGGCATTATTACGGAAGAGGTTGCAAAAACGGCGTTGGATTTAATGGATGTGGACAAGATGGGACTGGACCATATTGACAGAAACCTCCTGCTTACCATGATTCAGAAGTTTGAAGGCGGACCGGTAGGACTGGACACCCTGGCGGCAGCTATCGGAGAGGATGCCGGAACGATTGAGGATGTTTATGAACCCTATCTGATTAAAAATGGGCTGATAAACCGTACCCCCAGAGGAAGAGTTGCCACACAATTAGCATATCATCACCTCGGTTTATAGATATTTTGCTTGCCTGTATCAAAATATTGATATATAATAAACAGAAAAGTGGGATTGAAAATGCAAAGGGGTGCAGGAGCATGTCTTCTAAAACAGATACGGAAGTGATTATCGGCGGCAAGGTTTTTACCCTGTGTGGCTATGAGAGTGAAGAATATTTGCAGAAGGTGGCTTCTTATATCAATAATAAGCTGGCTGAATATAATAAGGTTGACAGTTTTCGCAGACAGTCCCCGGATACACAGGGTGTTCTTCTGCAGTTAAATATTGCGGATGATTATTTCAAGGCGAAGAAGCAGATTTCCATTTTGGAGGAGGAGCTTCAAAGTAAAGAAAAGGAATTGTATGATTTGAAGCATGAGTTGATTTCTTCCCAGATTAAACTGGAGAGTGCAGAGGAACAGGTAAAAAATCAACAGCAGAAGGTCAATCAGCTGGAAACAGAGTTAAAGAAAAAATAAAGCAGGCTGTCCGGTTTCGGACAGCTTTTCTTAATTCATAGGAAAATTCATAGGAAATTTGTAACCCGCCGCAGGCGGAGAATCTCGCTTGCGAGATTCTTTCTTGTTTATGCAATGATGAAGATGAATAAAGGAACGGAAAGTATGGAAAAAAGGAAAATGCCGGAGCTTCTTGCGCCTGCCGGTAGTGTGGAAGCCCTGTACGGCGCAATCTGTGCCGGAGCAGATGCGGTTTATCTTGGAGGCAGCCGCTTCGGAGCCAGAGCTTATGCGGAAAATTTTACAACGGAAGCTTTGACAGAGGGGATTCGGTATGCCCATCTTTTTGGTGTAAAAATATATATGACAGTGAATACCCTGTTAAAGGAGCCGGAGCTGGCGGAGGTATATGAGTATCTTCTGCCCTTTTATCAGGCTGGACTGGACGGGGTGATTATTCAGGATTTCGGTGTTTTCCGCTATCTGCGGGAGCATTTTCCGGGACTGGAGCTGCACGCCAGCACCCAGATGACAATCTGCAGCGCTTACGGAGCCGCTCTTTTAAAGGAAATGGGCGCAAGACGGATTGTTCCTGCCAGAGAACTTAGTTTGAAAGAGCTCACTTCCATCAGAGAGCAGGTGGATATTGAACTGGAAACCTTCATCCACGGCGCCATGTGCTACTGTTATTCGGGACAGTGCCTTTTCAGCAGTATTTTGGGTGGCAGAAGCGGGAACCGGGGCAGATGCGCCCAGCCCTGCAGGCTGCCCTATACGGTGACTGACAGCCAGAATAAGGGAAAATCCCCGATATATCCCTTAAGCTTAAAGGATATGTGTACCATAGAGCATTTACCTGCGCTGATTGAAGCGGGTATTGATTCCTTTAAAATAGAGGGACGGATGAAAAAGCCGGAATATACGGCGGGAGTTACCGCAATTTACCGGAAATATATAGATTTGTATGCTTCGTTAAGAGTTTCCCTTGGTAAGGAAAGGGCAGCGGAGGTCTATGCAGTGGAAAAAGCCGATAAGGAGGCTCTCTCCACATTATATATCAGAAGCCAGATGCAGGACGGCTATTATTTCAGGCGAAACGGCAGGGAAATGGTTGCATTGGAAAATCCTGCCTATGGGGCACAGAAGGAGGAACAGCTTTCTGCAATCCGTTCCCGGTTTCTGGAAACGAAAAAAAGACTGCCTGTGCAGATACAGGCGGTTCTTATGACAGGAGAACCGGCAAGGCTTTCTTTCCGGAGCGAAAAGGGAAGCTGTCAGGTGACAGGGGACGAGGTGTTATCTGCCCAGAATAAGCCGATAACAGAGGAAAATGTACGAAAACAGCTTGGAAAACTTGGGGAAACTGCCTTTGAAGCAGCTTCCATGCAGATTACCTTAAGTGAAAATGCTTTTTATCCTCTTGGGAAATTAAATGAACTGCGCCGCAGGGCAGTAGAAGCACTGGGAGAAGAGCTGCTTTCTTCCTTTCAGAGGAAATTGCCGGATGAAAAAACGGATAAGGAACCTGCTTTTCAGGGCAGTCTGAAAAAACAGGCTGCCGGAAGAAAAGGCTTTACCCTGCTGCTCTCTACCGCAGAACAGACAAAAGTCTTTATCCAGTGGCTGAAAATACAGGCTGAGAAACCTGAAATAAAGCGGATTTATCTGGAAAGCAGTCTTTTTTTCCAAAAAGGAAGCTGCGGACAGAACTATTTTGAGGACTTAAAAAGAGAATATCCTGTCTTTTTAGCTCTTCCCTTTGTATTCCGGGAGGCAGATAAAGGGTACCGGGAAAAGCTGGCAGAGCTTTTGAAGGAACTTCCCTTTGACGGCGTACTGCTCCGGGCAGGGGAGGAGCTTGCCTTTATCAGAGAAACAGCACCGGATTTGAAAAAATGCGGGGATGCGGGAGTATATGTCTGGAATCAGGCTGCGGCAGAAGAACTGACCGGGCTTGGCATAGAGGAAAGCCTTTGTCTTCCCTATGAATTAAAGGCGGGAGAACAGTACCGTCTGGCAGAATCCCTGAATACACCCATGGAAAAGGTGGTTTATGGCAGGATTCCCATGATGGTGACTGCGAACTGTGTGCGGAAGACAACAACAGGCTGCAGAAAGGGAGATACCTCTTTCAGCTTTTTAAAGGACAGATATCAGAAAAATTTTCCTGTTGTATGTGATTGTACCCAGTGTATGAATATTATTTATAACAGCCTGCCCCTTTCTCTCTGGCAGGAGCGGGAAAAATGGTTAAGCAGGGTGGATTTACGGCTGAATTTTACAATTGAGGCGCCTTCGGAAACCACAGCGGTATTAAACGCCTTTTTCCTTGGAAAGAATATGCCTTCGGGGGAATATACAACGGGTCACGAAAAGAGAGGGGTAGAGTAATGTGAAAGAATATATCATTGAACTGTCAAAGTACGGTATTTCTCTTCTGGTAATTTTATATACCATAAGCTGTTTTTTCGCTTTCCGGAAAAAGAACGAGAAGCAGTCAGGGCTTTATGTTATCCAGAGCCTCCTGCTGTTTGCCATGCAGCTATTGTTTTTCCTGGATTTGACCTTCGTCAGCGGAGAAATGCAGTATGTCTTTTTTTATGTATTTGTACAGGTGTTTTTACTGGCAACCCTTGTTATGGTGCCGATGATATACGAGGATATTCATAAACCGATTTTGAATATGATGTGCATGCTTCTGGGAACCGGACTCTGCATTATTTCCAGACTGTCCTTCCAGAAAGCAGTCCGGCAGTACATTATCATTCTGGTTTCCCTGATTATTTCCCTGTTCATTCCCTATCTGATGTCCCGAATCAGGTTTTTTAAGAAAATTACCTGGGTTTACGCGCTGGTTGGTATTGCCGCGCTGGGAATTGTGCTGATTCTGGGAGAAGTGACCCACGGCTCAAAAATTTCCTTCAGTATTGCGGGCATTGCTTTCCAGCCCTCGGAATTTGTGAAAATACTGTTGGTATTTTTTCTTGCGGCGGCGCTCTGGGAGAAAACGAATTTTTTGCGGGTAGCCCTGACCGCCCTGATTGCAGGGGGTGAGGTGATGATTCTGGTTCTTTCCAGGGATTTGGGAAGTGCTCTTATCTTTTTTATCGCCTATGTCTTTATGGTATTTATTGCCACAAGAAATTACCTCTATCTGCTTGCGGGGGCAGTGGGAGGCAGCGGGGCAGCGATGCTGGCATACCGTCTTTTCACCCATGTCCAGACGAGAGTGCAGGCGTGGCGTGACCCCTGGGCATATATTGATACGAAGGGCTGGGCTGTGACCCAGTCGCTGTTTGCCATCGGAAGCGGAAGCTGGTTCGGCATGGGGCTGCTGCAGGGAAATCCAAAGGCAATTCCCTATGTGGACCAGGACTTTGTCTTTTCCTGTGTCTGTGAGGAACTGGGTGTTATTTACGGAATCTGTCTGATTCTTGTTATGCTTTGCTGCTTTGGACTGATTTTAAAGACAGCAGTCCAGATTCGGGACCGTTTTTACCAGTTGATTGTATTTGGAATCGGGATTCTCTACATTTTCCAGATTTTCCTGACCATAGGAGGCGGTATCAACTTAATTCCACTGACGGGAGTTACCCTTCCCTTTATCAGCTACGGGGGGAGCTCCTGTATGACGACCATGTTCATGTTCTTTATCATACAGGGAATTTATATCAGATTACAGCAGGGAGGAGGCGCGAAGCTTGGAAGAAGAAAAGGAACGCAGGAAAAGAAAGCTGAATAATACGCCGGAGGTCATTGTTTCCGGAGTTTTCTTTACGCTGCTTTTTTGTGCCCTGATTGGTTATCTGGGGTATTTTGTGGCAACCAGTGAGCAGGATATGATTAACAACAGCTATAATTCCAGACAGGAAATTTTACTGTCCCAGAATTACAGGGGAAGCATCTATTCTGCGGATGGGGAAATTCTGGCAGAAACCACGTTGGATGCCGAACAGAATGAAACAAGAAATTATCCCTATAAAAACCTGTTCTCCCATATTGTGGGCTATTCCACCCAGGGAAGAATGGGAGTGGAGGCACTTGCCAATTACTATCTGATTAACACAAACACCTCCCTGAACAATAAAGTGGCAAATGATATGGAAGGGGTGAAGAATCCCGGCGATAATGTCTATACTACCCTTAATGTGGGGATCCAGCAGGTAGCGGATGAACAGCTCAGTATTTATAAAGGTGCTGTGGTTGTGACCGAGGTTAAGACAGGAAAGATTCTGGCGCTGGTTTCCCATCCGGACTTTGACCCGAACCAGATTTCCGAGCTCTGGGATTCCCTGATTCAGGATGACAAAAGCTCCGTTCTGGTAAACCGTGCAACCCAGGGACTGTATCCTCCCGGTTCTACCTTTAAAATTGTTACAGCGCTGGAGTACATCCGGGAAAATCCGGATTCCTACAAAAAATATACCTTCCAGTGTCCCGGCTATTATAAGGCAGGAGACAGCAGAATCAGTTGTTATCATGGAACAAGCCACGGGCAGATAGATTTTGTGACTTCCTTTGCAAAATCCTGCAATTCCTCCTTTGCGAATATCGGTATGTCACTGGACAGGGGAGCCTTTTCTGATACTTTGGATACTCTTTTATTCGGAGAGAAGCTGCCGCTTACCCTGACTTATTCCCAGAGCAGTGTACAGGTTTCTGAATCCATGGGAGATGCGGAAATGATGCAGACCTCCATCGGACAGGGAAAAACCCAGATAACACCTGTCCATCTGAATATGATTACCAGTGCTATCGCAAACGGCGGTGTTCTGATGAAGCCTTATGTAATTGACCATGTGGAAAATGATGCGGGAAGCGTTGTAAAAACCTTTAAGCCCTCCGAATACAAGCGGCTGATGAGCGAAGAGGAAGCGGATAAACTGACAGAGCTTTTGACTGCAGTGGTAGAAGAAGGAACCGCAAGGAAGTTAAAAGGCTTAAGCTATACCGCAGCGGGAAAGACCGGCTCAGCGGAATACAATAATGTAAAGGGGGACAGTCATGCCTGGTTTACAGGATTTGCCCCCGCAGAAGACCCGGAGGTCTGTGTTACAATTATTGTGGAAGGTGCCGGAAGCGGCGGTGATTATGCCGTACCGATAGCCCGACGGATTTTTGACGCATATTTTGCCGCAAAATAAGCCCCTGCGGCAGCGGTTCAAAAAAAAGATTGCGCTCCCTGACAAGATAGGCTATACTAATTTTCAGGATGTAATTTATTTGGCGGACCCACCAGTCAGGAGGAATTGCAATGATAGAAGCAACCAGCTGTGGTGGTGTGGTAATTTTTCGCGGAAAAATCCTTCTCTTGTATAAGAACTACAGGAATAAATACGAGGGTTGGGTTTTACCGAAGGGCACTGTGGAAAAAGGCGAGGAATTTAAAGAAACTGCGCTCAGGGAAGTGCTGGAGGAATCGGGAGCGAAAGCTACCATCATAAAATATATTGGCAAAAGTGCCTATAGCTTTACTGTACCGGAGGATGTCGTAGAAAAGGAAGTCCACTGGTATCTGATGATGGCGGACAGTTATTACAGCAAACCACAAAGAGAAGAGTACTTCGTGGATTCAGGTTTTTACAAATATCATGAAGCGTATCATTTGCTGAAATTTTCAAATGAGAAGCAGATTCTGGAAAAAGCCTATAATGAGTACCTTGAATTAAAAAGAAACAATCTATGGGGCAGCCGAAAATACTTTTAAAGGTATCTTCGGCTGTTTAGCAAAGAGGAACAAATCCTATGGCACTGTCACTTACCTATTATCCGGGATTGTATCTGGGGGAAAGTATTCCAGAGGAAAAACTGGATAAAATAAAAAAAAGACTGGAAAAAAAGCCCCTGCTTTCACAGGTATTTCTGCTGACGATTTCCAGAAATGCCTCTGACCAGCTTGAAATTTTTTCTGCAAGGCAGCTTGCGCAGAAATACTATGAAAAAAATCCCCCTTATATCATAGGACTGGCGGGCAATTATGATGAGGCAGTCGGTCTGGTACAGAAAATAGTGGCGGAATGTCTGAAGGAGCGGGGGGATTGCTCTTTGAAGGAGTATCTGTTATGCTCGGTATCCTGTTGAAAATTTTATCCATATTGGGAATCTGTCTGCTGGTATTGTTTTGTCTGGCGGTACTCGTTATCCTGCTGGTGCTGTTTTTCCCGGTGTACTACCGCTTCCGGGGAGAGCGGGAGCCGGAGAAAACCGCGTGCAGGGTAAAGATAAGCTGGCTGTTTGGCTTTATCAGAGCAGAATATCAGTACCCTGAGCCGGGGGAATTTCGGATAAAGCTTTTATGGCATAAGCTGTATCCAAAGCCGGAGGCACCAGAAACAGAGGACGATAAATCGGAATCTGCCGAAAAAAGAGAAAAGAAAAGCAGCCTGAAGGAAGAAAAACCGGGTGCAGAAGAGCAACAGAAAAAAACGACGGAAAACGAAACTTCTCAAAAAGAAGGTTCAGAAAAAGGAACTTCAGAGAAAGAAAATCCGCAAAAGGAAGGTTCCGCAAAAGAAGGTTCGGAAAAGGAACCTCGAACTGAGGAAACAGAAAGCCAGAAAACAGTATCCTCCGGTGAACCGGACAGTCAGGGCAGACTTGCAAAGTTAAAGTACACAATCCGGCATATTTATGATACAATATGTGGGATAGTGAAGCAGATAAAGGATGAGGAAAACAGGCAGCTTGTCACTCATATTTTATTCCGGACAAAAAAGCTTCTCCTGCATATCCGACCCAGAAAGTGCAGGGCAGATATTCTGTTTGGGACAGGCTCACCGGATACCACCGGATATCTGCTGGGCATATACAGCATCCTTTCCCTTTATCTTCCGGAGCAGATTGATGTGACCCCGGATTTTATGGAAAGGAAACTGGAGGGACATATTTCGGCAAGGGGACGTATTGTTCCGGCTGTTTTACTGTTTCATCTTTTAAAGCTGTATCAGGATAAAACACTCAGAAAATTACTGAATTTACAGAAAAAACATAAGGTGTCAAATAAGGAAAACGCGGATAAAACGCGTGAAAGTGAGGAGCAGAATGGCAGATAAGGAAAATCAGTTTCAGGGCGTTGTAGAATCTTTATTAAAGGGAATGGATACAGTACTTTCTACAAAAACGGTAGTCGGAGAGGCAACCAAAGTAGGAGATACCATTATCCTGCCTCTGGTGGATGTTACCTTTGGTGTTGGTGCCGGAGCGAAAAACGCGCAGAATACCTCTGCGGCAGGAGCCGGCGGACTGGGCGGAAAAATGACTCCCAGTGCAGTTCTGGTTATCAAGGACGGTTCCACAAAGCTTGTGAATATCAAGAATCAGGATGCTGTGACAAAGGTTCTGGATATGGTGCCGGATTTGGTGGAGAAGTTTACGAAGCCCAAGGAGAAGACAGAAATGTCCGATGCGGAAGTTGTTGATATTGCCTTCCCGGAGAAGGAAAACAGTCCGGAACAGGAATAACAGACAGGCTCCCGGCATAAAATAGAGTGAGAGATAAGATGGTGTCATGAAAATCATGAAAAAGATTATCGGTGTCATTGCTTTTTTACTTGCGATTGGCATGCTCTTGATGATGCTGACACACAACCGGCTGATTGGGCTGCTTCTCATCGCACTCTTACTGTTTTTGGGATATCATTGCTTCTGCGATAACTGTTAGAAATTCCGGCAGTGGCAGTGTTTTCAAATGGGAGGAACCATGCTTGATTGGGAAGAGGTAAAAAAAGCGGAAAGCACAGAAGAGCTGAAGAAAGCGAAGCTCTGGCTGTTTCAGGAAAATATACGTTTACAGAATGAACGCCGGGAGCTGGAGAAAGAAATTGAGGCTTTCCGAAAAGAAAGAGAACAGTTTAAAAAGGAATTGCGGGAACTGAACCGGAAGGCTGATATGGAGCAGAAACGGCTAAAGGAACAGGAACGTTTTTTTGAAAAGAAAATGATGATTCTGCAAAACGGCTTCCGACAACTGGAAGAGGACAGGCATGCCCTGGAAAGCCAGAGAAGGGAAATGAAGGAAATCTCCGACAGTATTTCCGTTGAAACAGTGGATGTGGATATTCTGTTCAGGAGTATTAAAAACAATCCTCTGGCTCTCAGGAAGAGATATAAGGATTTGCTGAAAATATTTCACCCGGATAATCTATACGGAGATGGAGAGCTTGTACAGAGAATCAATCAGGAATATTTACGCCGAAACAGCGGCATCAAAAAAGAGCAGTACTAAAACTGCTCTTTTTCAATACCTTTTTCATTTACTTATGCACGTTCAACCTTGCCAGACTTCAGACAGCTTGTACATACATGCATTCTCTTAGCGCCGCCGTTAACCTTGCACTTTACATTCTTAACGTTGGAATTCCAAATCGCATTGCTTCTTCTATGAGAATGGCTTACATTATTACCGAAATGAACGCCCTTGCCACAAACATCACACTTAGCCATCTTGACACCTCCTCGACTTAAAACTGGTTCACAACATTGATATCTTAACAGATAACAGAAAGAAAAGCAAGTAAAAAAAATCTTTTTTTTATTTTTTTCATTTTTAAGGTTTCCTTTTTCCGGGAAAGCTGATAGAATACAATATATGTGTGCTATCAGAAAGGATGGTTAACGATATGAGAGGTTCTTCCATGAATACCCATATGGGAAATATTGTCATCGACAACGAAGTAATTGCCCAGTACGCTGGCAGCGTTGCGGTAGAATGTTTTGGTATTGTAGGTATGGCAGGTGTCAGCATGAAGGACGGGCTGGTAAAGCTTCTGAAAATGGACAGCATTACCAGAGGCATCAGCGTAACCTTAAGACCGAATAATAAACTTGTTCTTGATTTCCATGTCATCGTCGCTTACGGAGTCAGCATTCTTGCCGTGGCAGACAACCTGATTGACAGCGTGAAATACAAGGTAGAAGAGTTTACCGGCATTGAAATTGAAAAAATCAACATCTATGTAGATGGTGTCAGAGTGATTGATTAAGGAGGACTTTAACGTGAGTTTACAGCAAATCGACGCTAAGATGCTGTCCAAGATGTTCTTAGCCGGTGCAAAGAATTTGGAAAATAAGAAAGAATGGATTAACGAGCTGAATGTTTTCCCGGTTCCGGATGGAGATACCGGCACCAACATGACAATGACGATTATGTCTGCGGCAAAGGAGGTTTCCGCTCTGGGAGAAGATGTGGAGATGGCTGCCATCTGTAAGGCAATTTCCAGCGGTTCCCTGCGCGGGGCAAGAGGCAATTCCGGTGTTATTTTATCCCAGCTTTTCAGAGGCTTTACCAAGAGAATCAAGGAGGAAGAGGTTCTTACGATTCCCGTTCTGACTGAAGCTTTTGAAAAGGCAGTGGAAACAGCATACAAGGCAGTTATGAAGCCGAAGGAAGGTACGATTCTGACAGTAGCAAGAGGCACTTCCGAAAAAGCGAAGGAGCTGGCAGAAGAGGGGGCTGACGATTTGGAAGCTTTCCTTGGCGCTGTGATTGAGCATGCCAGATATGTTCTGAGCCAGACTCCTGAAATGCTTCCCGTTTTAAAGCAGGCAGGCGTTGTGGATTCCGGCGGACAGGGACTTGTGGAAGTATTGTCTGGTGCCTTTGACGCTTATCTTGGAAAGGAAATTGATTTGACGATTTCCGAGCCTGCCAAAGCAAAGACTGAAAATGATACAAAGTCCTCCATGGAGGTACAGGCAGAGGCGGAGATTAAATTCGGCTACTGCACAGAGTTCATTATTCTTTTGAATAAAACCTTCAATATCAAGGCAGAAATGGATTTCAAGGCTTATCTGGAATCCATCGGTGATTCTATTGTCTGTGTGGCAGACGATGATGTTGTAAAGGTACACGTACATACCAATGACCCGGGTCTTGCTATTCAGAAGGCATTGAAGTACGGTGCCCTGTCCAATATGAAGATTGACAATATGCGGCTGGAGCATCAGGAAAAGCTCTTCAAGATGTCTGAAAAGGAAGCTGCAAAGAAAGCAGAGGAAGCACCTGTACCGAAGGAGCCTCCCAAGGATTTCGGCTTTATTGCAGTATCTGCCGGAGAGGGCATCAATGAGATTTTCAGAAGCCTTGGAGTAGATTATATTATTGAGGGCGGCCAGACCATGAATCCCAGTACAGCAGATATTCTGGACGCTGTAGAGAAGGTCAACGCAAAGACTGTATTTATCCTGCCGAATAACAAGAATATTATTCTGGCTGCAAATCAGGCTGCGGAGCTGTCCACGGAAAAGGATGTTTTCGTTATCCCGACTAAGACAATTCCTCAGGGGATTTCTGCGGTAGTCAACTTTGTACCGGAGCTGTCTGCGGATGAAAACGAAGAAAATATGATTTCTGAAATTGCCAATGTCAAGACCGGTCAGATTACCTATGCGGTAAGAGATACGGTAATTGACGACAAGGAAATCAAGAAGGATGATTTTATGGGCATCGGTGATGCAGGTATCCTTTCTGTCGGAAAGGATATGGATGCTGTTGCAGCAGATACCATTGCAAGCATGATGAGCGAGGATGCCGAATTAATCAGCATTTATTACGGTGCAGACATTACAGAGGAGGCAGCCGAAGCCTTCCGCAACCAGATTGCTGAAAAGTACAGCGCCTGTGATGTGGAATTGCAGTATGGCGGACAACCTATCTATTATTATGTTATGTCCGTAGAATAGAATCCCAGAGGCAGTCATAACCGGACTGCCTCTTTTTTTTACCTTTACCTCTGTCATAATAGCGTAAAAAGGAGGCCTGCGCAGATGGAAGGAAGTACATCTCTCATCCACTTAAAGGGCATAGGTGAAAAGACCCAGAAGCTTTTTGAAAAACTGAATCTGTTTACCCTGGATGATTTGCTGGGGGCATATCCCAGGGATTACGACACCTTTAAAGAACCGGTTTCCATACAGGAGGCATGTCCCGGAGAAACCTGCGCCATTTATGCTGCAGTCCGGGAATACCCAAAGGAAAAAAGAGTCAGGAATCTTTCCATTCTGACAGTGACGGTTGCAGACAACACCGCCTCCATGAGCCTTACCTTTTTCAATATGTCCTTCTTAAAAAAGGTTTTAAAGCCCGGTGGATATTATCTGTTCCGCGGCATTGTACAGAGCAGGGGAAATCTGAAAAAAATGGAGCAGCCCAGACTTTTTAAGCTGGAGGAATATAAAAGACAGACCCATACCCTGATTCCCAGATATTCGCTGACAAAGGGACTTACAAACCAGACAGTTCAGAAGGCAGTCCGTCAGGCGCTGGATAATTATGATTTTCCGGAGGAATACTATGGAAAGGATTTTCTGGAAAAATTCCGGCTGATTTCCAACCGGTTGGCGCTCACGGAAATTCATTTTCCCAAAAATCAGGACAGCCTTCTGGCAGCGAGAAAGCGTCTGGTTTTTGATGAATTTTTCTCCTTTCTGTATCTGATGCGCAGAAACAGCATGCTCTGTGAGGGGTTAAAAAACACCTGGCAGATGTTTGAAACAGCGGATACGGTACGCTTTCTGGAGCAGCTTCCCTTTCCCCTGACCAGAGCCCAGAAAAAGGTCTGGCAGGAAATCCGGGATGATCTCGCAGGGTCTTATTGCATGAACCGGCTGATTCAGGGCGATGTCGGCTCCGGGAAAACGATTGTTGCCCTGCTGGCGCTGCTTATGACGGCGGCAAACGGCTATCAGGGCGCCCTTATGGCACCTACTGAGGTGCTTGCCCTGCAGCATTATGAAACGGTACAGGAATATGTAAGGGAATATCAGCTTGCCTTTCGCCCGGTTCTGCTGGTAGGCTCCATGACTGCCTCTGAAAAGAAAAAGGCATACGAAAAGATTGCCTCCGGTGAGGCAAATCTGATAATCGGAACCCATGCCCTGATTCAAAAAAAGGCAATTTATCATTCCCTTGCCCTGGTTGTCACGGATGAGCAGCACCGCTTCGGCGTCAGACAGCGGGAAATGCTTTCGGAAAAGGGCGAAAATCCCCATATTCTGGTTATGAGCGCCACACCGATTCCCAGAACGCTTGCCATTATTTTATATGGAGATTTGCATATTTCCGTCATGGATGAGCTGCCTGCGAACCGTCTGCCCATCAAAAACTGCGTGGTGAATACCTCCTATCGTCCGAAAGCCTATCAGTTTATTGCTTCCCAGGTGGCAGAAGGCAGACAGGTCTACTGTATCTGTCCCCAGGTAGAAGCGGGGGAATCCGATGACTGCGAGAATGTGGAGGAATACTGTGAAAAGCTGCGGGCTGCACTGCCGGACAATGTTCAGGTCCGGTTTCTCCACGGGAAAATGCGTCCGGCGGATAAAACAAATATTATGGAAGCATTTGCCGCCCATACCATTGATGTACTGGTTTCCACCACGGTTATCGAGGTTGGAATCAACGTGCCCAATGCTACGGTTATGCTGGTGGAAAATGCGGAACGCTTCGGACTGGCGCAGCTACATCAGCTTCGGGGCAGAGTGGGAAGAGGAGAGCATCAGAGCTATTGCATCTTTATCAGCACAAAGGAAAATAAAGAAACCATGGAACGGCTCCAGATATTGAATCATTCCAACGATGGCTTTTATATTGCCTCCCAGGATTTGAAGCTAAGGGGTCCCGGGGATCTGTTCGGCATCCGGCAGAGCGGTGATTTTTCTTTCCGAATCGGGGACGTCTATAACGATGCTTCTGTTCTGGCAGATGCCTCTGCAGCAGTGGAAGCTCTTTTGAAAACAGACCCGGATTTGTCCCTTCCGGAACACCTCTTTCTGAAAAAACACCTGGAAGCTGTTGCTGCAAACAGTGTTGACTTTAGAAGTATATAACGGTATACTTGACATAACGAAAAAGAAAAAACGGAGTAATCGTGCCATGGCAAAGGTCGCAATTGTAACAGACAGCAACAGTGGTATTACACAGGCAGCCGCAAAGGAAATGGGAATATTTGTCCTGCCAATGCCTTTTATGATTCAGGAAGAAACCTATTACGAAGATATTAACCTGACTCAGGAGGAATTTTATAAAAAACTGACAGATGGTGCCAGCATCAGCACCAGCCAGCCCTCCCCGGAAGCAGTTATGAATCTCTGGGACTCCTGCTTAAAGGAGTATGATGAGATTGTACACATCCCCATGAGCAGTGGACTCTCCGGTTCCTGCCAGTCGGCGCTTATGCTGGCAGAGGAATATGGCGGAAAGGTACAGGTTGTCAACAACCAGCGTATTTCCGTTACCCAGAGACAGTCCTGTCTGGATGCAAAGCTTCTTGCGGCAAAGGGAAAAAGTGCTCTGGAAATTAAGGAATTTCTGGAGGCTGACAAGTTCAACAGCAGCATCTATATTATGCTGGATACCCTGTATTATCTGAAAAAGGGCGGCAGAATTACCCCCGCAGCGGCAGCCATCGGCACGCTGCTGAAGTTAAAGCCGGTTTTGCAGATTCAGGGAGAAAAGCTGGATGCCTTTGCCAAAGCCCGGACAACCAATCAGGGAAAAACGCTGATGATAAATGCCATTAAAAATGACATTGAAAACCGTTTCGGCGGCATGACAGAGGACAAGCATATCTGGCTGCAGGTTGCCTATACGGAAAACAAAGCGGCTGCAGAAGAATACTGTGAAGAAATTGCAACGCTGTTCCCGGGCTATGATATCCATATGGATCCGCTTTCCTTAAGCGTTGCCTGCCATATCGGCCCCGGCGCACTGGCATTTGCCTGCTGCAAAAAGATTGAAGCAGACAAATAGGAAAAAGCAAAATAAGGAAATTTATATCAGCCATCTCTGGCTCTGCCGGGATGGCTTTTTATTTTCGCAACATTTTCTGTTTTTTCCTTTTACAAAGTTCCGGATTTATGATAAAATAAAATTTAGGCGAACATTTGTTTTATATGGCATCATATATATCAGAACAATGAAAATGGAGATTTTTATGGCAAATACAAATCAGTATGACGCTTCCAGTATTCATGTGCTGGAGGGTCTTGAAGCGGTCAGAAAACGGCCGGGAATGTATATCGGAAGTGTTTCCACAAAGGGTCTGAACCACCTGATTTACGAAATCGTAGATAACTCGGTGGATGAGCACCTTGCCGGATTCTGCGATAAAATTACGGTAACACTGGAAGCGGACGGTTCCGCGACCATTTCAGACAACGGGCGTGGTATCCCGGTGGGGATGCACGAAAAGGGGATTAGCGCGGAACGGCTGGTCTTTACCACTCTGCACGCCGGTGGAAAATTTGATAATTCCGCCTATAAGACAAGCGGCGGTCTGCACGGAGTCGGTTCCTCTGTTGTCAACGCCCTGTCCACCCATCTGACCGTAACCATAAAGACGGGGGGATTTATTTATCAGGATGAATATGAGCGGGGAAATCCAATTACAAAGCTGGAAAACGGACTGCTTCCGGTAATCGGAAAGACAAAGGAAACCGGTACAACCATCCGTTTCCTGCCGGATGATACCATTTTTGACAGGACAAGGTTCAAGGAGGACGAGATAAAAAGCCGTCTGCATGAAACCGCATATCTGAATCCGAAGCTGACAATTGTTTTTAAGGATATGCGCCGGGAGGAGCCGGAGGAGATTACCTATCATGAGCCGGAGGGAATTACAGGCTTTATCCGGGATATGAATAAAAATCAGGAACCGATTCATGATGTGATTTATTTCAGCGGTGAGAGTGACGGAATTTCCGTGGAAGTAGCGTTCCAATATGTCAATGAGTTCCACGAAAATGTACTGGGCTTCTGTAATAATATTTACAACTCCGAAGGAGGCACCCACCTGACCGGCTTTAAAACCCAGTTTACCAATGTGATTAATACATACGCCAGAGAGCTTGGCATTTTAAAGGAAAAGGATGTTAATTTTACCGGTGCGGATGTCAGAAACGGTATGACTGCCGTGGTATCCATCAAGCATCCCGACCCCAGATTTGAGGGACAGACAAAGACAAAGCTGGATAATCAGGATGCCGCAAAAGCTGTCAGCAAGATTACCGGTGAGGAAATTGTGCGGTTTTTTGACAGAAATCTGGAAACCTTAAAGAATATTATCGGATGTGCGGAAAAGGCGGCTAAAATCCGGAAAACAGAGGAACGTGCCAAGACCAATATGCTGACAAAACAGAAGTTTTCCTTTGATTCCAACGGAAAACTGGCAAACTGTGAGTGCAAGGATCCTGCAAAATGTGAAATCTTTATTGTAGAGGGTGATTCTGCGGGTGGAAGCGCGAAAACAGCCAGAAACAGGATGTATCAGGCAATTCTTCCCATCCGCGGAAAGATTCTGAATGTGGAAAAGGCAAGTATTGACAAGGTGCTGGCAAACGCAGAAATCAAGACCATGATAAACGCCTTCGGCTGCGGCTTTTCCGAGGGCTACGGGAATGATTTTGATATTACAAAGCTGCGCTATGACAAGATTGTTATCATGGCGGATGCGGATGTGGACGGTGCGCATATTTCCAACCTGCTTCTGACCCTGTTCTACCGTTTTATGCCGGAGCTGATTTTTGAAGGACATGTCTATATCGCCATGCCGCCTCTGTATAAGGCGTTCAGTTCCAAGGGAAAAGAAGAATATCTGTATGATGATAAGGCACTGGAAAAATACAGAAAGACCCATAAGGGATCCTTTACCCTGCAGCGGTACAAGGGACTTGGAGAGATGGATGCCCAGCAGCTCTGGGAAACCACACTGGACCCGGAAACCCGCCGGATGAAGCTGGTGGAAATTGAGGATGCCCGTATGGCCTCCGATATTACCAGCCTTTTGATGGGAACGGAGGTGCCGCCCAGAAAAGCCTTTATTTACGAGCATGCAACAGATGCAGAGCTTGATTATAATGCCTGATTTTTGGAGGAAATAAGAAGCAGATGGATGATAGCAGAATCATAAAAACCGAATATTCCGAGGAGATGCAGAAATCCTTTATTGATTATGCCATGAGCGTCATCATTGCCAGAGCCCTTCCTGATGTCAGGGACGGCTTGAAGCCGGTACAGCGCCGTACTCTTTACGATATGTATGAGCTGGGAATCCGTTATGACAGACCTTACAGGAAAAGTGCCAGAATTGTAGGAGATACCATGGGTAAATATCATCCCCACGGTGACAGCTCCATCTATGATTCCCTGGTGGTTATGACACAGGATTTCAAGAAGGGAATGCCCTTAATTGACGGACACGGCAATTTCGGTAACATCGAGGGAGATGGTGCCGCTGCCATGCGATATACGGAGGCAAGGCTGCAGAAAGTAACCCAGGAGGCATTTTTGTCTGATTTGGACAAGGATGTGGTTGACTTTATGCCGAACTTTGATGAAACGGAAAAAGAACCGACTGTACTTCCGGTGAAAATCCCAAACTTTCTTGTAAACGGTTCCGAAGGAATCGCCGTTGGTATGACTACCAGCACGCCGCCCCACAATCTCTGTGAGGTAATTGATGCCACAAAGGCATATATGCAGAACGAAGCCATTACAACCCGTGAGCTTTTACGCTATATTAAGGGACCGGACTTCCCCACAGGGGGAATTGTCACTAACAAGGATGAGCTTTTACAGATTTATGAAACCGGCACCGGAAAAATCAAAATCCGGGGAAAAGTGGAGTTTGAAAAGACAAAGGGCGGAAAGACAAATGTTGTCATCACAGAAATCCCCTATACCATGATTGGCATAAATATTTCCAAATTCCTGTCGGATGTGGCTGCCCTTTCCGAAACAAAAAAGACAGGGGATATTGTGGATATTTCCAATCAGTCCTCCAAGGAGGGCATCCGGATTGTCATTGAACTGCGCAAGGATGCAGACCCGGAAAATTTTGTGAATCTTCTGTATAAAAAGACCCGGCTGGAGGATACTTTTGGTGTCAATATGCTGGCTATTTACAACGGCAGGCCGGAAACCATGGGACTACGGGAAATTATCCGGGCAAATGTGGATTTCCAGTTTGAGGTGGCACGGCGTAAATATACTAACCTGCTTGCAAAGGAACAGGAGAAAAAGGAAATCCAGGAAGGTCTGATTAAAGCCTGCAATGTCATTGATTTGATAATTGAAATCCTACGGGGTTCCCGGGACAGAAATATGGCAAAGGCATGTCTCACAGAAGGAAAGACAGAGGGAATCCGTTTCAAGAGCAGAGAATCTAAAATTATGGCAGAGCAGCTTATGTTCACAGAAAAACAGGCAAACGCCATTCTGGATATGCGTCTGTATAAGCTGATTGGTCTGGAAATCGAAGCGCTGATTAATGAGCATGAAGAAACCATGGCAAATATTTACCGGTATGAGGATATTCTGGAGCGCCGGGATTCCATGGCACAGGTCATTATGAATGAGCTGGACGGATACAAGAAGGAATACGGCAGGGCAAGAAGAACCGCCATCGAAAATGCCGAAGCTGCCGTTTATAAGGAAAAGGAAATCGAGGAAACAGAGGTTATTTTCCTGATGGACCGTTTCGGCTATGCGAGGATCATTGATACCGTCGCTTATGAGAGAAACAAAGAAGCTGCGGATACGGAAAATCGGTTTGTTTTCCCTTGTAAAAATACAGGTAAGGTATGTCTGTTTACGGACAGCGGGCAGCTTTATACTATCAAGGTTTCCGATTTACCCTATGGGAAATTCAGGGATAAGGGGATTCCCATTGATAATGTCAGTAATTTTAATTCCGAAAAGGAAAATATTCTGTTTCTGACCAGCCAGACGGAGTTGAATCTGCGACAGGTTCTATTCGTTACCGCCCAGTCTATGATGAAGCTGGTGGACGGCGGAGAATTTGATGTTTCCAAGAGAACGGTTGCCGCCACAAAGCTGGGAGAAAACGACAGGGTAGTCTGTGTCATGACCCTGTTGGAGCAGCGAAATATTGTCCTGCAGACAAAGGAGGGATATTTCCTGCGCTTTGCCATAGAGGAAATCCCGGAAAAGAAAAAGGGCGCCATCGGTGTGCGGGGAATGAAGCTGGGGGCAAAGGATGCCGTAGAAAAGGTTTACCTGATTCAGAACACCGTGGATACCAGCATTACCTATAAGGAAAAGGAAGTTGTTTTAAATCACTTAAAGCCGGCAAAGCGGGATGGTAAGGGAACAAAAATCCGTGTATAAGTGTGAAAAGAACTTCTAATCACTCAGAGCAAAGGCTCTTTCGTGAAGAAGTTCTAAGTTTCACACGCGAGTTTGTGTCTGCGCGCACTTGACGCAAACTCGAGATGCGTTGGAAAAGTGCGCAGAAATGGGGATTATTATGAGAGTAATTGCAGGAACGGCAAGAAGCCTTCCCTTAAAGACACCGGAGGGGATGGATACCCGTCCCACCACTGACCGGATTAAAGAAACCCTGTTTAATATGCTGCAGGCAGACATTCCGGGAGCTGTTTTCGTGGATTTGTTCAGCGGAAGCGGTGGCATCGGCATAGAGGCGTTAAGCCGCGGAGCAAAAAAAGCGTATTTTGTGGAGAATGCCCCGAAGGCAATTTCCTGTATTCAGCAAAATCTTTCATTTACGAAACTGGAAGACCGTGCTATATTATTAAAACAGGATGCTGCCAGCGCCTTAAGCAGTATCTTTGAAAAGGAAATTGATATTATTTTCATGGACCCGCCCTATGAGGCAGGACAGGAAAAGGTATTGCTTCCCCTGCTGAAGGGAATGCGGTACGTTACAGAGGATACCATTATTATTGTAGAGGCAGCTTTACGGACGGATTTTTCCTGGGTAACGGAATATGGCTTTTCCATCAGAAAAGAAAAATGTTATAAAACCAATAAGCATATATTTTTATGCCGTCAGAATGGAGAATAGTGTGAAAAGAACCTCTAATCACTCAGAGCAAAGGCTCTTTCGCGAAGAAGTTCTAAGTTTCACACGCGAGATTTGTGTCTGCGCGCACTTGACACAAACTCGAGATGCGCAAAGAGCGTGCGCAGGAATGGAGATTAGTGTGAAAATATGAAAAGAGCAGTGTATCCCGGCAGTTTTGACCCTGTGACCTACGGACATCTGGACGTTATCCGCCGTGCCGCTGAAATATTTGATGTTTTAATTGTCAGCGTTTTGAACAATAAAGAGAAGACCCCGTTGTTTTCTGTGGAAGAACGTGTTAAGATATTACAGGAAGCAACAAAGGATATTCCCAATGTAGAAGTCGACAGTTTCAGTGGACTGCTTATCAATTACGCCGCTGAAAGGAATCTGCATGTTGCGGTACGTGGACTGCGTGCAATCACAGACTTTGAATATGAATTGCAGATAGCCCAGACAAACCGTAAACTGTCCAACGGGGAACTGGATACCATGTTCTTAACGACCAGTCTGGAATATGCTTATTTAAGTTCTTCCAGCGTAAAGGAAATAGCCAGCTTCGGCGGCGATATCAGCCAGTGTGTGCCGGAGTTTGTTGCGGAACAGATTTACAGAAAGTATCAGATTCCAAGAGGAAAATAAGCACTGTCCGGTGAGAAGGAGTGAAATTCATGAGCAGCAGAATAGAACAATTGATAGATGAATTAGAAGAATACATTGAGAGCTGTAAACCGAAGTTCATGTCCAATTCAGAGATTATTGTCAATAAGGACGAAATCGATGAACTGCTGCGTGAACTGCGGATGAAAACCCCTGACGAAATCAAGCGTTATCAGAAGATTATCAGCAACAAGGAAGCTATCTTAAATGATGCCAGAGAAAAGGCAAAGGCGCTGATTGACGAAGCCACCATTCACACGAATGAGCTTATCAGTGAGCATGAAATCATGCAGCAGGCATATGCCCAGGCAAACGAGGTTGTCACAATGGCATCCAGACAGGCACAGGAAATTCTGGACAAGGCAACCATTGAAGCAAATGAGCTGAGAACCCAGGCTTCCCAGTATACAGAGGACAGGCTGGCTGAGCTGGAAAGTATTATCACCTCCGCTATCCAGAGTTCCAATGCCAATTATACCGCCCTGCTTGGTTCCCTGAATCAGTATAAGGATTTGATTCAATCCAACAGGCAGGCGCTGCATCCTGTGGAGGATATGGATACGCTGCCTCTGGACGATGCATCCGGCACTGACGGAATCAATGTGATTCAATAATTTTTGATTTTTAGAACCGGTTTTTAAAGAGCCGGTTCTTTTTTGAAGAAGGAAAGGTATGGTTATCTGATTGAAGAGGTACATTACAATTATCGGCGGCATATGCCTGTCTGCTTTTCTGGCAGTGGCTTTTCCGCTGATTTCAGTACTCCCGGTGCAGGCGGCAGAAAGATTACAGGAGATACCCCCAAAACCGGTTATTGTCATTGACCCGGGACATGGAGGAACTAATCTGGGCACCATCGAAAACGGACATGAAGAGAAATCCATGACATTAACGACAGCCCTCGCCATGTACGAGGAACTGTGCAGCTACGAAGATGTGGAGGTGTATCTGACCCGTTCTGCGGATGTGGATATGAAAATTGAGGACCGGGTTATTTTTGCCGCAGAAAAAAACGCTGATTTTCTTTTCAGCATACATTATAACGCCTCCGAGAACCATGAGCTTTTCGGAAGTGAAATCTGGATATCCGCATTTTCTCCCTACAATAATTACGGGTATCAGTTCGGTTACGAATTTTTGAAGCAGATGGAGGACAGGGGACTGTTTATCCGTGGCATCAAAACGAGGCTGAATGATAAGGGCGAGGATTATTACGGAATTTTACGGTTCGCCACAGCACGTTCCATCCCTTCCGCCATTTTAGAGCATTGTCATGTGGATGAAAGCAGAGATACTCCCTTCTGCGATGGAGAAGAACAGTTAAAAGCCTTTGGAAAGGCAGATGCGCAGGCTGTTGCAAGGTATTTGGGACTGAAAAAGGCAGACGGAAGCGAGGACTATACCGGCTATTCCCTGAAGGAGGTATCTGCGGATACCCCGGTACAGGCTGCCGTAAAGGATGATACCCCGCCGGACATCTGCCAGATTGAGCCGGTAGAAAGCGATTATGAAGCAGGAACACTGACTTTGTCCGTATCCGCGGCGGATTATGACTCTGTGCTTTTATATTATTCTTACAGCCTTGACGGTGGAACAACTTACAGCAGGCGGGAAATCTGGCCGGAGAGCGATGCTTTAAAGGGAACCTATACGGATACCTTTGAGCTTACGCTGGATATTCCTGACAGAACAACTCCTGCCGTTATTGTCCGTGCCTATAATCAGTATGACCTGTATACGGAAAGCAACTGCTATCAGAGTTCTGTTATGTTTGAACGAAAGCAGGAAGCAGGAAGTGAAACAGCTTCTGCGGAAAGCTCCGGGGAATCCTTTGAAATTGCCACTCTGCCCGGCGAGAACAAAGAATCAAAGGCTGCTCTGTCAGACAATGTCAAAGAGGGACCAAAAGAGAAAAGGGAAGTCAGCCTGTTTACCTTTCTGATAATCTGTCTTTGTATTGTTTCCTTTTTATTTGTCCTGCTTTTTATTTCCCAGCTTATCAGCATGCAGAAAAAGAGGCGGCGCAGAAACAGACAGAGCGTTCAGGAGAGAAAGGAACCGGGAAATAACAGCCGCCAGCCCAGATAAAAAAGAAGGGTAAACAGCGTCAAAATAGTTTTATGTATGATATAATCAGAAAGAGAAAGGTCTGTTTTACTGATACAGCTATAGGTCTGTGCAATACAGGAAAGCCCGCCGAAGGACACTGCCAGCAGACTGTACAGCGGCAGGGAATCCTGAAGCTGCAGCAGCCCGCCTGAAATTTCAAGGAGGGGTGCCAGAAGGGGAAAGGGCTTCCCGGACAGGCAATGGGGCAGGAGGTTAAACAGGTTAAACAGTATCATATAGCCCCCAAGCTGCAAAATACTTTGCAGGGAGCCTGTGATGGAAAGATTGGTTGCGGAAAGTACATCCTGCCAGTGAATTTTAACATTTCTGCAGGAGATATGTTTCCTTTTGGTATTTCCGAAGGCTACGTCTGTTCTGGAAATACTTTCAGGTTCTTCTACTCTGGAATAAACAGTATACCTTAAAACCAGCCCATAGAGGAGAGGGATGGCATACATGCCAAGCAGATAGGGCAGCCGGAGCTTTCTGCCAAGTAAAGGCAGGGCGAAGCTGCAGAAATAAACCGGACCGATATGATTGCAGAAGCTTAACAGAAAATTTGCCTCCGAAGCAGTCAGTTTTTTTCTTTCATATAAATCTGCCACAGTTTTTGCTCCCATGGGAAAGCCGCATAAAAATCCCAGAAGGATACAGTAGCAGACATTTTTTCGGACATGATAAAGGGGCTTTAAAACCGGATAGAGAAGCATGGAAATTTTTTCTGTAAGCTGTAATTGTATCATAATTCCGGATAAAATCATAAAGGGGAGCAATGCGGGAATCATCCGGGTAAACCACAGCTCCAGCCCCAGGGAAGCATACTGCAGGCTGAGTGCCGGGTGGGTCAGAATACAGCCTGTGAGAAGAAAAAAGAATACCAGGGTAGCAAACATACCTCGCCTTTACTGTCGTAACTATTCTGAACAGCTGCTCTTTTTGAAAATATATGAGATAGGAAGTCTTTTTTATGCGTTTGGACAAATTCTTAAGTGAAACAACAACGGAATCCAGAAGCCAGGTCAAAAAAGAAATCCGGCAGGGAATGGTTACTGTAAACGGAATCGTGGAAAAGCTGCCGGAAAAACAGATTGAAGAAAAGACCGATTGTGTCTGCCTTAAGGGAAAAGAGCTTCATTATCAGCCCTTTGTCTATTTTATGTTAAACAAACCCGCCGGCGTGGTTTCCGCCACAGAGGATACCCTTTCAAAAACCGTGGTGGAACTGCTAAGCAGGGAGGATTACCGGAAGGATATTTTCCCGGCAGGACGGCTGGACAAGGATACAGAAGGCTTTCTGCTTCTGACCAATGACGGAGAACTGGCGCATCGCCTGCTTTCTCCCAAAAAGCATGTGGATAAAACCTATTTTGTAAGACTGCGGGATGCCCTGTCTGAGGAGGCTGGGACAAAACTGGAAACCGGTGTTTCCATCGGTGAAAAGAAGGATACCCGTCCGGCGAAGGTGGAACGGGTGGATACGGACACCATTCTTTTAACCATCCAGGAGGGCAAATTTCATCAGGTAAAGCGGATGCTGCAGGCAGTAGACAATCAGGTGCTTTATTTAAAACGGATAACCTTTGGCGGATTATCCCTGGATGAGGGTCTTTCGCCGGGAGAGTACAGGGCATTGTCTGATGAGGAGGTAAAACTGTTATATGATGCATGATATAGAAGCGGTAATTTTTGATATGGATGGCACTCTGGTAGATTCCATGTGGATGTGGCACGATATTGACATTGAATATCTGGGGCGTTTCGGGATTTCGCTTCCCGACGGATTGCAGGGGAAAATTGAGGGAATGAGCTTCCATGAAACCGCCGTCTACTTTAAAGAGCATTTTCCCATTCCGGACAGTCTGGATAAAATAAAGGCAGACTGGAATGCTATGGCATGGGACAAATATACAAAGGAGGTTCCGTTAAAGCTCAATGTACAGCCATTTTTGCAGAAATGTAAAGAGGCGGGCATCCTGCTTGGAATCGCCACCAGCAATTCCAGAGAGCTGGTAGAAAATATTATCAGCGTTCACGGACTGGAGCATTATTTCTCTTCCATTAAAACAGGCTGTGATGTGAAAAAGGGAAAGCCTGCACCGGATATTTATCTGGCTGTGGCAGAGGAATTACAGGTACCGCCGGAAAAATGTCTGGTATTTGAGGATATTGTTCCGGGAATTTTAGCGGGAAAGAACGCCGGTATGCGGGTCTGTGCCGTGGAGGATGTCTATTCCGCCCATGACAGAGAGCGGAAGCGGGAACTGGCGGATTATTATATTGAAGATTATGCCTGGCTTTTATAAGATGCCTGCAGAAAAGGAGATTAGAATGAATATTGTATTGATTACAGGTGCTTCCTCCGGGATTGGAAGAGAATTTGCTTTACAGTTGGACAGCTGCTTTCAGAAAAATATTGATGAGTTCTGGCTGATTTCCAGAAGCAGGAAAGGACTGGAGGAGACAGCAAAACTTTGCAGCCATAAAACCAGAATCCTTCCTATGGATGTGACAAAGCCGGATTTGCTTGATTTGCTGGAGGATACCCTGACAGCCCAGAATGCGGTTATCCGGGTGCTGGTAAACGGAGCAGGATACGGGCTGATGGGAAAATTTTCCGAGCAGGACAGACAGGGCGCCCTTGGCATGATTCGCTTAAACTGTGAGGCATTGACGGATCTTACCCACAGACTGCTTCCCTATATGAGAAAGAACAGCCGGATTATCCAGATGGCATCCAGTGCGGCATTTCTGCCCCAGCCGGACTTTGCTGTCTATGCGGCAACCAAATCCTATGTATTGAGCTTTTCCCGGGCGCTGGGAGAGGAGCTGCGCCCCATGGGCATTTATGTTACCAGCGTATGTCCCGGCCCGGTAGATACCCCCTTCTTTGACATTGCAGAAAAAACAGGCACCACACTTGCCGTGAAAAAATATACCATGGTTTCTGCAAGAGAAGTGGTTTCTCTGGCTCTGCGGGATTCCTACCGTAAAAAAACCATGTCTGTATGCAGCTTTCCCATTCAGGCATTTCAGGTGCTTGCAAAGGTGCTTCCCCATCAGGTACTGCTTTCCATTATGGGAGTATTAAAGAGAAAGGAATCTTAACCAATGAAGCTTTTGAGAATGTTTTCAACGGAGCAGGCAAAAGGAACTGCCCATTATCTGGATACTCAGAAAAAATATGAACTGCTTCGGACGATTCTTTATTTTGCCATATCCCTCGTCCTTTTTGTGGCAGGATATATTCAGACCCACAGCCGTGCCAATCTGCTGACCATTATCGCAGTGCTGGGCTGTCTGCCTGCCAGCAAAAGTGCTGTCAGCACCATTATGTATTTTCGTTATAAGAGCACTTCTGAAAAGACGATGGAGGAGGTTGAGAAGCATTGTCAGGGGCTTTCCGGGCTTTATGACTGCCTGTTCACCTCCTATAAGGTAAATTTTTCCGTGGCGCATCTGGCAGTCAGGGGAAATACCGTCTGCGGCTATACGGAGGAGCCTTCCTTTGATGAAGCAGCCTTTAACCAGCACATACAGGATATTTTAAAGCTGGATGGACATAAAGAGGTCACTGTAAAAATTTTTACGGATCTGTCCAAATACATAAACAGGCTGGAACAGATGAAGGAGCTTCCGCCGGAGGAAGAGAAAACAGCGAAAATACTTGCCACCATCAAAAGTGTCATTTTATAAGGAGTTTTCCGGTTTATGCAGGTTGAAATTATAGGAGAGAACCAGTCCGGTCAACGGCTGGATAAATACCTGAAAAAGCTGCTTCCACAGGCGGGCACCGGGTTTTTATATAAGATGCTCCGGAAAAAGAACATTACCCTGAACGGAAAAAAAGCAGAAGGAAGTGAACTGCTCCGAAAGGGGGACGAAGTAAAGTTTTTCTTTTCGGAGGAAACCTTTATAAAATTTACCGGCAGTCAGGAACAGGCGGAAATAAAAACAAAGGAGTATCTGAAAGCCTATCAGAAGTTAAAAGGGATTGAGGTGCTTTATGAAGATGCTCATATTCTGGTTTTAAACAAGCCTGCGGGTATTTTAAGCCAGAAGGCTGCACCGGAGGACAGCAGCTTAAACGAATGGATGCTGGGCTATCTGTTGCAGGAAAATCCTTCTCTGGAAAGGGAGATTTCCTCCTTTAAACCTTCTGTCTGTAACCGTCTGGATATCAATACCAGCGGTATTGTACTCTGCGGGAAATCTCTGCCGGGGCTGCAATATTTAAGCCAGTGTATTAAGGAAAGAAGCGTTCAGAAGTTTTACCGGACAGTCTGCACAGGCTGCCTTGATAAGGGAGAGCGGATTTCGGGCTATTTAAAAAAGGATGAGAAACAGAATCAGGTACAGATTATGAAGGAAAAGCCGGATGGGGAGGATGCTTCCTATATAGAAACCGCTTATCAGCCAATCCTTTCCACCAACCGGTACACCCTTTTGGAGGTAGAGCTGATTACCGGAAAAACCCATCAGATTCGGGCGCATCTGGCAAACATCGGACATCCTTTAATCGGGGATACAAAATACGGGGAGCAGGACTGCAACCGTTATATGCAGTCCACCTTCGGACTGCGGCATCAGCTTTTACACGCTTACCGGGTGGTTTTCCCGGAAACGGAAAATCCTGCGGGAGCAGCCTTAAGCGGCAAAACCATAACAGCGCCCCTGCCTCCCCGGTTTGAACAAATACAGAAAAGTCTTTTCGGAAAGGCAGTAACTGATGGCAACCTGGAATTCTAGAGGTCTCCGGGGTTCCACTCTGGAGGATATGATTAACCGAACCAACGAAAAATATGCGGATGCGGGACTGGCACTGATTCAGAAGGTGCCCACCCCCATTACACCGATTAAGATGGACAAGGAGCACAGACAGATTACCCTTGCTTATTTTGAACAGAAGAGTACCGTGGATTATATCGGGGCAGTACAGGGGATTCCTGTCTGCTTTGATGCAAAGGAATGTGCCGTGGATACCTTTGCCCTTCAGAATATCCATCCCCATCAGATAGAATTTATGAGCCGCTTTGAAAAGCAGGGAGGAATATCCTTTTTCCTGATTTATTATACCCATAAGGATTTGCTGTATTATCTCCCTCTGGAAATGCTTCTGTTCTTCTGGAACCGGGCAGAGGAGGGTGGCAGGAAAAGCTTTCGGTATGAGGAGCTTAATCCGGAATATATTCTACCGAAAAAACATGGGATTCTGGTTCCCTATCTGGATGTTCTGCAAAAGGATTTGGCGGACAGGGAATAAGGCTTGACAGCCGGGAAATCTTTCGTTATACTGTCAATAGTTTAATTCTCTACCATATTAGCACGTTACTACACTAAAGTAAATGATGAGGGGATTTGCGATGAGTGAACAGTTATTGCATACACCAGAGGGTGTCCGGGATATTTACGGAAAAGAATATGCCACAAAGCTGCAGGTGGAAAACCGTCTACAGGAAGTGATTCGTCTTTATGGATATGAGGCGATTCAGACACCCACTTTTGAATTTTTTGATGTATTCTCCAAGGAAATCGGTACAACTCCCAGCAGGGAGCTTTACAAGTTCTTTGACAAGGAGGGAAATACGCTGGTATTAAGACCGGATTTTACCCCTTCCATTGCCAGATGTGCCGCAAAGTATTTCTGTGAGGAAAAGGCGCCCTTACGTTTCTGTTATACGGGAAATACCTTTACCAATACCTCCAGCCTGCAGGGAAAATTAAAGGAAGTAACCCAGCTTGGCGCAGAACTGATTAATGACGACAGTGTGGAAGCGGATGCGGAAATGATTAGTCTTGTTATCCGCTCCCTTTTAAATACCGGATTGAGCCGTTTTCAGGTAACAATCGGTGAGGTAGAATATTTTAAAGGTCTTTGTGAGGAAGCCGGGCTGGATGAGGAAACGGAAAATGCCCTGCGTTCCTGTATTTCCGGCAAAAATTATTTTGCTGCTGAGGAGCTTCTGGAGGAAAAAAATGTTGCAGAGCCCTTTAAAAGCAGTCTTTTGAAAATTGCCGACTGGTTCGGTGAAATGTATTCTTTATCCGAGGCAAGGCAGCTTGTGACAAATGCCCGTTCCCTTGCCGCCATCAGCCGTCTGGAAACCCTCTATGAGGTTTTAAAGGCTTACGGGGTTTCGGAATATGTTTCCTTTGACCTTGGAATGCTCAGTAAATACCGTTATTACACAGGCGTTATTTTCAAGGCTTATACCTATGGCGTGGGGGATGCCATCGTAAAGGGCGGACGATATGACAGGCTTTTACAGCAGTTTGGAAAGGAAGCGCCTGCTATCGGTTTCTGTGCAGTGGTGGATGATGTTTTAGAGGCGCTTTCCAGACAGAAGGTATCCCTTCCCCTGCCTGAAGAGGTTCGGCAGATTACCTATACAGATGCTGATTACCCGGAAAAGCTGGCACAGGTATTAAGCTTACGTTCCCGGAATATTCCAGTGGTTTTGGTGAAGGAGAAAAAGGCATGAGTGAAGAGAGATATTTGACATTTGCTTTGGGAAAGGGTCGTCTTGCCAGTAAGACACTGGAATTATTTGAGCAGATTGGAATTACCTGTGAGGAAATGAAGGACAAAAACTCCAGAAAGCTGATTTTTACCAACGAAAAGCTGAAACTCCGGTTTTTCCTTGCAAAGGGGCCGGATGTTCCTACCTATGTGGAGTACGGTGCCGCAGATATCGGCATTGTCGGCAGGGATACTATTCTGGAAGAAAACAGAAATGTCTATGAGGTTCTGGATTTGGGCTTCGGCAAATGCCGGATGTGCGTATGCGGTCCCGCTTCTGCAAGAGAGCTTCTCCTGCATCATGAACGGATTCGGGTTGCCAGCAAATATCCGGGGATAGCCAAGGATTATTTTTATAACAAAAAGCATCAGACAGTGGATATCATCAAGCTGAACGGTTCCGTGGAACTGGGGCCTCTGGTGGAATTGTCCGATGTCATTGTAGATATCGTGGAAACAGGTTCCACCCTGCGGGAAAACGGACTGGAGGTATTGGAAGAGGTATGTCCCCTTTCCGCAAGAATGATTGTAAATCCGGTCAGCATGCAGATGGAGCCTGAGCGTATCAGAGGACTGGTGAAAAAGCTGCGGGAACAGCTTGAAAAAAGCAGTAGAAATGAGAAGTAGAACAAGAGAAGCAGAATAGAGAGGTGCGTCATGAGAATCGTAAAGCTTTCCAGAGAAACAAAGCAGAGCATTTTGGCAGATTTATTAAAGAGAAGTCCGAACAATTATTCCCAGTACGAAAATACGGTAAATGAAATCATTGAGAAGGTGCGTCAGGAAAAGGACAGGGCATTATTTGACTATACCCTGAAATTCGACCATTTTGCCTTAAACAAAGACAATATTCAGGTAACAAGGGAAGAAATTGAAGAGGCATATTCCAGACTGGATGCAGGACTGATTGAGGTTATTAAAAAATCTGCGGAAAATATTCGTTCCTTCCATCAGAAGCAGCTCAGAAACAGTTGGTTTGATGCAAAGGAGGACGGTACGATTCTCGGCATGAAGATTACCCCCATTGCCAGAGCAGGCGTTTATGTGCCCGGCGGAAAGGCTGCCTATCCTTCCAGCGTTTTAATGAATGTCATTCCCGCAAAGGTGGCGGGCGTACCGGAAATTATCATGACAACGCCTCCCGGAGCAGACGGCAGGGTAAATCCCGGCACACTGGTTGCTGCAGATATTGCAGGCGTAAATACGATTTACAAGGTGGGCGGCGCACAGGCGATTGCAGCCCTTGCCTTTGGTACAGAATCCATTCCCAAGGTAGATAAAATCACCGGCCCCGGCAATATCTTTGTTGCCCTCGCCAAAAAGGCTGTTTACGGGTATGTAAGCATTGATTCCATCGCAGGTCCCAGCGAGATTCTTGTTCTGGCAGACGAAACGGCAAATCCCCGTTATGTGGCAGCGGATTTGCTTTCCCAGGCAGAGCATGATGAGCTGGCAAGCGCTATTTTAATCACCACCTCCGAGGCTCTTGCGGAGAAGGTTTCCGCCCAGGTGGATGTCTTTGTGACACAGCTTGAAAGAAAGGAAATTATTCAGAAATCACTGGACCAGTACGGTTATATTCTTCTGGCAGATACCTTGCAGGACGCCATTGCTGCGGTAAACGAAATTGCTTCCGAGCATCTGGAGATTCTGACATCAAATCCCTTTGAGGTAATGACCCGCATCAAAAATGCCGGTGCCATTTTCCTGGGAGAATATGCTTCCGAGCCTCTGGGAGATTATTTTGCAGGTCCCAACCATATTTTACCTACCAACGGCACCGCGAAGTTCTTTTCTCCGGTAAATGTGGATGACTTTATTAAAAAGACAAGTATTATTTCTTATTCCAGGGAAGCCCTTGAGAAGGTACATAGGGATATTGAAACCTTTGCGGTAAGCGAGGGCTTAACAGCACATGCAAACAGTATCCGGGTTCGTTTTGAAGAAAAACAGTAAGGAAGGAAGCGCTCATGGACGGCAGAATTGCAGAATGTACAAGAAAAACAAAGGAAACAGATATCCGGATTTCCCTGAATCTGGACGGCAGCGGGAAAAGTGAGGTTTCCACCGGAATCGGCTTCTTCAATCATATGCTGGAGGGCTTTGCAAGGCATGGTCTTTTTGACCTGACCTGTTCAGTCAACGGAGATTTGGTTGTGGATGGACATCATACGGTGGAGGATACCGGAATTGTTCTGGGGCAGACGATTTTAAAGGCTGTGGGAGATAAAAAGGGCATCCGCCGGTATGGCTCCTTTCTGCTTCCCATGGATGATGCCCTCGTTCTCTGCGCGGTGGATTTATGCGGAAGACCCTACCTGAATTTTGACTGCGAATTTCCCACCCAGTTTGTAGGAGAGCTGGATACTCAGCTTGTACGGGAATTTTTCTATGCAGTATCTTACAGCGCCGGAATGAATATCCATCTGAAAATGCTGGACGGCATCAACAGCCATCACATCATAGAAGCCATGTTCAAGGCGTTTTCCAAGGCTTTGAGAGAAGCTGTCAGCCTGGATGAACGGATTACGGATGTTTTAAGTACAAAAGGAAGTCTTTAAGGAGAAATCTGAAGGAGAAAAATTATGCTGGTTAAGAAGTTTGTACCCTGTATTTATCTTTACCGTCAACATGCCGTAAGAGGCTTAAACGATACAACGATTGTAGAAACAGACCCTTTGCGTCTGGTACAGCTTTATAACGAAAACAACGCGGATGAACTGATTGTCTTTGACATGTCTGAGGATGATGCTTCCCATGAGGAGGCACTTGATATGTTAAAGGAAATCTGTGCTCTGGCAGAGGTGGACGTTATCGGTGCAGGAAATGTGAAACGAATGGAAGATATCAAGAAGCTTCTGTACGCGGGCTGTAAAAAAGCTGTTCTGGACTATGAAAAGGAAGCTAATATTGCCATCACAGAGGAGGTTTCTTTAAAGTTCGGGAAGGATAAAATCCTGCTTTCCTTTGAGGAACCGGAGGTTTTGGCTGCCAACAAGAAACTGATTGAAACTTATGTTTCCGGCATGATTTTAATGAATCCCCATAAAATCCGGGAAACAGAAGCTGTAACAGACCTGCCATTTTATGTGCAGGTGCGTCAGATTGCCCTGAACAAGCTGATGGAAATTTTTGCCTACGACAAAGTATGCGGCGTTACAGGAAATACTATTAACGATAACTATAAGGAGCTTCTTTCCCTGAAGGGGCTCTGCCGGGAAAACGGGATTCAGGTGGAAACCTTTGAAGCTGCCTATCGCTGGGAGGACTTTAAGAAAAATTCTGATGGCATGGTTCCTGTTGTTGTACAGGATTACAGAACCCAGGAGGTTTTGATGGTTGCCTATATGAATGAGGAAGCCTATGAACAGACCCTTGCCCTGGGGAAAATGACCTATTACAGCAGAAGCAGACAGGAGCTTTGGTTAAAGGGAGCTACCAGCGGACATTTCCAGTATGTGAAAAGCCTGACCGCAGATTGCGATATGGATACCATTCTGGCAAAGGTTTCTCAGGTAGGGGCTGCCTGCCATACGGGAGCAAGAAGCTGCTTTTTCAATGAGATTACAAGGAAGGATTATGAGGAGGCTGAAAACCCTCTGTTTGTTTTCGAGGAGGTTTTGAATGTCATCCGGGACAGAAAGCTTCACCCCAAGGAGGGCTCTTATACCAATTACCTTTTTGATAAGGGCATTGATAAAATTTTAAAGAAGCTGGGAGAAGAGGCAACGGAAATTGTCATCGCCGCCAAAAATCCCAACCCCAATGAAGTAAAATATGAAATCAGTGATTTCCTTTATCATATGATGGTTCTGATGGTGGAAAAGGATGTCAGCTGGGAGGATATTACCACAGAGCTGGCAAATCGCTGATAGACGCAAAAATGGAGGTTGTATGCAGAATATCAGCAGGGAAGCAGAAGAGAAACATTTGACGTCCACCCTTGCCATTATAGAAAATCACCTGAAACATTATGAGAAAGAGTCCGGGCGGATGCAGCAGGAAATTGAGGAAATGCTGGAACACTATCATGACAATGATGTGGAGCTCTGGACCCTTTTAAATAATACCATCACCCTGAATGAACATATGAAGCGGGCGCTGGATAACAGCCGCAGAGCGCTGGATAAGCCCTACTTTGGAAGGATTGTTTTTACAGATATTGCTTCGGGGAAAGAGGAATCTCTTTATATCGGGAAAAGCGGCATTTCTGATGGACCCGTAAAACAGCTTGTTGTGGACTGGCGTGCACCGGTGGCAAATGCCTATTATGAGAACGGGCTTGGCAGATGCAGTTATACTGCTCCGGAGGGAAAGCAGATTCCCATTGTACTTTCCCTGAAACGAACCTTTGAAATTGTAAAGGGTAAGCTTGCGGATTATTTTGACACAGAAGTGGTGGCAAATGATGACCTGCTGACAAAATATCTCTCCAGAAGCAAGGAAGCCGTTCTGGGAGAAATTGTTGCCACTATCCAGAAGGAACAGAATGAAATTATCCGAAAATCTCCCCATCACAACATGATTGTGCAAGGGGTGGCAGGTTCGGGAAAAACCACCGTTGCCATGCACCGGATTTCCTATATTCTGTACCGTTATAAGGAAAAATTTCGTCCGGAGGATTTCTATATTGTAGGCAGTAACCGGATTCTGTTGAATTATATTACCGGAGTGCTGCCAGATTTGGACGTTTACGGAGTCCGCCAGATGACCATGGAACAGCTTTTTACAAGATTGCTGTATGAGGACTGGGACGAAAAGAAGTATCACATTCAGGAGAAGGTTCCACCGGAGGATACGGTCAAGGGAACCAGCGAATGGTATCAGGCACTGATTCGCTTTATCCGCAGGCTGGAAAAGAACTCTCTGCCTGTCAAATCCATCTATATAAATCAGGGATTGCCTTCCGAAGCAGAACTGCTTTCCGGGGAGGCTGTTTTGCGTTATATCCGGCAGAATCCCCTTGTTTCCATCCAAAGTAAAATCAATATGCTCAATGAGCGGCTTCTGGGAAAGGTTAAGGATGCTTTTCTGGGAAAGGAACTGACCTATCCAAAGGAAGAACAGGCTGAAATTTTAAGGGAATATCGGGGATTCTTTGGCAAAAAGAGTTTTCCGAAGTCTATTTTTGAACTGTATCAGGAATTTTTACTGGAGCAAAGAAAGAAGGGACTGGACTGCTGTATTCCCTCCGACAGCTTTCATGTCTACGACCTGGCAGCCCTTGCCCTGCTTTATAAGCTGGTAAAGGAAACAGAGGTTATCAGCGAAGCACATCATATTGTTATTGATGAGGCGCAGGATTTCGGTATGTTTGTGTACCACGCGCTGCATACCTGTATCAAGGACTGTACCTATACCATTATGGGAGATGTTTCCCAGAATATCCATTCCGGCTATGGACTGGAAGACTGGGAGGCGCTGCGCAGGCTGCTGTTAAAGGATGAGCGGGCATATTTCGGGCTATTGAAAAAGAGTTATCGTAACACCATAGAAATTTCAGAGTTTGCCACGAATATCCTGCGTCACGGAGATTTTCCCTTTTATCCGGTGGAGCCGATTGTCCGCCATGGAAAGAAACCAGACCTGAGAAGAGTAGCGGAAAACACCCCGGAGGCCTTCGCTGCCCAGACTGCAGCTATCTGTAGGGACTGGCAGAAGCGGGGTCTGCAGACCATTGCGGTTATCTGCCGCAGGGACGAAGATGCAGAGAAAGCAGCAACTCTTTTATCCAGGTTTCTTTCCATCCGGGAAAGCAGCCCGGAGGAAGCGGATTTTGGAAGCGGGGTTATGGTGCTTCCCATTTCCTATACAAAGGGACTGGAATTTGATGCGGTTCTTATCTGGAATCCCAGTAAAGAAGATTATCCGGAGGACAATGCCCACGCGAGGCTTTTATATGTGGCTGCAACCAGAGCTTTGCATGAACTCTGCCTTTTATACCATGATTCCCTGACAGAACTGGTAAGCCCCATAGCAGCACCGTCATTAACTATGCCATCTGACTCAGAGCAGGGGACACTCCTTCCGTCCCGGAAGCCGGTTCAGCAACAGAAGGTATTACCAAGGGCTGAAAAATCAACAGTACCAGTCAAATCACCGGCAAAACCACTTTCCCAAAAAGCAGGGAAGAAGCCGATAATTATATTGCCGGGAAACCGTTCTGAAACAGCTGACCCCGGACAGCCCGCTGTACAGCATAAGGCAACATCTGCAGCGCCCCTTAAACCTGCCGGCTCTGGCTCTCATAATGGAGGTCTGCACTTTGGTGATATTCCGCCCACGGAACTTCTCAGACTGCCGGGACATTCCAAAATTTCCTCCAGTATCAGATGGTGTGAAAAACAGAATGACGGTCTTTATCTGCAGAGCCCTTACGGCATTATCCGGATTACCCCAGTGGGACAGGCAATTTTACGGATTACCTTTTCCCGAGAGAAGAAAATTCTGGATAAAAGGCATCCTTTCATTTCTACCGGTCATATGGAAAAGCAGTGGAAGATAAGGGAAAACAGCCGCCTGATTACCTTCCAGACAAATGAAATCCGTCTGGAAATAGACAAGCAGACCGGCACCTTCCATTATATGGACGCCTCTGGTAAAATTCTTTTGAATGAAAATCCGGTCAGAAACCGTTTGTCCGAAAAGGGACGGTATTATCTCTTTCCTGATTTTGCAAAAAAAGAGCAGCTTTCCGGTATTCAGCCCGGAGCAGAGAAGCCCCTTGTCCTGCGCAGTCAGGCAAAGATTCTGTATGGAAAGGGTGATTTGCATCTGCCTCTTATCTTATCCGACAGTGGCTATGGAATTGTACCGGCAGCATCTGAATTATGTTATTTTTGCGATATTGCCGCCTATGGCACCTATCTGTGTATGGAATCCGAACAGCAGGACTTTTATTTTCTTGCCGGGAAGCAGCCCAACACCTTACTGGGGGCCTATGCTTATCTGACTGGAATCTGATACCTTTTGCGCAATGTCTTTTACCCATGCAGACAGATTTTCCTCATAATCTGTCTGCAGGATTTCATAAAGTGTTTCCGATGAAATTCCGCCAAGGCTTATCTGATTTCTGTCCATAAAAATTACCCCTAAAAGGAGAACAACCGCCAGCAGAAACCGCAGTTTAAAGAAACTGTAGCCGGCTTTTTCCGGTTCTTTTCTGACTGGAGTTTCTCCGTTTCTAAGCTGTTCCAATAACTGTCTTCTTTCATCCGAGGGAAATTCTTCCATAACCCTTCTCCTTTCTTTTTTATGCCATCAGGGACATTAAAAAATATTCTGTTGTCCCGCTTTTCAGAACCCTCATTCATTGCAAAGCCCCTGACATTATGATATACTTTTAAGAAGTGCTGGTTTGAAAATGCACTGGAAAGGCGGCCATTTGCGGATGAAAAATGGAGCATTTATCAGAGAAAAGGTTTTGGAAAATTTAAATAAAGTGATTGTGGGTAAGGAGGAAACCTGTCTGCTTCTGCTGACAGCCCTTCTTGCAGACGGACATGTCCTGTTGGAGGATGTTCCCGGAACAGGAAAGACAAAGCTGGCGAAAACGCTGGCAAAAACACTGGATGCACAGTTTTCCAGGATTCAGTTCACGCCGGATTTACTTCCCACGGATATTACCGGCTTAAATATTTTTGACAGACAGAAAAATGAATTTGTTTTCAGAAAGGGACCTGTTTTTACAAACCTCCTTCTGGCAGATGAAATCAACCGTGCCACTCCCCGTACCCAGGCGGGACTTCTGGAATGTATGGAGGAGCGTCAGGTGACAATAGACGGTGTCAGCTATGTCCCCGGCAATCCCTTTTTTGTCATTGCGACCCAGAACCCGATAGAAACAGCCGGCACCTTTCCCCTCCCGGAAGCACAGCTTGACCGTTTTGTCATGCAGCTTACCATGGGACTTCCCACAAAGGAAGAGGAGCTTGCCATTTTAAACCGTTATTCGGAAAATGAGCCTCTTGCAGAGCTGGACAGTGTGCTGACTCTGGATGAGTTGCTTGCTGCAAGGGAAGAAGCCTCCCACATTTTTGTCCATTCCTGTGTGATGGCATATCTGGTTGATATTGTGGATGCTACCAGAAATGCTGAAAATATTCTTTCCGGGGTCAGCCCCCGTGGAAGTCTTGCCCTGTTGCGCTGTGCAAAGGCATATGCCTATCTGCAGGGACGGGAGTATGTCATTCCTGATGATATCCGTCTGCTTTCGGTTCCGGTACTGGCGCATCGGCTTGTATTGGGCTACGGTGCCTCCGGTACAGAGGATGCAAAATCCCTTATCAGACAGCTTCTGGACAGGCTGCCGGTGCCCACTGAGGATTTTACCCTATGATACAGATAATCGCGATTGGTATTCTTTTCTTCTGTCTGCTTTTTATTCAAAGACAGCTTTATACCAGACTTTGGGAAAAGGGACTATACGTTACACTGTCCTTTGGCAGAGAGCATATCTGGGAGGGCGAACAGGGGGAATTAAAGGAAATCATTGAAAACCGAAAAAGACTGCCTCTTTCCATGCTGAAGGTAAAATTTAAGACTGACAAGCATCTGTTGTTTGCTGACCAGAAGGGTTCCCGGACGACAGACCAGTTTTACCGGAATGATGTATTCCGCATCAATGGAGGGGAAAAGGTTACAAGAACTCTGACCTTTGAGGGCGGAAGAAGAGGATATTATACCATTGGCAGTCTTTCTCTGGTAGCAAGTGATTTGTTTTTTACAACACAGATGGTAGACGATTTTCCGGTACATACCAGCATTTATGTCTACCCGAAGCCCTTTGAAAGTGCAGAGTTTAAGCGTTCGCTGACACAGTTGAACGGAGAAGTACTTGCCAGAAGGCATCTTCTGGAGGACCCCTTTGAATATCGGGGCATCCGGGAATACCAGCCCTATGATGACATAAAGGATATCAACTGGAAAGCAACTGCCAAAACAGGGGATTTAAAGGTCAATCAGAAAAATTATACTTCCTTAAAAAGCGTACAGGTATTTTATAATGTGGAGGACGACAACATTATGAAAAAGGAGGACTGTGTGGAAGCTTCCCTTCGGATTGTTGCCGGACTGTGCTCCTTTTTTCTGGCGCAGGGTATTCAGGTTTCCTGTTTTGGAAATGCTCTGGATGGACTGACAGGGGAACACATGGAAATTACCGCGAAATCGGGGAACGGACAGTTGGACACCATCTTAAGAGGTCTGGCACGTCTTGATTTGGAAAAGCCTGTCGCGGACTTCACAGAGCTTTTTGAGGAAATGCTTATCAAAGGACAGAACGGACTGCTGACCTGCTTTGTTGCGCCGAATCAGTATGAGGATTTTTTACAGTTATTGCAGCGTTATCAGGATACCGGAAGGGACTATGTCTGGTTTTATCCGTTAAATGGAAAGCAGGAGCCGGAGCTTCCCTCCGGGCTTTCCGCAAGAGTCCGCTTTCTCCATCTGGATACATAAGCTTTAAAACATATTTATACCGGGAGGCATAACCTTGTCAGATACTGTTCAGGAATCAGGAACAAAACGGAATAAAAATAAAAGCACAGGAGAAAGCAGGCTGGAGGAGCAGCTTTCTCTTGTATCAGAACTGTTGACACAGCAGATGAACCACTGGCTTTTATTTCCTGTGGCTTTTACCATTATGGGATGTGTTTCCGGGCTTTTTCCCATTTCCCGCCCGGATTTTCTGATGTGGGTCTGCTGCAGTTTTCTTCCTGTTTTTACTTTTTTTACCAGAATTAAACTCAAACACTTTTTCCCTTTTTTACTTTGCAGTCTGGCTGTGCCGCTTCTTTGTCTGGTTTTTCCTGCCCAGAATATTGTCTGCCGGGTCATCTGTGTTTTATGCGGCATTTTTTATATGGTACAGTCCATGGTTATCCGTTTCCGGTCAGATACGCCCTGGCAACAGCCGATTCCGCCCGCTGTGGGAATCGGAATTTCCCTGCTTGGCATTTTACTTTTGCACCACGCAGAGGCTCCTGCCTGGGAGGCTTACTTTGCCTTTACTCTTATCGGATGCTTTGCCCTGTACCTTCTGATTTACTTTATGAGGCATTATCTGAACTTTTTAGCTGTGAATCAGAGCAGCAGCGGCGTATTGCCTGCCGTTGAAATGTTTCATTCCGGCATGGGACTTGTTCTTGTCTATACCCTTGGTGGAACCGTTCTTTTGCTTTTGGGTATGAATGTGAAATGGCTGGAAAGCCTCCTGCATTTTCTGAAAAATATCATTCTTTCTGTTCTGCGCTTCCTTTTTTCCCTTTTTCCCAAAAGGGCAGGGACGGAGGAAGTCCTGATTGAAGAAGCGGTTGGTGCGAATCAGTCAGTCACAGGAATGGATTTACCCGCAGGAGAACCCTCCCTTTTCTGGAAAGTTCTGGAATATGTGGCTGTTTTTGCTTTTTTCTGTTTCCTGATATTTGTCATTATCCGCCTTTTTTTGCGGATTTGGCGATTTATCAGGGAACGCTTCCAACTGGACTTTTCCTTACAGCATGGAGCAGGTTTCCAGCAGGATAATACAGATTTTCGGGAAAAATGTGAAATAGAAAGGAAAGCCTCCCATCATTCGGATGCCTTTTCTCTTTTTGCATTTCTTTCTCCTGCTGAAAAAATCAGAAAGCTGTACCGGAAAAAACTGTTAAAGGAGGCAGATGCCTTTTCAACAGAAGCAGACACCAAAATACTTTCCTGTAAAACAGCCAGAGATGCGGAAAGGGTATTGAAGCTGGAGGGAATGGCAGATATTTATGAGCGGGCACGTTACAGCAGTCTGGAAAGCTCTGCAGAGGATGTCCGGAAAATGAAATCAGTTTTACAAAGAAGCACACACAGAAATTAACGATTTTGTGCAAAAATAGATTGATGCGCAGAAATGAGGATTAAGATGAAGGATACATTAGCTTTAAATGATGATATATTGATGAAGGTGGAAAAACCGGAGCGCTACATCGGTCATGAGGTAAATTCCGTTGTAAAGGATAAAGAACAGGTAGATATCCGCTTTGCCATGTGTTTTCCTGACGTTTACGAAATCGGTATGTCACACCTTGGAATACAGATTTTGTATGGAATGTTCAATTCCTGGGAGGATGTCTGGTGTGAACGGGTGTATTCCCCCTGGCTTGATTTGGATGCCATCATGCGGAAAGAGCAGCTTCCCCTGTTCGCGTTGGAATCCCAGGAGCCTGTAAAGGATTTTGACTTTCTGGGAATTACCATCCAATATGAAATGTGCTATACCAATATCCTGCAGATTCTGGACCTTGCGCAGATTCCCTTAAACGCAGCAGACAGGGATGAAAGTTATCCCATTGTCATAGGCGGTGGCCCCTGTACCTATAATCCGGAGCCTCTGGCAGATTTCTTTGATATTTTCTATATCGGAGAAGGAGAAACCCGATACAGGGAACTATTGGATTTGTATAAACAGTGCCGCAGGGAAGGTCTGTCCAGAAAGGAATTTCTGTTAAAGGCAGCCAAAATACCGGGGATGTATGTTCCCCGCTTTTACCGGACAACCTATCATGCAGATGGCACGATAGAGAGTTTTCAGCCCACAGAGCCGGGTGTTCCGACTACCATTCTGAAGGAAATTGTTATGGATGTAACGGACAGCTTTTATCCGATGAAGCCCGTTGTACCCTTTATTAAGGTCACTCAGGACAGGGTAGTGCTGGAAATCCAGCGAGGCTGTATCAGAGGCTGCCGCTTCTGTCAGGCAGGACAGCTTTACCGCCCGGTACGGGAACGAAGCGTGGATACGTTAAAAAAATGGGCACTGGAAATGCTGAAGAATACCGGTCATGAGGAAATTTCCCTGAGTTCCTTAAGCTCCAGCGATTACAGCAAATTGCCGGAGCTGATTGATTTTCTGCTGGAAGAATGTAGTAAAAAACATATCAATATTTCCCTGCCTTCCCTCAGAATAGATGCTTTTTCACTGGATGTCATGAGCAAGGTACAGGATATCAAAAAATCCAGTCTGACCTTTGCACCGGAGGCAGGCAGCCAAAGACTGCGCAATGTTATCAATAAGGGCTTGACTGAAGAAGTCATTTTAAAGGGTTCTGCCCTTGCCTTTGAAGGCGGCTGGACGAGAGTAAAGCTCTACTTTATGCTGGGGCTTCCCACAGAAACAGAAGAGGATATCAGGGGCATTGCAGAGCTTTCCAACAAGATTGCAGCCACCTTTTTTGAAACGGTTCCCAAGGAAAAGCGTGTCAATGGAAAAGTCCAGATTGTAAGCAGTACCTCTTTCTTTGTTCCAAAGCCCTTTACCCCCTTTCAGTGGGCAGCCCAGTGTACAAAGGAAGAATTTATTGAAAAGGCATATCAGACCAGAAAGGCAATCTCCGAACAGCTCAATCAGAAGAGCATCAAATATAACTGGCATGAAGCAGATGTCAGTGTTCTGGAAGGTGTTCTGGCAAGAGGCGACAGACGGCTGTGCGAGGTTATCCGCAAAGTTTATGAAAAAGGCTGCTTTTATGATGCCTGGGGCGAATACTATGACAACGAAAAATGGATGGAAACCATGGCGGAATGTGGTTTATCTGCTGAATTTTATACCCACAGGGAACGCAGCACGGATGAAATCCTGCCCTGGGATTTTATTGACTGTGGCGTCACAAAGGAATTTTTAATCCGGGAATGGAAAAAGGCACAACAGGAACAGATTTCTGAAAACTGTAAATTAAAATGTCAGGGCTGCGGTGCTGCCAGATTCGGCGGCGGTATCTGCTTTGAGCCGAGAGCATAAAAAAACATAAGAAATTACAACAATCCAGCAGACAGTACAATAAATAATACAGCAGTCATCCAACGTAACATTGATACAAATTGGTACAAACAGCATGAATACAAAAGGAGCAAATTTATTATATTATGAAACTTCGTGTCAGATTTTCTAAATACGGTTCTGTCCGTTTTATCGGTCATCTGGACGTTATGCGGTTCTTTCAGAAGGCTATCCGCCGGGCAGAGATTGATATTGCCTATACGGGCGGTTACAGTCCCCATCAGATAATGACCTTTGCTGCTCCTCTGGGAGTCGGACTGACCAGCAGAGGGGAGTATATGGATATTGAGGTAAATTCCATCACCTCCTGCGAGGATATTAAAAACAGGCTGAATCAGGCAAGCGTTCCGGGAATTGAGATTGTTTCGGTAAACATACTGCCTGATAATGCGGGAAATGCCATGGCAAGTGTGGCTTCTGCCGCCTATACGGTCTGCTTCCGGGAGGGAAGGGCGCCTCACTGTGACCTTGCCGCCGAACTGGAAAAATTCATGGCAAGAGAAACTGTTCCCTATACAAAAGCTACTAAAAAGGGAACCCGGGAGCTTGATTTAAAACCGGGTATTTTTTCCTTAACCTGGGACGGAAACGCTTTTTCCATGCTGTTAGACGCCTCCAGTGCAGGAAATATCAAGCCCGGCATGGTAATTGAAGCAATCCTTTCCCAGACAGGAGAAACCTTGCAGGAAAATGCCCTGCTCATCACCAGAGAAGACATTTTTACCAATACCGGAACCCCGGAAACACCTGTATTCACTTCTCTGGGAGAGATAACAACAGGAGAAATAACAGCATGAGCCGTATCATTCCAGACAAACAAACCGTTCATTTATCACCGGAAGAACACTCCTTCAGAAACAGCGATGCCGGAAAGATAATTTTTACAGACTATCAGGGACGCGGATGTGCAGCCTTTTTAAAAAATAACCGTCTGCTGGCAGCCGGCTTTCCGGAAGAAAACCAAAGCAAAATTGGTGCTGTTTATATGGGAAAGGTACAAAAGGTACTGTCAAATATAAATGCCTGCTTTATTGAAATTACAGCGGGAGAAATCTGCTTTCTTTCCCTGAAGGATGCCACATTTCCTTTGCTGCAGAACAGAAGCTTTGATGGAAGAGTATTGCAGGGAGACGAATTTCCTGTGGAAATTATCCGGGATGCCCAGAAAACAAAACAGGCATCTGTTACGGCCAAGCTGACTGTTTCCAATGAATATTTTGTTCTGGAATTTGGCTCCCAGGGAGTACATTATTCCACAAAGCTCTCTGCCGGAGAAAAGAAAAGTATCACAGACCTTTTACAGAAAGCCGATATCCTGACCTCTGATTCTGGAAATTCAGACAGTTTGGGATGTTCAGAACGCTTGGAATGTTCTGACAGCTTTCTTGCCTCCTTACCGTCAATTCCCCGGATGCAGCGTATTCCCACCGGGATGATTGTCCGGACAAAAGCTAAAGATTCGCCGGAAAAAGAACTTCTGGAAGCCTTTGCATCACTGGCAGAAGAGTACAGAACATTATTGCAGACAGCTTCCCATATGCCCTGTTTTGGACGTATCAGGCAATCGCAAAATCCCTATGAAACTTTTCTGTCCCAGATGCTTTTTCCTGAGGAATATGCTGAAATAATTACGGATAATGCCAGCCTTTACGCTGAACTGAGCCCCTTGTTTTCCAAGAGCTTTCCGGAAAAACCTTTCCGGCTTTACAGGGATAATATGCTGTCCCTGAGCAAGCTTTACTCACTGGAAACCAAAATGAAGGAAGCCCTTTCTGAACGGGTCTGGCTAAAATCCGGCAGCTACCTGATTATCCAGCCGACAGAGGCGTTAACGGTAATCGATGTCAATTCCGGGAAATGTGAAAGCAATAAAAGAAGAGAAGAATACTTTCTTACTCTGAACCAGGAAGCCGCAAGAGAAATTGCCCTGCAATTACGACTTCGTAATCTTTCCGGCATTATTGTCATAGACTTTATTAATCTTACGGAAGAAACTTCCAGGCAGATACTTTTACAGACATTAAAGGATGAAGTAAAAAAGGATAAAATGCCGGTCACGGTGGTTGACATTACTCCGCTTGGTCTGGTAGAGATTACCCGAAAAAAGGAAAATATGCCCTTATTGGAGCAATACAGGAGATTTTCAGGTTCATGAAACTGATTCGCTTTGAAAAAGTCAGAGATGGAAAATATTTGAAAAATTATGCCTTAACCTACCATAATAAGTCCGGTAAGGAAAAGGTATATGAGATTATCAGCAGAAGAGAGCTGGAGAGTGAAAAGGATTTAGGCACCAGACCGAGCGGTGTTTCCATTGTGGCAACCTGCGGAAACAAAATGCTTTTACTGCACGAATTTCGGATGGGTGTAAACCGTTATGTCTATAATTTATGCGCCGGTATGCTGGAATCGGAGGAAACCATAGAGGACTGCATCCGCAGAGAACTTTATGAAGAAACAGGACTGAAGGTTAAAAAAATTCTCCGGATTTTACCGCCTTCCTTTGCAGCAGTTGCCTTTTCAGATACCACCACATATATTGCCTTTGTGGAGGTCGAAGGAACCTTTTCCGATAATACTTCTGAAAATGAACAGATTGATGCCGCCTTTTATTCCAAATCAGAGTTAAAGGAATTACTACAATCCGATGCACCCTTTAGTTCCCGCGCCCAGCTTGCAGCATACTTTTTTTCTGAATCAGGTTTTCCCAGAAATTCAGAGTAGTTTCTTTGCGTTATCCAACTATTCGCAAAAGCCAACTTTAACGAATAGTTAGTGTAATTCTCTACTTTATTACATAATGTCCCTTGAATCCAGAATAATTGTAAAGGGACCATCATTTAACAGGGAAACTTTCATATCTGCACCGAAACGACCTTCCTGTACCACAGAAACTTCCTTTTTACAGGTTTCCACAATATAATGATACAGTTCCTCAGCCATATGAGGTTCGCCTGCATTAATAAAGGAAGGTCTGTTTCCCTTTCTGCAATCTGCATAAAGAGTAAATTGTGAAATTAACAGTAATTCGCCATTGACAGTCTTTAAATCCAGATTTGTCTTTCCATTTTCGTCCTCAAATATTCTTAATCCAATCAGCTTTCGCAGCATCTTATCAGCAATTTCCTTTGTATCGGTATTGCTGATTCCGATTAACACCAGAAAACCTTTTCCGACTTTCCCAATCATTTCATTATCAACTGTTACACTTGCCTGTGTGACACGCTGTATTACAAATTTCATTTTAGTCCCCTTTTTCTGTAAGTTTAACGTTTTTTCGCTGTTATTGTTTTAATGCTTTCTTATTTTGTTAAATCCCATTTTTTAATTCCATTGTATGCAGCGCATCATTATCGTTTTAAAATGCTTTGCTATTTCTCTTCTCTCATATCTTCTGCTGCTTCCCGGATTTCCGTATCAATGCCTTCATCATTTTTGTTTTCCTGTTTTTCCTCTTGACCTTCCTTATTTGTATTTGCAGTTTTTTCCGCTTTTTCTCTCTTATGAAGTCGGAGGATAAATACATCCTTTGTAATATCCTTTTTCTGAGTTTTCCTATCCGGAACAGGCAGATTATGAACACCATCCTCATCCATATAATCCAGCCGCTCATAGGTTTGGGATTCCACAGGCAGTTTCTTCTTTTGAAGCAGGGCATTGGTTAAGGATTTGATAGCTGCATAAATAACTGCAAAAATCGGTACTCCCACAATCATTCCGACCACTCCAAAGAGTCCGCCGAAAAATGTAATGGCAAAGATAACCCAGAAGCCGGAAAGACCGGTAGAGTTTCCGAGAATCTTCGGGCCCAGAATATTTCCATCAAACTGCTGCAATGCCAGAATGAAAATAACGAAGTATACACAGTTCAGGGGATGTACCGGGTCTACAATAAAGATTAATATGGTACTGGGAATGGCTCCCAAGTAAGGACCGAAAAAAGGAATAATATTCGTCACGCCCACAATAACACTGACCAGTGCTGCATAAGGCGTGTGCATAAAAGAGGTACCAATAAAACAAAGTATTCCAATGATAATGGAATCCACAATTTTCCCGCCTAAAAAGCCGATAAAAGTCTTATGGGTAAAGCGAAAATTTCTGATAACAATATTGGCTGTATCCTGCTCAAATAAAGCATAGGCAATCTTTTTTGCCTGTGCGGCAAACTTTTCCTTGCTCGCCAGTACATAGATAGAAATAACAAACCCGATAATGAAATCCCATAAAAAGCCCAGCACACCGATAACACTCAAGGACACTGTTTTAATCAGCAATGCTGTGTTCGGCAAAAGGTCATTTAACCATTTGCTCAATTCATCGGAATATTTATCTACCAGCCTGACAAGAGAATCTCCCAAATCCGGGTTGTCCTCCAAAACCTTATTCAGCCAGTTTGTAAAATTATCACTGTAGGTATCAAAATTTCCAACGATATTCTGCACACTTGGTACAATCTGGGACAATAACATATAAAACAGGAAATAAATCAAATCCACAAACAGAAAGGCTGTTATAAGGATTCCTATTCCACGAAGCACAGAATTTCTCTTCTTGCTTTCCTTTATATGAAGCTTTTCCGTTAAGGGATACAATAATTTCCGCTCTGTGAAATTCAGCACCGGAGTCAGTAAATAGGCAATGGCAAAGCCCCATACTACCGGCATCAGAATACTGGTTATTGTCTTTATGTTGGCACGAATATTAGAACTGTGAAAAACAAAATAATAAAATAAAATACTGGCGGCAAATACCAGAAAAAGTGTGACGCCCCATCTCACATATTTATTATTAAACTTAAACTTCATACTCTGCCCGTACCTTTCTTTCAGCTAAATGACCTTGTCCTGTTAAGACCTGCTGCTTTTATAATACTATTTATACAGCAAACCTACAAGTGCATTTTGCTATTGTTTTTCTTATATAAAAATTATAAAATAAAAAGAGTAAAAAAACACCTAAGATTAATGGAGAAAGCCGATGAAATTACAACAGGTTCTAAGCCGTGTCAGGCAGGCTGTGGACGATTATCATATGGTTGAAGAAAATGACTGCATCGCAGTTGGAATTTCCGGCGGAAAAGACAGTCTTACGCTTCTATACGCCCTGCATGAATTGCAGAAATTTTATCCCATGCCTTTTAAGCTTCAGGCAGTCACTGTAGATTTGGGCTGGGAAAATCTGCAATTGGACGAAATAAAAGGTTTTTGCAAAAATCTGGATATTCCCTATACAATCCTTCCTACTGAAATTGCCAGAATCGTTTTTGAGGAACGGAAAGAGGATAATCCCTGTTCTCTCTGTGCAAAGCTGCGTAAGGGAGCCCTGAATCAGGCTGTACATGAATTGGGCTGCAATAAAATTGCCTACGCCCATCATATGGATGATGTAGTGGAAACCATGCTTTTATCCATGTTATACGAAGGTCGTTTCCATACCTTTCTGCCCGTCACCCATCTGGATAAAACGGGCTTAACGGTTATCCGTCCTCTGATTTATCTGCAGGAAGCAGAGGTCATTGGATTTGTACGAAAATATAACCTGCCGGTGGCAAAAAGCCCCTGTCCCGTAGACGGTCACACCAAACGGGAATATATCAAAAATCTGCTCCGGCAGTTAAATCTGGAAAATCCGGGTGTAAAAAAACGCATTTTTACCGCAATACAAAGCGAAAATCAAAATGACTTTGGGAAAGGTTGGGACAAATACCTTGGCAGTAATCAATCCGAATAATTATCATGATGCACAGAACAGACAGAATATCTTAAAAATGAGAGCGGTTGTGGACACCCTGCCCCCCTTCTGTAAGACCTTTTTTAAAGGAATTGAGGAGTATACTTCCGCCAGAACCCGGCTCGCTTACGCCTATGATATCAGATTGTTCTTTGAATTTTTACATGAGAAAAATGCTGTCTGCTCCAAAATGGAAATCAAAGATTTTCCTCTCTCCATTCTGGATGAACTGCACAGACAGGATATCGAGGAATATCTGGAATATTTATCTCTGTACGAGAAGGATGGTAAGGAAATTACAAATGATGAGCGTGGAAAATCAAGAAAGCTTGCTTCCTTAAGAAGCTTTTATAACTACTTTTATCAGTCTGAAATGCTGAAAAACAATCCCGCCGCTCTTGTTCCCCTTCCCAAACAGCACGAAAAGGCTATTATACGGCTTGAACCAAACGAGGTTGCTATTCTGCTCGACCAGGTAGAGGATGGCACAAAGCTGACTGAAAAAGAGCTTGTCTATCATCAAAAGACAAAATTGCGGGATGTTGCACTGTTGACTCTTTTACTGGGAACCGGAATCCGTGTATCGGAATGTGTCGGTTTGAATATATCTGATGTTGATTTTGAAACAGATGGTATAAAAATCCGTCGAAAAGGCGGGTATGAGGCAGTTGTTTACTTTGGAGATGAGGTTGAAACGGCGCTGCTGGATTATCTGGAAGAACGGGAACATATTATTCCCGAATCCGGTCATGAGGATGCTCTGTTTTTATCTCTGCAAAAACGCAGAATGTCTGTGCGTTCCGTAGAAAATCTGGTGAAAAAATATGCTTCCAGAGTCACCACCCTGAAAAAAATCACTCCCCATAAATTAAGGAGTACCTATGGTACTGCTCTTTATAAGGAAAGCGGCGATATTTATCTTGTGGCAGATGTTCTCGGACATAAGGATGTCAATACCACCAGAAAGCACTACGCTGCCCAGGAGGATGAACGCAGACGGGCAGCTGCCAGATATGTCCACCTCCGGGAAAAGCCATAACCTTAAATGCCTTATTAACCTTATTAATAAACATATTCAGAGGAATAATAAGGTACTACAATTTCCTGCCCGGCGGAAACAGAGGACGCATCCTCTATATGGTTGATACTCTGTACTTCCGCAATGTAGGCATTCTTATCTTTATAATAATCATAATCTATATAAGAATCAGCAAGCTCCCACAGACTCTCTCCAGCAGCGATTGTTACACTTTTATAGTATTTATATCCTGTATTCGCCCTGGTAGAAATAGAGCCATATGACAGGGAACAGATAAGAACCATGCAAAATACTGCCAGAACTGTGCCGGCGGTCGCCATAATCCTTTTTCTGCGTTCCCTGCGCAGTCTTAATACTCTTCTGTACCTTCTTAATTCTCTGTCACTCATTTCCTGTACGTTTCTCATAACGAATCCTCTCCTCTGAAAATCCTGTATCGTAAATCTGTTATCATATATAGTATGTAACGTGTTCGTATGTTCGGAACATTTGTTCTTATGTATGCATTATAAGCCGCGAACGTTCGTTTGTCAATATAAAAATCGAACATATTTTTGGAATATATGTTTGCTTTTTGGATTTTCCTGTGATATAATGATTCCAGAATTGATAAACCATTAAACCGGAGGTAGCCATTACATGGGTGGAAAGATTTCTACAAAACAGCAGGAAATATTAGATTATATAAAAGACGAGATTTTGCGGAAGGGTTATCCCCCTACCGTAAGAGAAATTTGTGAAACAGTTCATTTAAAATCAACCTCTTCCGTACATTCCCATCTGGAAACTCTGGAAAAAAACGGATATATCCGGCGTGACCCTACCAAGCCGAGAGCCATTGAAATCTGTGATGACAGCTTCCAGATGGTTCGTACAGAAATGGTAAGCATCCCTGTAGTGGGCAATGTTGCTGCCGGACAGCCTATTCTTGCGGAAGAAAATGTTCTGGAGTATTTTCCGGTTCCTGCAGATTTGGTTCCTCAGGGCGAATCCTTTATTTTAAATGTCCGGGGGGAATCCATGATTAATGCCGGTATTTTCAATGGTGACAGGGTATTTGTACATTCCTGCAATACGGCAAAGAACGGAGAAATGGTTGTGGCACTGATTGATGACTCTGCTACTGTAAAAACTTTTTACAAAGAAAACGGTCATATCCGCCTGCAGCCTGAAAATGACACTATGGATCCTATTATTGTAGAGGATTGTCAGATTCTGGGAAGAGTATTTGGTGTGCTTCGTCTTTTTAAGTAATCTGTATGGCTTATTATCTTTTCCATAGAAAATTTCATATAAGCAATTTTAATATGGATATTTTGATGTCGGTAATGTGGCAAATGGGTTCTGTCCCCTTTACACGTAACAAAAAAAAACAGGGATACGCTACAATCAGCACTTTCCCTGTTTTTTAATATCCGGATATCTCTTTTGATATCTTAATCTCTTTTGATACCTTAATCTCTTTTGATATCCTAATCTCTTTTGATACCTTGATTCTTCCGGATGTCCAGATTCTCTTAAAACCCTGATTTCCTTTTGGTTTTCAAATGCCTTTTCCTTTAACGTCCACTTAGTTTTCCGGAAAACGCACTTTCATATAGGCAATAATCTCTTCTACGCAGCGTTCAAATCCCAGCTTGGAACTGTCCAGACATAAATCATAATTTCTGGCATCTGTCCATTCCCTTCCGGTATGATATTTATAGTACTCTGCCCTGTATTTATCCGTTTTCTGAATAAATTTTTCCAGTTCCTTCGTACCCATGCTGTGCTTTTTTGCTGCCTGCTCCATACAGAAATCACGGGGGGCATGAACGAAAACACTCAGTACATTCTCGTAATCCTGTAAAACAAAGTCTGCGCATCTCCCTACAATGACGCAGGATTCTCTTTCTGCCAAATCACGGATAACTTTCGCCTGATAATTGAACAGATTGTCAGCAGAAGTAAAATCCTCACTCTCCGGGGGAATCAGTTCTCCGGCATAAACATGGGGAACATTGCCAAACAAATGCCCGCTTCTTGCCCTCTCATCCGCGTTTACAAAAAGTGCTTCATTAATTCCGCTCTCATCGCTGGCAAGCTTCATCAATTCCTTATTGTAAAAATGAATGCCCAATTTTTCCGCCAGCATCTCGCCGACTGTCTTTCCGCCGCTTCCATACTGTCTTGCAATTGTAATAACAATATTATTCATCATAATCCCTCATTTCCCTGTCTTTTCTGTACACATTATAGCACGAATCCTTACTTCTGCGTATATTTTTCACACATGCCAGTTATATTTGATGCCAGAACTGTGCCGGACCGATTTTTATTCACCCAGGTACGCTTTCTTTATCGAATCATTATCCAGAAGTTCGGAAGCCTTGCCCTCCAGCACAATTTTTCCAGTTTCCAGAACATATGCCCTGTCAGCAATAGACAATGCCTTCTTTGCATTCTGCTCTACCAGAAGCACCGTGGTACCGCTCTTGCTGACCTCCTGAATAATATCAAAAATCTCATTTACAAAAATAGGGGAAAGTCCCATGGAAGGCTCATCCATCAGAATAATCTTTGGATGGGACATCAGGGCACGTCCCATGGCAAGCATCTGCTGTTCGCCGCCGCTTAAGGTTCCGGCTAACTGATTCTGACGCTCTTCCAGCCTCGGAAAGCGCTCAAATACAGTCTTTAAAGTCTGCTGGATTTCTTCCTTGTCCTTTCTGGTGTAAGCTCCCATTTTCAGATTCTGAAGCACGGAAAGCTGCGCAAAAACACGCCGTCCTTCTGGTACATGTGCCATTCCCATAGAAACAATTTTATGTCCCGGAATTTTCACAATATCCTGCCCTTCAAAGGTAACACTGCCTTCCTTGGGTGCAAGCAGACCGGATACCGTATGAAGAATCGTTGTTTTTCCCGCTCCGTTGGCACCAATCAACGCAATAATCTCCCCTTCTTCTACATGGAAAGACACTCCCTTGATTGCCTGTATCATACCATAATATACTTTTAAATTCTTTACCTCTAACATGGACATATTCTATTCCTCATTTCTATTGAGTATAACATTGGTGTTACTCGCCAAGATACGCCTTAATAACCTCCGGATTGTTCAATACCTCCGATGTCTTTCCCTGACAGAGTACCCGGCCAAAGTTCAATACAGTAAGCTTCTCGCAGATACCGCCTACCAGACGCATATCATGCTCAATCAGCAGAATCGTCATATCAAAATGCTCCTGAACAAACCGGATGGTATCCATCAGTTCCTGAGTTTCATTGGGATTCATACCGGCGGCAGGCTCATCCAGAAGCAGCAGCTTCGGGGTAGTTGCCAGAGCTCTCGCAATTTCCAGCTTACGCTGTTTTCCATAGGGCAGATTAGCAGCCAGCGTATCTGCTTCCTCCTCCAGATGAAATACCTTTAAAAGCTCCAGTGCCTTCTCCTGCATCTGCTTTTCTACCGCGAAGTATCTGGGCAGTCTTAAAATGCCCTCCAGAGTATTATACTGCAGCTGATTATGAAGTCCAACCTTTACATTTTCCGCCACAGTCAGTTCCTTAAACAACCGGATATTCTGAAAGGTTCTTGCAATTCCGGCATGATTTATGTCAATTGTCTTTTTGCCGGTAATGTTCTGTCCGTCCAGTGTTATAATTCCCTCTGTGGGTTTATAAACTCCAGTCAGAAGGTTGAATACCGTTGTCTTTCCGGCACCATTTGGTCCAATCAGACCATACAGGCATCCCTTTTCAATCTCCAGACTGAAATCGTCCACTGCTCTTAAGCCTCCGAAAGAAATGCCTAAGTTTTTTACCTCCAGTAACGCCATCTTAAGCTTCCTCCTTTTTTTCCTTCTTTTTCATATTTTTCAGCTTAAAAGCCATCTTTTCACGCCACTGGATGCATGCCGGTGCCCAGTTGAACAGCATCATTCCAATCAGTACCACTGCATAAATCAGCATACGGTAATCCTTTAAGCCTCTTAACAGCTCCGGTAAAAGGGTTAAAAGAACTGACGCGATAATCGACCCCCTGATATTTCCGATTCCTCCCAGAACAACAAATACCAGAATCATAATGGACATATTATAACCAAAGTTTTTCGGAAGTGCGGTCAAGGTGGAAATATTATGGGCATATAACACGCCTGCCACCCCGGCAAGGGCTGCAGAAATGGAAAATGCCATCAGCTTATACCTGGTAATCGGAATACCTACGGATTCTGCCGCAATTGTATTATCCCGGATTGCCATGATTGCACGGCCAGCTCTGGAATGAATCAGATTCAGCACAATAAACAGGGTAATCAGGAGCAATATAATTCCAACGGTAAAATTGGAATCATTGGGAGTTCCCGTAATACCCTGGGCTCCCTGAATTATGACCTGTCCATTCTCCGTCAGATTTAATTCCATGGTATTCTTGGTAGAAAAATGGAAACCATTTTCATCCAGTCCGACATAGACGATATTTATCAGGTTCTTGATAATTTCGCCAAAGGCAAGAGTTACGATTGCCAGGTAATCTCCTTTTAAACGTAATACGGGAATCCCGATTAAAATACCAAAAATACCGGCACATACCGCTCCAACTAAAATGGCCAGAGTAAAACGTACTCCCGCTACAGGAATCACAGCCTGCATACATTTGGAAAAGAAAGCACCTGAAAAGGCTCCAATACACATAAATCCTGCGTGTCCAAGACTCAGTTCTCCCAGGATTCCGACTGTCAGATTCAGGGAAACAGCCAGAATGGCATATACACAAAGAGGCACAAGCATACCGTTTATCAGACTGGAGGTCAGTCCTGCCGACATCAGAATTTCCATGATAATATATGCTGCAATTACCATTCCATAGGTTAAAATCGTATTTTTTCCGGCTTTTCCTCCGGCAAATGTCTTTAATTTTTTGAACATTTTCTTTCCCTCCGTGCCTGGTTATTAAACCTTTTCCTGAATGTTTCTGCCTAAAATACCGGTGGGCTTAATCAATAAGACAACAATCAGTACTGCAAAAACAATCGCATCCGCTACCTGAGAAGAAATATAAGCCTTTGCAAATATTTCAATAATTCCAAGTAAAACTCCACCGATAAAAGCACCGGGAATAGAACCGATTCCACCAAATACCGCAGCGACAAACGCCTTGATACCGGGCATGGAACCTGTATAAGGATTTAAGGACGGGTATGCAGAGCATAAAAGAACACCTGCCACTGCAGCCAATGCAGAACCAATTGCAAAGGTAAGTGCGATTGTGCCGTCCACATTTATGCCCATTAACTGGGCAGCGCCCTTATCCTCCGAAACGGCAAGCATTGCCTGCCCTGCCTTTGTTTTCTTAATAAAAAGCATCAGGGCAACCATGATAACGATACAGGAAATAATGGTAACAATCGTTTCCCCTGTAATCACAATCTGACCATCTGACAGCTTTAAAGGGGATACCGGAACCACGGAGGTGAATGCCTTTGTATTTGTTCCGAATATCAGTAATGCCACATTCTGAAGCAGATAGCTGACACCAATGGCTGTAATCAGAACTGCCAGAGGAGAGGATGCCTTTCTTAAAGGTTTGTATGCAACTTTCTCAACCGCCATGCCAAGAAGCGTACAGAGTACAATTGCCACCAGCACCCCGATAACCGGAGATAATCCCATTGTACTGCAAATCGTATAAGTGGCAAAAGCACCTACCATAATGACATCACCATGGGCAAAATTCAGCATCTTTGCAATGCCGTAAACCATCGTGTATCCAAGTGCAATTAGCGCATATACACTTCCCAGACTGATTCCGCTGATTAAATAATTGATAAAACTCATACTAATCCCCATTTCTGCGCACGCTCTTTGCGCATCTCGAGTTTGTGTCAAGTGCGCGCAGACACAAATCTCGCGTG
>ENA-UESE01000168-UESE01000168.1-human-gut-metagenome-genome-assembly--contig:-NODE-168-length-108533-cov-15.079903_pt1 | contig 108533 bp, 90 predicted proteins | sample MGYA00242995_ERZ507996 | MGnify/ENA primary metagenome ERZ507996 (study PRJEB26167, sample SAMN06115489) | human gut metagenome | host: Homo sapiens | place: China:Sichuan | collected 2015-04-15...
CAGCCTGGGATTGGTTATCTGTAACCATTAGAATAACAGAGAATCTTTCCGATTCCTTTGAATGAAATATGCTTTATATAAGTATACTATCACAAGTATTTTATTTTTGCAACGATTTTTTTGATTTATCATAATAAAAGGGATTGCAGTTTCACGTTCTGCAACCCCTTCTTTTTTCTTAAACCCAGTTTTGTTTTAATCCAGCTTTCCGTTGGAAAATCTTCCTACCGGTCTGTCGTCCTCCGGCTTTGCATCCGCATTTTCCCCGGCGTCCTTTCCGGGCTGTTCTTCCTGCCGGTAAACCACTTCTACCGCTTCTTCCATTGGAACACTGCCCGTATCAGCCCCGGAAGCTTCCCTCGCCTCTCCCTGTCTGATTTCCGGTTCAGCCGTACTCTGGCTCCGGGTTGCACCTTCCTGCTGTTTCTCCGGCTCTGTGCCCTCCTGTTCCCCGGCTGTTTCAGTCTTTTCCTCCGGCTCCGGGATTCCTTTCTCCCGGCGGTAAATCTCCATAAATTCCTTACCGGTAATGGTTTCTCTTTCAATCAGGAATTCTGCCAGCTTATCCATGACTTCTCTGTTTTCCCGCAGCATGGAGAGTGCTTTTTCATAGCTTTCCTTTAAGATGGCAACTACCTCTGCATCAATTTCAGCAGCCGTAGTATCGCTGCAGTTCAAAGCCGTTCTGCCCTCCAGATACTGGCTTTCCACCGTAGCCAGACCAACCAGACCAAATTTCCGGCTCATACCGTAACGCGTTATCATATTTCTTGCAATATCGGTAGCCTTTTCAATATCATTCGCCGCGCCTGTGGTCACTGTATCAAATACCACTTCCTCCGCAGCACGTCCGCCCACAAGGCTTACCAGCATATCCCGCAGTTCCGCCTCCGTATTCAGGTACTTTTCTTCCTCCGGCACATGCATTACATACCCCAGTGCCCCCATGGTACGGGGAACAATGGTAATCTTCTGCACCGGCTCGGAATTTTTCTGCAGGGCGCTAATCAACGCATGTCCAACCTCATGATAGGAAACAATGCGGCGCTCCTCCTTACTCATGATACGGTCTTTCTTTTCCTTACCAACCAGAACAACCTCCACGGAATTGAACAAATCCTTCTGGCTGACATATTCTCTGCCTTCCTTTACCGCATTGATGGCAGCCTCGTTAATCATATTGGCAAGGTCAGAACCCACAGCACCGCTGGTTGCAAGAGCAATCGCATCCAAATCCACGCTTTCATCCATCTTGACATCCTTGGAATGTACCTTCAGGATTTCCACACGCCCCTTTAAATCCGGCTTGTCCACAATAATTCTTCTGTCAAAACGTCCGGGACGAAGCAGCGCCTTATCCAGAATTTCCGGTCTGTTGGTAGCGCCCAGAATCAAAATTCCCTTGGAGCTGTCAAAACCATCCATCTCGGAAAGAAGCTGGTTTAAGGTCTGCTCTCTTTCCTCGTTTCCGCCGCCGTACTTGGAATCACGGCTTCTGCCGATGGCATCTATCTCATCAATAAAAATAATACAGGGAGCGTTTTTATTGGCTTCCCGGAACAAATCACGTACACGGCTGGCGCCAACGCCCACATACAATTCAATAAAATCAGAGCCGGTCAGGGAGAAGAACGGTACATGCGCCTCTCCTGCCACCGCCTTTGCCAGCAGGGTTTTACCCGTTCCGGGAGGACCTACCAGCAAGGCACCCTTGGGCAGCTTCGCTCCGATTTTGGAATATTTTCCGGGATTATGCAGGAAATCTACCACTTCCACAAGGGATTCCTTTGCTTCATCCTCTCCGGCAACATCCTTGAAGGTCACACCCGTTTCCTTCTGTACATAAACCTTTGCGTTATTCTTGCCAACCCCCATGGGGCCGCCGCTTCCTCCCATCTTTCGGAACATAAAGCCCAAAAGCAGCCACATCAGGAGCACCGGAAGCACAATTCCCACAATAATATCGAAGAATCTGGAATCATCTGCCAGAATCCTTTCTCCATCGATTCCCTGTTCCTGTAAAAGCCCTGTCAGTTCATTTAAATCTCCGCTGGAAAGAGGAACCGTCACATATCTCTTTTTCGCAGTCTGGGTACTCATGCCGATAAGTCCGGGAAGCTCCAGAGTTGTACTCTGCTCCTCCGCTTTCAGCGTATACCAGATTTCTCCATTGCTCTGTACCTGTACCGCCTCCACCTTACCGTCATTTAACTGCTCCAGAAACTGTGTATAGCTTACCTCTTCTCCACTGGAAGTTGATCCAAACATCCATGTCCACATGACATATACAATCATCAGGGTGCTCAGGGCAACCAGAATAATCATCATGACGCTCGGCTTCTTCGGTGGCTCATTTCCGCCATTTCCACTATTTCTGTTACCGTTTCCACCGGGCATATTTCCACGATTTCCGCCGGGATATCCTCCCCCGTTATCGTATCTGTCCACTTGCTTGTCCATAACACTCTCCATTCTCAGGCATAAAGCATATTCTTCTTTCCTGATTCAGATTTACGCTCAAATCTGACAGGAATCTATTTTATTATAGAGATTAAATAATGATAAATCAATAGCAGAAGTGTGAAAAAAACCTGTCATCTATTAAAGATTTCTAAACTTTTCCCTATTCCAACCATGCCGAAACTGTGCTAGAATAGTAACATATTTTGTAACTGTTCAGAACCAGCCTCCAAAATGCTTCGCATTTCCAGTTCCATATTTTTTCAAAGATTCGGAAGGACAAAAGTGAATGATGAAAACAGGATTTGACAACCAGAAATATCTGCATATGCAGTCAGAACATATTAAGGAAAGAATCAGCCAGTTCGGGAACAAGCTTTACCTGGAATTTGGCGGCAAGCTTTTTGACGATTACCACGCTTCCCGTGTTCTTCCGGGCTTTGCGCCGGACTCCAAGCTGAAAATGCTGATGCAGCTTTCCGATTATGCAGAAATCGTGATTGTCATCAGTGCTGCCGATATTGAAAAAAATAAAGTCAGGGGTGATTTGGGCATCACCTATGATGTGGATGTGCTGCGGCTGAGAGAAGAATTTCTGCAAAAGGGTCTGTATGTCGGCAGCGTTGTCATCACACACTATTCCGGTCAGAACAGCGCCAATCAGTTCAAGGCAAAGCTGGAAAAGAAAAATATTAAGGTATATCTTCATTACACCATCGAGGGCTATCCCGCCAACATTCCCCTGATTGTCAGCGAACAGGGCTTTGGCCGGAATGATTATATTGAAACAAAAAGACCTCTCGTTGTCATTACCGCTCCCGGACCCGGCAGTGGAAAAATGGCAACCTGTCTTTCACAGCTCTACCATGATAATCTGCGCGGAATTAAGGCAGGTTATGCAAAATTTGAAACCTTTCCCATCTGGAATATTCCGTTAAAGCATCCTGTTAATCTGGCATACGAGGCTGCAACGGCAGATTTGAATGATGTCAACATGATTGACCCCTTCCATCTGGAAGCCTATGGGGAAACTGCTGTAAATTACAACCGGGATATTGAAATTTTCCCTGTGTTGAATGCAATTTTTGAAGGAATCTACGGTTCCAACCCCTATAAATCCCCAACCGACATGGGTGTCAACATGGCAGGAAACTGTATCATTGATGATGAGGTCTGCTGTGAAGCCTCCCGGATGGAAATTATCCGCCGTTACTATAATGCCCTGAACCGGGCTGTCAGGGATGAAAGCTCTGACAATGAGGTATTTAAGATTGAACTTTTGATGAAACAGGCAAAAATTACCACGGATGACAGAAAAGTCACTGTTGCCTGCAAAAAGAGAGCCGAAGAGCTGGGCGTTCCCACTGCGGCTATCGAGCTGGCAGACGGGCACATCATCACTTCCAAGACCACAGACTTTCTGGGTGCTTCCGCTGCTCTGTTGTTAAATGCCCTGAAATATCTTGCCGGAATCGACCACGATACACGGCTGATTTGTCCGGAGGCAATTGCCCCGATTCAGGATTTAAAGGTACGCTACCTGGGCGGAAAAAATCCCCGCCTGCATACGGATGAGGTTCTGATTGCCCTGACCCTCGCCGCCTGCTCCGATGAGAATGCAAAGCGCTCTCTGGAACAGCTTCCTAATTTAAGGGGCTGTCAGGTGCATACTTCCGTAATGCTCTCCGAAGTAGATATCAAGATTTACAAAAAACTTGGCGTTGATTTGACCAGTGAACCGGTTCAGACCACCAAGAGAATATATTAACCCACACAAAGGTCTGCGTTTTTATGCTGTCTGCGCAGACAGGCACTAAAATCAAAACAGCATGGAAAAGAGGAGTGTATGTCAGTAAAATATGTGTTTGTCACCGGCGGCGTGGTTTCCGGTCTTGGAAAGGGTATTACCGCTGCTTCCCTTGGACGGCTTCTGAAAGCCAGAGGCTGCAAAGTTACCATGCAGAAATTTGACCCATACATCAACATCGACCCGGGTACCATGAATCCCATCCAGCACGGCGAAGTATTCGTTACTGATGACGGTGCGGAAACCGATTTGGATTTGGGACATTATGAGCGTTTTATTGATGAAAGTCTGGACAAAAATTCCAATGTAACAACCGGTAAGGTATACTGGACCGTCCTGCAGAAGGAGCGCCGGGGAGATTACGGCGGAGGCACCGTTCAGGTTATTCCCCATATTACCAACGAAATCAAAAGCCGTTTTTACCGCAATTTTACTGACCCGGATACCCGCATTGCCATCATTGAGGTAGGCGGTACCGTCGGCGATATCGAAAGCCAGCCCTTTCTGGAATCCATCCGTCAGTTCCAGCATGACGTAGGACATGAAAATGCTATTCTGATTCATGTTACTCTGATTCCTTATCTGAGCGCTTCCCAGGAATTAAAGACAAAGCCCACTCAGGCAAGCGTAAAGGATTTGCAGGCTATGGGAATCCAGCCCGACATCCTTGTATGCCGCAGCGAGCATCCGCTGGATCAGGGCTTAAAGGATAAAATTGCCCTGTTCTGTAATGTACCCAGCAGCCGTGTTTTACAGAATCTGGATGTGGAATACCTCTACGAAGCGCCTCTTGCCATGGAAAAAGAGCATCTGGCACAGGCAGTCTGCGAATGTCTGCATCTGGAATGTCCGGAACCGGATTTGAGCGACTGGGAAAAGATGGTGGATGATTTAAAGCATCCTACAAATGAAGTACAGATTGCTTTGGTTGGAAAATATGTATCTCTCCATGATGCTTATATCAGCGTCGTGGAAGCCCTGAAACACGGCGGCATCACCAACCACACCACTGTTCATATTAAATGGATTGATTCCGAAACCGTAACCCCTGAGAATGTGGAAGAACTTCTTTCCGACTGCAACGGTGTTCTCGTTCCCGGTGGCTTCGGCTCCAGAGGTATTGAAGGAAAAATTCTTGCCATCCAATATGCACGTACCCATAATAAGCCCTTCCTTGGGCTCTGCCTTGGGATGCAGCTCACGATTGTGGAATATGCAAGAAATGTCATCGGCTACAATGATGCCCACAGCATCGAATTAGACCCGAATACCACCCATCCTGTCATCGCCCTGATGCCTGACCAGAATGGAGTTGAGGATATCGGCGGTACTCTGCGGCTTGGCTCCTATCCCTGTGTACTGGATAGGGATTCAAGAGCTTTCGAGCTTTACGGGGAGGAAACCATCTGCGAAAGACACCGTCACCGCTATGAAGTAAACAATGATTACCGGGCTGTTCTGACAGAAAATGGACTGCGCCTCTCCGGGCTTTCCCCCGACGGACGTATTGTGGAAATGTGCGAAATTACAGAGCATCCCTTCTTTGTAGCAACCCAGGGACATCCTGAGTTAAAGTCCCGTCCCAACAGACCCCATCCCTTATTCAAGGGCTTTGTGGCTGCTGCCTTAAAGGATAAGCTTGCAAATTAACCAACAGAAAAAGAAAAGAGGTAATGCTTCAAAGCACTACCTCTTTTCTTTTCGTAATCCTACATTACCTGTTCCAGCTTTGCCTTTAATTCCGTGGCAGACATGGCTCCCACACAGGTTGCTGCGGCTTCCCCGTTTTTAAATACCATAAATGCAGGAATACTGGAAATACGGTATTTCTGTGCAAGCTGCATGTTTTCGTCCACATTGCACTTTCCCACCTTTAACTTTCCTTCATACTCCTCAGCCAGCTTTTCCACAACCGGCGCCATCATTTTACAGGGACCGCACCAGTCTGCATAAAAATCTACCAATACCGGAAGCTCTGCCTGTAATACCTCTGTTTCAAAATTGTCTGTTGTAAATTTGTATTCCATTCCTTTTCTCCATTTCTGCGCACTCTCCATCGTATGACGAGTTTGCGTCAAGTGCGCTTCAGACGCAACCCCATGCAGCCGGATGATTTGCACCAGGTACGCACCGGTGCAAAGGCTTTGTACGATATCACTTTACAACTGATTACTATAACCAGTTAATTCCCACTCTAAACATTCCATCTATTCCCGGTAAATAATGTATTTGCAAATGGGATTTCCCATGGCGGAAAACTTTTCCTCGTATTCCGTCATCACATTTCCTTCCATCAGCTTTTCATCCCCATGCAAATCATAGGTGATGACCTCTGCTTTCCAGCCTGCCGGTTCCAGTTCTTCCACTGCAAAATCAAACAAATCCCGGTTGTCCGTTTTAAAGGCAATCCTTCCCTCTTTTTTAAGAATTACATCATATCTTGCCAGAAATTCCCTGGAAGGGAGTCTGCGCCTGGCATGCCTGTCCTTGGGCCATGGGTCGGAAAAATTGAGATAAATCCGGTCTACCTCCCCCGGTGCAAACACAGTAGCAATATCCTCCGCATCCATCCTTAAGAATTTCAGATTGGGAAGCTCCTCTTCCTCCATCTTCTGGATTGCCCGCAAAAGGACACTGGAATATTTTTCAATTCCCACATAATTGATATCCGGGTGCAGCTTTGCCATGGTATGAATGAACTTTCCCTTTCCCATGCCAATCTCAATGTGAATGGGATTATTATTTCCAAACAATGTATGCCAGGTTCCTGCCACCTGCGGCTGTAATTCTTCCTGCACCACATAGGGGCTTTCCGCAATGACCTCCCGGGAACCGGTTATATTCCTTAATCTCATATTTCTCCTCATTTCTGCGCACGCCCTTTGCGCATCTCGAGTTTGTGTCAAGTGTGCGCAGACACAAATCTCGCGATTGAAAAATTCTATTTTTCAATCTTCTCCTCACTTCTGCGCACGCCCTTTGCGCATAACAAGTTTCTTCCGCCCTCTGACGGCTATACTTGTGCTATCAATTTACTGTATCTTTTCTATTTTGTCAATGCCGCTCTTTTGTGATAAAATATATCTGTTACACCAAAACACAGAAATATGGATTTGTCTGCTCTCCCAAAAGGGGCAAAATGGAGATTTTATGTTTAAAAATAAATTTTATTGCTTTAAAAATCTGGTTTTCGCGCTGGCTGCAGCCTGCAGCCTGTCCCTTGCTCCCGGATTTTCCTCCCGGGCAGAAACCCTCACCGGGGATGCACTTTTAGAGGTCAACCGCGCTCTTCCCATTACTTCCAACCAGACGGAAAACTGGCCCGCCGGTCCTGTTGTTGGTGCGGAAGCCGCTATTTTAATCGAGGCGGAAACCGGAACCATTCTTTATGAGAAAAATATTCATCAAAAAGAATATCCCGCCAGCACCACAAAAATTTTAACTACCCTGATGGCAGCAGAAACCTGCGATTTGGATGACATCGTTTCCTTTTCCCATGATGCCATTTTCGATACCCCCAGGGACAGCAGCCATATTGCCATGGATGTGGGACAGGAGCTTACCGTAGAACAATGCCTGAATGCCATCCTGATTCGTTCTGCCAATGAAGTCTGCTACGCTCTGGCAGAACATATTACCGGGACAACAGACTGGTCCGTTTTTGCGGAAATGATGAATCAGCGGGCAAAAGAGCTTGGCTGCCTGAATACCCATTTCTCCAACCCCAACGGCCTGCCGGATGAAAACCATTACACTACCGCCTATGACCTTGCCATGATTGGACGGGCATTTTTCTCCAATGAGCTTTTGTGCCGGATTACCCTCACCCGCCGGATGGAATTTCCCGCCACGGAAAAGCTGCCCCAGGGAAAGCTGGAAGTCAACCTGATGAAAATTATTCCCGGTGGTGAATATGCCTATGAATATCTGGTGGGCTGTAAAACCGGCTATACCGCAGATGCCAGAAGCTGCCTTGTTTCCTGTGCGGAAAAGGACGGCATGCGGCTTATCTGCGTTGTTTTAAAGGATGAAGCCCCCTATCAGTATGAGGATACCATTTCTCTTTTCCAGTACGGCTTTTCCAACTTTGAAAAGGTAAATGTATCCCAGACGGAAAACAAGTTCAACATTGAAGAGGACGGACTGTTTTATGGTGGAAATGATATCCTTGGCAGCTCCACTCCTTTTCTTTCCCTTAACAAAGATGATTTTATTGTCCTGCCAAGAACAGCCTCCTTCGAGGATACCCAGTCCGGCATTTCCTATGAAACAGCGGGAGAAAACGAAGCGGCTCTGATTACCTATACCTACCACGGCGTCAACATTGGAACAGTGCGGGTTAATTTTGCCGGAGAAAAGAAGCAGCAAAGCCTGTTTGATACCTCTGACGGACTTTCAGAGGAAGCCTCCGAAACTCAGCCTGCATCCTCCCAAGCAGATTCTTCCGTAATATTTGTAAATATTTTACGGCTTTTTACCATCATTGCGGGAATTTTGCTGCTGATTGTACTTTTCCTTCTTTTCAGGGCATTTTTGAAAAACTATGCCTTTCCGGGACGGAATACCAGAAAGAGCTGGCGGAAAAAGCGAAGAAAAAGGAACCGGACATTAAAAATGCCCCGTTCCAGAAGATTCCGGGATTAAGAAGTCGCCCTTGCTTTCCGGCTTCTTTCCCGTATTGCCTCCGCTTCCTCCTCAGAGATAAGCTTTGTTGTTTTTACCACATAAATTTTTCCGTCTTCTGACTTTCTGATTCGGATTTTTCCTTTCAGATAGCCATGCTTCTCGCAATAGGCAAGACAGTAATAATGCCTTCCATTGATGCTGAACCACTTCACCTTTTTCCGGAGGTTTCTATGGCAGAGATAGCATTTGCTGGAGGATACCTCCCTGTCTGCAAAAGCCTCTGCCTTGCTGTCAAATTTTCTGGAAATATACTTCATGTAGGTATCAAACTGTACCTTTACTTCCGCTTTTCTGTCCACCGGCGGGTGGAATACATCAAAGGAAATCCGCGCCAGCACCTCATGCTTTTCCCGGAAAATCTCCCGGAAAATTTCTGCTGTATAAACAGCATCCCCAATCGCACGGTGAAAGGGTGCATCCTTCTTTAACTGCCTGTTGTCCACCGCATATTCCAGCGCCTTTCTGCTCTTTCCATCCTCATAGGCAAGACTGAACAGCTTCTGCACATCCAGAAAGGCAATCGGCCCCTCAGAAAGGGCTTCCATATGGTAAAATGCCATATTTCTCTGTAATTCCGTCAAATCCAGGCTTCCCCAGGTGCAGAACAGAAAAGGTTCCGTACCACACCAGTCCAGAAAATCATGGATAACCTCCGGAAAAGCCTTTTCCTTTTCCAGCTCTTTCATCTGTAAATGAACCAATTCTCCTGTAATCTGATTCATTTCCCTGTATACGACAGGACGAATCAGACGGCTGAACTCCTGAAGGGTTTCTCCATTCTCATCCAGCTTCACAGCACCGATTTCAATAATCTCAAAGGGAAGATTTTCCACCTCCGCCGCTTTTCCGGTACTGCTCTGGTTCCATTCCAAATCAAATACAATATAATTCATGCACTCTCCTTAGCTGAGTGAATCCCTGTTACCGCCCTGCTCTGTTTCTACAAACTGCTTTTCCAGCCATGTCTTTACCAGAGTAATCCAGGAAGTACATTCCTCCTGAATTGCCGTGCCGCCGGGATTCTGGGTAAGGCGGTTTGCCAGTCCCAGACCGTGTCCTCCCACCGGATACATATGAAATTCCGTGTTCACTCCTGCCTTCCTCAGAGCGCTCACAAACATCAGGGAATTTTCCACCGGTACAGACCCATCCGTAAAGGTATGCCAGATAAATGCCTTCGGCACCTTTTCTGTCACATGCTTTTCCAGTGACATTTTTTCCAGCCATGTTGCATCCATACATCTGTCCGCTCCCAGCAGATTATCCATGGAGCCTCTGTGGGCAAACTCCCCGGAGGTAATCACCGGATAACAGAGTATCATTCCATCCGGACGCAGTATTTCATTTTCCTCCGCTTTCAGCCCAACTGCCTCCGCCAGAAATGCCTCCTGCCAGAATACACCCATACTGGCTGCCAGATGTCCTCCTGCGGAGCACCCCAGTACAATCACCTTATCCACATGCCACTCGTCAGCCTTTTCCCGAATCAGCTTAATTGCCGATGCCAGCTCTGTCAGCGCCGTAGGATATACTGCAGGCGCACAGGAATACTTTAACACCGCCGCATGAAAGCCCATGGAAAGAAACTGCATGGCAAAAGCCTCTCCCTCTCTTGGAGATGTGTAGGCGTAAGCACCGCCCGGGCAAATCAGCACCAGAGGTCTGGATGGAATATCCACCTCCGGGTACGTATCCTGAATATAGGTAATCAATCTGCTTTCCGGCAGGGAACCGGGCATCTGCATTGAAATCGTTTCGTTAATCATGTTGCTCCTCATTTCTGCGCACGTCCTTGCACCTGCCCAGTTTGTGCCCGGTGCGCGCAGGCACAAATCAGAGGTTTGTTTCACACTAATCTCCATTTCTGCGCACGCTCTTTGCGCATCTCGAGTTTGTGTCAAGTGCGCGCAGACACAAATCTCGCGTGTGAAACTTAGAACCTCTTCGCGAAAGAGCCTTTGCTCTGAGTGATTAGAGGTTCTTTTCACACTAGTAGGCTCTTCCCCAGTATACCATCTTTTTGGCAGGTTTTCCACAGCAGACACAGGTATCGGAAATATGCTCCTGCTCAAAAGGCATACAGCGGCTTGTTACAGCAAGCTTTTCCTTAATCTTATCCTCACATGCCTGCTCTCCGCACCACATTGCCTTTACAAAGCCGGACTTTTCCGTAAACAGCTTTTCAAACTCTTCCATATTATGTGCCGTGTAGGTATGAGTTTCTCTGTGCGTTCTTGCTCTCTCCAGCATTTCCTTCTGGATGGTTTCCATCAGCCCGCCAACCTTTGCTTCCAGCTCTTCCAGAGATACTTCGATTTTTTCTCTGGTATCCCTGCGGCAGATAACACACTTGCCTGCTTCAATGTCCTTGGGACCGATTTCCACACGAATCGGATATCCGCGCATTTCTGCTTCTGCGAACTTATATCCGGGCGTCTTTTCAGAATCATCCACCTTCACGCGGAAATTCTTCTGCAAAAGTGCCTTTAATTCATATGCCTTATCCAGTACACCCTCCTTCTTCTGCTGAATCGGGATGATGCATACCTGAACCGGTGCAACTCTGGGAGGCAATACCAGTCCTTCGTTATCTCCATGAACCATAATCATGGCTCCAATCAGTCTGGTTGTCATACCCCAGGAGGTCTGGAACACATGCTTTAAAGTATTGTCCTTATCGGTAAACTGAATATCAAATGCCTTTGCAAAGCCGTCACCGAAGTTATGGCTGGTACCGGACTGTAAAGCCTTTCCATCATGCATCAGTGCCTCAATGGTATAGGTAGCAACTGCTCCGGCAAACTTTTCCTTTTCCGTTTTCTGTCCCTTGATAACCGGAATTGCCAGAATCTCCTCGCAGAAATCTGCATAAAGATTCAACATCTGAATGGTTCTTGCCTCTGCTTCCTCTGCCGTCGCATGAGCAGTATGACCTTCCTGCCATAAAAACTCACGGGAACGAAGGAACGGTCTTGTTTCCTTTTCCCAGCGCACTACAGAGCACCACTGGTTGTATACCTTCGGCAAATCTCTGTATGACTGAATATCATTTTTATAGAAGTCACAGAACAGCGTTTCAGAAGTAGGACGTACACAAAGTCTTTCCTGCAAAGGTTGCAACCCGCCGTGTGTTACCCATGCCACCTCCGGCGCAAAGCCCTCTACATGGTCTTTTTCCTTCTCCAACAGAGATTCCGGTATAAACATGGGCATATAAACGTTCTCTACACCTGTTGCCTTGAATCTTTCATCCAGCTGCTTCTGAATCAGCTCCCAGATTGCATATCCTGCGGGCTTGATTGCCATACATCCCTTAACAGAAGTATACCCTACCAGCTCTGCCTTCTTTACCACATCCGTGTACCACTGGGCAAAATCCACATCCATAGATGTGATTGCTTCTACCATTTTCTTTTCTGCCATCTTTCCTCTCCATTTCCGCGCACATTCTTTGCGCATAGTTCTTTTTTCTCCGCTGCTTTACGCAAAGAAAAAGCCGGTATTTCCGTCCCTCAAGGGACCGGAAAACCGGCGGTACCACCCTAATTGATGCTTTTTCACATCCTGCTCTTCTTCGTTAACGCCGAGATACGCTGTATTTCACCTGAATATGCTTCATACAGAAACTCCAAGGCAGGTTCCGGATTTCCCCGCATCAGGGCTTCTCAGCTACGCTTCTGCCTCCCTTGACGGCTTATGCGTCATGCCCCTTCTCTGGAAATGCCTTCCATCCGTACTAATCCTCTTCACAGTCTATAATCAAACAAATTGTAGTTCACCGAAAAGTCTTTGTCAAGAGGTTTCCTCTGCCTTCTGTTCGTATCTGGCAAGTCTGTCTGTAAGTTTCTGAATCAGAGCATCCTTCCCCGCAAGTTCAGAATCTTTTTCCTCAAGCAAAGAATCCTTCTGGATAAGCGCTGCATCTTTCTCTGCAATCGTTGTGTTTAATTCTGCTTTTAAATCCTCCACCTGTTTATTCAGTTCTTCCACCATATACCGCTCCGTGTTTCTGTCCATCTCTCTTAATGCATCAGAAAACATATGTATCAACTCCTCCGGTTTCTTCCTGAATGTGATGATATCCTGATAATACGGCAGAAATTCCGGATACTGGTTTACAAACTGCACCATCTTTTCCGGATTGTCCTCCGTCAGGAATTTCAGCCATGCTTCCTGCTTTGTATTTATATTGTGGACTACGGATTGAAATGTGTCAAGAGATATGAAGATAATATTTTCAAGAAGATTAAGTTTAATATCAGTATTGAAGTAGGAACATTTTTTATGAATGTACTGGTCGGTGGTTTTAAACAGGGCTGGGCTGTTTTCCATAAAAACGATGAGGTAAACAGGTTTCATGTCCCGGTAAGTAAAGTTCCGGTTTCTGTTTTTCAGGTAATTATACTGCCGCATAATCATATCGGCGGTGTAACAGCTTGCGCGTTCCCCGGGGAAATGATAGCCGATTTTCTGGATTTCCACATTCATAATGGAGCCATCTCTCGTGCTGACAATAATGTCTGCAATGATAAAAGAACCGCTTTCTGCTATCTGGCTGCCCTCTTGTGGGAGGATTTGTTTGATTTGCACCGGTTCGCCAAGGATGACGGACAGGAACTGCTCCAGCCGGTCTGTGGTGCCGCCGGGCATCATAACATGCTTGAAAACACTGTCATAGGTGATGGAAAGTCCGCTTTTTCCCATAAGAAACTGTAACAGCTTTCGGCGGCAGGCTTCCTCCATGATGTTAAAGCTTCGGAAGGTATCGGAATCGGTTGCCTGTTTTATCAGTGCAAGTGCTTCCTGTTCTGTGATGGGTTCGCCGAGAATATCAGCAAGGGTGTAAGATGTGTTTTTGACTGCCATAGGCAAAGTCCTCCTTTGAATTGTAAGATGTGTTTTGAAAAAGTGGCGGAATCGCCAGATAAATTAGAATATATAAAAGTTATCTTCTTAACAATATCACAATATCCGAAAATTATCAATAATTGTTTTAAAATATTTCAGCCATGCTTCTCCTCTACAAATTCCCTTTTCGCTTCCAGCAGATTTTTTAACTGCATCAAAATATAAAACAGAATCGCCCGTGCCTCAAATTCCTCCCGGCTTTCCGGCAGCTCTTCCGCTTTCATTTCCCCGAAAAATTTTTCCAGTTCCTCCAACAGCCCTTTTACCGTATTCTCCCGATGATAATCCTGTTCCACCCGGTAAATAAAGGCAGCAACCTTCCCTGCCTGCTCCGGCAGATACCGGATACTTTTAATGTTCTGGTAAATCTCCTTTAAAATGGCACTCTGTTTTTCCCGCATGGTAATATAGTCCAGTTCCTTTGTGCTGCTTTCAAAGAACGCATTGTTATAATTGGATGCCGCGCAAAGCTTCGCCTCAGTCAGGGCAGACTCCAGCTTCTCAAAGCAGTCCGAACCATAGCCTGACCTGTCCTCCTTTTGCAGCCAGTCTGCCATCCGGTGCAAAATTCCCTTTATCTGATTGTCCACCTCATCGGAAAGCTCCTCAAAAGCCCTCGCCTTTCGATGCAGATGAAGATTTACAAGCACACCGATTCCCGCACCGATAACAAGCAAAAGAACCTCATTCAGCAAAATATCCGCCGTCATCGCCTGTTCCGTCAGTAAATGGGTTATCAGCACGGAATCCATGGCAATCGCCTCTTCCCAGCCCATCCAGAGGCAGAGCAGGGCAAAGAAAAACAGATACAGGGCAAAGGCTCCCAGCCCGTACCCCAGAAAGGAAAAGAAAATCCCCGCCAGCAAAAGGGCGCACAAAAAAGCCAGCCCCCGGTTCACCGCGCTTTTCAGTGTTTCCTTTTTGGTATTCCGAATGCTGAGCACCGTAATAATTCCCGCTGTTGCAGAATAATTTAACCCCAGTTCTCCGGCAAGGGCTATGGCTGCCAGTGCAGCAGCCGCAATTTTCAGACTTCGTAACAGTTTATCCTTCAATTATCCTTTTCTCCTTAATTTCCATGCGCTGTTTCAGCCACAGTGCTGCCAGCAGGGGTGCAATGGGAACCTTCAGGAAAACAATTCCGTTGATGACCGGCACACAAGCCCATACAAGCGCCAGTATTTTCCAGTTTCTAATTCCTGCAATCCAGAAAAAGCCCGATAAAAGGGTCCAAAAAACAGTCCGGCAGAACCGTTAAAAGAACCAGTCCCACAGCCGCAAACAGATGCGCCAGCACCATGGAAACCCTGTAACCGATTTCATCCACAAACCAGACAGAACATAAATCAATCAAAAGCTGCAGTCCGAAATTGAAAGTTACCAGCAAGGTGATTTTTCCAGAGGAATTCCGCAGACTATTCTACCATACTTTCTCTCAAAAGCTTACCACAATTTGCTTTCCTTTTTCCACTTTTTGTTTTATATTAACAGAAACGGAGATTATTATGGAACGCATCATCCAGTACAAAATAACAGAAAGCCAAACAGGCAGTTCTGTCAAAGGCTATCTGAAAGCAAAGGGCTATTCCGCCCGCAGTCTGATTGAATTAAAAAAGCAGCCGGAAAATGTGCTGCGAAATGGCGCCCCTGTCTTTATGAACGGGCTTCTTTGTGATGGGGATACTCTGACAATCCGGATTCTGGAAACGGAAATCTCCGAAAAAATCCCGCCCGTACAGCTTCCCCTTTCCATTCTTTATGAGGATGAGGATTTGCTGGTTATCAATAAGCCCGCCGGTATGCCGATTCATCCCTCCATGGGAAATTATGAAAATTCTCTGGCAAATGCCCTTGCCTGGTACTATCAGCAGAAAAACTGTCCCTTTGTCTTTCGCTGTTTAAACCGTCTGGACCGGGACACCTCCGGTCTTACCCTGATTGCCAGACATTACGTCAGCGCCGGGATTCTGTCCGGTATGCTTGCCAGAAAAGCCTCCGGGGAAGCACCCTTTTACCGGGAATATCTCTGCCTTGTGCGGGGACATGTCATACCGGAAGAGGGCACCATCACCGCTCCCCTCTCCCGAAAGCCCGGCTCTGTCATTGAGCGTGTGGTAGATTTTGAAAACGGAGAAAGCGCCGTTACCCACTATAAGGTTCTGGAAGAAAAAAACGGGCTCAGCCTTGTTTCCCTTCGTCTGGAAACAGGTCGAACCCATCAAATCAGAATCCATATGAAATATCTCGGTTTCCCCCTTATCGGAGATTACCTTTACAACCCGGATATGGAACGAATCAGCCGTCAGGCACTCCATTCCAGCCGCCTTGTTTTCAAACATCCCATCACTGGTGAAAAAATGGAATTTACTGCTCCTCTGCCAGAGGACATGAAAAAAGCATGGGAACTGACGTAACCATGCTTTTTATTTTTTCTATTTTTCAATCTAATTCCTTTTTCCGGGAAGCTCCTTTTATATCCTAACCGCGCAATTTTTTAATTGCCTTTTCCGCAATCAGACAGGTGCCATGCTCTCTGAGCAGCTTAATCTGCCCTTCCTCTGCCGCATACAGCCCGCCAAACTCCATTGCCTGAATACATGCCCGGCTGTAACGGGAATAGGATGCATGCCCTTTTTTCATAATCAGGTAATAAATACCCTCCATTTCGTACAATTCGCTCTCTATCCGCAGATTTGCGGGCAATCCCTTTACATAATCCATGATATTTCCCAGTCTGGAAAAGGCAAAAACCGCAAACTCCGGTTTGGGTAATTCTTCTCTTTTCCGGACAGGCTCTGCCTCCCGAACTGCTTCCCGGGGGTCTTCTGCTGCTTCCTGTGTCTGGAAGGGATTCTGCTCACCCTCCTGGGTCATTCCCAGCTTTTCCTTGGTCTGTTGAAGCATCTTTTTCATTTCCTTCAGACATTCCATGAACTGTGCCCCCTCCGGTTCTCTTTCCGAAAAGGTTAAAAGCAGTCCTTCATCCGGCAGAAGCATAATCTGTAAATCAAAGGCAAATCTGGGCGGCTTATAGCCTACCTCTTCCTCTGCCTGCTGGATAATTTCCTGTACTACCTCTTTTGCTTTCTCATTCCGCATGATAAAGTCTTTATAATCAATCTGATATTCTTCCAGTTCCTCTTTGGAAAGGAAGCATTTTACCGTTTTGTCATCCACTCTCTGAATTTTCATTTCTGCACCTGTACCTTTCCTTTTGATTTCCTTTCATTATAATCCAAATCTTCTATTTTGGGTACCCCTTTTGCAGAAATCAGTTTCACCGGCTGCCTTACACAAGGAAAAACTTCATATCATCATTCAGTCCCTGAGAAATCTTCTTCAGATTTCCGGCTTCCTCTGCCAGAAGGTTAATTGTTGCATTCAACTCCTCCATGGACGCGGTTGTTTCTTCGGAGGATGCCGCATTTTCCTCGGAAATAGCGGACAGGTTGGAAATAACATCCATAACCGTTGCCCGGGCATTATTACAGGAATCTGCTGACTTTCTTATCTGCTCTGTACCGCTCTTGGATACCTCAATACCACTGTTTACTGCCTTGAACTTGACCTTTGTTTCATCCAGCTTTCCCTGCTGCTCTTTTACAAGTCCCTCTGCATTCTGCATTTCTTCCACAGTCTTTGCCGATTCTGTCTGCAGAGTATTGATAATCTGCTGGATTTCCACTGCCGCATCATTGGACTGCACTGCCAGCTTCTGAATCTCCGTTGCCACAACTGCGAAGCCTCTGCCCGCTTCTCCTGCCCGGGCAGACTCAATGGACGCATTCAGGGACAACAGATTTGTCTGGGAAGCAATATTGGTAATCAGCTCCGTTGCCTCACTGATTTTCCGGATAGATTCATCCGTCAGCCGGATTTGTTCGCCGATTCTGGTAATAGCTGCCGTTGTCCTATCGTTGGAGTTGCTCAAATCTCCCATGGTAGCCGCGGAAGCATCTCCTGCTTCACTCATATTTTCTGCTTCTCCTGCCAGTGAACCTGCCTGTTCTGCAATCTTTCCAATCAGCTCACCCATAGAGGAAATTTCAGAGGAAGCGGACTCAATTTCCTCTGCCTGGGATACCGCACCTTTGGAAATATCGTTTACCGCACGGCTGATTTCATCCGTTGCATTGCTGCTGGAGGCTGCCATGCTGTCCAGCTTGCTTCCTGTTTCAAATAACTCCTGGGATGCAGACTGCAGATTCGTGACAATCTCATACAGAACCTTTACCAGACTATGCTCCGCTCTGCCCATATCTCCGATTTCATCCCTGCGGTTCAAAAGCTTTTCGCTGACCTGGATATCCAGATGTCCCTCTGCCATCCGAAGCAGAACATTCTTTGCTTCTACAATCTTATGGGCAATGCTTGCAGATTCCACAGCGCCAAGAATCAGTGCAAGAATTGCCAGCACAATTATTACCCCGACTACCCGCGTTGTCTGCTTCTGAATAAAGCTTTCAATATCCGCACTCGGCTCACCCGCAAAAATCATGCCCACAACATTTCCTGCTTCATCATGAAGGGGCACATAAAAGGCTGTATAGGTCAGACCTGTTGCCGCAATCGCAAGCCCGGGCTGCTGATATACCTCGCCGGTCTTTACCACGCTCCATACCTTCTCGTCTGCCTTCGTTCCGGTTACCCGCTGTCCCTGTGCATCCGTCAGGGTTGTCAGGTATCTTGTATCCCCGTAAAAAAGTGTTACCTCCGCATCCGTTCCCTTTACAAAAAGGTCCATCTTCCCCAGACTTTCAGAAAGATTGGTATCCCCCTTAAAAAGAGTGTCACCCTCTACCCGGTATTCTCCCTCCAGAGAATCGTAGCTTCCCGCTACCGCCCGGGCAAGCAGCTCCATGCCATGCAGCGCTTCCTTCTCCAATCCTGTTGAAAGGCTGTTCTGCGCCATCACCATTGCCACTCCCGTGATAACCAGCACCGGCAGGAAAATCATACTAATTAACCTTGTCATCATTCCAATTCTTCGCTCTTTCATAATCCCTCTCCTTTGTACTGCTTCGCGGCTCGCTTTCCTGCATTGCAGCTACTTTTTTCTTTTGCATTTATTATAGCATATATTTTCGCAATTTGCACTATAAAAGCACCTGTCCGAAAGTCCTATTTTGCAAAATTGCACAATTTTTTTGTCGTTAAAGGAGAAAAAACGGACAGTCACAAAAACCCTCGTTTTCGTGATTGTCCGCTTTCTTTCCTACCAGTACAGCTCCCAGTCCTTACTCATTCTGGTGAGAGCCTCCATATAGAAGTAATCGCCCCATGCGTTACACTCATCCACCCCGTAATGGTTGCAGGTATTATAGGGAGAATGGTTGGAGTAGGTGCTGTGAAGCACCAGTCCGTTTGATTTTGTCATATCCTTTACCGCGTAATTATCATACAGGGATTTCATCAGCTTCGCCACAATGCTCTGATAGTAGGCTGCCTCTTCCTCCGGCAGATACTTGCTCATTTCCAGCATGCCGCAGGCTGCAATGGAGGCGGAAGAAGAATCTCTCGGCTGGTCATCCCCGTCCGTAAATTCCAAATCCCAGAAGGGAATCAAATCCTTGGGAAGGTGGCTCAAAAAATATTCCGTCACATGCTTAAACAGGTCAATATATTCCGCCCTGCGGGTGTACTTGTAAGCCAGCGCCAGTCCGTACACACCCCATGCCTGTCCTCTTGCCCAGGCGGAACCATCCCGGTATCCCTGACAGGTTGCCCCGTGGTCCGGCGCCCCGGTTTCCCGGTTGAAGAAAAAGGTATGCCAGGTGGAATAATCCTCTCTGATAACATTCGCCACTGCGGTATGAATATGATTCTCCGCAATCTCCCGGTATTTTTTATCCCCCGTTTCCTCGCTTGCCCAGTAAAGCAGAGGGAGGTTTAACAGGCAGTCAATAATCAGACGATAATTTTCCGGTGCATCCATGGAACCCCACGCCTGAATAAATTTTCCCTTCGGCTGATATCTGCTGATAAGCTGGTCTGCCGCCTTGATTGCCGCCTCTTTTCCCTCTTCATTTCCTGTCAGCTTATAGGCTGCCACACAGGAAGGGGAATACAGAAAGCCCATATCGTGATGGTCTACGGAAATCTTCTTATCAATCCGGTTCTTAAAATCGTGTACCTGTATCTGCGCCGCCTTTAAAAGCCTCTCATCATGGGAATATTCATAGGCAAGCCAGATTTCCCCGGTCCAGAAGCCTGTTGTCCAGTCCACATTTTCTATCGGCGGATAAAAACCGTCCACACTGTATGCCTGCTGGAATTTATCCGTAAATTCCGGTAAAATATGCAGTATCTGCCGGTTGCAGAAATCCAGCGCCCTGTTAATTTCCTCTTTGGTTATCTCCGGATAACCCTCAAATGTTTTACCCATATACCTCTCCATTCCCGCACACGCTCCCTGCGCATACCTAATCAGCCCTTTAATCCCGTGGAAGCAACTCCTTCCACAAAGTACTTCTGCAAAATCAGAAATACAATCAGTACCGGAATTAATGATAACACAGAACCCGCCATAATTAAACCATAATCAGAAGAATACTGGCTGATAAACATCTTTAATCCAAGCTGGATTGTCTTTTTCTCCTGGGTTTTCAGATAAATCAAAGGTCCGAGATAATCGTTCCAGGTTGCCACAAAGGTAAAGATTGTCAGCGTGGACAACGCCGGCTTCGACAGGGGAAGCATAATACTGGAATAAATCCTGTACTCGCTCATACCGTCAATTCTTGCCGCCTCACACAAATCGTCAGGAATCCCCTCATAAAACTGCTTCATCATAAACACGCCGAAGGCGGAAAATGCCTGTAAGCAGATAATTGCCAGCAGCTTGTCATTCAGCCCCATCTTACGCATCATGATGAACTGCGGCACCATGTATACCTGCCAGGGCATAGCGATTGTGGCAATATAAGCGAGGAACAGTCCGTTCTTATGGCGGAAATGCAGTTTTGCAAAGGAATACGCGGCAAAGCTGCTTGTCAAAAGCTGTAATAACGTTACTACAATGGTCAGAAACACCGTATTTTCCACAAATTTTGCAAAAGGAATCTTTGTCCAGATATCCACATAATTACTCCATCTGGGATTTTCCGGAATGAATACAAAGGGATTCATCTGGAAAACCTCCCTGTCACTCTTAATGGATGCAGATAACATCCACAGGAAGGGAATAATCATAATCAATGCAATTAAAATCAAAATCACATATACGATTACCTTGCCTAAAACTGCCTTTTTATGTGCTGACCTCATACGAATCCTCCATTCAGTTCATTCAAACATTTCTTCCATAAACCTCTATCTGGCTTAATGCGGGGAAGGGAGAAGGGTCGTCTGCCTTCTTTAAATTACTTAATTCCACCCATGAGGTTTCCTTTTCCGGGAAAGTAAGGACATGCCCTGTATTGGATTTTTCCAGAGGGAAATCCATCTGGGTACCGTCCGAAAAGGAAATTGTCACCTGCACCCACCAGTTGTCGTGAGGGAAATCAGAACGGGTATATAAAACGATTTTATCCGTTTTTATCATCCGACCGAAATCCACCCGCATCAAAGCATCATCCTGTTTATTGATTCCCCAGGATTCATAGGGCCACTGTCCATGGGACAAGTTGGCTCTTACACCGTCAATGGCGTTTTTCGCCTCAAATACCGCTTCTCCTCTTGTTTCCACATTTGCTGTCGCGTGGGGGAAACAGGGTACATCACAATGCTGGTCTGCCGGATTTAAGGCAAGATTGCGATAGCATCTGATTTCATCCTCCCTTGCCGCCTCCGCGTACAGATAATGTCTGTCCCCGTAAAACAGCTTGGGTGAGCAGCTGATTCTCTTCTCTCCGAAGGGAATCTGGTAGGAAACTGTCTTTTCCGTTATGTATACAAAGGCTGCTCCCATGGCATCGTCTACCTGCCAGCGAAGATAGCAGTTCTTCCCGGAACAGGTCAGTTCAATTCTGTCCCCCTCCTCGTAGGTACGCATACATACCAGGTCTACAAAATCCTCTCCGTTTGCCACATAGATTGTGTTGCCGTTTCTGTCAATTACTTTCAGTGATAATGTCATTTTTTTGCCCTTTCCTGCGGGGTTCTTATGCTCTCTCTCTTCTTGCCTGGCCTCTGAACTGGATAATGGTTACAATCAGTACCATTGCAAACAGCACCATGGCAACTGCGCTGGAGTATCCCAGATTCCAGTCGATAAAGGCTTTCTGGTAGATATAATATACCAGTACCGTAGCAGAAGTAGTCAGCTCTCCGCTGCCGCCGCCCGCCAACATAATAGCAATATCATACACCTTAAAGCAGTTGATTGTCAGCATGACAACCACAAAAAAGGTAGTAGAGGAAAGCTGGGGCCATGTCACATAGCGGAACTTGTTCCAGGTTCCCGCTCCGTCCAGACTTGCCGCCTCGTACAGCTCCGCGGAAATTCCCTGAAGTCCTGCCAGATAGATAACCATGTAATAGCCCATGTATTTCCATACACTGAATAAAATCATGGAAAAGAGCACCAGCCCTCCGGTGAACCACTGGGGCAGATTTTCCTGGGCAACCCCGAACACATTAAAGAGAATGTTGTTGATGGGGCCCTTGGAGGGATGGAAGAGCATCTTCCAGACAGCGGTAATCGCTACCAGGGAAGCTACATATGGGAAAAAGGCAAGGGTTCTGAAAATGCCCCTTCCTTTTACTTTCTGATTTAATACAATAGCCAGTGCAAGGGAGGCTATCATGGTAAGGGGCACTGTTCCCACACAGTAGATAATTGTATTTTTCAATGCCGCCTTGAAAAAGATATCATTCCCAAGCTGTTTAAAATTGCTCAGGCCCGCCCACTGAATCGGGTTGCTGCCGTCCCATTTTAAGAAAGCAAGGGCAAATGCAAATACAATAGGAATCAGGGTAAATACGCAAAAACCTATAAAGTTGGGAGCAATAAAGGAATACGCTATGAAATCTCTCTTTGTTTCCCGGCTTAAAATCCTGCCGGATTTCATTTTGTCAATCTGCCTGTTTAATTTTCCGATTTCCGCAATCATTCTGCGCTTTTTCTTTTCATCGGTCTGTGTTCGCACATCTGTAATCAATTGCGTCAGTCTGCTTTGCAGGCTGTCAATTTTTGCAGCCTTTGCGGCTTCATCCATCTTCGGCATAAAGATTACACTCCTTTCGCAAGCAAGGGGGCCGCCTTTCAGCGACCCCCGTATTTATCCGCTTTTACTGAGCCAGAATCTTCTTTACTTCTTCATTCATTGCAGCAATGCCCTCATCTACTGTCTTTTCACCTGTCATGATAGAACCATGATAGGAATCCAGTACAGAGTTGATTTCAGATACATGCTCTGCGTAAGGTACTTCCAGATACAGGTTGGATACTGTCAGAGCTTCCTTGCTTGCCTCATCGGTAGGGAATCCGTCCAGACCTGCAATCATATCCTTTACTTCGTCTGTCATAATAGCAGGGAAGTTACCGGAGGATGCCATAACGGTTGCGCCTTCTTCACCGCTGACCCACTTTACGAAATCCCATGCTGCATCAGGAGTATCGGTTGCCGCTGTTACTGCCAGACCGGTAATGGTACCAAGCGTAGAACCGGGCTCTACACCTTCTGCGTGAGGATACTTCACAATACCCCAGTTTCCGCAAAGAGAGGAATCATACTCGCCGCTCTTTAAGTTGGTAATCATGGTAGAAATAAACCAGGAACCCATGTTCATCATTGCTACATCGCCGCCGGAGAATGCTGCGGAATAATGCAGACCCTCTGTCTTCAAATCAGTGTACTTTCTGACAACGCCGTCCTTCTCCTCTGCCAGAACCATCTCGTAGTAGGGCTTCATAAATTCATAGTCACCATCCAGAATCGTGTGCCTGCCGTCCAGAACACCCATCAGACCAATAGTACTTCTCCAGGTATGATAATGTCCGCCGTAAATCTGGGAACCGAAGGTAGTATCTGTCATTTCTCTTGCCAGTGCATCATACTCATCCCATGTCATATCATTGGTAGGGTAAGCTACATTCTTTGCATCAAACAAATCCTTATTATAGAAGAGTACCCAGAAGTCATTTCTGAAGGGCAGCTCATACAATTTCCCGTCAACCGTTACCTGGTCGGTTGCACCTGCATATTTGCTTAAATCCACACCGTCTGCCTTGATGTAATCATCCAGAGGAAGGATAGCATTCTTCTGAACCAGAGTTGCATATCCGGGAACATCCTTAATGGTTACTACATCGAACTCTGTACCGGAACCGGAAAGGTCGGTGGCCAGAACGGTCATATAATCAGTAGAACCAAGGTCTACCATCTCAACGGTAACACCTTCATGGGAAGCCTCATATGCCTCCTTGATATCTGTCCAGTACTGGGTTGTTTCCTGGTCCCAGATAGCCCACTTCAAAGTAACCGGCTCTGCTGTAGTCGTATTGGAGCCTGTTGTTTCAGAGCTTGTTGTCTGGGAAGATGCCGGGGTAGAAGAACCTGCTGCGGATGAACCGCTGGCTGTTGTTCCTTCGCTGCTTCCGCACCCTGCCAGCAAAGTTGACATCATAGCTGTTGCAAGTACCAGACTGAGAACTTTCTTTTTCATAGTAATCCTCCTTATTTTGCTGAACCCCTTTTGGTTCGTTCTTTACTATACTGTCAGTATATAGGAATGAACTGCCCTTTTACATGGAATAATTTACTATTTTGTTTACAATTTCACGTTATTCTTTCTGTAAACACTTACAAAGTCTGTAAAATCTTATACTTTCATACACTTTTTCTCATTCTTTCCCCCATGCCTTTCCCTCCGCCCCCAAAACATGGTATAATGTGCGTAAGCATTGAGCAGTGCATCCCACAAAAATGACATATGCCGTGCTTGCACAGGGCATATGCTATTTTTGCGGGATGATAGGGCGAAAGCCCGACAGTGAAAAATGCGTCAGCATTTTGAACGGACTGCGAAATGCGCTATTAACGAGCAAATGCCCTGCGACAGCAGGGTAAAAAGCGCGACAGCGCGAATTTGCGAGTTTCCCATCCAGCAGGGCGAAAGCCCGACAGTGAAAAATGCGTCAGCATTTTGAACGGACTGCGAAATGCGCCAGTCCCATACATCCAAGCGAGGTACCCCATGAAAACCCATTCCGGCAGCATCCAGAAGCGAATCATCGCCATCACCCTCTCCTGTATTCTGGGGATGTGCATGATTATCAGCTGCGTCAGCTACTACATATTTCAGAACTACCTGCAGCACAGCCTGATTCAGTCCACTGAAACAAGCCTGCAGCTGCTTTCCGATAATATCAACAGCAGCATGAACGATATCTACCAGATGGCAAGGTTCTGCCAGACCAACGGAGATATTGCGGACTATATCGCCCAGAACCCCAATCCTGGTTCTGTCCTGTCCGTTGCCACCTATGACCGTATTGCGGAGGAATACAGTAATAATACCTCCAACAGCTATATGCTCCGGCTGGCTGTGATTACCAACGACCACTTTTTACAGATTGTGAATGCAACCTATTCTTCCACCGCCAACCTGGCAAAGGAGGTTCCTGTCCTTCCCTTTTTCAATACTCTGCTGTCTGCAGGAGATTACGATTTTTCCGAGGGCTTTATTATTGACCCCTTTGCCCGCAGGGGCAAACAGGTTCTGCCCATTATCCGTCCTATTACTTATAAGTTCAACTCCAGGCAGGGCGGTTTCCTTTTTATAGAAGTTTCCTCTGATTTATTTACGGATGCCCTGAAACGCTACTCCATCGCAGAGGACAGCTCCGTGTTCCTGACCTTTGGCGACAGGCGTTACCTGTATGAGGCGGACAGCTTTAGAGAAATAACCACAGATTACACCATTTCAGAAAGCCTGCCCTACGCATCCATAGACGGGATTCAGACAACCCGCATCCGCATGGGAAACGGAGAATCCCGTATTATGGTGACCGCTCCCTTAAATATGCCGGACTGCTATATCAGTCAGAGCATTTCCCACTCCGAGCTGCGGAATCAGCAACTGCTTCTGGGAGGGATTCTTTGCATTATGCTTATCAGTATCCTCGGTATCGGAACCCTTCTGGTACTGATGTTAAACCGGATGATTCACCTGCCGGTATCCCGAATCCAAAAACGGATGCTTCAGATTTCTGCCGGAGATTTCAGCCGGGATATTTCTATTGAATGGAATCATGAGCTGGGAGAAATCGGAAAGGGAATTAACGACCTTGCGGAAAATGTGGAACAGCTTATGACAACCCGTCTGGAGGACGAAAAGCAGAAAAAGGATTTGGAATATAAGGTGCTGCAAAGCCAGATAAATCCCCATTTTATCTACAACACCCTAAATTCCATCAAATGGATGGCTACCATTCAGGGGGCTTCCGGCATTTCCGAAATGACCACTGCCCTCGCCAAGCTTTTGAAAAGTATTTCCAAGGGAACCAGTCTTTTAGTACCCATCCGGGAGGAGCTTTCCCTTTTAAATGATTATTTTACCATCCAGAGCTACCGCTACGGCGGCACGATTACACTGGAAGTCCGGGTGGAGGAGGAATTTCTCTACGACTGCCAGATTTTGAAATTTACATTGCAGCCCCTTGTGGAAAATGCCATTTTCCACGGCATCGAGCCAAAGGGAACAGGGGCTATCCGGATTCTTGTAAAACAGGAGCTTTCCGAAGGACTTCCGCCGGGCATCTGTATTTCCGTTACTGACAATGGTATCGGGATGTCCCGGGAAAAGGCAGACCAGATTTTGTCCACCAATGAGGACAGCGGCGCCGACTTTTTCAGGGAACTCGGTGTCAGCAATGTCCAGAAGCGCCTGCAATACGAATTTGGTAGCGCCTACGGCATCACCATTGACAGCGTGGAGGGAGAATATACAACCATGTGCATCCATATTCCTCAAAAAAGATTTTAACAGCATTGCCGAAGGAAAAAATGCAACAAGCCTGCGCAGAAATGAGGTTTTCTATGTATAAGCTACTGATTGTGGATGATGAACCGCTGGTTCAGGTAGGCATCAAATCCATGTTAAACTGGAACGAATTAAATATTGAAGTAGCCGGAACTGCCGTAAACGGTCAGATTGCCTTGAAAATGATAGAGGAGCTGAACCCGGACATTGTCATAACAGATATTAAAATGCCCGTTATGGGCGGTCTGGAGCTGGTTCGTGCCTGCCGGGAAACCTACGGCGGAGAGCGCCCCTGGTTCATTATCCTGACAAGCTACGAAGACTTTCATATGGTAAAGGAGGCTATCACCTGGCAGGTAACGGACTATCTGGTAAAGCTGGAGCTGACGCCGGACTCCTTAAGGGAAGCCATCGGTCGCGTTCTAAAGCGGATATTACAGGCGCAGGGTGCCCGGAAGCCCGCGGAAAGCATTGTCTATCCCTTTTATGACAAGTTTTTTATCCGTCTGATTAACAATCTCTTTGAGTCGGAGGAGCAGTTCGTCCTGCAGAGCAGGGATTTGAATCTGGATTTTCATTTCCGGAAATATATCTGCTGCTATGGCATCATGGAAAGCAAAAATGAGGACGACAGCCGGGAAAAACAGCTTGCCCTTTTTTCCACCTCCACCCAGATGTTAAAAGAGCTTGCCGGAAAATATCATCCCTGCTACGGTCTATCTCTGGATACCAGACATTTTGTGCTGATTTTCTGTTATAAGGAAATTCCCGAGCCCTCAGCCTGCAACAGGGAACTGACGGAAATTCTGCAAAGCATCCGCAGCACTCTGACCAACTACTACAATGTTTCCTTCCGCTGCGGTATCGGAAGCCCCGTAGACACTCCCTTTGGCATCTGTGACTCCTACCAGTGTTCCCGACAGGCGTGTCAGATTACAGATGCGGAGCATCCTGTTGCATGCTTTGAGGACTATATAGAAAACAATGGTGCCCACAATTCCTTTAATATCAGTCTTTTTAAGAAGAGCCTGACAAAGGCCTTTGAGGAATACGATGCGGAAACTCTCAGCATCACCCTTGACAGCCTCTGCGAGCTGTTTCTCGCCCATCCGGGACACTATGTTCAGGCATTGGACGGTGCCTGCAATATCCTGTTTCTTGCAATTTCCCTGTTGCAGGACGGAGAAAACATCGTATCCGACATTTTCCGGGACAATCCGGACGGCTACCGCTCCATTTATAAGCAGACAACCGTGGAACAGATTGTCAACTGGCTTGGTTTCTTTAAACGACAGTTGTGTCAGCTTTTTGAGAACCACCATAAAGACTATAAAAACCACATTGTCACCAATGTAAAAAAATATATCGGCGAACATGTAACCGAAAGACTTTCCTTAAATGAAGTGGCTGCTGTTTTCGGCATCAGTCCCAACTATTTAAGCCAGCTTTTCGGCAAATACAATGAGGTTGGCTTTTCCGAATATATCAATCAGTGCAAGATTGCCGAGGCAAAACGGCTTCTGGACGAGGATAACTTAAAGGTTTACGAAATCGCGGAAAAGCTGGGCTATGAAAGCTCCTTTTATTTCAGTAAGGTATTTAAGAAGGTTGAAGGGGTTTCCCCCACCGATTATATCAACGGAAAATATATTTCAGAAAGGACCTGAAACCTATGGAAATGCGTTTTCTTGAAGCCGCGGAAGCCTTCCTTTCCTCCGGCAGAGATTTATTACCCTTTGCTCCCTTTCCTGCTGCCACCGACAGAGAAGCCTATGAAGCCCTGCCGGATGCCCTGAAACAGGAAATTATCGCCGAAGGAGAAAAAGTACTGGGCTTTCCCTATCCTCCCATTCATGCTACCGATTTCATGGCATTCAGGCGCACAGGAAACCGGATAAACTATGAGGATATCTATTTCGGGCGCCGCTATGCCTTAAATTCTCTTGTTCTGGCAGAATGTGTGGAAAATAAGGGACGGTTTCTGGATGATATCATCAACGGCATTTTTGTGCTGTGCGAGGAAAGCGGCTGGCAGCTTCCTCCCCATAATTCCTATATCAGAAATACTCCTCAGGAAATCCTGCCGGATGCCACCCATCCCGTGCTGGATTTGTTTGCCTGTGAAACCGGGGCGCAGCTTGCCTGTATCTGTTATCTGTTAAAGGGAAAACTGGATGAAATCAGCCCCTTTATTACCAAAAGGATTTTCTCTGAATTAACCCACCGGATTTATGAGCCTTATCTGAAAGAACATTTCTGGTGGATGGGAGAAGGTGAGGAGCCTATGTGCAACTGGACACCCTGGTGTACCCAGAATGTCCTGCTCTCCGTCTTCCTCGTTCCCGGCTGTTCCCCCGAGAGTCAGAAAAGCGTTTTACAGAAAGCGGCGGGAAGCCTGGATTACTTTTTAAAGGATTACGGTGAGGACGGCTGCTGTGATGAAGGCGCCCAGTATTTCCGGCGGGCGGGACTCTGTCTGGATGCCGCGGCGGACTTGCTGAATCAGGTAACAGGCGGCGCCTTTACCCAGCTCTATACTCTGGAAAAAATCCGAAATATTGCCTCCTATATTGTCAATGTCCATATAGAAGGAAAATATTATTTCAACTTTGCGGACTGTTCTCCCGTAGCCGGACGCGCCGGTGTCAGGGAATATCTATTCGGAAAGCGCACCGGTCAGCCGGAGCTGATGCTTTTTGCGGCAAAGGATTTCCAGACCGCCAGAAAAGAGCTTATAGAAGAGGAAACCTACCGCCTGAGCCTTTATTACCGGCTGACGGATGCCTTTTTCTATCGGGAGCTGATGTCCTTTTCCACAGAGAAAAAGCTGCCCGGCAAGGATATTTTCTATCCCAGCATCGGACTTTTTATTGCCCGGGGAAACAGCCTGTGCCTTGCGGTAAAAGCCGGGGATAATGACGATAACCACAACCATAATGATACCGGCAGCCTGACCCTGTATAAGAACGGTTCCCCCATTCTGGCAGATATCGGCGTGGAAAGCTACTGTGCAAAAACCTTTTCCTCTGAGCGCTATGAAATCTGGACCATGCAGTCCGGCTACCATAACCTTCCCTCCCTGAATGGGCTGGATGAACAGGCGGGCGCCGAATATCACGCCACAGAGGTTTTTACCGAATATAAGGAGGATTTTGCCGCTATTTCCATGGAACTTTCCGGCGCCTATCCCCTTACGGACAAGTCCTTAAACTATGTGCGGCAGGTTACTCTGGATAAAAAGGAGGACACTGTGACCCTTTCTGACTGCACGAACTGTCAGGATGTGGTTCTCCATTTCATTACTTACTATAAACCCGCCGTGACTGACAGCCATATGGAAATCGGCAGCGCAAAGGTTTCCTTTGAAGGCGCAAAGCTGCTTACGGTAGAAACCCTCCCCATTACGGACAAGCGGTTACAGACCGCCTGGGACCATGATCTCTACCGGATTTGCCTGAAAATGGATGCTCCCCGGTTTCGGATGATAATACACTGATAAAAACAGCACACCCGGCACAAACCCAATGTGCCGGATGTGCAGAAATGAGGATTCCCATGACATATACCCTTTTAGAACTGACCTGGCTGTTTTTCCTGTATTCCTTTCTCGGCTGGTGCATTGAAGTCTGTTTTTCCGCCATCTGCCGGAAACAGTTCATCAACCGGGGTTTTGTAAACAGCCCTCTGTGCCCGATTTATGGCTTCGGTGCTGTTTTCTTCGCCATCTTTCTGCCTGATTTACTGGAAAGGCCTTTCTTTCTGTTTCTGGGCGGCATGCTGATTGCCTCCGGTCTGGAATACTCCGTTGGCGTTCTCATGGAAAAGATTTTCCGGAAAAAGCTCTGGGATTATTCTTCCATTAAATGGAACATTGGCGGATATATCTGCCTGAGATATTCCCTTCTCTGGGGACTTCTCGCGGTACTGACCATGAAGTTTTCCAATCCCTTCCTCTGCCGGATACTGAGTCTTCTGCCTCATACGCTGATGCTTGTACTTGCCTGGGTGGCATGGGGACTTTTGCTGCTGGATTTTATTACTACCGCTATGACTGTCCTGCACATGCAGATTTCCGCCAGACGGCTGCAGGAGCTTTCGGATGGCATGAAGCGCACCTCCGGTATTCTGGAAAACGGGCTGACCCGGCTTGTGCAGCGGCGTATGGAAAAGTCCTTCCCCTCCATTGAGCGCTCCGCGCTTGCAAAAAAGAAAACAAAATCTACTGTTTTTGCAGAAGGCTGCAGCTTCTACAAGCTGCTTTCCCTGTTCTTCATTGGTGCCTTTCTGGGGGATATTACGGAAACCATATTCTGCCTGATTACAACCGGCGTACTGATGAGCCGCAGCAGCGTTGTTTACGGCCCCTTTAGTATTGTCTGGGGACTGGGCTGCGCCCTTTTAACCTTCTTTCTCTACCGTTACCGGAACAAGAGCGACGGCGTTATCTTTCTGGCAGGAACCCTTTTAGGCGGTGCCTATGAATACATCTGCAGCGTCTTTACAGAGCTTGTATTCGGAACCGTTTTCTGGGATTACAGCGGCTTCGCCTTTAACCTGGGCGGACGTATCAACCTGCTTTACTGCTTTTTCTGGGGAATCGCCGCAGTTGTCTGGCTGAAGCTGTTTTACCCCTTCCTGTCCCGCCAGATAGAAAAACTGCCCCGGAAAACCGGGACAGTCCTTTTAAACGTACTGCTTGTTTTTATGATTTTTGATATGGGAATTTCCGCTCTGGCGCTCTCCCGCTATAATGAGCGGCAGACATCTGAAAATGTAACCACGGAAACCAGCCAGGCTCCCGGCAGTACTTCCCCGGAACTTTCTGCACTGGATGCTTTTCTGGACAGCCATTTCCCGGACTCTCGGATGGAACGCATTTATCCCAACGCAAAAACCGTGGAATAATCTCCTAAAATCCAGTTTACTCCTCATTTCTGCGCACTTCTCCATCGCATCTCGAGTTTGTGTCAAGTACGCGCAGACACAAATCTCGCGTGTGAAACTTAGAACCTCTTCGCGAAAGAGCCTTTGCTCTGAGTGATTAGAGGTTCTTTTCACACTATTATCGGGACAGGGCACCGTACATTTCCGGTCTTCTGTCCCGGAAAAGTCCCCACTCAAACCGCAGCTTCCGAATGGCATCCAAGTCATAGGTATGCAGAAAGATCCCCTCTTCCGCCCTTCCGGCATCAGAAAGCAATTCCCCGGTTTCATCCGTCAGAAAAGAAGAACCATAAAAGGTCAGGGCAGAGGTCTGTCCACCATTTTCCGGGGAAGGATTTACCCTCTCCTCTCCAATCCGGTTTGCTGCAATGACCGGCACCACATTTGCCGCCGCATGCCCCTGCATACAGCGCCGCCAGTGAGGCATACTGTCACACTCAATAATCGGCTCGGAGCCTATCGCCGTAGGATAAAACAAAAGCTCCGCTCCCTGCAGCGCCATACACCTTGCTGTTTCCGGGAACCACTGGTCCCAGCAGATTCCCACACCAATTTTTGCATACAGCGTATCCCATACCCGAAAGCCCGTATTTCCCGGCGTAAAATAAAATTTCTCCTGATAAAAATGGTCATCCGGGATATGGGTTTTCCGATATACCCCCAAAATACTCCCATCACCGTCTATCACTGCCACGGAATTATAGGTCACATTTTCCTCCCGCTCAAAAAAGCTCACCGGCAGCACCACCCGGCACTCCGCCGCCACCTTTTTCAACCGCTGTACCGCGGGGTTTTCCTCCAGCGGATATGCCAGCTCATAGGAGGCATAATTTCTCTCCTGACAAAAATACCAGGTTTCAAACAGCTCCGGCAGAAGCACTATCTGCGCACCCTTCCCGGCTGCCTCTCTGACAAACTGCTCCGCCTTTTCTATATTCTTCTCTCTCGACCGATTGCAGTACATCTGCACTGCCGCCACGGTTACATTCCGCATGACACTTCCACCTTTCTCCCGGGAATCTGCTGGGTAATACAGTGAATATTTCCACCGCCAATCAAAATATCCCTCGCATAAATCTGGATAACCTCCCTTGTGGGAAACAGCTTCTGCAAAATTTTCTTCGCCCGCTCGTCCGCCGCATCTCCAAACCCCGGCATGACAATACTGCCGTTTGCAATATAAAAATTCACATAGGAGGCTGCAAGCCGCTCTCCCGGCGTTCTGGCAGGCTCATCCTGACAGGCATCCAGCCCCTCACATTCCTCCGCCCGCATACACACAGGCTTCGGCAGCGGCAGCTTATGTACCTTGATTTTCCGCCCCTTTGCATCTGTCACCTGTTCCAGATATTCCAGGCACCGCTTCGACATTTCATACTGCACATCCTCCCTGTCCTCTGTCCAGGCAAGCACTACCTCTCCCGGTGCCACAAAAGCGCAGATGTTATCCACATGCTCGTTAGTTTCATCCTGATAAATTCCACAGGGCAGCCAGAGTATGGTGGATACTCCCAGATAATTTTTCAGCGTCTGTTCAATCGCCTCTCTGGAAAGCTCCGGATTTCTTCCCCTGCTCAAAAGACAGCTCTCCGTTACCATACAGGTACCCTCTCCGTCCACATGAACAGAGCCGCCCTCCAGAATAAAATCCCGCTTGCAGTAAACATCCCTGTCCAGCAAATCGCAGAGCTTCCTTGCCATCCGGTTATCCTTATCCCACGGGAAATAAAGTCCGTCCACCAGACCTCCCCAGGCATTAAAGCCCCAGTCAATCCCCCGTATTTCCCCCTCGCTGTTTTTCACAAAGGTAGGAGCATAATCCCTCGCCCAGGCATCATCCGAGGACATTTCCACCACCCGGACCTGCTCCGGCAGCATAGCACGGGCATTATCATATTGTCTTTCGCTGGCGCACACCGTCACCTTTTCAGAGCGGGAAATTGCCTCCGCCACCTGCACAAAGGCTTTCCTCGCCGCATATCCCCCGTACTGCCAGGAATCTGCCCTCTCCGGGAAAATCATAATACAGCCCTCATGGGGTTCATATTCTGCGGGCATAAAAAAACCATCCGCCGCCGGAAAACTATTTCTTATGATTCGCATATTTAATCTCCATTCCTGCGCACTTTGTTCCTCTTGTTCTCCCGCACCCTTCTATGAGCATATTGCGCTTTTTTTGCTCCGTCTGTGCCCTCGACAAAATTTACGAAAGTCTGCTCTTAAAATCTTCATATCCGAACTGCCGCACCATCCGGCAATTCCCATTTTCCTCCCGCAGGGCAATTCCCGGCAGGGGCATCCCGTTAAAGGTATTGGTCTTTACCATGGAATAGATTGCCATATCCTCAAAAAAAAGCCTGTCCCCCTCCTGTAAGGGTCTGTCAAAGGAATAATCCCCGATGACATCCCCTGCCAGACAGGTAGGGCCTCCCAGCCTGTAGGTACAGGGCTTTTCCCCTGCGGGAGCACTCCCCGCAAGGGGCGGTCTGTAGGGCATTTCCAGTACATCCGGCATATGGCAGGCGGCAGAAGCGTCCAATATTGCAAGATTTACTGTCCCGGTATCCCGCACCTCCAATACCGACGTTACCAGAAGTCCCCCATTCAGGGCAACCGCCTCTCCCGGTTCCAGATAGACCTGCAGTTCATATGTTTCCTGGATTCTCCGGATACATTTCTCCAGCCTTTCCAGTCCGTAATCCGGTCTTGTAATATGATGCCCGCCGCCAAAATTCAGCCATTTTTTCCCTTTCAGATACTTTCCAAAATGCGCTTCCACTGCATCCAGCGTTTCCTCCAGCGCATCCACATTCTGCTCGCAAAGGGTATGAAAATGCAGCCCATCCAGAGCATCCAGCCACTTCTGTCCGTCCGCTTCTGAAAATATCTGCTCAAATTCTGCCTGGGTCACACCAAGCCTTGAGCCCGGCGCACAGGGGTCGTAAATAGCATGTCCCTCCTGGGTGGAGCATTCCGGGTTTATCCGCAGTCCGATGCTCTTCCCCGCTTCCTTCGCCCGCAGCCCAAACTTTTTCACCTGTTTCCAGGAATTAAAAACAATATGGTCGCAGTATTTTAGAATCTCTTCAAACTCTTCCTCCCGATAGGCAGGAGAAAAAATGTGGTTTTCACACTTTTTCCCCTCTTTCGCAAGCGGCGCCGCCATTTCCTCTGCACAAAGCCTTGCCTCATACAGACCGCTGGCGGTTGCTCCTGCTAAATATCTGCCGATTTCCGGATACAGGGCGTACATGGAAAACGCCTTCTGCGCCAGTAAAATTCTGGCTCCCGTTCTCTCCATCACGCCGGAAAGGATTTCCAGATTCTTCCTTATTTTTGTTTCTTCCACCACAAAGCAGGGTGTATGCAACTGAGCCAATTCCATTTTTACACTCATTTCTGCGCACGTTCCCTGCGCATAACGAATTTGTGTCAGGTGCGCGCAGACACAAATCTCGCGATTGAAAAATTTTATTTTTCAATCTTCTCTCCTCCGGTTCTCCGATTCCTACTCTACCAGTGTCGGATGCTCTTCTACTACCCAGGGCAGTCCGTACTGATTCAGCGCCTCCATAAAGGGGTCGGGGTCAAACTCTTCCACATTAAAGACGCCGGGCTTCTTCCAGGTTCCGTTCATCACCAGCATGGCGCCAATCATGGCAGGAACACCGGTGGTATAGGAAATCGCCTGAGAGCCAAGCTCCCTGTAACATTCCTGATGGTCGCATACATTATAAATATAAACAGACTTTTCCTTTCCGTCCTTTACGCCGGTAAAAATACAGCCAATATTGGTTTTCCCAACTGTTCTGGGGCCAAGGGAAGCCGGGTCAGGCAAAAGCGCCTTCAAAAACTGAATAGGCACAATCTCCCTGCCCTCGAACATAACCGGGTCAGTCCGCAGCATCCCGACATTTTCCAGACATTTCATATGGGTAAGGTAGCTTTGTCCGAAAGTCATAAAGAAGCGGATGCGCTTTACGCCGGGAATGTTCTTTGCCAGAGATTCAATTTCCTCATGGTGCAGCAGATACATATCTTTTTTCCCTACCTGTTCAAAATCATATTCCCGCTTGATTTCCATGGGCTTTGTTTCTACCCAGTGACCGTTTTCCCAGTACGAGCCGTTGGCTGAAACCTCCCGCAGATTGATTTCCGGGTTAAAGTTCGTTGCAAAGGGATAGCCATGGTCGCCACCATTGCAGTCCAGAATATCAATGGTATGAATTTCATCAAAATAATGCTTTAAAGCATATGCAGAGAAAACACTGGTGACGCCGGGATCAAATCCGCTTCCCAGAAGGGCTGTAATCCCCGCCTTCTCAAAACGCTCCCTGTATGCCCACTGCCAGGAATAATCAAAATACGCTGTAAAGCCTTCTCTCTTGCAGCGCTCCTCATAAATTTTGCGCCACTCCGGGTTCTCCGTATCCTCTGCCTCATAGTTTGCCGTATCCACATAATCCACGCCGCAGGCAAGGCATGCATCCATAATTGTCAAATCCTGATAGGGCAGCGCCAGATTCAGGACAACCTTCGGCGCCTCCTTCTTTATCAGTGCAGCCAGCTCCTCCACGTTGTCCGCATCCACCTGCGCCGTGGTAATAACTGCCTTTTTCACACCCTTTTCAGCCGCTTCTTTTTCAATTTTTTCCTTTAATGCCTCACATTTACTGAGGGTTCTGCTGGCAATGCAGATTTCCGAAAAAACCTCTGCCACTCCTGCACACTTCTGAATCGCTACTGCTGCCACTCCTCCACAGCCGATAATTAAAATTTTTGCCATTTTTTCCTCCATTCCTGCGCCTGTTCCCTGCGCATATCCACGATTCTTTATTCACATTTTCTCAAAATCTGTTCCACATAAGCCGGAAGACAGAATGCCCCCTGATGCAGCTTCGGTGTATAATATCTGGTTTCCAACCCTCTCTCCAGCCATCTTTCCCCGTTCAAATCCCTGACGGGATGATACTCTCTGGAAGCAAATCCAAAAAGCCAGTGTCCGGAAGGATAGGTAGGAATATGCGCCTGATATACCCGGCTGATGGGAAAACTCTCCACAATCCGCTTATGCGCCCGCATACAGGCAGTGGCATCCGCCTCGTAAAAAGGACTTTCATGCTGGTTTACCATAATGCCGTCCTTTTTCAATGCCTTATAGCAGTTACCGTAAAATTCTCTGGTAAACAGCCCTTCCCCGGGTCCAAAGGGGTCTGTGGAATCCACGATAATCAAATCGTAGGTATCCTCTGCCTGCCGGACGTATTTCAGGCCGTCCTCATAATATATCCGAACCCTCTCCTCCGTCAGCCAGGCGGCTGTAAAGGGAAGGAACTCCTTGCAGACCTGTACGACCTGTTCATCAATTTCCACCAGGTCTATCTGTTCAATTTCCGGGTATTTCACAAGCTCCCTGACAACGCCTCCGTCCCCGGCACCGATTACCAGTACCTTTTTTACGTTGGGATGTACTGCCATGGGAACATGCACCATCATTTCATGATAAATAAATTCGTCCTTCTGGGTCAGCATCATATAGCCATCCAGCGTCAAAAACCGCCCGAACTCCGGGGACTCAAATACATCAATCCGCTGAAAGTCGCTTTCCCCGCTGTAAAGCTGCCGGTCTACCCGTATGGACAGCTTCACATTTTTCGTATGAGGCTCCGAAAACCATAATTCCATCCTTTTCCTTCCTTTCTTCCTGCTTTTTTCTGTTCTTTCTCTTCCTGCTTTTGTATTTTCTTCTGTTCTTCGCTTCCCATTCCCTGCTTCCGCCCTTCACCGCGTCCGCGCTTTTTTATATCCACTCTTCCTTCAATACATTCAATCGCTCAATTCCCGCATCCTCCGGGCCCGTCATGGAACAGCCCTTTTCCCTGGCATACCGGATATACCTGAGGATTTCCTCCGTGATTTCCTCCCCCGGTGCCAGAATCGGGATGCCCGGCGGATAACACATGACAAACTCGCTGCAGATTCTGCCCTCTGTTTCCATGAGAGGCAGAGATTCCTTTTCCGCATAAAAAGCGCTCTGGGGAGAAACGGCTACCTTCGGCTCGATATATTCCTGGGTAAACATGCCGCTGTTATCCTTCCCATACTTTCTGCGTACCTCCACCAGCGCCCCGATAAGCCGCTCAATATCCCGCTCCCTGTCGCCGATGGAAATATATGCCAGCACATTCGCAATATCTCCCAGTTCCATCTGGATATCGTATTCATCCCGGAGAATATCATAAACCTCAATCCCCGCCAGACCGATTCCCAAAGTATTCACCGTCAGCTTTGTTTTATCAAAGTCAAAAATACTGTCCCCGTTTACAAGCTCTGCCGTATAGGCATAATACCCGCCAATCCGGTTAATTTCCTCTCTGGCATATTCCGCGAGGGAAACCACCCGCTTAAATTCCTCCCTGCCCCGAAGTGCCAGATTCCGTCTGGAAATATCAAGACTTGCCAGCAGCAGATAGGACGCGCTGGTGGTCTGGGTCAGGTTGATAATCTGCCTGACATAGCCCGGATTCATGCTTGCTCCCGTCAGCAGAAAGGAGCTTTGGGTCAGACTTCCCCCCGATTTGTGCATGCTTACCGCTGCCATATCCGCTCCCGCCTCCATGGCGGAAACCGGCATGTTTTCCCCGAAATAGAAATGGGTTCCATGCGCCTCATCCACCAGAACCTTCATCCCGTTTTTATGGGCAAGCCTCACAATGCTTCTCAAATCGGAACAGATTCCGTAATAGGTAGGGTTATTTACCAGCACAGCCACCGCATCCGGGTTCTCCTCTATGGTGCGCTCCACCTGGGAAACCTTCATGCCAAGGGCAATCCCCAGCCTGCTGTCCATATCCGGGTTCACATAGATAGGGATTGCGCCGTTTACCACCAGCGCATTGATAACGCTCCGATGCACATTTCTGGGCAGGATAATCTTCTCTCCCTTTTTGCAGACGCTTAAAACCATGCTCTGTACAGAGGAGGTGGTTCCTCCTACCATCAGAAAGGCATATGCCGCTCCAAATGCCTCCGCTGCCAGCTCCTCCGCCTCCTTGATGACGGAGATGGGATGGCAGAGGTTGTCCAGGGATTTCATGGAATTGACATCAATTCCCACACACTGCTGCCCCAGAAGCTCTACCAGCTCCGGGTTCCCCCTGCCCCTTTTGTGCCCCGGTACGTCAAAGGGAACAATCCTGTTTCTTCTAAATTCCTCCAACGCCTCATAAATCGGCGCTCTCTCCTGATTATATCGCCCTGTTCTCATCCTAAAAAATATTTCTCCCACTGAATATCTCTATCATTTCCCGCCTGAGGTTATCCATAATTTCCAGTCTGACCGTCGGCGGCAGCTCATACACATCACTGTTAAACAGGTAATTCTGCAAATCAATTTCCTTGACAAGCATCTTTGTATGGAAAAGATTTGCTTCATATACATTGATATCCACCGCATCATACCGGCGCAGGGTGGCGGAATCGATAAAATCCTGTATGGAAGTCATATGATGGTCCATAAACAGCTTCTGACCGCTGACATCTCTGGTAAATCCCCTCACCCGGTAATCCATGGTAATAATATCCGAATCAAAGGAACCAATCAGATAGTCCAGTGTGGAAAGAGGGGTAATTTCCCCGCAGGTCGCCACATCAATATCTACCCGGAAGGTGGCAAGACAGGTTTCCGGATGATATTCCGGGTAGGTATGTACCGTAATATGGCTCTTGTCCAGATGCGCCACCGTTGTTTCCCCCGCGGGAATCATGCTCTCCTCCGCAATCAGGATTGTGACGGAGCTTCCCTGAGGTTCATAATCCTGGCTGGAAATATTCAGCACCGTTGCGCCTATCATATCCGTTACATTCGTCAGAATCTTTGTCAGACGCTCGGAATTGTACTGCCTGTCAATATAGGCAATATAATCCTTCTGTTCTCGCTGGGTCTTCGCATAGCAGACATCATAAATATTAAAGCTTAAGGACTTTGTCAGGTTGTTAAAGCCATACAGGGAAATTTTATCACTCATTTCACCGCTCCTCTTTCTTCTCTTTCTTTCGTTACTCCATTATCCATCGGATAAATTGCGCGCAAAAAAGACAGGTGATGCAATCTTCACCTGCCTTGAAATCCTTTTTCAAAACCTTACAGCCCATCCTTTTCGTACAATTCCCCGAAATTTCTTCCAAATCATACTTATCATGCTTCCCGAAACTTCTCTGAAAGGAATCAACTGTTTTCCATATTGAAAAGCGGATATGTGGTTTTTAGAGTCTATATAGCAAATATTTTACTTTTACTACTCTTATTGACCGTTTCACAAGTTAGATGTGCATCAAGCACTGGTTTATAGTAACCAACTTATAAAATTTGAGCTTTTAACTCAATCAATAATGCAACCCTTCGTTGCTAAAAATATTTGCATGGAAGACTCTGACCAACACTCATCTGCCATGAACGAATTAAGTATAACATACTGCTTTTTTATTCGTCAACGTATTTTCTGATATTTCTGATTTCCGTATTCTCTTCTCCGGGTCTCTTACTTTTCAGGATTTTCCTTTTCAGAAGCCTCTCCGGGTCTTGCCAGCTCTTCAAATTGCTCTCTCACCATACGGAAAATCTCCATCAGCTTCGGTGAGAAGATACCGCACTCTCCCCGCACAATCATATAAAATGCCTCTTCCGGTGAAAAAGCGTCCTTATAGCATCGCTCATTTACCAGCGCATCGTACACATCCGCCAGCGAAACAAGCTGGGCGGAAATGGGAATTTCCTCTCCCTTTAACCCGTCCGGGTAGCCCTTTCCGTCATATCTCTCATGATGATGCCGGATAATTTCATAACTTGCCTTCTTCGCCTCCGGATTCCATTCCACCTTCATTTCATCCAGAATTTCACAGCCCCGGATAGTATGGGACTTCATATAGGCATACTCCTCTGCAGTCAGCTTTCCGGGCTTTAACAGAATATTGTCGGGAATGGCAATCTTTCCCAAATCATGCAGGGCACTGGCTGCCACGATGGTTTCAATCTGTTTATCTGTCAGACCATATTCCGGATACTGTCTGCTGAAAGCTTCCGCTAAAATCTGGGTATACTGCTTTACTCTCTGGACATGTTCCCCACTCTCCAGATTCCGGTACTCTACGATGGTACCCAGCATATCAATAATTTCCTGATTCCGCTTTTCCAGCTTTTCCGCCTGTATTTTCAGGGTCTGGTATGCTTTCCGCAGAACCGTTGTCTGCTCCTGTACTTTCTCCTCCAGCTTATTCTTGTAAATATAGTGGTTTACCATATTCTCCACACGCTTCTTTACAAGCATCGCATTAAAGGGACGGCTGATAAAGTCGGAAACCCCGTAATCAAAGCATTTCTTTTCATTCTGGATACTGTTCTCCCCGCTGATAACCAGCACCGGAACCTTATCCATGATTTTCTGCTCCTGTAAACCCTCCAGCACCCCGAAGCCGTCCAGCTCCGGCATCACCAAATCCAGCAGAACCGCAGATATTTTTTCCCTTTCCCGATACAGAATGTCCAGGGCAGCCTTTCCGTTCTCCGCCTCCAGGACATCATAATCCACCTCCAGTATGTCCCGGAGCAAATCCCGGTTCATTTCCGCATCATCAATAATAAGAATCTGGTTTTTCATCTGTATTTCCTCCTAAAGGTTCCTGAAAACCGCAACCGAATCTTCCTTCTTCCGTAACGTTACATTCATTGCTTCCTTTGCCTTCCACTTTGCCCCATTGATAATCACCTGTACTCCCTGATAAAGGGTTCCGTGCACAACAATTTTTGCGGCTTTTGCCTTTTTATGCTGCCATGCTGCGGATGGCATTTACTGTTTTTTCGTATTCCTTTTCCACAGCTTCAAATAAGGCTTCACAGCCCTCCGGGCTGCCGCCTCTTAATTTTTCGGTAATATCCGAGGAAACCTTGAAAAGATTATCAAAGCCCAGATTCAGGCAGATTCCCTTTAAAGTATGGGCGGCACGGAATGCCTTTTCTCCGTCTTTTTCCTCCAGTCCTTCTTTCAGGCTCTGAAAGCTGGGGTCGTCAAGAAACTTTACCACAAACTTCTTTAAAATTGTTTCGCCTCCCAGTCTTTCCAATACGCTCCCGGCGTTTAAACCCATCTGTTCATAACATTCCTGAATTGTCATTTGTCCTCCATTCCTGCGCATCCTTTCTGCACATATCCACAATCAATCCTGTACTTCCTGTATTTTATCCTTCAGTTCCCACATACATTCCAGAAGAAGGGGCTGAAACGCGTCCCTGTATTCCTCCTGCAGAACCCGGATTGCTTCCTCCGGGCTGCACCCCCTTCTTTCTTCCATAATTTCTCCATAGGTATCTGCCAGTCCTACCGCCTGGGCAGCAATGGGAATTTCCTCCCCCTTAAGCCCGTCGGGATAACCGCTTCCATCATATCTTTCATGATGCCACCGGCTAATCTGTCTGGCATATCTTACAAGGTCCTCCCTCTGATACTCCCTGAGGCTGCTTAAAATCTCATCCCCGATAACCGTATGCTCCCGCAGCCGTTCTTTCTCCTTCTCTGTGGGATTTTCCTTATGAAGAAGCTTTTCCTCTATTCCGATTTTCCCGATATCATGGAAGGAAGCCGCAGCAGTCATCGCCTGCCTCTCTGTCCAGGAAAGATCATATCTGTCCGTCTTTTCCGTTATCTTTTCCAGAAGCAGCCGGGTAATTGTCCCCACATGGCTGTCATGGACTGCATTTTCTCCATTCCGCGCCCCTATGACCCTGCTTAGAATCTCTACGGTCAGCCGTCTGCGCTTTTCCTGCTCCACTCCCTGCTTCCGCACGATTTCCATCAGCTTCCGCTGCCTTGCATAGAGCTTTACGGCATTGCTTACCCTCCGGTAAACCACCTGCATATCAAAGGGGCGGCTGATATAGTCCGTAATGCCCGCATTATAAGCTCTTCTCACCGCGGAAATGGTATTTTCGCTGGTAATCATAATCACCGGAATCGTATCCAGCCAATGACGCTTCTCCATCTCCTCCAGCACAGCAAAGCCATCCATTCCCGGCATCACCACATCCAGCAGAACCAGAGAAATTTCCTCATTCTCCCTCTGAAGCAGTGCCATACACTGTTCGCCGTTCTCTGCTTCCAGTACCTCGTACTCTTCCCGGAGCACCTCCGCCAGCAAATCCCTGTTTAAGGAAGAATCATCCACAATCAATATCTTCTGCTTTTCTTCTCCCTCATCCAAAAAGGCAGTTATTTTTGTGACAACTTCATTCTTCTTCCGCTTCGCCACATACATAAACCGGTCTGCCTGGCTGATAACGCTCTTTATAGGGGTATTCCCGTCAGAAATTGCTCCCCCGATGCTGACTGTAAGCTGGATTTTTTCATATCCCGGTACAACCGCCTTATGCACTCTGTCCTTTATCCGCCGGAGCGTCTTTAAGAAACCCTCTTCATCCACATCGGAAAGTAAAAGTAAAAACTCGTCCCCGCCATAGCGGATAAGCCTGTCTGATTCCCGGATGCACTTTAAGATTTCCTGCGCCACCGTTGCCAGCGCTCTGTCTCCGCTGTCATGGCCGAAGGTATCATTGCAAAGCTTGAAATCATCCATATCAATCATCGCCACACCGCATACTGCGTGACTTTGTTTTACCTTCTCTTCATAATACCTTCGATTATAAGCTCCTGTCAAAGAATCCACGAAAACTCTTCTGTCATATTCTATCATTCTGCCCGTAAGCTTCTCATACTCCCCCAGTGCCTCTGAAAAATTCACTTCCAGTCTGCTTACAAGCTCCATGACATACTGCTTTCCCTCTATCTCAAGGTATCTTGCCATCACATAATACGCTTCTGCTTCCAGGAATTCCAGTCCTGTGCTGTTTCCTTTTTCTTCCAGCGCCCGGCGGGCAGTTTCTCCCCGGCATTCCTCTGCCTCCAGAAGCCGCACACTGGAAAAAATCTGCTGCAGTCCCTTCATTTCCTCTCTGATATTCTGTATCTTCATAATATCCTTTTCTCTCATCGCCTTCCCCCTTGCACCTGACCGCTTTTCTTTTCCATTATCTGAGGAATCTTTAAAAATCCGTATTTCAGTCTGAAACGCTTTCCCGGGCTTAATCCCTGTCCCGAAAATACAAGTTTTTTCAAAAACAGCCCTAAGGTTCTCTCTTCATAGAGTTGATGATAATCTGACTGATACGCAGTTCATCCCCAACCACATAATCTACTGCCAGGCTGTCAAAGTTCACCTCATAATGAACTCCCTTTGCCTCCAGACCCTTTACAAACATATCATACAGGTGATTTCCAAGCTGACGCAGGCTGACGGTCTTTTCTTCCAGTTCCACCTTCCCCGCTTCGATACGTGACATATCCAGAATATCATTAATTAAAGATAAAAGATGTTCTGACAATTCATTTGCCTTTTGCAGATACTGCATAGAAGGATGCGTTTCCTCCCGCACAGGTCAGTATTTCTTGTATTGTCATCATCTGTCTATCTCTCCAATACGGCCTAATCCTTTGGCTTTCAATGTAATCCGATTCTAAGTTACCATAGCACATTTCTCCCGGTGATTCAATACAAACAATGGTACTTTCAGACTAAAAAAGGAACTGCTGTCCTGACAAAACCTCTCCTGTCAGATCAGCAATTCCTTTTTCCGTTACTTTTCGCCGGATACACTCTCTGTTGTGCTTTCTGTTGTTACGCTCTCCGCATCTGTTGCCGTACTCTCCGTTACCGCGTTATCCGCTTCTGTTGTTGTAATTTCTGTTGCCGCGTCTCCGGATTCTGTGCTTTCCGTACTCTCTTCCGTGGTATCCGTCGCAGTGTCGATTAAGTCCTCCGCCGTTACCGTCAGCTTATTGATGGCAGAGGCTTCCACCATATAAACGGTACTCTGGGAAGGCATGCACACATAATACCCGCCGGTGACACTGTTCTGGGAACCTACATATAAAATATAGCTTTCCGTTGCCGTTTCATAGGTAATGGTCTGCTTCGGCTCCTTCAGACCGTACTGCTCCAAATCCGTTACGTTCTCAATAACCTGCCCTGTTTTCAGGGGTGCCAGACCGCTCATGAGATTTCCGGTACGATATTGCAGCAGCTTCAGGCTGTGATCCGGGGCATAATACCAGGTATCGTCCTCTTTCTCATAGGAATAGGTTTCCCCTTCGTAATCATAGCTGAACCTTACAATATCCTCTGTCGAAACATCAATCACTACCACTTGATTCGTTTCTTCCGGCTTTTCCGCCTGCTTCTGGTTATACTTCTTCACACCGAGGAACGTCCCGCACAGAAGAAGCAGCACACCCAGAAGCACCAGCATCTGAATTTTCTGTTTCTTCATCAGCGTTTCCTCCTCTTAAACCAGATAACAAAGCCTGCTGCCAGACAGCCAATCGGAATGACAAGTACTGTAATCACGCCAATCAGAACCGCCCTTGACTGGCTTAAGGTCAGATAGGAAAGCTCATATTCCTTCACAGGAACAGATACGCTGACCTCATGGTTTACAAAGCCGCTTAAGGCGTTGGTAAATAATGTCAGGTTTGCGCCGCTTACCATGCTGTTTGCCTCATCCGTAAACATCTGCTCGCTGGTATATACTACCAGAGTTCCCTCGGAGCCGTCCTCCAGACTCTTTGTTGCGGAAACACCAAGGATAAAGGTTCCCTCCTCGTCTGCATCTCCCTTCTTAAAGTCAGAAAGATCTGTCACGTCCGCCTTGGCAAATGCCTTATCAGAGGTTTTCAGAAAAGCATCATAAGAAAAACCTTCCGCATCCTCATTTTCAATCACAAGTCCGTAAGCATAGGGGGCAAAGGTATAATACTTATTATAAGTACCCGCCGTATAAGTACTGGAGCTCTGGTCCGGAATCAGCAGATAGGGATTTCTGTAATAATGGTTGCTGTCCTGCTCTACAATCAGACCGTCTGCCCGGCGCATTCCCATGCTCTCCACAAGGGCATCCAGATTCGGCGTTGCCTCCTCGGTATAACCAAGCACAAGGATAACCTTGCCGCCCTGATTGATATAATTCTGCACCTTCTCCGTATCATCTGCGGAGAAATCGCTTACCGCGCCGCAAATCAGGAGTGCCTGGGCATCCTCCGGAATGGCATCATAGTCCATCAGATTGATTTTTTCCGTATCTACATTTTCCTTGTCAATAGCAGTGGTAAAGGTACTGCTTAAGCTGTATTCTCCGTGCCCCGTTGTCATGTACAGCTTCGGCATCGTGTCGGACAGTACGAAATCCAGTGCGCTCATTACCTGACCTTCGCCGTCATATCCGGTTGTGCTGGAGGAATAGCCGCCTGTGGTATAATCATAGTCATAGCTGGTTTCGTAAATATCGTTGTAATCAATAACCTTGCTCCGCTTATCGCTGACAACTATCAGGCTGTTTAAGCTGATGCTGGAATCCGTATATTGCAGATGGAATCTGGGATTTACATTGGGGTCCACATATTCCACGGAAATATGTTCAGACAAATCATCAAAACGCTGCAGGGTCTGTGCCAGTGTTGTGTCCCGGTTGTCCTCTGCCACAATGACGTAAATGGAAACGTCATCCGTCATATTCTTAACATATTCTTTCGTCTGGTCTGTCAGGGAATACAGCTTCTGGCCTGTGACATCCACGCTGGTCCAGGAAACGGGAAGCTCTCCCAAAACCAGATTAATCACTGCCACAATGGCTATTGCCACCGCAATCATACCTGTGCTGTACGCTCCGAACTTCAAACCGCCGGAGGAAACACTGTATCTTCTCTTCTGAACCGCCTGTACTGCCAGAAACAGCGCCAGCCCTGTCACCATAACAAAATAAGCTACTGACTTCAGGTTCAGCGTACCGTTTAAAAGCTCCGAAAACGGAGTATACATATCCAGACATCCAAGCAGCTTTGTCAGGAAATTACCTGTGCTGGAAATGATGCTGCAAATAGAGGACATCATGTAGCTTAAAAACAGGACGATAAAGGAAATAACCGCTGCAATTACCTGACTCTCTGTCAAAGAGGAAATCAGCACACCGATGGCTATGGCTGTCATTCCATACAGGAAAAAGCCCAGAATGGAAAGATATGCCTCACCCATGGGCACATTTCCGAAGCACCGCATAATCAGCGGATATACACAGGTAATCGCTGTAGGAATGGCAAAAATCGTCATCAGCGCCAGGAATTTACCAAAAATAATTCCTCCCACAGATACCGGCGCCGTTAAAATCAACTGGTCTGTTTTACTCCGCCTCTCCTCTGCCATAATACGCATGGAAAGAATCGGTACGGTAATCAGAAAAACAAAAATAACGCCGCCTATTGCATAGGAAAAGTACGGATACCCGTACAGCAGGTTATTTACCGTAAAATACAGACTGACAAAAAACAATGTCACTGCAATGAAAAGAAGTCCGATAAAGGAACGGAAATAGGACTTCAACTCCCTTTTATAAATTGCCAGCATCTTCCTTTACCTCCTCCTTGGTTTCTTCTCCGCTTTTCTCTCCGGACGCTGCTTCCGCGCTTTCTGATTCCTCTGCTGCCTGTGCCGCGTCCGCAGTTTCTGCCGCGTCTGCCGGCTCATTGTCCGCTTTCCTTTTCTTTCCTCGCCAACGACGGGGAGCTTTTTCTTCCTCCCCGGTACTGGAGGTCAGCTCCAGGAAGATATCCTCCAGAGATTTCTGTTCTTTATTCATTTCCAGAATCGGCAGCTTCGCTGCTGCCAGTACATAAAAGACATCCTCTCTGATATCAGCATTTTCCTTTGCCGTTATCCTGATTTTTACACAATGCTCCTCTGTTTCGCCAAGATTTTCCACAATATCCACATCCGCTGCCCCGGCAAGTGCATCCTTAACCGCCTCATAATCGCCCTTTACCGTAAGCAGAAGCTCCGGTGTGCCGCTCATCAGCTTCTGAAGCCCCTCAGGGGAATCGCTTGCCACAAGCTGTCCGTGGGAAATAATCATGATATGGTCGCAGACCGCGCTGACCTCCGACAGAATATGGGAGCTTAAAATTACCGTATGGTTCTCTCCCAGCTTCCGAATCAAATCCCGGATTTCAATAATCTGCTTCGGGTCCAGTCCCACAGAAGGCTCATCCAGAATAATGACCTCCGGATTTCCCAGAATTGCCTGTGCCAGACCAACTCTCTGCCGGTATCCTTTGGAAAGGTTCCGAATCAGGCGCCCCCGCATATCCGTTATCTGGGTCATTTCCATTACCTGTTCTACCTGTTCCTTCCGCTCTGCCCTGGGAAACTTCTTTAATTCCGCCGCAAATTTCAAATATTCCTCCACCGTCATTTCCGTATACAGGGGAGGAATCTCCGGCAGATATCCTATCTTCTTCTTTGCCTCTTCCGGCTCCTTCTGAATATCCGTTCCGCCAATGGTAACTGTTCCTTCTGTCGGTGCAAGGTATCCTGTCAGGATGTTCATTGTCGTAGATTTTCCGGCACCGTTTGGCCCAAGGAATCCGTAAATCTGTCCCTTTTCCACCCGGAAACTCAGGTGATTTACCGCCACATGGCTGCCATATCTCTTTGTCAGATTCGTTACTTCAATCATCGTTTTTACGTCCTTTCCGACCGGTTCTGGCAAGCCTTTCCCGATTCGTTTTTACAGGTGTATTTTAGAGGGGAAATGTCATCAATCCGTGATAAATTTGTGAAAATTCTGTGTCCTTTTGCCGGTAAGCACCTTTCTACTTCTCTGTATTTCTTTTTTCATGCAGAATCGCCGTGTTCTGCTCCACCTTCGCCTTATCCAGCGGATAGAAAAACTGCATGATGACAAATACCAGCAGATAACAGATGCCGGGAATCAGGGTGGCTGCCGTATAAATCCGCTGGGATACCGCTTCCGACTGTACCGCCGCCTCCGATACATATCCAATGGCAGTCAGGACAAAGCCGCCCACGCCGCCCGCCAGCGCCTGTCCCGCCTTTCTGGCAAAGGAATATACCGCGTAAACCGTTGCATCCTCCCTGCTCCCTGTTTTTACCTCCTGCTCGTCAATGATATCCGTGATAAACGCCCAGATAACCAGATTAAACAGTCCTACCCCCAGCGTTGCCAGAAACAGCAGCACCATGAACACCGGAATACTCTTTATCCGCAGCACAAATAAAAGCAGATATAAAATTCCCGCGCAGAGCATGCCAAAAGCGCCTGCCTCCTTTTTTCCGAACCGTCTGGCAATCCCCGATACAAAGGGTGCCAGCAAAATTGAGCCTCCGATGCTGACAAAATTCACTGCTGCCATGGCTTTCGCATTGCGGAAATAGTCCAAAAACAGGTAATTGTTCATGGTCTGCCCCAAAAGACTTGCCAGAAGCAGCACAAGCGCCGCCCCCACAAGGGCTTTCAGGGATTTGCTCCTTCCAAGGCTCTGCAGAAGCTGCCCGGTGGTCTGCCGTTCCTTTTTCTCCTTAACAAGCTGTACTCTTTCCCTGCACAGGAAATAGCAGAGGGCATAACAGAGGATGGAAAGTACGCCAAAAACCACCGCTGTCAGGGTAAACCGCTCCGGCAGCACCACCTGATTCCCCGCCTCGTCCGTCTGGTATACAATCAGGGGCACCAACACGCCTGTTACCACTCCCGCCAGACTTGCCCCCACGCTCCTGAAAGTGGATAAGGATGCCCTGTCCCGGATATCCGGGCTGATAACTGATGCCATGGAGCCATAGGGAATATTGATGGCAGTATAACAGATGCTGCTCCACAGAAGATAGGTGATGACCACATAAAGCATCCTGACAGGATACGCCCAGTCCCGGACAAAATACAGGTACATCAAAGTACTGGACACCGCCACCGGTATGCTCATCCTGCGCAGCCAGGGGCGGAACCTGCCGTCCTTCGCCGGAGGCATGCTGTCCACAATCCGCCCCATTGTCACATCCGTAAAGGCGTCCGTGATTCTTGCTCCCAAAAACAGAAGTCCCACCGCAAAACCGCTGATTCCCAGCACCTTTGTATAAAAAACCATCAGATAATTGCTGGCAAACAAAAAGCTGAAATCATTTCCGAAATCTCCAAACATATAGCCGATTTTATCCCGTATGCCAAAGGGTCTTTTTTCTATCATAAAAAGCCTCCGTTCCTGTGCCATTTTGTCAAATAGCATATCCGAAACGGAGACTTTTATTCATTCTTCATAAAGCTGCCCGTCTACAATCCTGACAATCCGTTTTGCCGACTGCGCCACGTTCAAATCATGGGTAATCATGACGATGGTATTTCCCATGTCATTCAATTCCCGGAAAAGCTTCAATACCTCCTTGCCGCTGTTCTGGTCCAGCGCCCCCGTGGGTTCATCCGCCAGAAGAATCGCAGGCTTTCCCACAAGCGCCCTTGCGATGGAAACCCTCTGCTTCTGCCCGCCGGAAAGCTCGTTTGGTCTGTGGGTTACACGATGGTCCAGCCCCAGAAGCTTTATGGTATCCTGACACATTTCCTCCGCCTCTGCATGGTTCATTCCCCGCATCAGAAGCGGCATGATAATATTCTGTAATACATTATAAGTAGGAATCAACTGATAATTCTGGAAAATAAAACCAATTTTCTGATTTCTTACCTCCGTCAGCTTATCCTCCTTCGTTTCATGAATCGCCATGCCGTCCAGATAATATTCCCCGCTGTCGCAGACATCCATACAGCCGATAATATTCATCAGCGTCGTTTTACCGGAACCGGAAGGACCCAGAATTGCCACATACTCTCCCTTTTCCACATGAAAATTCACATTCTTTAAAATAGGCAGCCTATCCTCCCCTAACATATACCCCTTGTTAATCTGCTTCATCGTAATCATGGCAAAATCCCTTTCTTTCTCACTTCCCGCTTTTTCCCGCCGCAGGAACCGCCTTTTCGCAACACCCGCTTCACAACTTCGCTTCCGCCGCGGCAACTGAATATGCCCGCAAGCAGGCACTGTGGAGCCGCCGGCACTTACACACCGTCCTTCAGGTGTGTTATGTGCCGCGGTGCTCTCTCCTACTCCTGATTCAGCGCCACCACAGGAATCAGCCGGGATGCCTTATACGCCGGATAGAACCCAAACACACTTCCCGTTATCACACCGAAGAACAGTGACAGCAGCGCGCCGCTTACGGAAAGTGAAACCCTCACGGAAAGCAGCTCCACTAACGGCGTAATTCCCAGTGCCAGCAAAACTCCCAGCACAGCGCCTACCAGACTGGTGCAGCTTGCTTCCAGTAAAAACTCCAGCAGAATATCCTTTCTGGAGCAGCCCAGCGCCTTTAAAATACCGATTTCATTTGTTCTTTCCTTTACGGATACAAATAGGACGTTCATAATACCGATACCGCCAACCAGAAAGACAATCACCGCCATGGAAATCAAAAGCAGCGTCAGTGTTTCATTGGAAGCGGAAGCCGCCTCCATCTTGGTTCCCGCATCAGATATGGTAAACTCGGAATTGGGATAGCTGTCTGCCAGCGCCGCCTGCACATTTGCAATCACTGTATCCACCTGATTGACATCCTCCGCAATTACCGTCAGTGTCGGGTCAATACTGGTTCCCGTAATGTATTTAATCCCGGTTTCATAGGGAATAAAAATTGATGTATCCGGACTGATGCCGGAAGCCACCGTACCCATTTCCGAAAGGACACCGGATACCACATACCTCCTGTCATCAATATAAATTTCTCCGTCATAGGCATCGTAGGCGCTGCCGAAGATTTCCTTTGCCACGCTGTATCCCAGAACGCATACCTTTTCCTTGCCCTCGTTATTTTCCTCTGTCAGAAAATCTCCGATTGCCATTTCCAGGTTACTGATGGCAGCATAATTATCCTGCACTCCTGCGATGGTATAATAGGCAGCAGAATCCAAATCTCCGCCCTCCACAGATACCGTGGAAGAATAAGAAATGGTAGCATCTGAAATACCGGGTACAAAATCCTCCAGCTCCTCACAATCCTCCATGGTCAGCGTTACAAATTCCTGTTTGGAGCTGCTCTCTTCTCCAAAGCCGAAGCTGCCGAAATCTCCCGGCATAAAATCGCTGCCCTCAAAGGTAACGCTTCCGCCTCCCGGCAAACTAAAGGAGAAGTCGCCTCCCCCGGAGGAGCCGCCCGGTCCACCGCCGGAACCGCCGCCCATCACAAAGCCGAAGCTGCCGGAATCCGAACCTTCGCAGCTTATATCAATAGCACCTGCATTCAGGTTTTTAAACTGCTCCGCCACCTCTTCCTTTCCGCCGGTTCCGATGGCAAGCACCATCATGATTGTTGCGGAACCCACGACAATACCGATGGAGGTCAGAATCACCTTAAATTTATTTTGTGAAAGATTCAGCCAGACCAGTCTAAAAATTTCCGATAATTTCATTGCTTCCTCCCTTATGTCCCGGATACCCTGCTCTCAATCAAAACCGTATCACCCTCTGAAAGTCCCTCGGTAATCTCCGTATTTGTTCCGTCCGTAAAACCGGTCTGCACCTGCTGTTTTCTGATTTTTCCATCCTCACCCCGTACCTTGACGTAGGTGCTATCACCCTCTGTCAGAATTGCCCGTCTGGAAACATAGAGCACTTCCTCCGTTTTTTCCGTCACAAAGGTGATATCTCCGGTCATTCCCTGAAACAGCCCGGAAACATCCCCGGAGAGGGTCACTGTCACATCATAGGTCACATTTCCGGAGGAATCTGCCTCCGCATCTGCAATTTCCGTTACCGTGGCGGAAAAGGTCGTATCCGGGTAGGCTGTCAGGTTGATAACCGCCTCGCTTCCCAGCGAAATATCTGTCATATCATCCTCATCCACCGTTACGGTCATGCTCACCTCACCCATATCATAAAGCGTTACCAGTACCGTTCCCGTATAAATACTGTCCCCTTCTTCCAGAGAAATATCTGTTATCACACCGCTGTACTGGGCACGGATGGAAGTTCCGTCCACATGGGAGCTGTATTCCTCCCATTTTTCCACTGTTTCCGCGTAGGTTTCCTCCTGCTCGGAAACATCCGCCTCCAGATAGCCGATGGCGATATCATAGGTTTCCTGGGCTGTGTCATAGGCAAGCTGTCTTAAATCATAGGTTTCCTTTGCAGAAAGGGAAGCATTTGCCAGATTTCTCTTTGCTTTGGCAAGTGCATTTTCTGCTGTGTCCAGATTGTCCTCCGCCTGCTCCACATTGGACTCCAGCCGTTCCTTCTTTTCTTCCAGAGAGTCTACTGTGGACTGGGCGGACTGTACAAGCTGGAAGGTGCTGATATAACCATAGGTATCATTTTCCTTATCGCTGTGCTCCGCACTCCATTCACAGTCCTGCAGTCTTTTTACAGCCTCCTCGTAAAGCCCTGTGGTTTCTTCCTGCTGTGCCTGATAATCCGCAAGGGTTTCCTGGGCCTTTGTAAGCTGCTTTTCCGCATCGGTTACCGCCTGATTCAGCTCTGCCACAGTGCTGTCATATTCCGTCTGGGCATAGGAGCCGTACAAAAGGCTGGCATCATAGGTATACTGTGCTGTCTGTCTGGAAAGCTCCTGGTCTGCATAAACCGCATCCAAATCCGCCTTCGCCTTCTCCACATTGGATTCCAGCTCCTCTGTCAGTTCTGTAACGCTTTCCTCCTCCAGCTCGTATAAAACATCTCCCTCGGAAATCTGCTGTCCTACGGAAACACATACCTTGGACACCGTCAGGCTGGAATCGGACTGATCCGTGGAACTGCCGCTGCTCCCCGCCAGATTAAATATCTGGTCGAAGGTATTAAAGCCGCCCATTCCGCCGGGCATTCCCATCCCGCCGCTTCCGCTGCCTGTGCTGCTGCCGGAAGAGGAATCTCCTGTGGACGTCCTCTGCAATGCACTCATATCCAAATCAAAGGTCTGTTCCACAGTTCCGATATCAACACTGCCGCTCTCGGTGACACCCACAGAAAGACTGCCCCGTTTTACAGTGGTTTCCCGATAGGTGGTTTCCGTTTTTTCCCCGGAACTCTGTACAAGAATAACTCCTGTCAGAACTGCCACAAAGCAGACAGCCGCCGCTATACTCAAAATTATCATCTGGCGCTTTTTTTCAAGCTCTGCCCATTTTTTCAAAAGGAATTTCATTTTTAATGCTCCATTCCTGCGCACGCCCTTTGCGCATCTCGAGTTTGTGTCTGCCCTTTTAATTGGAACTGCCCTGACCGGATCTTCCGCCTCCGCCGGGCGCTCCCCCCCGCATACCGCCGCTGAAACCACCGCCGTTGTTGTCACTGCCAATACTGCCACCCGGCATATTGCCCCCACCGGGCATACCGCTTCCGTCCATCTGGGGCATATCTGAGGCAGTTCCAGTACTGCTGTCTGTTCCTGCACTGCTGCCGGACTGTTCCGTACTCTTTACCTCGGAGGTGGAGCTTACCTTGCTTGCAATATAAATAGTATCTCCCTCTTCCAGACCGGACAGGATTTCAATACTGCTTCCATTGGTAATTCCTGTTTCCACCTCTGTCAGTTCCTTTCCGCCCAGTGCGGTTTTCCGGTAAACATAGGACTTTCCGTTTTCGCTGACGATGGCTTTTCTTGATACATAAAGCACATCCTCCTTCTGTTCTGTCACAAAGGTGACATCCGCTGCCATTCCGCCGTATAGCTTCGAGGTATCTCCGCCCACACTGATAACCACTGTATAGCTGACCGTATTGGAATTGGCTGCCGTGGATGTGGTATCTACGGAAAGAATACTGCCGCTATAGATTTCTCCCTCGTAGGAGGTAAATTCGATTTCCACCGCATCCCCCACAGAAAGGTCTACTACGTCCTCCTGGGCAACATCCACGGAAATCGTCATATTCTGGGGCTGTGCATAGGAAACCAGAGTTCCGGTCTGTTTTAACTCGTCCCCTGCTTCATAGGAGGACTCCGTCACAATTCCCTCTGCCTCCGCATACAGGATGCCGTCCTCGCCCACAAAGGCTTCAAATGCCTCCAGCTTTTCTTCCAGCTCCTTTTTATCTTCTTCCGCATCTTCCAAATCCTCTTTCAGGCTTTCCAGCTTTGCCTGATAGGAAATTTCCGCATTTTTACTGTTCAGGGATGCTTCGTCATAGGTCTGCTTTACCTCCAGCTCCGATATCTGCTTCTTTCCGGAAGCCGCTGCAAGCTCTGTCTGCAGGGACACCAGCTTTTCGGCATTGTCCGTCAGGTTCTGCTGTGCCTGCTCCCTGGCACTTTTGGCATTCTGATATTTTGACAGGGCACTTAAATAAGCACTCTGGTATACAAAGAAATTGCTGATATTGTCCGTATCCTTGTAAAGCTCATAGCCCTCCTTCGCCTCGTTGTAATCCTCCAGAGCATCCGCGTAATCCTCCTCCGCCTCTGCCAGCTTTTTCTCCAGAGAAGCCACATTGGCATTGCATTGGTTGATTTGTACCTGCAAAGAAGTAATTTCATTTGTCACAGCGGTTTTAGCGTCCGTATAAATACTCTGGGCATATTTTCCTTCGATTTGATTTGCCTCGTAATCCGTCTGGACTTCCAGCAGGGAAAGCTGGTAGGTGCTCTCCGCCTCGCTGTACTCTGCCTTTGCCTCCACCAGTGCATTCTGCAAAAGCCTGCGCACATTCGTAACGCTCTCCTCCGTAAACTTAATCAGGGCATCTCCAGCGGAAATTCTCTGTCCTGCTGCCACGCAGACCTCTTCGATTTCCAGATATTTCTCTGTGGTTTCTTCGTCATCCTCATCGTCGTCATCCTCCTCATCATCGCTGACGTCCAAATCCAAATCATAAAGCACCGTGGTAATCCCGTAATCCAGCGTACCGCTCTCCGTCACACCTACGGTCAGCGTTCCTCTCTCCACAGTGGCTTCCTTATAAATCCATTCCTCCTTCTTTAAAAGAGGGGCTATTAAGACGGTATACAGGGCTGCTGCTATTAAAAGGAGAAGTGCTGCCAGCAGAAGTATTATCCTGCGCTTCTTTTTCGTTATTTTCTTCATTGCGCTGCTGCCTCCCCTTTCTGTCCGTTTCCGTTATCCGATGTATTCCCGTCTGTTCTCTCCGGCATCTGACCCGGCGCATTTCCGTCCGTCCCTTCCGGCATCTGACCCGGCGTATTTCCATCCGTCCCTTCCGGCATCTGGCCCGGCGTATTTCCATCCGTTCTCTCCGGCATCTGACCCGGCGCATTTCCGTCCGTCCCTTCCGGCATCTGGCCCGGCGCATTTCCGTCCGTCCCTTCCGGCATCTGGCCCGGCGCATTTCCATCCGTCCCTTCCGGCGACTGGCCCGGCGTATTTCCATCCGTTCTCTCCGGCATCTGGCCCGGCGTATTTCCGCCCTTTCCGGTACTCTGCATCGCTTCTATGTCCTCTGCGCTGGCACCGAAAATCACGGTAACAGACTGATTTGCTGTCAGTTCCGAGGTATCTCCCTCCAGAACCACCTTCACACTGTAGGTTACATTGGTTCTGCTGTCTGAGGAAGTAACCGGATAAATAGCGGCAATGCTTCCGCTGTAGCCGCTTCCCCCGGAGGTCATCACATAGGCTTCCTCACCGACGGTCAGCTTTGCAATATCTGTCTGGTCTACGGAAACAGTAACGCTCATTTCCTCCGGATTGCTGTACAGGAAGAGAACACTGTCCTCCGTCAGCTCCTGCTCTGCCTGCGCCATCACCCTTAAAATCGTGCCGCTGCCGGAAGCATAGAAATAGCCATCCCCTACACTGTTTTCAAACAGCTCCAGATTGTCCCTGGCATCCTCATAATCGCTCTTTAAGGTTTCATAATCGCTTTCTGCCTTCTCCAGGGCGGTTTCATAATCGCTCTCTGCCCGCTCGGCTGTGGCAAGGGTCTGTTCATAGGTCAGCTTTGCCTGCCCCGCCTGCACCTCGTAATTTTCCTTCGCCTCTGTCACTGCCTGCTCCAGAGAAGGAAGGCTTAGCTGAAGGGTCTGCAGTTCAAAAGCGGCATTTGCCATGGCATCCTTATAATCGCTCTGTGCCTGCTCCAAATCCTTCTCGTTCTGCACCAAGACCTGATACAGAGAGGATAAAATGGAAGCATAGGAATAGGCGCCTCCGCCTCCCGGCGTACCGCCGCTGCCTGTCACCTGTTCCCAGGAAACGCCCCATTCCTCCATCTTATCCTTTAAAACCTGTAAATTTTCATCGTAAAGCGCCTGATATTCGTCTACCTTGAAATAACTCCGGTAGGAATTATCGTTCACATAACTGCTGTATTCCTCAATCTGCTCCTTCGCGTCTGCAAGCTCCTCTTCTGCCTTTGTAACGCTGTCCGTCAGACCTTCGATGGTTTCCTGATAAACCTCGGATGCCTGCTCTCCCGCAAGCAGGGAGGACTGATACTCGTACTGGGCGGTAATTTTGTTCTGTTCGTACTCAATGGCGCCTGCCCGGCAGGCAAGCTCTGCCTCGGTCAGCGTCTTTTCCAGCTCCTTCCTTGCCTCCGCGATGCTTTCCTCTGTCAGCTTTAAGACCTTATCTCCTTCTGCTATCTCCTGGCTGGAAGATACATAAACCTCCTCAATCACAGGCGCAGAGGAAAGGTTTTCCACCTCAAAGGTTTCCTCTGTCATCCCCACGCTGATAACTCCGGAAACTCCAATCCAGTCCTCCGACAGCTGAAAGCCCGCTCCCATGCCCCCCTGCCCAAAGGGAAAGGACACCGTTTTATTTTTTCTGAGCATAAAAAAGGCTGTTCCGCCGATGATGACAAGCACTGTAATCAGAGAAACCGCAATGATTATGATTTTTTTCTTTTTTCCTTTTTCTTTTCCGAACAGCAAATTACCCTTCACGCGAAAATCCTCCACTTGTAAATGTTGGTATTTTCAGCATAAAGGGTAATTGTTTTCAAATCATGTTCAATTTGTGAAAAATCTGTGTTCGAAAAACCGCTAACAGGTTGTCTGTGCTGCCGCTTCTTCCACGTAAAGACGGGCATTTTTCAGGTTTTCTTCCACCTCTGCTTCTGTGACCTGCCGCAGAATTTTCCCCGGATTTCCTACCACAAGGGAATTATCCGGGATTTCCTTGCCGCCGGTAATAATAGCTCCCGCACCGATGATGCAGCTCTTCCCAATCCGGCAGCCGTTCATCAGAATAGCTCCCATGCCTATCAGGCTGTTATCCCCGACTGTGCAGCCATGTACCACCGCGCTGTGCCCAATCGTCACATTTTCACCGATGGTGACAGGATATCCGCTGCCCACATGAATCACACAGTTATCCTGAACATTGCTGCCTTTTCCGATTTTAATTGCCGCCCTATCCCCCCGGACAGTGGCATGGTGCCAGATGCTGACATCCTCGGAAAGCTCCACATCCCCGGAAACCACCGCATCCGGCGCTATAAAGTTTTTCTTTTTCCAGTGCAGTCTGTGCAGCTCGCCCTGCTTCTGCATCTGGGAAAAGCCGTTTTGTCTGAGTGCCTCATATAAAACGATAGCTACGGAATTAGACAGGTTCAGGGAACGGATTTCCGACAGCATGGGAATCCGGATACAGGTTTCCTCATGCTCCACCAGAATTTCCTCCGGGATTCCGGCGCTTTCCTTTCCGAACATGATAAAATCATCTGGTCCGAAGCTTACGTCTGTATAGCTGCGCTTTGCCTTTGTGGTAGCCATCCAGATTTTTGCTCCCGGATGCTCCTTCCGAAATTCCTCAAAATTTACATACCTGTGCAAATCCAGATACTGCCAGTAATCCATTCCGGCACGGCGGATGGACTTTTCATCCAGATGGAAGCCCAGCGGCTCTATCAAGTGAAGCGGCGTACCCGTTGCAACACAGGTACGCCCGATATTTCCGGTATTTCCCGGTATTTCCGGCTGATGCAAAATAATATTCACGACTTTATCGCTCCGCTCTTAATTTCGTAATAAAATGTGCCAGTCTGCCGATGGCAACCTTTAAATTTTCCAGAGAATAGGCATAGGAAATTCTCAGATACCCCTCTCCGCAATCTCCAAAAGCGGTTCCCGGTACTACTGCCACCTTCTCCTCCTCCAGAAAACGGGTTGCAAACTCCTCGCTGGTCATGCCAAATTCCTTAATACAGGGGAACACATAAAATGCCCCATAGGGTTCAAAACATTCCAGTCCCATTTCCCGGAATGCATTCATCAGAAAGCGTCTTCTCTGATTATATGCCTTCCGCATTTCCGCAATATCATTATCACCGTTTTTCAGGGCTTCCACAGCCGCATACTGGCTCGTGGTAGGGGCGCACATAATCGCAAACTGATGAATCTTCGTCATCTGCTTAATGATATCTGCCGGTCCGCAGGCATAGCCCAGACGCCAGCCTGTCATGGCGTAAGCCTTGGAAAAGCCGTTGATAAGAATGGTTCTCTCCTTCATGCCCGGAAGCTCAACAATAGATACATGCTTTTCCTTATAGGTCAGCTCTGCATAGATTTCATCAGACATGACAAATATGTCATGTTTGATAATAACCTCCGCAATTTCCTCCAAATCCTTTCTCTCCATGATGGCACCGGTAGGATTATTGGGGAAGGGCAGAATCAGCACCTTCGTCTTTTCCGTAATGGCATCCTCCAGCTCCTTCGCTGTCAGGCGGAACTCGTTCTCTGCCTTTAAGTTAATAAATACCGGCCTGCCTCCTGCCAGAACCGTACAGGGCTCGTAGGAAACATAGCTGGGCTGGGGAATCAGAACCTCCTCCCCGGGATTTAACATGGCGCGCAGTCCGATATCAATCGCCTCGGAACCGCCTACCGTAATCAGCACTTCCTTTAAAGGGTCGTAGGTCACACCCTGCTTTCTGTGAATATAATTACAGATTTCCTGACGCAGCTCCTTTAAGCCTGCATTGGAGGTATAAAAGGTTCTTCCCTTTTCCAGAGAGTAAATACCCTCATCCCGGATATGCCAGGGGGTATCAAAGTCCGGCTCTCCCACACCAAGGGAAATCGCATCCTTCATTTCGCTTACAATATCAAAAAACTTCCTGATGCCGGAAGGCTTTATCTCTACAACCTTATCTGCTAACGGATTTCTCATGGCGTAATCATCTCCCTTTCATCTTCTTTTTTCTGGGATAACGTTGTGCCGTGGTCCTTGTACTTCTTTAAAATGAAATGGGTAGCTGTACTCAAAACCGCATCCAGTGTGGAAAGCTTATCGGAAACAAAGCTGGATACCTCTCTTAAGGTCTTTCCCTCCAGAATTACCATCAAATCATAGCCGCCGGACATCAGATAGACGCTGCGTACCTCCGGATACTTGTAAATGCGCTCCGCAACGCTGTCAAAGCCCTGTCCTCTCTGGGGGGTAACGCGAACCTCAATCAGGGCGGAAACCTTCTCAATATCTGTCTTTTCCCAGTTAATCAGCGTATGGTAGCCACAGATAACGCCCTCTGCCTCCAGAGCTGCCAGTTCATTGACTACGGTAATCTCGTCCACGCCTAAAATAATGGCAAGCTCCTTTAAATCAATCCTGCTGTTTTTCTCAATAATCGCCAGTAATTCATCTCTCATATTTTTAAAACCATACCTTTCTTTCTCATTTTATAGCAATATCCTGTATCAATCCTGCTGTTATCCGTGAAGCCTTTCATATTCATCCTGCTTCGGCCTGTCCATATACCGGACTTCCTCTTCATTATACAGAATCCTGTCAGGCCCCTCCGTTACTTTTCCAACAATAACCGCCGGAATATGCTCCGCCTCCAGGGCTGCTACAAGCCCTATTCCGTCCTCTGTTGTCATCACAAGGCAGCCCCCGGACAACAATTCATAGGGATTGACATTACATTCCTCGCAGATTTCCACTGTTTCCTGCTTTAACGGCAATTTTTTCAGGTCTATGGCCAGTCCAACGCCCGCTCCCTCTGCCAGCTCCCAGAGTGTTCCGAAAATCCCGCCCCGGGAAGCATCATGCATGGCGCAAACGCCGGACTTAACGGCGGTGGCGGCCTCCGGTATCAAAGATAAGTACCGCTCAAAGCCCGCTGCCTCTTCCACCAGATACGCCGGATAACGCTTTACCAGCTTTTCTTTTTCTTCCTTTGCCAGAAGCGCTGTGCCCTCCAGCCCAATCCATTTACTGAGGACAATATCCTGTCCCGGCTTAGCCGCCCTTGCGCTGTGCCTTTCCGGCTCCTCTGCCAGTCCGTACCCGGTCAGAACGGCTGTGGGCTGTAAAACCCCGGCACTGACAAAGGTCTGGCCTCCTGCAATTTCCATGCCGCACTCTTTGCCCGCTTCCTTTGCCTGCTTCATCAGCTCCTTTAATAACGGCTCCTCCGCCGTTACCGGAAGCAGAATTGTCACCGACAGCGCCACAGGCTCTGCCCCCGCCGCCGCCAGATTATTGCCGCATTTGATTACCAGTCTTTTTATCCAGGTATCGTCACCCTCTCTGGCAACGCCCTCCTGCATACAGGATACAAAACAACGCTCAGAGGGTGCAAAAATGGCGCAGTCTTCCCCTACCCCTGCGCCAGTTAAAATTTCTTTTCTTCCTTTTTCCACCTGTCTGAGAACAGAACGCTTTAAGACGTTCTCCGTTACTTTTCCGGTTTTCATGCTGTTTCGAGCCTTTCTGTATCCCGCATTACTCTTCTTCAATCTCTATTGTGGCTGCCGCCGGCTTTGCCAGAATAGAAGCCACCACATTTTTCACATGGTCGATATTTGCCGTAGCAATCGCCGCCGTAATCTGCTCATAGGCTGACGGGTCAGAGGTTGCAGTTCCTACTGTTGCGCTTCTGGGCACCATCTTGTAATTACTGCTGTTTACCTGGGTACGGCTGACCTCCACGCCATCCTCCGTTACCACCTTCCAGAGCCTTGCCTTATAGCCGATATGGGCGCTGTCCGTCACAATATAGCCGATGGGCTGGCTGGAATCCGTATAAATAATATCCGCAGGGGGATTGATAACCTCCAGCACTTCGCTTTCATAGGTGACAACCCGGTTTTCTGACCTGGTTTCCTTTCCATAAATAGTAAAGGTAATCTTTTTATCCTGAGTCACACCTTCTATGTAAATCGGATATTCCTGATTATTTACAAACTTGAAATCCTTCCCAGAACTTTCCGCAATGGCTGCATCTGCGGAAGGGTCCACATAGGATACAATCATGGAGTGGTTATACCGCTCCGTCACATCCAGTTCTGCCTTCAATACCGCATTATAAAGGGTTGTGGATACCTGGCAGATACCGCCTCCCAGACTGTCTACCACCTTGCCGCTGACATAAGAGCCAGCCATATAATAGCCGTTTGCCTCGGAAAAGGGTGCCACCGTCTCATAGGTGGAAAATTCTTCCCCCGGATAAAGGGTAATGCCGTTGATTAACTGACAGCCGTTTTCCACGTTGGCGCTTCTCGCCGCCCTGGAGGTTTTATAGGAAGTGGTAAAGGTGCCAAGAACATCCTTTACCTCCGCCAGCTCCTCCGCGCTTCCCTTCGGCTGCTGAATTGCCACATCCAGCACAATCGTACAGGGGGTAAAATCCCACTCCCCGGTCAGATAATCATTGATAACATCAATGGAGGTTTCCACATCCAACGCATAGCCAATCTGTCCCTCTACTACCTCAAACACTCCGTTCTCCCGTTTCAGGGATACATTGACCGCTTTCTGGTCGTATCTGGAGCATTTATTTGTCAGCACATCATTGATTGCCTGTAAATCAAAGGATACTTCAATGGGAAACACCTTGTTTTCGTGTTCCAAATCCTTTAACACCTTATACCGCTGTACCACATTTCCATGGGTTCCCAGCGTAACAGCCTCTTCTGTCAGCTCCGGGTTTGCCCAGGTAATTCCCAGTTCTCCCGCAGTAACCGTAACCTGATGCTGGGCTGCCGCTACCAGCGTAATCTCCACGGTCTCCAGCCCCTGCACATATTCCTCTACAGCAGCCTCCGCCTCCGCTTTTGTCATACCGGACAGATTTATTTCCCCGGCATAGACGCCTGTCTTGATTCTTTCTTCTTCCTTTGCGGAAACGCTGCCTCCAAATAACAGAAAACAGCAGAAAAGCAGCGCCGGAAGAAACCCTGCTCTTTTAAATTTTTTCATTTTCTCCTCTCATTTCCGCGCACGCCCGCTGCGCATGACGAGTCATTCCTGCGTGGCTGCACCGGCCGCCCTGATGCTTCTTACTGCCCACATTGAATTATTAAAACATATATGCTAAAGTAGGTATAACCATTGCAAGAATCAAAAGGACAATAATTGCAGCGGAAATACGCTGTCTGGTTTTTTTATTGTTCATATTAAACATAGGCTGCTCCCTCCTGCCTTCCGGCGAAAAAAACTTAAAACCTTGAAAGGATATTATATATGAGTTTATCTATTTTTGCAAGTTTTATCGGGTTCTGTATACTGCTGTCCGTTGTCTTAAGACAGCAGAAAAAGCGTGCCGCAGAAAGCAGCCGCGCCTTCTGGGAACGGGAGGCGAAAGCCAATTCCGTGCGCAGAAAGCCTCTGGATGACCTTAACTTTATCCAGATTCCTCTGGAAACCTTTCCCACCCATGTTTTACAGCAGGACGAAACTGTGCTGGAATGTATTTCCATTATAGAGGCGCTTACCTCCCAGAAAATTGTAAATCTCACCGGCTATACCAACACGGATTTAAAGTTAAAATACGGCACCGCCACCATCACCGAGCTTTCTGAATATGACCAGAACTACACTGTACTGGTGCGCACTCTGCAAAAGTGGAGTGATATCCTGTTAGATACCGGTTATGTGGAGGAAGCCGCTATTTTGCTGCAGTTTGCCGTCAGCACGGGCACTGATGTCTGCCGCACCTATGAGGAGCTGGCTGACTACTGGATTTCCAGAGGTGAACCGGAAAAGCTGGATTACCTCATCGCCAGGGCGGACGCCCTGAATACCTCCACCAAGGTCACTATCTTAAGAAAACTCCGGGAAAAACAGCATACCGTTTAAGCAAAAGGTTATCCCAGCACCCTCCCATAGGCAGCCAGCAGCTTATCTGTGTACCGGCTTGCCTCACTCTTTGTCATGGCCTCCACTTCTATCTTCGGAACTATTTTATGCTGCTCCAGCAGCCGATATAACCGTTCCTTCTGGGCTTTTGTAGCCGGAGTGTCCCGTTTTACCTTAAAGACCAGAGGCGCGGGGAAAAACAGTGGTTCCTTTTCCTCAAAAAACGCTTCTTCCAGCTTCTGATATAAAAGGGCTGTCGCTCTTGCATCCTCTAACGCCCGGTGGGCATGATGCTCAATCCCGTAATACTGACATAAATATCCAAGATTGCGATGCTCCAGCTGGGGCAGGTATTTTCTCGCCAGCTTCAACGTATCTACCGCCTGCTTCTCAAAGGATAACTTCTGATTGACTGCCGCTTTTTTTAAAAAAGAAAAATCAAACAGGATACTGTGTCCAAGAAGCGGATATTCCCCCAGAAATTCCAACAGTCCCGGCAATACCTCTTCTATCCCCGGTGCCCCTGCAAGGTCCTCCTCTGTAATCCCTGTCAGCTCCGTAATCCGTTCCTCCAGATGCCTCCCCGGATGTACAAAACAGGAAAAAGTTTCCTTTACCTCTCCTCCGATGACCTTCACCGCACCGATTTCTATAATTTTATCCGTTTTTGGATTTAAGCCTGTTGTTTCCAGGTCTATACTGACATAGGTATCCATCTGTTTTCTCCCGTCTTTCAAGCTGTCAAAGCCTTCTGCACACTGACAAAAAACGGGAACCCACATAAATTCTGGCTTCCCGTCTTTCGCTTATGCTCCTTATATCTTACAGACTCTGTAAAAATCTGTCAAAGGCTTTCCTGCCTTCCTCTGTCCTTTTATAGACCCCGGCATCCTCCAGTACTTCCATAAATACCAGTCCGATTTCCTTTTTCAGGATTTCCTCCAGATTGTCCGCAGTTACCTTTTCATACTTCGGCAAAAATTCCTCCACCCAGTCAGCATGCTTTGCCAGCATTTCATCCGCCCGGATATCCTTCCCTGAAAGAATGGCATCCTTTAGCTGTGCCATTTCTTCCTTTAATCTTGCAGGCAGCACCGCCAGTCCCATAACCTCTATCAGACCGATATTTTCCTTCTTGATATGATGCAGCTTTGCATGGGGATGATATACCCCAAGAGGATGCTCCTCTGTCGTGATGTTGTTGCGCAGCACCAAATCCAGTTCAAAGTTTCCGCCCCGTTTTCTGGCAATGGGCGTAATCGTGTTATGGGGTTCACCATCTGTTTCAGCGTAGATAAATGCCTCCTCATCCGTGTACCCCCGCCATTTTTCCAGAATCACATCCGCCAGCGCGATAATCCGCTCCGTGGAAGGGGCGCTGAGGCGGATAACGGACATAGGCCACTTTACAATTCCTGCCTGTACATCCTCATAGCCCTTTACCGTAAAGCTTCTCTCCACCGGTGCCTTCGCCATGGCGAAATCATAATGTCCCCCCTGGAAGTGGTCATGGCTTAAAATAGAACCGCCCACGATGGGAAGATCTGCGTTGGAGCCTACAAAATAATGAGGGAACTGCTTTACAAAGTCAAACAGCTTGCAAAAGGTTGCATGTTCTATTTTCATAGGTACATGCCGGGAATTAAATACGATGCAGTGCTCGTTGTAATATACATAGGGGGAATACTGAAAGCCCCAGTCGCTGCCGTTAATCGTCACAGGAATAATTCGGTGGTTCTGTCTTGCCGGATGGTTGATACGTCCTGCATAACCCTCATTTTCCTTACACAGAAGGCACTTCGGATACCCGGATTGCTTCGCATTCTTTGCCGCCGCGATGGCTTTCGGATCCTTTTCCGGCTTAGAGAGATTGATGGTAATATCCAAATCCCCGTATTCCGTAGGGGCTATCCATTTTACATCCCGGCTTACCCGGTATCTTCTGATATAATTGGAATCCCTGCTGAGCTTATAGTAATAATCTGTCGCCGCCTCCGGGGACTTTTTCTCATAAAGTTCTCTGAAATTATGGATTACCTCGCTGGGTCTTGGCATCAGAAGCCCCATAATCTTTGTGTCAAACAAATCCCGGTAGGTCACGGTATTTTCCGGCATCAGACCGGTTTCATATGCGAAATCACACATTCTTCCCAGAACCTCTTCCAGCTCGCTCTCCTTCATGGAGAAAACCTTGTCGGTTTCCTCCAGCTCTTCCAGCCCAAACAGCTCCAGCAGCCTGTTTGTGGTATAGATAACATCCTCCTCGCATACCAGCCCGGTCTTTCTTCCATAGGAAACCAGCCGTCTGATATCCTCCTGAATCGTCTTATTCTCCACTTCCATCTTTATCCCCATTTCTGCGCACGCTCCTCTCAGCACTTTCCGATTATAGAACACAGGGGCCGTCCCCGATTTCTACCACATAGAAATCTGCCGCATATCCGATTTTTTCCTGATAAGCCTCGCCCACCTGTCTGATAAAGGTATCAATCGCCTCATCCTTTACAATACTGACTGTACAGCCGCCAAAGCCTGCGCCTGTCATACGGGAACCGATAACGCCCTCTACCTTCCATGCCTCTTCCACAAGCGTATCCAGCTCAATGCCCGTTACCTCATAGTCATCCCGCAGGGATACATGGGAAGCGTTCATCAGTCTGCCGAACTCCTCTATATTGTTTTCCTTCAATGCCTCTACCGCACGGATGGTACGGCGGTTCTCATAAACCGCATGCTTCGCGCGCTTTCTGCGCACATCACTCTTAATAATGGAAGCAAACTTTTCAAAGGTCTTTTCATCCAGCTCGCCCAGAGTCTTAACCTTCACAACCTGCTGCAATTCAGCCAGCGCTGTTTCACATTCGCTGCGTCTTTCATTGTACTTGGAATCTCCCAGACCTCTCTTCTTATTGCTGCACGCAATTACAATCTTTGCTCCCTGCAGGGAAATCGGCGCATATTCATAGGAAAGAGTTGCCGTATCCAGAAAAATCGCATTGTCCTTCTTTCCCATGGCAATCGCAAACTGATCCATAATACCGCAGTTTACCTTATTGAATTTATTTTCGGAATACTGTCCAATCAGCGCCAAATCCTGATTTGTCACATCAAAGCCAAAGAAATCCCTTAAAATAAAGCCCGTCAATACTTCCACAGAAGCGGAGGAGGACAGCCCGGAACCATTGGGAATATTTCCACATAATAAAAGATCCATGCCCGCCGGAACAGTCATTCCCTTTTCACCAAATGCCCACATAACTCCCTTGGGATAATTTGTCCAGTCAGCCTCCTTAGAGGGCACAAGCTCCTCCAGCGAAGACTCTATGACTCCCAGCCTGTCAAAATTCATGGAATAAAAACGCAATTTATTGTCGGTTCTCTTTCTTGCCACGCCATAAGTACCGATGGTTAAGGCACAGGGGAAAACATGCCCTCCGTTGTAATCCGTATGCTCTCCTATCAGATTCACCCTGCCCGGCGCAAAATAAACCTTTGCACCCTCAGCATCCCCAAACACTTCTGCAAACTTTGCCAATACCTGCTCTTTCACTTTTATCCTCATTTCTGCGCATGCTTTTTGCGCGTGACGATTTTTTGTTCCTTTTGTTTTATCATACAAAAAAGGGCTCGGAATTTCTACATTCATTTGTTTTTTGAACCTGTCAAAATGTTAAATCCCGCAATTTCAATATTTTCACCCCTTTTACTGTATCTTAAGTAAGGGTGTGGTATAATGTGCGTAAGCATTGAGCAGTGCCATACAATAAAAAGCACATATGCCGTGCTTGCACAGGGCATATGAGATTTTTATTGTATGATAGGGCGAAAGCCCGTACATCGAGAAAATCGAAGATTTTCGAGATGCACTGCGCAAGGCGGCGCCTATTAACGAGCAAATGCCCTGCGACAGCAGGGTAAGAAGCGCGATAGCGCGAATTTGCGAGTTTACTGCAACCCTGGCGAAAGCCCGTACATCGAGAAAATCGAAGATTTTCGAGATGCACTGCGCAAGGCGGCGCCTATTAACGAGCAAATGCCCTGCGACAGCAGGGTAAGAAGCGCGATAGCGCGAATTTGCGAGTTTACTGCAACCCTGGCGAAAGCCCGTACATCGAGAAAATCGAAGATTTTCGAGATGCACTGCGCAAGGCGGCGCATGCACTGCGAAAGGCGGCGCAATGCACTGCGAAAGCAGGGCAAGAAGCGCGAAGCGCGGAAGGAATCCCTATGTTCAAGAATAACTCAACCCTGAAAAACTGGTGTTACACGATTATCCTTTTCCTGCTGGCTCTCACAGGCAGCTTTCTTTGTATGAAATTAAGTGTACATGAGCATATTTCCACAGTGTTTGTATTTGCGGTGTTTCTGATTTCCCTCTTGACGGATGGCTATTTCTACGGAATTGCCTCCGCCATCGCCGGAACGCTGGCAATCAATTATGCCTTTACCTATCCTTTTTTCGCCCTGAATTTTATGATACCGGCAAACCTGATTTCCGCTATTATCATGATAATCATTGCCATTTTAACCAGCACCCTGACAACCAAAATCAAGGAACAGGAAATGATGAAAACCGAAAGCGAAAGGGAACGGATGCGGGCGAACCTCCTCCGGGCGGTTTCCCATGATTTGCGCACCCCCTTAACTACCATTTACGGCGCCAGCACCACCCTCCTTGAAAACGGAGAAAATTTTTCTCCCGAACAACAGCGGGCGCTGCTTCAGGGGATTCAGGAGGATTCCGAATGGCTGACCCGCATGGTGGAAAACCTTTTATCCATTACCCGTATCGACAGCGGTAAAATCAAGATTATCAAAACTCCTACTGTGCTGGATGAGCTGATTGATTCTGTCATGCTCAAATTCAGGAAACGCTATCCCGGGCAGGAGGTTTCTCTGGAGCTTCCGGAGGAAATTGTGGTTATCCCCATGGATGCCACTTTGATTGAACAGGTTTTAATTAATCTTCTGGAAAATGCCGTACTTCATGCACAGGGCATGACGGAATTATCCCTTCAGGTCTTCACACTGGGTAATCAGGCAATTTTTGAAATCCGGGACAACGGCTGCGGAATTGACGAAGAACGGCTGAAACATATTTTCTCCGGCTATATGGAGGCAGCGGACAATACATCAGACAGCCAGAAACGCAATTCCGGCATCGGGCTTTCCGTCTGCGCCACCATCATCCGCGCCCATGGCGGGGATATCAGCGCTGTCAATCGGAAAAGCGGAGGAAGCTGCTTCCGCTTTACATTAAATATAGAAGAAGGTACAGAACATGACGAACAATAAATACAAAATTCTTCTGGTAGAAGACGAAGCAAATATTCAGAATCTGGTAACTACCATGCTGGAAAGCGCCCATTATCAGGTCATTCTGGCAAAAAACTGCGCCATGGCAGAAACCATGTATGCTTCCCATCAGCCCGACCTGATTATTCTGGATTTGGGACTTCCCGATAAGGACGGCATGACCCTGCTTTCCTATGTCAGAAAGGACTCTCTGACTCCGATTATCGTCCTGTCTGCCCGCTCTGATGAACGGGATAAGGTAAAGGCTCTGGACAAGGGCGCAAACGACTATATTACAAAGCCCTTCGGCTCTGCGGAGCTTCTTGCCCGCATCCGCTCCACCCTGCGCATTACCAGACAGGGCGCCGATTCCGGAAAACTTCCCGGGGGGAAATTTGTCCTGCAGGATTTAGTCATCGATTATGATGCCCGCCAGATTTTCATAAACGGCGAAGAAATCCGTCTGACCCAGACGGAATACAATATCGTTGCCCTTCTCTCCGGCCACTGCGGCAAAATGATGACCTATTCCTCCATTATCAAGGCTATCTGGGGCTATCCTGACGAGGGCAGTATCAAAAAGCTGCAGGTCAACATGGCAAATATCCGCAAGAAGTTTGGTGTCAAACCCGGCGAAGCAAAATATATTACCAATGAGCTTGGCGTGGGCTACCGGATGAACGGGGATTCCTGAATTTAGTTGTTCCGCCCTGCGGGTTATGGTATACTTCTTACAGGAATATCCGCCTGAACGCCTGGATGGTTTTGGCGAAAAGGCTTTCAAAGGAGAAATATGCCATGAAAAAACGTCAGTTTCCGGTCATTACGGTATCCCTGCTCGGGCTGGTTCTTATAACGGTACTGGGTGCCTTTGCAGGTACCGCTTTAATAAAATCCCAACAGAAGGACTATGCCTTAGATTCTCTTACCTTCTCCAAATATCAGAGTGTATTCCTTTCCATGTATGATATCCATAACTTTTCCCAGGAAGACTTTACCACTTACCGGGGCATTTCCACCCTGAAACTGAATTACAGCTTCCCCACAGCTGCCCAGGTAAATGAAGCTGTTGACACTGCCTTTTCTTCCGGAAATACCCTGACAAACATTTACCTCGGTCTGGAACCCTATCTTCTCTGGGAATCCGAGGGGAATGATATTTTAAAAGTACGGGAAGCCTTTGAAAATGGCTGGTTTTCCTATGTAGATACCTTTCCGCAAATCAGCTTTGAGGTTCTTCTTCCCTTTCCTTCCATGGATTACTGGCTTTCTCTGAAAGAAGAGGAGGTGCAGACCCGCCTGACCCTTTATCAGCAGCTTGTGGGAATCCTCGCCAGCAGAAGTAATATTACCATTTACTTTACCGGCGACCAGGAATGGCTTATTTTAAACCCCGGAAACTACACCGGAGATTTTGCAGTCAATGAGTCCGTTTCCCAGGCCCTTTTCCTGCATACCTTCTGTGACGGGCATATGCAGATAGATAACAATAATTCAGCGGAACGCTTACAGGCCCTTTCCGGTTTCATTTCCTCCTGCCGGGCAAATCCTGCCGAATACCCGGATTTGTCCGATAAGGAAATTGTATTTCTGGGGGACAGCATTATCGGCAACTATCAGGGCAGCCTTTCCATTCCCGGTGTTGTAAACGCCCTGTCCGGTGCAACGGTTTATAACTGTGCCATCGGCGGCACCAGTGCAGCCCAGGGCGAGCCTGACGGAAACTGCTTCCCTGAAATGGTCGCAGAATTTTTAAGCGGCACTCCCAAAGATGCGGATTCTCCTTTCGGGGAAAATGTTTCCCTTTATCAGTCAGATGACCATACCGGGAAAAAGCTCTGCTTCGTCATTGATTATGGCAGAAATGATTACTTTGCGGGATACCCGGTAGAAAATCCGGAGAATGCTTACGATATTACAACCTATGCGGGTGCCATCCGAACCGGAATTGCCGCCCTGCGGGAGGTTTATCCCGATGCTGCCTATGTATTATCCGGTCCCGGCAGGGTAGAATATTTTAACGATGGCACGGATATTATGAGCGCTGCCGGCAGTCCCCTTGTAGATTATTATGCGGCTGCCCTGTCCCTTTCCGAAGAGCTTGACACCCTTTATCTGGATTTATATGGAGATTTCCCGGAGGCAGAGGGACTTTCCCTTTCGGATGTAGTATCCGACGGCTGCCATTATAACGAGTACGGACGCTTCCTCACAGGTATCCGGTTCTGTAACATATTGCAGTAAGTACCTGCAGGTAAAAAGTATAAGTGTGGTGCAGTTCTGCGGCATTACCATAAAAACGGAGAGCATGAATGAAAAAATTACGCGATATTTCTTCCTGGTTGATTCTGGGAATGGTTTTACTCCTTCTGTTACTTTTGAATATCTTCTGTCAGGACAACTGGCTTAATTCCGATATGGCGGCGGAAATGATATTTTCCCGGCTTCTTTCCGAAGAACACCATCTTTTCGCCTCCCCGAACTGGTATTATTCCACAGAATTCCGCGTTCTTTACACCCAGCTTTGTATGGTGCCCCTCTTTTCCCTTTTCAAGAGCTGGCATGTGATCCGCTGTATTACAAACCTGATTTTCTACGCATTGCTGCTCTTTTCCTATTTTTACTTTATGCGGCCCTTTCAGGTTTCCCGGAAAATAACGGTTTTAAGCTCCTGTCTGCTGCTTTTGCCCTTTTCGGAAATGATGCTGACCCATATGCAGATTGGCAATACCTATATGTCCCATGTTATTCTGATTTTTCTGTGCAGCGGAATGTTTCTTCGCCTGAGCGCAAAAGGTAAGCTGCGGCTTTCAGACCTGGGGCTTTTCCTGCTCTATTCCCTGCTTTCCCTTATCTGCGGGCTTTCCGGCGTCCGTTATCTTCTGGCGCTGCAATGCCCTCTTGTGATAACTGCTTTTGTCTACCTGTTAAAGAGCGATTCCTTTGTACCCTTCCGCAAGGCTCCCTCTAAGGACAATTTTACCGCCCTGCGGAAAAGCAATGCCCTCTCCCCCCTTCTCTGGAGCATCTACGGCGCTTTTGTCAGTGTTTTAGGCTATGGCATCAATGTTTTCTGGATTACAGAAAAATATGTTTTTCAGACCTATGATTCTACCAATTTTATCTCCATAGAGGATGGATATTCCCTCGGCGGCAGAATCCAGAGTGCTTTCGGTTCCCTGATGCTGCTTCTGGGCTATATTCCGGACAGAGGCTTCCTCTCCTTAAGAGGACTGGTCAGCCTGTCTGCCTTCGCCCTGCTGGGAATCTTCTGCTTTGTGGGCTGTAAAATGAAAAAAGGCAAAGAAAAAAAGGGCTTCCGCCCCTTCTTCACCCTGTTTCTGCTTATCAGCCTGATGGTAAACCTGTTTGTCTTTTTCTTTACCTCCTGCACCATGGTGCCCCGGTATTTCATTACCATTTATATCTTTGTGCTGCCGGTGCTCTGCTTTTATTTTGAATCCAGAGAACCTGTATTTGACAGATGCTTTGTTGCCCTGCTGCTGGGAGGCTGCCTCCTTCTGGGCACAGCCAAAACGGTTTATTCCTTTGCCTCTGTGGATAAAAATGCTATCAAACGCCCGGTGGCGCAGTTTCTGGAGGAAAACAACTATACCTTTGGCTTTGCCACCTATGAAAATGCCAACATCATCACCGAACTGACCGATGGTGCTGTGGAAATCGGAAATATTACAGACCCGGAAAGTCTGAACTTTTTTAAATGGTCCTCCCCGGCAAAGTATTATGAAGAGGGCTACCATACGGGAGAAACCTTTCTGCTCCTTACCACCACGGAATACGCAGATTATGCTGAAACAAAGGCCGTCACCGGCGGACAGGAAGTCTACCGGGACGACCATTTCGTAGTTCTTTCTTATGAAAGTACAGCCGCACTGATGGGCTTTATTTCAAAACCTGAAATTTAATGGGAGGACGTTATCAACTGGGTAATCAGATGTTCCACTTCCTTTAACTGCTCCCTGGAACTCTCTCTGTGGCTCAGCTTCCGGTACTGGGAGGGGGACATCCCCTTCATGGCGCGAAATGCCTTTGTAAACACAAGGGCATCCCGGTATCCGCAGGACAATGCAATACTTTCGATGGGATAGGTTGTGGAATCCAGCAGCTCCCTCGCCTTGGTAATCCGGAAGGTTGTCAGAAACTGCTGGGGCGACATTCCCAGATAATTCTGGAAAAGGGTATACAGATAGCTCCTGTTGATACACACATAATCCGCAACATCAGTCACCTTAATCGGATTACAGTAATTACTCTGGATAAAGGAAACTGCCTTTTTCACATACTGATTCCCTTTATCCTCTTCCTCCTCCGGAATGACACCCGCGCTCTCCGCAAGCACCGATAAAAACACACTCATCTGCCCGTTCCGGCGCAGCTCATTGGCAAGACTGAAGGTATTATGTTCCATCATATCCCGGACAATTGCATAAAGCTCCTCGTCCCTGTCACAGGAGAAAATCGGATGCCTCGCAGAAAGTCCCATGGAATTTAAGTATTCCTTTGCCTGGCTGCCGTCAAAGCCCACCCACAGATAACTCCAGGGTTCCTTCGCATCCGCCTGATAAAAGGCAAGCTCATCCGGCTGAATCAGAAAACCATATCCAGCCTCCAGCCGATATTCCTTTCCGTGAAACCTGAAAATCCCCTTGCCGCTTAAAACATAATGAATCAGATAATGGGGCTTTGATGCCGGGCCAAAGCTGTGAAGACTCTCTGTCTGAGAGCATCCACAGCAGTTGACATAAAGGCTTCCCCTTTTATCGTTCTCAAAATCCAGTTTAAACGCCTTTTCCATTACAGCACAAATTCCTTTTTATCCAAATCCTCCTGCACCTTTACCAAATCTTCTCTGATAGAAAGCTTCTGAGGACATGCCCGCTCACATTTTCCACATTTGATACAGTTTTTCGCTTTATTTTCCTCTGCCAGATTCTTTTCCCAGTTATTCTTTACCATATTGTAATTGCGGTACATATGATACAGATTCCAGATTCTGAAATTCTGGGGAATATCTACTCCCGCAGGGCAGGGCATACAATACCGGCAGCCTGTACAGCCATTCTGGATACGGCTGTTGATAATCTCCACTACCTTGTCTATAGTCTGTTTTTCCTCCTCGGAAAGGGGCTTAAATTCCCGGAAAGTCTTCAGGTTATCCTCCACCTGCTCCATGGTGGACATACCGCTTAAAATAACCTTTACATTCGGCAGGCTTCCTACCCAGCGCAGGGCAAAGCTGGCAACGGAAGCATCCTTATCCAGCTTCCGGTACATTTCTGTAATATCCTCCGGGAAAGCCGCCAGGGAGCCTCCCTTAATCGGCTCCATAATTACCAGCGGGATTCCCAGCTCCTCTGTCAGCCGATATCCCTTCATTCCCGCCTGCTGGAACGCCTCTCTTTCATTGGCATCCATATAATTTAACTGAATCTGGCAGAAATCCCAGTTCCAGTAATGGATAATCTGTTCAAAAACAGAGTATTCATCATGGAAGGAAAAACCAAGATACTTTATTTTTCCCTCTGCCTTTAACTCTTCCAGACGTTTGATAAATCCGATTTCCACCATCTTATCAAAACGCTCTTTATTCATGGCATGTACCAGATAGAAATCCACATAATCTGTCTGTAACTTCTGAAGCTGTTCCTCGAAAATAGTATCTACATCCTCTATTTTTTCCACCTTCCAGCAGGGAAGCTTCGTAGCAAGATAAAAGCTGCTTCTGTCATACTTCTTCAAAACCTTTCCCACGAACCGCTCGCTTTCCCCGCTATGATAGGGATAGGCAGTGTCTATGTAGTTGACGCCCTCTGCAATCGCCTTGTCCAGCATCTTCTCCGCAAGAGGCTCATCAATCTTTCCCTCCGCCGTCACCGGGAACCGCATACAGCCAAATCCCAGCAAAGAAGTTTCAATTCCCAGCTTCTCCATCTTTCTTCTTTCCATACATCAATCCTCCATATCCATTTACTTCGTATTTATGAAATCTTTTTTCCCAAATCGTACAATTCATCCGGACAAATGTCCTGTCCATCCGGCCATACTACCGTATATCCATCCGTTGCAACCCGCCTGAAATATTCCAGTGCTCTTAACTTTCCATACCATTCCCCTTTTATATAGGGTTCCACATCAAACACCTTTTTTTCCCCATTATCAAATTCCACCAGTATTTGATATGCACATACCATTTCTACTTTAACTGCCGTCGGCCTCAACATATCCTTATTCCTCCATTCCTTAACGCAATGGTTCGATTTTAAAATACCCATCCCCCTTACTGAGCAGTTCCCAATTTGCTTTTAATTCATCTTCATGAATCGCTATCCACGCCAGTAAAAGTTTCAGTTGCTTGTTTGGAAAATCCCCTTCCAGTATTTCTCCATCCACACCTACTACAATTTCATTTTCTCCATATAATGCATGGATATGAGGTTTATTATGTCTGCCTCCTCTTTCACTCTGCATTCTGACAATAATTCCAAAAAACATGGATAATGCCGGCATTTTTATCCCCCCTTATTTTTCCGATAGTTTTATCCTTCCATCCTCTTCAAACTCCACGCCAAATTCCCGGCTGTACTCATTCATCCTGCCGATAATTCTGCTGGCTGCCTCTCCGGCAGCAGGCGTTGGTCTGTAATCATTGATATTGGAAACCGAACTCACCAGACAGGGAATAATCTTCGCCTCAGACTGCTGTTTTTCCCCTTCATGAAAGGTAAAGGTCTGCTGAAAAATAATACAATCCTTGTCCTTGGGATTCCGGTTTGCCCCAAAGCAGAAATTCCCCAGACTGTATATGATATATTTTCCCTGATACTCTTCAATTCCCTGTAATACATGGGGATGACATCCAATTACCAAATCTGCTCCCCAGTCAATACACTTTTTCCCCAGACTTTTCTGATAATCCTCCGGGTAATTTTCCCGTTCAATTCCCCAGTGACAGCAGGCAAGAATCAAATCCACGCCATCTTCCTGAAAGCCTTCTATTCCCTCTTTCAGGAACTTCTCCACACCGGCTCCCTGCCCTACCTCATTGACAGAAATGTAACCGATTCGGATTCCCTTTGTTTCATAGACAGCGTAATTATTATCGTAGGCATAGACAATTCCCTGCTCTTCCAGTGCTTCTATCGTGTCCTTTGTTCCCTTATCGTAATAGTCAAGCCGGTGATTATTGGCAAAGCTTACCGCCTCCACACTTCCAGCGGTCAGTATCTTTGCATATGCCGGGTCGCCGCTGATACAGTAAGTCTGCTCCTCCCTGCCTTCTGTGGCAGTGGTCAGCGGGCCTTCCAGATTAACAATTGTCATATCATCCGCACTGAAAATATCATATACATTCTCAAAGAAATAGCTGTCGTCTGCTACCTTTTCATACATTTCCCGAAAGGAATAGCTGTAATCCTGCCCCAGATAATTTCCCATGGTGACATCCCCGGCTGCAGAAATTGTAATGGAAATCAGTCCATCCTCATCCTGCTCTGCCTGTCCGCTGCTGTTCTCTCCATCTTCCGGATTTTCGACTTCTTCCGTTTTTTCGCTGCTTCCGGACATCTGTACCGAATCCAGTGCCTTTATGGGGGAACTTTCCTGTTCTTTTTCTTCCTTCCCGGTATTGCCGCCAATATTCTTTGTCATAGGCAGAAATGTTTCCAGATTATCACCGCAGGCACTTAAAAAGACTGCTGAAAGAACTGCGGTGAGCGGCCCTGCTGCCCGTTTCCACTTTTTTCCTGTCATAGACCTATCTCTTTTTCAACATTTTCTTTTCTGCTTTGGCATAAATTTTGACAACAGCAACCGCCTCCAGAATCAGAAGGATTGTACAGACAAGGCTCCACCAGCCCTGTAAATTCCCCATCAGCAGCAATGTGATATCTGCCACCACGCCAAATCCGATGGTCAGCCAGCCACAGAACTGATTGTACTTCTTTACATCCTCCACCTCGATTGAAAACCGATTGTAAACCTTTGTCCTCTCCTCTGAACAGAGAATTTTAATTCCCACATACAGACACATAATGCCGACAAAGGTAAACGCTACTAAATTTGTCATTGCTTTTCCATTCCTTTCTGATTTTTATTCTCCATAAAGCTTTTCCTTCAGATATTTCCGGTTTGCTTCAAAATCTACCTGCAATACAGCCATTTTCCGGATAGTTGCATCCTGCCAGGTTCCCGGCTGGGGAATACTGTCCGCAGTAATCTCATAGGTCAACGCACCCGCCCCCATCAGTCCAAGCCGGACACATTCTGCTTTTGTCAGATTGGTTGTCAGGTTCGGCAGCAGTCCGTCAAACAATCCGGTACTGTTTGTCAGAAGAGTCTGGGGCAGCTTCCTGATAACCGCCTCCAATACCTTTCTCTGTCTTTCCGTTCTTCCGAAATCTGTTCCCAGATAACGGTTTCTGCAATAAGCAAGTGCCTGAGCACCGTTTAAATGCACCAGTCCGCTGACGCCTGTATCCATATTATCGGTTCCCTGTGGTCTGTTTAACAGCATGTTATATTCCACCAGATAACCGTTGACATACTCAATTTCCTCTGTTGTCAGCTCCAGCTCCACTCCGTCCACCGCGTCTACCAGATTTGCAAAGGCTTCAAAATTCACCTGCACGTACCGGTTTACCGGAATATCAAGATTCTCCTCCACGGTCTGCATCAGGAGCTCCGTGCCCCCAAAGGAATAGGCTGCATTTAACCGGTTATCGTCATGTCCGGGAATTTTCACATACATATCCCGCAAAAGGGAAGTCATATAAATGGTTTTGGTTTTTCTGCTGATGGATAACAATATCATCGCATCCGAGCGTCCGTCCTCACCATTTTCTCTGGAATCGTTTCCTATAAGCAGTATATTTACCACCCCATCCTCGAAAAGCGGCAAATCAGATACAGAGGCGATTTCCTCATAGTTAAGTTTATTATACAACACTCCTGCCAGACTGTACAAGCCCGCCCCCAGTAATAGAATGAGAAAAAGAAGAATTGCCAGAAGCTTTATTCCCTTTCTCTTTCTCCGCTGGCGCTTTGCCCGCTTCTGTGCCTGCTTCGCAGCCTTTTTTGCTTCCCTGCGGCTTTGGGGCTTCTCCTCCCAGTCCTCGCTGTAATTTTCTTTCCTTCTGCGGCTGCCGGTTCGTTCCTCGTCCCACTCTGGATTTCTGTAATTCCGGGCGGCTCGGCTGTTTCGGGTGCTTCTGCTCTGCTCCGCTCTTCCGGTTCCTCTGTTTCGGGTGCTTCTTCCCTGCTCCCCTCTGCTTCTTCTCCGGGATTGCTCCGGGCTATCCCAATCCTCTAATGTATAAATCTGTAGTTCTCTTTGTTCTTCTCTCATTTCTTCTATTTCCTGACTCAAATCCTGCTCAAATTCCTGACCTAAATTCTGTTCTGGTTCCTGTTCCGGTTCCTGTTCTAACTTCCATCCTAGTTTCTGTTCCGGTTGCCGTCCAAGCTCCTGATTCAAAAAGTCCTCCAGTCCCTTTTGAATCTGCTCCATTTCCTGTTCTTCCAGTCTTCCCATTCTCATTTCCATTTCTGCGTGTGTCTTTTCACATCTTACGCTTATATCAATCGCACACAGACACACCTTTGCCTAACGACATTGTTCCTGATTTTTTCCTGTTTAACGTTTTTCCTCAACCATAAAATTGTGGCTGTCCGCACTCTCCCGGAACAGCCACAATGAATATACCATATTTTTATTACAAAATCACGAAAACAAACCTTAAAAAATCATGAAATATTTCCTACCAAATCAGAAAAGCCTTGCCTGCAAGACGCAAAGTAAGCTCTGTCAGAAAATAATCTCCGTAGATAATGGAAACCTCCCTGTCCTCTGCCCGATGATATTTTGCGGAGCATTTCTGCAAAATACCTTCCTCTGAAAGTCCGAAATCACAGCATTTTGAAGTCAATGCCTCGAAAATCCGGCGGGCTGCCTCTTCATACAAAGGCTTCTCATATTCTCCCACCTTTTCTGTCAGTTCCAAAAGCCCACAGGCTGCACAGGCCGCCGCAGATGCGTCATAATAGACAGGTTCCGCAGGTGCTCTGAAATCCAGAAGAGAGATGTAATCTGTCATGGCAACATTGGAAATAAAATAGTGGGCTGCCTGCTTTGCCTTATTCAACACCTCTTCCTCTCCTGTATAACGGTAGGACAGCGCCAGTCCGTAAACCGCCCATGCCTGTCCTCTTGACCAGGAAGAACCTTCTCCGTACCCCTGACCTCCGGGAAGCGCCGTCAATTCCCCGGTTTCCTCGGAAAATTCTGCAATATGATTGCAGGAACCATCCTCCCTTAACAGATATTTCATCGCCGTATGCAGATGCGTTCTTGCCACCTTTCCGTATTTTTCCTCTCCGGTTTCCTTCTCCGCCCAATAAAGCAGAGGAAGATTCATCAGACAGTCTATAATCATTCCGCTGTTTTTCGGAGGATTCCATGCCCTGATATATCCGCCTGTGGGACAAAATCTGGAAGCCAGCACTTCCGCTGCCCGCAGCCCTCTTTCCCTTGCCTGAGCTTCCCCGGTCAGCCGGAATCTGGCTACAGAAGTATGGAGCCACATAAATCCTACATCATGGTCCAAAAGGTCATAATTGGCAAACGCTTTTTCCAGCCTTTCCTCAACTCTGGCTGCCTCTGTCCGGTATTTTTCCTCTCCGGCAGCATGATACATCTGCCACATGATTCCTGCCCAGAAACCATTTGTCCACCAGTTAATCGCATCCTCTCCCAAATCAGGATACTTTCCATTCACCGGAATATAGGGAATCCGATTCCCCATAGCATCCCGCTCCGCTGAAAGCTTCTTCTCCAGTTTTTCATATACTTCCTGTACATACTTCCGGCGATTTTCTGTCATTTGCTCCTCGTTTCTGCACTCTTCCCCATCTCTATACCTTTATCCCTTTGCATTTTTATGGGTAGAGTGACTCTTTTTTCTCAATCTATCTTCAAAATCAGTTTCAGTACCCGTTCCGCGCAGATTTCCAGTTCTTTTCTGCTCAGCACACCCTTTTCAAGTGCCTGCATCAGCCTGTCCGGATAGCCGCAGCCCATCTTGACATCATTTCCGGCTTTTACCTCTTTATAATGCTCTCCATAGGTCCACCAGTCCGTTGTCACCATACCCTCAAAGCCCCATTCTCCTCTGAGAATATCTTCCAGAAGTTCACGGTTTTCAGACGCTCTGTGTCCATTAATGATATTGTAGGAGGACATAATCGTCCAGGGCTGTGCCTCTTTGACAACAATCTCAAAGGCTTTCAGATAAATTTCCCGAATCGCTCTTTCGGAAGCTCTGGAATCACTGTTCTTCCGGTTTGTTTCCTTATTGTTCAGGGCAAAATGCTTTACACTTGCTGCCACATGGTTACTCTGGATTCCCGTTACCATGGCTGCTGCCAGCCTTCCGGTAAGAAACGGGTCCTCCGAATAATATTCAAAGTTTCTGCCGCAAAGAGGACTTCTGTGAATATTGATTGCAGGAGTCAGCCAGACCGCAATATTATTTTCCTTTACCTCTGCACCTCCTGCTGCACCTACCTTTTCCACAATTTCCGGATTCCAGGTACATGCCAGCATTGTCGCACAGGGGAAAGCTGTCGTACAGACACCACACTCCGGCTTAATCCGAAGCCCCGCAGGGCCATCCGCTGTCATGATAGAAGGTACCCCGAACTCAGGCAGATTACCAAAGCCAAAAGTATTTGCCACTCCCAGATTCGGCTGTCCTCCGAGAAGGTCACAAAGCTGCTTATCAGAAAGCTGCGCCATAAACTCTTCCATGGAACAGATTCCCTCTGCCACCTCCCCAAAGAAGCGGGTTGTACCATCCGTCCGCCAACAGTGTCCGCCGGCATGCGGCACTACCGAAGGAGCAAATCCGTCCATCTGCTCTATGCTCATGCGCCCTAACGCATTGGCATCCGTATCCACCGACTCCCCTGAGGGAAGTGTTTCATACGTTCCATCGGAAAGCATCCTCTTATCCAGCATGGAGGGTGCCACCTTAGAAGAAAGCTGCTCTGTAACAACGTCCTCCTCCAGTACCATGACAAAATTGTCCTCCACAGTATCCCGGACAGAGGTGCCCACATAGAAGTGATACTCGCCCTTTTCCAGCACATAGGCAGACTTCTGTACCTTCCCCAAATCGTCGTAGGATGCCATATCCTTAATCTGGAAACGCATCACAACCGTCTGGGTTTCTCCCGGCGCAAGAAGTCTTGTTTTCTGAAATGCAACCAGCTCTCTGGCAGGCTTCCCCAGCTTTCCCTGCGGGGCACTGTAATAAACCTGTACCACCTCTTTACCGGAATACTTTCCAATATTGCACACATCTATCATGACCCGGAAATGGTGCGCCCTTTTTTCCACTACCGGCATCCCAAGCTGGAATTTCGTATAGGATAATCCGAAGCCGAAGGGATAATTTACCTTTTGTGCGGCACCGGGAATGGTTTCAAAATACCGGTAGCCCACATAAATATCCTCTGTATAATTCACAAAATCATCAGACTGATGGAAGCCCTCCGTAGAAGGGTAATCCTCCAGCCGCTTTGCAAAGGTATCGGACAGCTTTCCGCTGGGATTTCCAAGCCCTGTCAACAGCTCTGCCGCAGCAAGACCTCCCTCGATGCCGCCCTGCCATGCCATCAGGACAGACTGAATCTTCGGATTATGGGCGAACCAGTCTGTATCTACCATCCCGCCCACATTCAGTACCACAACAACTCTGTCAAAGGCTTCCGTTACGGCTCTCACCAGCTTTTCTTCCTTCGTTGTAAGGTAAAAATCACCCTTGTCAAATATGCCGTTGGAGGCTTCCGCCATCCGCTTGTCCTCTGTACTTCTGGCTTCCGCTTCACCGCACTTTCTGTCCCAGCCCTCACCGGAAAAACGGCAAATGCTGATAATTGCAGTATCCGTATAGGCTCTCGCCTTCCTTAACAGCTTTTCGGGAACCTCCGGTTCCACTGTCATCCCCGGAACTGCTCCTTCCTCATACTGTTTTCTTACATTTTCTCTGTAAAAGTCTGCCAGTTCCTCATAAACACCTGCCCGTTCCGGCAGTTCCTTAAATCCCTCATACAGGTTTCTGATATAGGAAACAGTTACATCTCCGCTTCCTCCGCCGCCCTTTACATAGTCGAAAGTTCCTTTACCAAAAAGCGCTACTCTGCTGCCTGCTTTTAAGGGAAGTACATTTCCCTCATTTTTTAACAGCACCATTCCTTCTTTCGCTGCCTCTTTGGAAAGTAAAATATGCTCCTCACTTGCCGTAATTCTCCTGCCGTCCTTCCCCAGGGGAATCATCGGCTGATACTTAACCCTTGCCCATTTCTCCATTTCCCTTTCTTGTCCTCCTTCTCCGCTTTTTCTTATCTTGTTTACTCTCTGCTTCTCTATACTCTTCCTTCTCCTGAACTGCTTTCCTTCTCCACTTCTTTATACTTTTCCCGTTCTTCCTCTTCGTATTTTTCCCCGCTCCAGTCCTTTCTTTCATCTTACTGAATCCCGCCCGACTTTTCAATGTAAATTTTGATTTCTTTTTTCCCGGATATCCCCTATAATGTTTACATGGATTTTACATTCAGAAGATACAAAGCACGGCGCAAAAAGCGTCTGGATTTTTCAATTGCGGGATTTGTGTCTGGAGCGCACCTGACACAAACTCGTTATAGTCTTTAAAAGTGCGCAGAAATGAGGATAATTATGACACAAAAACATTTTTCTTTTACAGACAGGCTGCGGTACATCGCCCTGTTTTTGATGTTCTCGCTTATTCTGCAGGTTCCCTGCCTGTCTGTTCATGCCGCGGAACAGGCAGATACCCAGACCGCAGATATTTTATTTCTGCATGATACCCATTCCCATCTGAACAGCTTTCTGACCGTACAGGACGGTCAGTCCACGGAGGTGGGCGGTTTTGCTTCTATCCGAACACTGATTAACGAAGCAAAGTCAAAGAATCCCGATACTCTTGTCCTGGATGCAGGAGATTTTTCCATGGGAACTCTGGTTCAGACCATTTATGACAGTGAAGCCGCAGAGCTTCGTATGCTGGGTGCCCTGGACTGTGAAGTAACCACGCTGGGAAATCATGAATTTGATTACCGTTCTGCCGGACTGGCCGGTACTCTGCAGGCTGCAAAAAGCAGCGGGGAACCGGTACCCGCCATGGTTTTATGTAATCTGGACTGGGAAGCAATGGAAGCGGACGGACTGACAGAAGAACAGCTTCTTTTAAGAAACGCTTTCGCCGAATATGGCATGACAGATTATACTGTCATCACCAAGGGCGATTTGAAGATTGCCGTTCTCGGCGTATTTGGCGAAGATGCCCTTTCATGCGCCCCTACCTGTGTTTTGAAATTCCGGGATATTTCAGAGGCGGCAAAAGAAACCGTGGAAAAAATCAAGGCGAATGAAGACGTGGATATGATTGTCTGCATTTCCCACAGCGGCACAAACGAGGATGAAAGCAAGTCAGAGGATGAAATTCTGGCAAAAAATGTCCCTGATATCGATTTGATTATCAGCGGTCATACCCACACGACACTGCAGACTCCTATCCGCCACGGAGATACCTATATCGTTTCCTGCGGAGAGTATGGCAAAAATCTCGGTACCCTCTCCATGCGCAGGCAGGAAAACGGACGCTGGGAAATGGCAGATTATGCCCTTATTCCGATTTCTCCCGCTATCCCGGGGGATGAAACCGTCCAGACAAAGATTGATTCCTTTATGGAACTGGTGGACAGCTCCTATCTGGCGCCCTTCGGCTATGAACGGACTCAGGTGCTTGCTCAGAATGATATTCCCTTTTCCACCTCTCCCGATTTGTACAGTGTACATACAGACCATAATCTGGGAAATCTTCTCTCGGATGCCTTTCTCTACGCGGCAAATGCCGTAGACACCGGAGATTCCCACCCGGTTGATGTTGCTATCGTTCCCTCCGGCTGTGTGCGGGATACCTTCCCCAAGGGAGATATTACAGTGGAGGACGTCTTTAATGCCTATTCCCTCGGAATCGGGCTGGACGGTGTTCCCGGCTATCCGCTCATCAGTATTTACCTCACAGGAGCCGAACTGAAAACCGGGGCTGAAATTGATGCTTCCGTTTCAGATTTTATGACGGCGGCAAGGCTTTATACCAGCGGGCTTAATTTTTCCTTTAACCCTCACCGGTTAATCCTGAACCGGGTGACGGATGTCTATCTGACTACCCCTTCCGGGGAAAGAAAGGAATTGGAGGACGATACCCTCTACCGGGTTGTCTGCGACCTTTACAGCGGTCAGATGCTTGGTGCCGTAACGGATGTTTCCTATGGCATCCTTTCCATCCAGCCTAAATTTGCGGACGGAACACCCATCGAAAACATTGAGGACGCCATTCTTACCACAGATGGTAAGGAAATCAAGGCATGGGCTGCCATTGCCGGATATATGGAAACCTTCCCGGATACGGATGGCGATGGTATTCCAAATATTCCCTCCTCCTATGAAAATGCCCAGAATCGGAAAACCGTTCTGGACACCACCAATTTATATGAGTTAGTTAAAAATCCCAACAAGTACGCCGTCATCATTGTAGCTGTCATTCTTGTTGTGCTGATACTTGTTATATTACTGCTGGTACTTCTGATTCGAGGTATCCGCAGACTGGTGCGGCGGATTTCTGCACGGAATACACCCTGAAGATTTATGACGTTATACTGAAGACACGATTGGAAGAAATTCTCATTCATAATCTTCTTTTGCTTACAGTAAACTATAATATGGCATATACTTGTTCAGTATTGTATTCACGCCAAATCAGCATTGTATTATTGACATTTTGGCAATGTGTGATATAATATTTAAACAGGAGATTGCCAGTTTGTCCTCCGGTGTCCTTCGGGCCCGGGGGCTTTTTATATACAGGAGGTACCATGGCTGATAAATCATACAAATCGTATCGGCAACAGCTCAACATTCTACGTTCAAGAGGCATGGTAATTGGAAAGGGTTCCCAGGGTTCACGTGTAATGCACATACTTGAACGCGAAAACTATTACAATGTCATCAATGGATATAAAGAACCATTCCTTGCATCTAAAGCCACTTCTACCACAGATGAAATTTATAAGGCAGGCACTACATTTGACGAAGTTTATGCTTTGTATAACTTTGACAGAGAACTTCGGAACATATATTTAAAATACCTCCTTAAGCTGGAAAACACTTTTAAAACAGTAATTGCACATGAATTCTCTGCTAAATATGGTCATGACAGCTATCTCAAAATAGAAAATTTTGATAATTCAACTGAGCGAAATATATCTTCCTCAATTAAGCTTATCGGAGATATTCAACAGGAAATTGCTCGGCAAATGAGTAAACATCATCAGGTAGTAACCCATTACATGACTGAACATGGATATATTCCCCTGTGGGTTCTTGTCAATGTGCTTACCTTTGGTAAAATTGAAAATTTCTACAAAAACATGAAGCCTGTCGATAAAACAACCGTTGCCAGACAATTTAATCTACAGCCCGATGAACTTGCCAAATTTATGCATATGCTAACGCTTGCCCGTAATAAATGTGCTCATGATGAACGTTTCTTTGACATTAAATTCAAAGAAAGAATTCATACAAAAAGTATCCGGAATTTCTCCGTTCTGGGAATTGTACGCGCCATCGATGGCTCCTATACTTACGGAACCAACGACGCATACGCCATAGCTATAATGTTCGCACTATTACTAAGCAAATCTGATTTAAATGATTTTATCTCATCTATGCAAGCTGCTTTCTGTAAACTTCAAAAACAGCTGCATACTATTTCAGCCGAAGATATCATGTCCATAATGGGTTATGATGTAAATTGGACTAATTTAGCCAAATTACTATGATTATCCGCATACAGCTCCGTCCAGGCTACCACAAACCCGGCATAGTGGGCGACTCTCTGGGAGCCGATATTAGACATACTGGTACCGTAATAGGGCGTGATGCCACGCTCCAGAATGTCCTGCTTCAAAATTTTTACGAGAGTGCTTGCCACGTGCTTCCCTCTTGCCTCCGGGCAGACGTTGATTCCTATTTGCCAGAAGAAAGGGCTGTCAGCACTCGCCCCCGCCATTCCCAGAATATTTCCCTCCTTCACCGCTGCAACACCCAATACATCCGGTGCCAGCTTATCAAAGGCAAATGCCTCCCAGAATCTCTTATCCCCACGAAAGGCTTCTATCTGTTCTCCTTCATATTTCACAATCTCAAAATCGCCGGGTGTAACAGTCGGCATACTCTCCGGCAGATAAAAGGGATGCGCCTGTGCCAGTTCAAAGCCAAAGGGTTCCAACAGTTTTTCCAGTTCCCGGAAACGTTCTACCTCCATAAACCAGTCGCCAATCGTATCTCCATACCTCTTTTCACATTCCCCGAGAATATCCTCCCGCCCGGTAAACAGCAGTTTTCCGTTTACTGCAGCTACCTTCAGCCCACATTCACTTGCTTCCCGGAATCTGCGACGCCCCTCTCTTGCCTCGTAAACGGAAAAATGGTTCTTCCCGTCAGCGACCTCCTCCGGGGTGCAACAGTAATCCAACGCCAGCTGTTCATATAACTTCTGTCTTACGTTCATCTCCATACTCCATTTCTGCCATACCGTCCACTTGTCCTGTATCACGTTTACAAGAATGGTCTTCTGTCCAGTACCAGCTGCAAAGGCTTTGAGGTTCTGATATATCCAGGCAATGCATCCTGTAATACCGCCAGCGCACTGACAATGGCAAACAATGTATTTAAGTCATTCAATGTTTCGGAAGTTTCGGCATCCATTTTCAGAAGCTGTCCGATAAGACCATCTGCAATTTCTTTTAAGATGCGGTTGGTTTCCTCAAAGCAGATTCCCGCTCTCCTCTGCACCCGTGCCAGCATATAGGAAAAATCTATATCTGCCCAGCCGACCTCCTTTGAGAAATCAATGCAGGCACCCTCTTTATAGGCTTTGATACAGGTTTCCAGAAGTTCCCCAGGATAAGGCAGCGCTCTTTTTGCATATTCGTAATTAAATACATAATGAAAAGTGCTTGCCAGATAATGAAAGCGCGGAGCACCCTCTAAAGCACCCTTTTTCCACAATCCGGTCTGAGCATCTGCCTGATTATCCAGCCGCTCGAAATACATGTCTTCCCATTCATCTGAGCCGGTTCCTGTCAGCATTATGGAAGCATAAATGCCGGAACCAAGGTGCGCTCCCGACCAGGGACTTTTCGCCCAGTCAATTTCCTCCATAAAGGTATTTAAGGCTTCCCTGTCCAGATATTTTCTGAAGGCTTCTGCCCTGTAAAGAGGCTTTTCATCCAGAAGATTCAATGCCGCCGACACAAACGCAGTGGTGTGGGTTTCATAATTTCCCGGATAGGTAAAAAGACCCGTTTCCTTATCCTGAAAGCCCTGCAATACCTTTATCAGGCTTTCCCTTTCTCCTCTTTCCGGCAGTACACCAATCGTATAAAGAATATTGACTGCATTTGCCGTTCCATAGGGAATCAGCCCCAGATTTCTGCTTCCTTTCTCATCCTGGGTAATCCATCTGGCATACTCTCCCGGCTTCCCCAGATTATGACGCTCTACTATCTTTTCTACTTCCCTGATAAATCCTCTTAAATCGTACATACTAATCTCCATTCCTGTGCGATTCATCGCCATAAAAGCTATCTGCTTTCGCTCTTAAAATAAATACCTTGCACAATTCTGAATCAACTTTGTATATTCTTCATTTTTAAACTTCTCCGGTGTATGTCCCGGTGTCAGATAAATAATTTCACCCTCACCAAAGCTCTTTCTCCAGCCCGCTGGATACTCCTCTCCCCGGTAAAGGTAGGTAAGAAATATTTCCTTCTCATCCTCTTCCATTTCAAACTGATAAGGCTCCTCGACCAGCGAAAAGTCCTTACACCCCTCTGTCAGCGGATGTTCTCTGACGCAAAACACGATTTCCTCCTGCTTCGGATGTGTTAAAAATCTTGCTCCAATCATTTCCTTTAAATTTTCCCACATCTGCAGACTGATGCCATTATGCAGCACCAGCAGCACACCGCCCTTTTCCACATACCGGTACAGGGCATTGGCTCCCTCTGCACAAATCGGCGTATTCCAGTCATCCCAATAGGAAATGACTCCGTCATATTGTTCTGCCTCACATAAATCCGCCGGTTCCTCCGTAAAGGTAAACTCTACCTCCGGGCAGATTTTCTGCAAATAAGTATCCACCCCTTTCATAGGATGGTACATCGCTTCCTCATACATCCCAAGAACCAAAACCTTTTTCTTTTCTGTTTCCATTCTAATCTCCATTCCGCAGGCATCTTTTGCCGAAGGAATCGCGAACTGAATTTCAAATTCAGTTCTGCTTTTAAAGGCTACTTTGTGGTGCCTGCAACACAAATACATTTTCCTTCTTATGGACAGTAAGCTATGCCTTACCAGGGCAGTCTTGCCCCACAATAGTTCAGGTATAATGGTCTTTCCTCCAGCGGCAGGCTGGTATCCAGCACCGTATGCAGAATCCCCGCCGCGGATTCCTCTGCCGTCAGCTTTGCCGTTTCGTCCAGATGCCCCCGCATATAGGTTGCCACATGACCGGGATGCATGACAATTACCCTGCCTCCCTGCTTTTTCAGGTTGTTATGTACCAGTGCTGACTGCATGTTGTTTGCCGCCTTTGACATACAATATCCAAACCAGCCCACCCTGTAACAATCTGTAATGCTTCCCGCCTCCGAGGAAATATTTACAACCGTTTTCTCCCCGCTTTTTAACACAAGGTCAGAAAGGGCATTTGTCACCCTTAAGGTTCCAATGGCATTAACATTCATTACCCTTGTAATTTCCTCAAAGTCCAAATCATCCCCCAGAACCTTAATCATATTTCCCAGAATCCCCGCATCATTTATCAGCAAATCAATACAGGGAACTGCTTCCTTTACCTTCTCCGCCATGGCAGCAACGCTCTCATCCTCCCCGATATTCAATTCCAGAATCCGCAGCATATCCGGATATTCCTGTAACAGCCCGTCCACCTGCTTTTCCTCAGGGTTTAACCTGCAGGCAACCACAAAATACTCTCTTTTCAACAGATTTTTTACCAGTTCCAGACCAACTCCATGGTCTGCTCCCGTTACCAGTGCATATTTCATTTGAACCGCATCCTTTCTTTTCCTTCAAAATCCTTCCAGATAAATTCCCCGTTTTCCAACAGCATATAGCCATGCCAGCTATCCTCCTTTGGAATCGACACGGAACCCGGATTCATATAAATATAATTTTCATGCTCCCGGCAGACCGGCACATGGGTATGCCCGTGCAGTAAAATATCTCCCGGATGCAGAGGCGGCAGCTTCTGCTCATTATATACATGCCCATGAGTAGCATAAATCACTCTGTTTTCCAGACAGATAACCCCATAATCCGCCAGTATGGGAAATTCCAGAACCATCTGGTCCACCTCGGTATCGCAGTTCCCCCTGACGCAGAGAATATCCTGCTTTTTGGCGTTCAAAAGCTCAATTACCCTTTTCGGTGCATACTCCTTCGGCAAATCATTCCGGGGACCATGGTACAGAATATCTCCCAGAAGCAGAAGTCTGTCTGCCCCCTCCCTCTCATATGCCTCCAAAAGCTTCCCACAATAATACGCCGAACCGTGAATATCCGATGCTGCCATCCACTTCTGATTCTTCATTGTTTCTTCCATTCCTTCCGTTCTTTCAATATCTTCCGGCAAACACTTTTTATCCTGTTATTCTTCTATGTTACCTCATTCCAATGCAAATAGAAATAGGGAATTATAATCTGTTTTTCAGGATTGAAGAGAAGCTTTTACTGGTATAAAATAGATGTGTATGAAAAATACGCAGAAAAGAGGAATTATGATGAAAGTACTTATGCTGAATGGAAGCTCCAAACCCAACGGAAATACCTTCCGCTCTCTGGTGGAAGTAGGGGAACAGTTGAAAAAAGAAGGCATCGACTACGAAATCTTTCAGACAGGCGCAGGCCCTGTAAGGGACTGCATCGGCTGCGGTCAGTGTACGGAAAAGGGGTGTATCTTTACGGATGATACCGTCAATGAATTTGTGGCAAAGGCAAAGGAGGCTGATGGCTTCGTCTTTGGAACTCCTGTTTATTATGCCCATCCCAGCGGAAGAATCCTGTCCTTTTTAGACAGAGCCTTTTACAGCAGCTCCTCCGCCTTTTCCTTCAAGCCTGCTGCCTCTGTGGCTGTGGCAAGACGGGGCGGAACTACCGCTTCCTTTGATGTTTTAAATAAATATTTCGGTATTTCCCAGATGCCTGTCGCAGGCTCTACCTACTGGAATGTCATCCACGGAAGAGTTCCGGGAGAAGTGGAACAGGACGCAGAAGGGTTACAGACCATGCGGAATCTGGCAAGAAATATGGCTTGGATGTTAAAATGCTTTGAAGCAGGAAAAGAAGCGGGTATTCCTCTGCCTTCGGCTGAGCGGGAACACCGGACTCACTTCATCCGTTAAAGGGAGGAAACGGCAGGTTTCTTAAGATGCCAAACAGCACCAGAATCCCGATACAGATGTAAAGTACTATATTCTGCCACCGGGACAGTTCCCTGACACCATCCTTCACATAGCGGACTGCTCCGGTCAGAAAAACCAGAAGGAACACCGGCAGCATACAGAAAATCACCGGATTAGCATAAAATGCCTCCCTGAAATGAAATTGTAAAAGTGCCACACACATTCTTGTGACACCACAGCCGGGGCAATAGAAACCTGTTACTTTATTGAAAAAACACGGAATGGCGAGTCCCGTGTACCTGACAAATATGCCATACACAAGCCCCGCCATTCCAAGTAACAGTACCGGCTTTAAAATTTGAAAAAACCGTCTGCGTTTCATTCTTCTTACTGCTCTGCAAATTTATTCAGTTCACTCTGCATCAAAGCCCAGGCAATGATTCCAAGTCCCAGTAAGCAAAGAATCAGATACAGGATTCCACTGTTGCTGGAAGGAATTCCCTTTGCAACCTTAGCCTCGTCCAGCTTCTCGCCCTGCTTGTAAGCCCAGTAAAGACCATAGATGTTGCAGGTGATAACAGACAGAATAAACGCTACTCCACCGGAGGTTCCATCGCTTGCGTGACCGGATACTACGTTTGTTTCATTTGTTACACAAATGAACCAGTAAATACCGTAAATACCGCAGGTTACAATACTCAGGATGATACATAATGCAATACTTCTTTTGGTTGTCATACTTTTTCTCTCCTTTACCCTCATTATATTTGTTTGATAACCACAACATCATTATAAACACAATGACATATATTGTCTATAAAAAATCTCATTTTCTGACAATATTTTTATGATAAACTATTCTTTTGCATTCCGCTTACCGTTCTTCTCTGAAATATGCCAGTCCAAGGCTTGCAGGGGGCTGATTCTCCCGCTTGCTGCGCATGCTGGTGATTACCAGAACAATCAGAGTTACAACGTAGGGAATCATTTTATATAATTCCTGATATTCCATATTGTCCATACCTGTCGGGATGTACAGGTACAGGATGTAGAGTCCGCCGAACAGGAAGGATGCCAGCACACTCACATTCGGACGCCAGATAGTAAAGATAACCAGTGCGATGGCAAGCCAGCCTCTGTCACCGAAAGCATTGTTGGACCAGACACCGCAGGCATAGTCCATCACATAATACAGCCCGCCCAGACCGGCAATCATACAGCCGACACAGGTTGCCACATATTTATACTTCGTTACGTTAATGCCCGCTGCATCCGCCGTATTAGGGCTTTCACCTACCGCTCTCAGGTGCAGTCCCACACGGGTATGCCCCAGAACATAGGAAGCCGCCAAAGCAATAATCACTGCCACATATGCCAGAAATCCATAGGATAAAAACAGCTTGCCAAACCAGCCGAGCTTACCGGCGAAGGGAAGGGTTTTGCTGAAATAGCTGCTGGTAGCACTCAGGGCGATGGAAGGAACATCACTGTCAACCAGTTTAATCAGGGAACCGCCGAAAAAGTTGCCAAAGCCCACGCCGAAGGTTGTCATGGCAAGGCCTGTCACGTTCTGGTTTGCCCGCAGGGTAACAGTCAAAAAGCAGTATAAAAGTCCCATCAGCAGGGAACCCAGCAGACAGCACAGCAGAGGAATCATAACTGCTAAAAAGGGCACCATTGCCGCCGCTGCATTTGACACATGCCTTTCATAAAAGAAAGAACCGATAACGCCGCTGATTGCGCCTACATACATGACACCGGGAATCCCCAGATTCAGGTTTCCGGATTTTTCCGTAACAATTTCACCGGTGCTGCCGAACAAAAGCGGAATCCCCTGCACAACAGCTCTGGGAATAAATGCAAGTAAAAAGTTTAACATAATTACTCTGCCTCCTTTTCTGTCTTTTTACGAAACTGAAGCTTATAAGTAATGAAAAATTCACATCCAATGATGAAGAACAGAATAATACCGGTCAGGATATCCGCATAGGAATGATTCAGACCGAAATTCGTGGAAATCTCGCTGGCGCCTCTGTCCATAAAAATAATCAGGAAGCTGGAAAATACCATGGTAAGGGGATTAAACTTGGACATCCAGGATACAAGCACCGCTGTAAAGCCCTGTCCTCCGGCGATTGTGGTAGTTACGGTGTGGTTGATACCGCCCACCAGTAAGAGTCCAACCAGTCCGCAGATGGCGCCGGAAAGCACCATGGTACGGATAATGACCTTTCCTACTTTAATTCCCACATATTTTGCCGTGTTTTCGCTCTCTCCCACAACGGTAATTTCATAACCCTGCTTACTGTATTTCAGATAAATGTACATGAAAATTGTAATGATAACAGCTACAATAATACTCAGCAGGTACTTGGAGCCAAATATCTGGGGCAGCCAGCCCAGCTTGGAATCCTGATTGATGATACCGATTTTACCGGAACCCTTCGGCACCTCCCATACAATCGTAAAAAAAGCAACGAGCTGTGTGGCAATATAGTTCATCATCAACGTGGAAAGGGTTTCGTTGGTATTCCACTTTGTCTTGAAAAAGGCAGGAATAAATCCCCAGATGGCACCTGCTGCAATGCTGGCAATTATCATGCAGACAATCAGTAGTGCGTTGGGAAGCTTATCTGCCAGGCAAATCATACATGCCGCAGCGGCAAGACCGCCCATCAGAACCTGTCCCTCTCCACCGATATTCCAGAATTTCATTTTAAAGGCAGGAGTCAGCGCCAGCGCAATCAGAAGCAAAATTGCCGTATTCTGGAGCGTTACCCAGGTTTTTCTCACGGTACCGAAGGCGCCGGTAAAAATAGATTCATATACCTGAATGGGATTGATTCCTGTGGTAATAGTCGTAATCACAGCGCAGAGAATCAACGCCAGCAAAATAGCAGCCACCCGGATTCCCATAGACCGGTACCAGGGCATGGCATCCCGTTTTACAACATGGAAAATCGGTTCCTTATTTTTCTGCATTGTCGCTGCCTCCTACTCTGGTCATCATCATACCGACCTGATTTTTATCCGTTTTTCTGGCATCCACGATGCCGCTGACCTGTCCGCCGCAAAGCACCAGTATCTTATCGGAAAGCTGTAAAAGCACATCCAAATCCTCGCCGACAAAGATAACCGCCACTCCCTTTTTCTTCTGCTCGTTAATCAGTTCATATATGGTATAGGAAGAATTGATATCCAGTCCCCGTACCGCATAGGCTGTCAGAAGCACTGTCGGCGCAGAGGCAATCTCTCTTCCTACCAGTACCTTCTGCACATTTCCACCGGAAAGCCTGCGCACCGGCGTTGTAACACCGGGAGTCACAACCTCCAGATTTTCCACAACATCCTCTGCCAGCTTTTTGGAGGGCTTCCTGTTGGTAAAAGGGGTCTTGCCATGCCGGAAGGAACGAAGCATCATATTGTCCGTTACGTCCATATTTCCTACCAGACCCATTCCCAGTCTGTCCTCCGGTACAAAGGAAAGGGAAACTCCCATATCTGCAATCTTTAAGGGATCCTTGCCGATAAGCTGCTCCCTGCTGCCGTCCTCCTCCACATAATAAATGGAACCGGATTCCGTTACCTGCAGACCTGCAATGGCTTCCAGAAGCTCTTTCTGTCCACAGCCGGAAATACCTGCAATGCCAAGGATTTCCCCGCTGTTCGCCGTAAAGGAAACATCCTGCAGCTTCAGGACGCCTTCCTCGCTGCGCACGGTAAGTCCCTCCACCTGGATTCTGGGTTTGGGATTGACAGGATTCGGACGCTCTATATTCAGGGTAACGGCACGACCTACCATCATGTTTGTCATTTCCGTTACATTGGTATCCTTTGTCATCATGCTGCCGATATATTCCCCGTTCCGCAGGACTGCCACCCGGTCAGAAAGGGATTCCACTTCGTGCATTTTATGGGTAATAATAATAATGGATTTTCCATCAGCACGCATTTTCCGAAGCACCGCGAAAAGCTTTTCTGTTTCCTGGGGTGTCAGAACCGCTGTCGGCTCGTCCAGAATCAGAATATCAGCGCCCCTGTAAAGCACCTTTACAATTTCCACCGTCTGCTTCTGGGAAACGGACATATCATAAACCTTCTGCTTCGGGTCCACATCAAAGCCGTATTTCCGGCAGATTTCTTCTATTCTGGCGGAAGCCTCCTTTATATTCAGCTTTCCCGCCAGTCCGAGAATAATATTTTCCGTTGCGGACAATACGTCAATCAACTTGAAATGCTGATGCACCATACCGATTCCAAACCCAAAGGCATCCTTGGGGGAGCGGATTACCGCTTCCTTTCCGTTGATGAAAATCTGCCCCTCATCCGGATAATAAATACCGGAAAGCATATTCATCAGTGTAGTCTTTCCGCTTCCGTTTTCGCCCAGAAGCGCCAGAATTTCTCCCTTGTAAATATCCAGATTCACTTTTCTGTTCGCCACTACGGAACCGAAGGTTTTCGTAATGTTTTTCATTGAAACTGCAGCCGTTTTTTCTTCCATTCCAATCTCCATTCCTGCGTACACCTGTTTCTCTTTTTTGGTTCTATCCGCCCTTTTTCTATACAGTCAAGGGGTTTTCTGAACCGTTTTTCCTGAACCATATAGAAAAAGGGCGGCGCGGTAAATATCCCTGTGCCGCCCTTTGCTTTACCAAAGGAACAATTAGTATGCGCTGTCCAGCAGCTTAATTCCATCGATTTCTACATTAAAGTAAGGTGCAGAACGGAAGCCCTCGCCGGATTCATGGAAGTATCCGTCCAGAACAACTTCATGGTCAGGCTCGTATGCAGCATCAGTATCTACATCAGCCATGTAAGACGTCAGCTCTTCACCTTTTACAGTAAAGGTAGAAGTATCAAAGGTATGAATCTTGCCTGCAATCAGGTCTGCCTTTGCAGCATCGATTGCTTCCTGAGTTCCCTCTGCTGCTGCAGAACCAAGCTCTGTCAGTACAACAGAACCGGTTTCCAGAGAACCACACCAGTCGGTATCAATAGGAGTTCCTGCTGCAACACACTTAATTGCATATTCAAAGTAAGGCTCCCAGTTAATTCTGGAGGATACAATGAAGGTATTAGGACATGCTGCTGCGGTGCTTCCGTTGTAGGAAACGTCCGGTACATTTGCTGTTTCACAGGCAGTAGGTGCGCCCATGGAATCTGCATGCTGGCTAATCAGCTTGCAGCCGTTCTGAATCAGCTTGTTAGCGCCTTCCTTCTCGGCGGTTTCGTCATACCAGGAACCGGTAAAGGTTACTTCCATGGTAACACTGGGACATACGGAACGTGCGCCAAGGAAGAAAGAGGTATAACCGGAAATAACCTCTGCATAGGTATAAGCTCCGACATAACCCATCTTTGCTTCGTCTGCAGTGATTTCACCGTTATCAATCATCTCATTTAACTTCATGCCTGCTGCGATACCTGCAAGGTAACGTCCGTCATAGATAGAAGCAAATGCGTTGTGGAAGTTGTCCATCTTTTCTGTATGAGCCTTGGTACCTGTTGCATGGCTGAACTGAATATCGGTATATTCTCTTGCTGCCTCAATGATATAATCCTCATGACCAAAGCTGTCTGCAAAAATAAAGTTACAGCCTTCATCTGCCAGTTCGCAGGCTGCTTCGTAACATTCCTGACCCTCGGGAATGTTTGTCTTGATAAGGCACTCTACACCAAGCTTCTCACATGCCTCTTTTGCGGCATTCAAGAAGTTCAAATCATAGGTAGAGTTCTCATCATGCAGGAAAATGAATCCTGCCTTAATTCCTGATGTGTCTACATCACTGGTGTTGGATGCGTCAGATGCTTCTGCACTGCTTCCAACTGTTTCAGATGATACTGTGGAAGACGCGGTACTGCTGCCTGCTGTATTGGAACCACAACCAGCCAGTGTGCCGATTGTCAGTGCCATAACTGCAAATAAACTTACGACTTTCTTTTTCATAATTTCTCCTCCTGATTTTTCCCTGATTGGGTAAGTGTGAGCTTCATTGAAAAGGGGGCAGTATGGTACCTCCATACAGCCCCATCGTCTGCTCTCAACACAAGTCAGTATAAACACGGGTAACTATGCTTGTCAAGAAAAAACAGGAAATTTTTTCAGCTTCTGAAGCGGATTTCTCCGGTTTCCGCATCCATGCTTTCCACAATCGCCAGTGATTCCAGACGAATTCCCTTCGCGCGGATTAAATCGCCGCCCTTCTGGAAGCCCTTCTCCACAGCAATGCCAATTCCCTCTGCGGTTGCTCCTGCCTCGCGGACGATTTCCAGAAGCCCCTCCAGCGCGCAGCCGTTTGCCAGGAAATCATCAATAATCAGGATATGATCCTCCGGCTTGATAAACTTTTTGGAAACAATGACATCATACACTCTTTTATGGGTAAAGGACTCAATTTTGGTAGAATATACCTCGCCGTCAATATTCAAGGACTGCGTCTTTTTTGCAAAAACAACCGGCACATGAAAATGCTGGGCTGCCACACAGGCAATACCAATTCCGGATGCCTCCACCGTCAGGATTTTCGTAATCGGACGGTCTGCAAACAACCTCGCCCACTCTTTTCCCATTTCATTGAACAAATCAATGTCCATCTGATGATTTAAGAAAGAATCTACCTTTAATACATTTCCTGCCTTTACTACTCCATCCCTGCGGATACGCTCCTCAAGTGCCTTCATTGCTGTATTGCCTCCTCATTCGCTCTGTTTTTCACATTTTCTGCTCCCGTTTCAGGTAGCTTCTATTATAAGAGGTTTCTGCTCTTTTGAGAAGTACCTTTTTCACACTAATCTCCATTCCGCAGGCATTTCTAATGCCGAAGGAATCGCGAACTGAATTTCAGATTCAGTTCTGCGATAATGGCTACTTTGTGACGCCTGCGGCACAATATAGCCAAAGTCATATAAATATGACTTGTGAAACTTAGAACCTCTTCGCGAAAGAGCCTTTGCTCTGAGTGATTAGAGGTTCTTTTCACACTAATCCCTGAATCAAAATAATTAAAATAAGCATCGGAAGAATGAACTGAAAATAGGGCTTCAGCCACTTCGCAATCTTCAATCCCTTTCCGGTATTGGCTTCTTCCATATAATTTGAGAAGCCCCAGCCCCACTTTGTCACGCAGAACAGCAGGTAAATCAGGGAACCGATGGGAAGGAGAAGGTTGCTGACAATAAAGTCCTCGCTGTCCAGAACATCCCTGCCCCCAATCAGGTGTAAATTACTCCATACATTATATCCCAGTACGCAGGGCATGCTTGCAGCCAGAATAATCAGGCAGTTAATCAGCGCAGCCTTGCTTCTCTTCCAGCCAAACATATCCATACAGAAGGACATAATATTTTCAAATACCGCAATCACTGTGGAAAAGCTGGCGAAAGTCATAAACAGGAAGAACAGGCTTCCCCAGATACGCCCTCCTGTCATGTTGACAAAAACATTTGGCAGGGTAATAAAAATCAGGCTGGGGCCTGCCCCCACCTCTACACCATAGCTGAAGCAGGCAGGGAAAATAATCAATCCCGCCATAATTGCCACAAAGGTGTCCAGACCGCAGATTCTGACGCCTTCTCCTGCCAGCGTGTGCTCTTTTCCCATATAGCTTCCGAAGATTTCCATAGCCGCCACACCAAGGCTTAAGGTAAAGAAAGACTGGTTCATGGCTGCTGTAATCACATTTTTCAGACCAACCTCCCGCACTATATCCAGATTCGGAACCAGATAAAACCGGATTCCCTCCCCTGCTCCGGAAAGAGTCAGGCTGTGTACTGCCAGCACCAGAATCAGGATTAACAAGGCGCTCATCATATACTTGCTGACCTTTTCCAGACCGTTTTGTAACCCTCTGCTGCATACAAAGAATCCCACAACCACAGTTAAAATCATCCAGAACGCCATCTGTCCGGGACTGGCAAGGAGATTTCCAAAGACCTCTCCTGTCTGCTCCGCATCCATGCCGGGCACAAACTCTCCGGTGACAAATTTATAAAAATAAGTTACCATCCAGCCGGAAACGGTTGTGTAATACATCATAAGCATATAACAGCCCAAAATGGCAACCCAGCCGTGGATATGCCACTTACTGCCCTTCTTCTCCAGCGCTTTATATCCCAGAACCGCACTCTTCCGGCTGGCACGCCCTACCGCCAGCTCCATTGTCAGTACCGGCAGCCCCATAATTACCAGAAATACCAGATACAGCAGAACAAAAAGTCCGCCGCCGTTCTGCCCTGCCACATACGGAAATCTCCACACATTTCCGATTCCAATTGCACAGCCTGCGCTCACCAGAAGGAAGCCCAGACGTGATTTAAAAGATTCTCTGCTCACTTTCTCTAATCCTCTTTTCCACTTTTCCCCGGTTCCTGTTCCGAAACCCGGGAATCCTTATTTTTTCTTATGTATATTCCGAATTGTCTTTTTCTTCACCGGCTTATTTTTATTCGCGGCTGTACTAGCAGGTTTCCCTGATTTTCCGGACTTATCAGCCCTCCCCTGCCTGCCGGAGGGCGCTGCCTTTCCATTTGCCAGAGGCTTTCCACCGGGATTTCCTGTTCCCGTTCTGGGACGAATCAGGCATTTTTTATCAAACCCGATAAGGTCCTCACGTCCAGCCTTTATCAGCGCTTCCTTCACCAGCTCGTAATTTGCCGGATTCCGGTATTGTATCAGGGCACGCTGCATTGCCTTCTCATGGGGATTCCGGCAGACATACACGCTCTTTCCTGTCTGGGGGTCAATTCCGGTATAATACATTACCGTGGATACCGTAGAAGGAGTCGGGTAAAAATCCTGTACCTGCTCCGGCATATAGCCCAAATCCCGCAGATATTCCGCAAGCTCAATCGCCTCCTTCAAGGTAGAGCCGGGATGGGAGGACATCAGATAAGGAACAAGAAACTGCTTCTTCCCGAGTTCCTCATTTATTTTATAATACTTTTTCACAAAGCTTTCATAAACCGACCGCTCCGGCTTGCCCAGCTTTTCCAGTACGGCATCGGAAATATGCTCTGGCGCCACCTTAAGCTGCCCGCTTACATGATATTCCACCAGTTCTCTGAAAAAAGTATCATCCGGGTCTGCCATCAGATAATCAAACCGGATTCCGGAACGGATAAACACCTTTTTCACTCCGGGCAGGGCACGAAGCTTCCGTAGAAGCTCCAGATAGTCGGAATGGTCAACCTCCAGATTCTTACAGGGCTTCGGAAAAAGGCACTGCCTGTTTTTGCAGACACCTCTTGTCAACTGCTTCTGGCAGGAAGGATGTCGGAAATTCGCGGTAGGCCCCCCCACATCATGAATATACCCCTTAAAATCCTTATCCTGTATCATCAGCTTTGCTTCTTCGATAATCGATTCATGGCTCCGCACCTGAACCGTTCTTCCCTGATGAAAGGTCAGGGCACAGAAATTACAGCCCCCGAAGCAGCCTCTGTTGCTAATCAGAGAAAATTTAACCTCCGAAATGGCAGGGACACCACCCTTTGCTTCATAGGATGGATGGTAGGTACGCATATAGGGCAGGGCGTAAACATCATCCATTTCCTCTGTAGTAAGGGGTTCCTGGGGCGGATTCTGTACCACAAAGGTGCCTCCCGGATAACCTTCTATCAGCACCTTCCCCACAAAGGGGTCTGTATTCTGGTATTGTATATGGAAGCTTTCCGCATAAGCTGCCGGAGTGTTTTTCATTTCCTCATAGGAAGGCAGTTCTATCCCGTCATAAATCCCGGAAATGTCCTTTGTTTTATAAACCGTTCCCGCAATAAAGGTAATATCCTTCACAGCAATCCCGCTTGCCAGCGCATCCGCAATCTCCACAATGGATTTCTCGCCCATTCCATAGGAAATCAAATCCGCCTGACTGTCCAGCAGAATAGAACGCTTGAGGCTGTCGCTCCAGTAATCATAATGTGCCATACGGCGCAGACTCGCCTCTATGCCGCCTATGATAATCGGAACATCCTTATAGGTTCTCCGAATCAGATTTCCATAAACCACCGTTGCATGGTCGGGGCGCTTATACGCTTCCCCGCCCGGAGTATAGGCGTCCGTGGGACGATGCTTTTTAGACACATAATAGTGATTCACCATGGAATCCATATTGCCAGAGGAAACCAGAAAGCCCAGACGGGGCTTCCCCAGTATCGTGATGCTGGCATCGTCCTTCCAGTCCGGCTGGGAAATAATCCCTACTGTATATCCGTGGGAAACCAGAATCCTGCTGACAATGGCATGTCCAAAAGAGGGATGATCCACATAGGCATCCCCGATGACATAGACAAAGTCCAACTGCTCTATTCCCTGCTGCTTCATATCTTCTTTACTGATTGGTAAAAATCCCATTGATTCTTCGTTCTCCCGTAAATCCGCGCTATCGCACTTTCCGCCCTGCTGCCGCAGGGCATTTGCTCGTTAATAGGCGCCTATTCGCAGTGCATCTTGTACGCTGCTTCGCACTATCATACAATAAAAATCTCATATGCCCTGTGCAAGCACGGCATATGTGCGCTTCTCTAAACTCGCAAATCCGCGCTAACGCGCTTTCCGCCCTGCTGCCGCAGGGCATTTGCTCGTTAATGGCGCAAGAAAAACAAATGTCTGCTTCGCAGCCGCTTGTTTTTCTTTTGCGCCTATTATATCTTATCTCGGGTATAATATCAATCGTTGCATTTTTGAGGAAAAATAACCGCACACATTCTTGTCATCCTGTGTGCGGTCAAGTATCTGCGCAAGCATTAAGTTTGAATTTCGTCTTTGTTGCTGTTACTTTGTCTTTGCGGTTTTTGCCGCTTCAAATTCCTTTTCAATGCTCTCGTCCGGTGCCTTTGTCAAAAGGCTTACCACGATGATTGCAAACAGGGAAATTAAGAACGCGGGAAGGAGTTCGTAAATGTTCCAGGCTCCTCCCAGCGGGCGCACCAGATATTTCCAGACAAATACCATCACGCCGCCGGCAACCATGCCTGCCAGCGCACCCTGTAAATTACAGCGCTTCCAGAACAGCGCGCAGAGCATCGCCGCGCCAAAGGCACCGCCAAATCCTGCCCAAGCGAAGGATACAATTCCGAAAACACTGCTGTCCGGGTCCCTTGCCAGAAATACAGCAATGACACTGACGGCAAGAATGGTAATTCTGGCTGCTCCCAGACTCTTTTTTCCGTCCATCTTAATATGTAGAAAATCCTGTAAAATATTCTGGGACACACTGGAAGCTGCCGCAAGCATCTGGCTGTCTGCGGTGGACATGGTTGCTGCCATGATACCGGCAAGAATCACACCCGCGATAACCGCCGGGAAAACACCATGGGAACTGATAAGCCCTGCAATCTTTACAATGACTGTTTCACTCGCACTTTCCTCCAGAGATTCCAGCGCACCCGCCTTTGTCATGCCAAGTCCTACAACACCGATAAAAATAGCTGCTGCCATGGCAATAAACACCCAGATAGTTGCCACCCGGCGGGAAATCACCAGCTTTTTCTCATCCTCAATCGCCATAAACCGAAGTAAAATATGAGGCATACCAAAATATCCAAGTCCCCAGGCAAGGGTGGAAAGAATCGTAATGAAGCTGTACGGCTTTGCTGTTCCTTCTGCCACACTGTAAGTCGCGTTCATACTCAGATATCCCGGCAATGCTCCTGCATTATCCATAACCGCATCAAACCCGCCGGCTGTATGAATTCCAAACCCAAGAACAATACACAGAGCCAGCGTCATCACGCAGCTCTGAATCAAATCTGTGGTAGATACCGCCTTAAAGCCGCCCATAATGGTATAACCTACAATAATAAAAGCAGAAACAATCATTGCCGTCATGTAATTCACACCGAACAGACTGTTAAACAGTTTTCCGCAGGCTGCAAACCCGGAAGCCGTATAGGGAATAAAGAAAATGATGATTGCCAATGCTGCAATAGCGTTCAGGATATTCTTTTTGTCATGAAACCGTTTGGAAAAGAAATCCGGCACTGTGATTGCATCCAGATTGCTGGAATAACGGCGCAGACGCTTTGCCACAAACAGCCAGTTCAAATAAGTTCCGATTCCCAGACCGATTGCTGTCCATGCAGCGTCACAGATTCCGCTTAAATAAGCAACCCCCGGGAGCCCCATCAGAAGCCAGCTTGACATATCACTTGCTTCCGCGCTCATGGCGGTGACAAGCGGCCCCATCTTTCTGCCTCCGAGGTAAAAATCCGTACTATCGGAATTTCCCTTGCTGAAAAGAAATCCCACGGCAAGCATGGCAAGCAGATAAATTACAATAGCAGTAATAATACAGAAATTAATTGTTGATAGCATACCCACTCTCTCCCTTTTGTTGAAGTTAACTTCAATCTGTTTTGTATTCTATCATTTAATGAGTATTTATGCAATATTTTCTGTATTTTTATGCACTTTTATATTTACCATCCTTCCGCTTTCTACAAAATCGTCAATTTCATTTTGCTGATTTCCTGCAAAATCGTTATTTTATATCCATTATACGTTTTCACTGCTTCCTGCTTTGTTTCTTCATAGTATCCACATCGAACAATGTTACTATGCCTTTTCACTGACTTGATTTATTTTTGTTTTTCTGTTTGCTTAATGCTCTTCCGGTAGTATATAATGGTAACTATTCGGAGCCATGCAAAACTGCGTTCTGCGAATGCAAGCATTCAGGCAGATAAGCAGTTTTATATGGCGAAATAACCACATGAGCAAAAGGGAAGCCTCGCAGAGGTGGTTTTGCGAATGGGGTTGTGAATAGTTACATTTTACAAATATTGGAGAATGGAGAAAATTGCATGAGCATACCTGAAAATAATCTTACAACTCAAGACCAGGGAGGCCGGGAAAAGCTTGGCAGCCGGATGGGATTTATTATGCTTTCCGCCGGATGTGCCATCGGATGCGGAAACGTATGGAAATTTCCATGGATGTGCGGTCAGAACGGAGGCGGCAGCTTTATGCTGGTATATCTCCTCTGCCTTATTTTACTGGGACTTCCTGCGATGGTAATGGAATTTTCCGTGGGCAGGGCGGCTCAGACCAGTCCGCTCTATATGTATAAGAAGCTGCAGAAGCCCGGTCAGAAATGGGGATCTTTCGGATGGATTTGCCTGTTGGGAAATGTTTCCCTGATGGCATTTTATACGGTTGTTACCGGGTGGATTATTTACTATTTTGTCAAGTTCCTTTCCGGGCAGAACGCCTCTCTGGGCTTCTCCGAAATGATTACCCGTCCTGACATCAATGTCATTTTTCTGTTTGTGACTATCCTGATTGCCTTTATTATCCTCTGTTTTGACCTGCAGGGAGGTCTGGAACGGGTCACAAAATATATTATGACTGCCTTGCTTGTCCTGATGCTGATTCTCGGAATTCACAGCATTACCTTAAGCGGTGCGGCGGAGGGACTCCGCTTTTACCTCAAACCGGATTTTTCCAAAATCAACGGTTCCGTTATTGTAAGCGCCATGAATCAGGCATTTTTTACTCTGTCTACGGGCATGGGCGGCATGGCTATCTTCGGCAGCTATATCGGCAAAGACCACTCTCTCATGGGAGAATCCGTCCATGTTATTTTTCTGGACACCTTTGTTGCCATCATCGCGGGAATTATTATGTTCCCCGCCTGCTTCACCTACGGACTTGAGGTAAATGCCGGACCAAGCCTTCTTTTTGATACTATGGCAACGGTATTTCAGAATATGTCCGGCGGACGCATCTGGGGAACCTTGTTCTTCCTGTTTATGATTTTCGCCGCCATGTCCACTGTACTTGGTGTCTGCGAAAATATTCTGGCAATGCTCCGGGAGCTGACCGGCTGGTCCCGCCCCAAAGGCTGCCTGCTTTGCGGAAGCCTTCTGTTCCTGCTTGCCCTGACAACTGCCCTCGGTTCCAGCGTCCTGCATTTTCAGCCCTTCGCCGCAGGTACAACCTGGCTGGATTTCTGGGATTTCATTGTGTCCACCAATGTCCTGCCCCTGGGCTCTCTTGCGCTGGCACTGTTCTGCTGTACCGGACTGGGCTGGGGCTGGAACAACTTTGTAAAGGAGGCAAACACCGGAAAGGGGCTAAAGGTAAAGCCCTGGATGAAACCCCTTTTCCGGTTTATCGTACCCGGCGCCATCCTTTTCATTTATATTTACGGACTAATTACCTTCCCCTGGAAGTAATACAAGCTCAAATTCCGCATCTCTGTCACAGGTGAGAAACTTACTGTCTGTATCCAGCTTTGCCACCTGGATACAGGCACGATAGGCATCCTCGCCGCCGTCAATATGCTTCAGACGGTTTTCATTGCTGTAATAGGGATGGGTAAAATAGAAAATATAGGCATTTTCACCGCTTACCACAACGTCTGCGTGATTTGCCATCACTCCGTCACAGGGGCGGCTTCCCCCGTCCCGCAAAATCACACCATTTCTTTCCCAGTTCGTAAAATCCTCTGTCTTATAGACGCCAAGCCCGTTCCACTCGTCTGTAATCATCCACCTGCTTCCGCCAAATTCAAATACATTCGGTCCCTCATGGGAATTAAAGCTGATTTCCTCCCCACAGACGTCCCAGTGATATAAATCGCTGCTAACCGCGCTCCAGGTATGGGAGTCGTGCTTTTCATCCTTGTACCACATTTTATAAGTATTTTCCTTGATTTTATAAACACAGGCATCAATTACCCTGTCCGAGGAAAGCTCCAGAATACTCTCAAAATGCCAGTCCCACAGATTTTCCGCCGTGTAATGCACAATAAACCTCTGCCAGTTCCAGTCCGTGGGAATCCCCCGCACATAGGTTACATACATATGGTACTTTCCCTGTTCAAAAATCACCTCCGGCGCCCAGAAGGTATTATGTCCCGGCTCAAATTCCAGATTTGGCAGGGTTCCCCGGTACAGCCATCTGTAACCATCCTGAGAAGAGGCTACCCCGATAGCCGTTCCGTGAATATGCGCCACCCCGATACTGTTACGGGCATCCCTTCGCTGGGTATACAACATCCACCAGCATTTTTCCTCCCTGTTCCAGATAATGACCGGGTCTGTGGGAGCATCATAAATCGGGTCACGATAAAGGGGAGCAGGTACTGTTTTTTCTGTTTTCATAAGGTGAGGTCCTTTCTGTTATGGTTTTTATACATTTATCGACTATCATACTCTACAATCCAACACTTCGCTTGCATTCCATGCTTTTAAGATAATATCAAGGGTATCTTCCCACGCCTTCTGACTTTCCTGCGAGTACTTTTCTCTCTGGGCAGCGCCCCGTTATTTACCGGAAAATACCCCAGATTATAACTGCCCGTATCTGAATTGATATGTTTATACTCAGGTCCTTATCGTAAGATTCTGTTGTAAATGGCAAAATCCTCATCCTTAAATACATTGAAAACAACCTTCATCCTGCTTCCCGTTTCCTCATAATATTTCTGAACCGTTTCCACCGCAATTTCCCCGGCACGCTGGTTCGGAAAGCAGAATACTCCTGTGGAAATACAGCAGAAGGCAATACTTTCAACCTGATTTTTCTCTGCAAGCTCCAGACAGGCACGATAGCAGGATGCCAGAAGTTCCTCATGCTTTTTCTGCAGCCGCCCCTGAACAATAGGGCCTACTGTATGAATCACATATTTGCAGGGCAGATTAAAAGCCGGTGTAATCTTTGCCTGCCCGGTGGGCTCCTCATGCCCCTGCTTCTGCATAATATCATTGCAGCAAAGCCTCAGTTCAATCCCCGCCTTTGAATGAATAATATTGTCCACGCAGTTATGCATGGGATGAAAGCACCCGCACATCTGACTGTTGGCGGCATTTACAATTACATCTACTTTCAGTGCAGTAATATCTCCCTGCCACAGATAGATTCTTCCGTCCGGCTTTACCGGAGAAAGCTCCGCGATATCCGTAATCCCGGCTTTCCGGTTCTCCTCCCTCAGATATTCGTCCTGAACCGCTAAAAATTCCTGACTGATTGCCATTGGCATACGGACATTCATCAGAGAACGCAGCTGATTTTTCTGCTCTTTTTCATCCTCCGGAATCCTGTAATTCTTATAATAAGTATCTTCATCCAGCAGCTTCTGAATCAGCCACCTTCTCTGTTCTATGTGCTCCATCTGTCTGCTCCAACAAATTCTATCTGTTCAAAATATAACATGTTCCCGTGCAAATATCTATAAAGGTGTAAAGAAATATCAAATATTGTGTTCCACCACTCTTGAAATAACGCTCCCTGCATCCCCGTTTATCAAAATACTTTTAACCAGAATTTCATCCGGCGCGCAGGCTTCTCCATTGTTCAGGCAGGCATAGGCTGCATCCTTCCATTCTGCCGTCATACGCCAGAACGGATATTTTATTATAACCGGGGTGTTATACCCTACGGCTATTTCCCAAAACAAAGTTCTGGTATTTTTATGCCGGCGCAGAAACTCAGAATATCTTTCCGCTGCCCTGTGCCAGCCCGCATTCTCCACAAAGGTATTATCTGCCCGGAGATTCATGCTCACCGGTTTCCCGCAATGGGGACAATGAGGAACCAGCTCCGAAGGAATTGTCCCACGGATTCCTGTTCCCCTGAAGCCTTCCGGGTTCTCACCCTCCGGTTCAAACAGCTCGCCACTCTCACTAATCTTATATCCCTGCGCCAGCAGCATATTTCTGATGCTTTCTTCATTATCCCAGGTTTCCTGACAGCAGGGCTCACTGCACTGGAACAGTCCATAATCCCCCTGCGTATAAAACAACCGATGCTTATCAAACCCCGCTTTCTGAAAACAATGGTCTACATTGGTAGTCAGCACAAAATAGTCCTTTTCCCTGACCAGTTCATAAAGTTTATCGTAAACCGGCTTCGGCGGATTCTGATATCGGTTAATCCAGATATAGCGGCTCCAGTATGCCCAGTGTTCCCCCAGCGTTTTATAAGGATAAAATCCCCCGGAATACATATCCGAAAATCCATATTTCTCCGCAAAATCCGAAAAATATTTCCGGAATCTTTCTCCACTGTAGGTAAATCCGGCTGATGTAGACAGGCCTGCCCCCGCACCAATAATAACCGTATCTACCTCCTGCAGCGCTCTTTGAAGCTTCTGGATTCCATCTGCCGTATTTATCGCTTTTTCTGTTCTCCAGCCAAACATACCGAACCCACCTTTCCATCACGTCCTACGGTTGCCAGATACTGTACCGGGTTTTCCTGTAAAAATTCTATTACTTTTTCCATTTCTTTTCTTCCTCCATTTTGTTTCGTGCATAACCGGAAGCTTCCAGTCCTCCTAAATGCACATTATGCTTTTAATGTAATTATCTTTGTTACATCAAGGAATATATCATTCCCTTGTTGTAATGTCAATAGTTACATCTATTTCTTTTTTGTTCTTATAACAAAAACCTCCCGGACAGATTTGGCTTTTGCCTTGTCTGCTTAGGAGGTTCTTTATCATTTATTTCTTATCTCTTATTCCTATTACATCTTATGCCATTTGAGGTACATTAATCACGGGACACTGCGGATTTCCTTTCCGTAATCATCCTTTCCACTTCTTTTATATCCTTATCTGTGGCCGCCGCTATCTGCTCCGCTGTAAAGCCATTTTTATACATTTTCAGAATCAGTCCGGCTTCACCTTCTATCAAACCTGCTTCATGTCCCTCTGCTAATCCGGCTGTCCGTCCTTCTTCCAATCCGGCGGCGTGCCCTATCGCGATTCCTTCTTCCTCTATCCCCTGACTCAGGTTACACATAGCACTCACGTCCTTCCTCAAATCTTCTTCCATCGGGATTGCATACTCTCCTCCGATGATATCCAACTTCTCTCCCAGGCTAAGTCTGTTCGACAACAGCGCCCCCAGCAGCCGGTGCAGCTCATACATCTCGCTGTGCTCTGGAAGCTCTTTTGCTAATCCTATCATAACTATGTTCAGTAAATCAAGCTTTCC
>ENA-UESE01000174-UESE01000174.1-human-gut-metagenome-genome-assembly--contig:-NODE-174-length-102212-cov-13.259177_pt1 | contig 102212 bp, 92 predicted proteins | sample MGYA00242995_ERZ507996 | MGnify/ENA primary metagenome ERZ507996 (study PRJEB26167, sample SAMN06115489) | human gut metagenome | host: Homo sapiens | place: China:Sichuan | collected 2015-04-15...
AGAGAGGAGCGAGGGTAGTAGGAGAAGAAAAACAAGGATATACCCAGGAAGAGAGAAGAACAAGGGTAAGAGGAGCAGAAAAATAAAAAGATACCCAAGGAGAGAAGAGCGAGAGTAAGAGGAGTAGAAAAGGAATGGAACAGAATATGAATAAAGGATATGATTTATTTTTATTTGCAGGGCAGTCAAATATGGCAGGCAGGGGAATTACAAGTGAGAGGTTTCCCGGGAAGACACCGGCTGTTTTAAAGGGAGCAGGGGCAGAGTTTCGGGCTGTTTCAGACCCGGGCAAGCTTTATCCCATTGCGGAGCCTTTTGGAGCGGCGGAAAATAAGCCGGATGGAATCTATGAACCGGGGATGAAAACAGGTTCGCTGGTCAGCAGCTTTGTCAATGCTTATTATGAAAAGACGAAGATGCCGATTCTGGGAATTTCTGCCTCAAAGGGTGGTTCTTCTATTCTGGAATGGCTTCCCGGAATAGCTTATTTTGCTGATTTATCGGGGCGGCTGGATGCCTGTTTGAAATATGTGGCAGAGCAGGGTATCTGTATCCGCCATCGGTATATTTTGTGGTGTCAGGGTGAAACGGACGGCGACCATGAAATGTCCGGGGAAGAATACATAGAACCGGATGCACTGTTGCATGATTATTCTGAAATTATGGCAGCCCAGAAGTCCATAGCAGAAAAAATCCCCGACGTACACATGGTTTCGACCAGCTTTCAAACCATGCTCCGCAGGGGACTGATGAAGGATGCCTTTCATTATTATCAGGCTGCCTATAATGAGGTTTGCAGAGAAGCCGGGGAAAATACGGCTCCCTGTTGCCTGTCATTTGAATGATTCATTGGATTTCCTTATTGTTATTGATATGATATCAGGGTCAAAAGGTCTGAACTCACATGAGCTTGCTCATAAGTGGGTGAAAGACCTTGGGACCCGCAAAACATGAGGAAGTAGCGATTTACGCAGTAAATCAGCGGATTCCGAATGTTTTAGAATTACAGGAGCTGCTTTGGTAGCGAAGTAATTCATAGATATCAAATGAGGGGCAAAGTACCTTTTGACCCTCATTTGATATTTTTCTTTATGATAAGAACTGTAAGCAGCACTACCAGCAGGAGGGCAGGGTCGCCCATCAAAAACGTAAGCAAGTACAATTTGTCATAGTCCAGCAGTACCAGTCCGGCTATTTTGACAAAAATTTTCAGGCAGAAAAAAGCAAGCCATAAAAGATTAAGAGGTTGCAGCTTGTCGTCCTGCATGCTTTCGATTGTTTTTATCTGAAAATCCTTACAGATAAATTTCAAAACGCTCTTTTTCCGGATTGTCAGGAGGATAAAAAAGCCGGTCATGATAATATTCTGGAGCAGCGCGGGAACAAAAATCCACTTCTCGTTCCCGCCTCCCCAGACAGCCAGCGCGGAAAAGACACCTCCCAATATTCCCAGTATCTGGGTATTGGCAATGGGTCTTTTCTTTATTATATCAATACTCAGCAGTATCAGATTGATTCCCAGTGACAGAAGAACTGCGGGCAATATTCCGGCTATTCTGTATATTCCGTAAAACAGGATGCTGGGCAGTACCAGATTTGCAATTATTTTCACATATCGCATTTACAGATTCCCCCTTGAAGCCTTACCCCCTTAAAAGAAGCTCCTTTTCCACCACTTTTCCGTCATGGTAGTATACTCTGGGAACCCGCTTACTTACAGCACAGGTCAGCTCGTAGGGAATGGTGCCTGCCAGGGCAGATAATTCATCCAGAGAGTTCTTTTTCCCGAAAATCTCAATTTCGCTTCCCACATCCACGCCGGGCTTTCCGGTAAGGTCAATCATACACATATCCATGCAGATTTTTCCCCGCTGGGGGACGGCGCCCTCTTCGGTCATCAGGCTGCACTTATTGGAAAGGCATCTGAAAAAACCGTCTGCATAGCCGTAGGGAATGACGCCCATCCGGGTTGTCTGAGGAGTGACAAAAATACCGCCGTAGCTGACTGCGGTTCCGGCAGGATAGGTTTTGATGGTGCTGACGGTTGTTTTTAAACTCATCACGGGCTGCAGATTCAATTCCCTTGCAAATTCTCCGTAGCCGTAAAGAAGAAGTCCCGGGCGCACCATATCCAGCCAGGTTTCAGGATAGCGGGCAACGGCGCCGGTGTTGGCGCAGTGACGGATTGCAAAGGATTTTCCCAGTTTTTCCTCGACCGCTGCAATTACATTCTTGAACAACTGGAACTGATGCCTGGTATAGGCGGCACATTCCTCGCCGGGTTCATCGGAAACTGCAAAGTGGGTGAAAATTCCCTCGGCGGAAAGTCCCGGCAGAAGGCATGCTTCGCAGATTCCCTCCACACCGTTTTCAAAATAATCCCCGTCACACAGGAAGCCAAGCCGGGACATACCGGTGTCTACCTTGATATGCACCTTCAGGGTGCCCTGACAGCAGACGGCTTCCTCACTATACTCATTCGCCTTTGCCTTACAGGTAACAGCCTGAGTGATATCATATTTGATAAGCTGGCTGACCTGTTCCTTCGGCGTATGTCCCAGAATCAGGATTGGCATGGTGATTCCGTTATGGCGAAGCTCTACAGCCTCGTCAATGCTGCTGACAGCCAGATAATCCGCGCCGAGATTCTGCAAAAGCCGGCTGACCTGTACGGAGCCGTGACCGTAGGCATCCGCCTTTACAACGCCCAGAAATTTCACATCTGCGCCGATTCGCTTTCTCAAAACAGTATAATTATGGGCGAGGGCATCCAAATCAATTTCTGCCCAGGTCCGCTTTAATGTTGAATCCATAAAAATCCTCATTTCTGCGCACTGCTCCAACGCATCTCGAGTTTGTGTCAAGTGCGCGCAGACACAAATCTCACGTGTGAAACTTAGAACTTCTTCACGAAAGAGTCTTTGCTCTGAGTGATTAGAAGTTCTTTTCACACTAATCTCCATTCCGCAGGCATTTCTAATGCCGAAGGAATCGCGAACTGAATTTCAGATTCAGTTCTGCGATAAAGGCTACTTTGTGACGCCTGCGGCACAAATAGCCGTGTGAAACTTAGAACTTCTTCACGAAAGAGCCTTTGCTCTGAGTGATTAGAAGTTCTTTTCACACTACCTCCATCCTGCACATGGCATATAAGCTGTAACCGATAAGTGCTTCCCGGTTTCCCATATTTCCATAGCGCAATGATTTTATTGAAAGATAGTTCATCTTTTATCTTACCATAAAGCAGGAATCATTCCAACACACAATTAACATTGTCCGGAAGAGCCTGATGGATAAACAGGTGAAGCAGGAAAGGAAAGTCAGGGTAGGATTGGTAGTAATCAGAAGAAAAATAAGGTAAATAATAAAAATAAATTTAATCAATAAGTAACAGTAAGGAAGATAGAAGGACAAAGAGCAGAAAGACAAGGAGCGAAAGGACAAAGAACAAAAAGGTAAAGGGCAGAAAGACAAGGCGCAGAAGGAAAAGAGCAAAAAAATAAAGGGCAGAAAGATAAAGGGCGGAAAGATAAAGGATAGAAGGACAAAGGGCAGAAAGACAAGGAGCGAAAGGACAAAGGGCAGAAAGACAAGGAGCGAAAGGACAAAGGGCAGAAAGACAAGGAGCGAAAGGACAAAGAACAAAAAGGTAAAGGGCAGAAAGGCAAGACACAGAAGGAAAAGAGCAAAAAGATAAAGGACAGAAAGATAAAGGGCAGAAAGATAAAGGGCAGAAAGATAAAGGGCAGAAAGATAAAGGATAGAAGGACAAAGGGCAGAAAGGCAAGGCGCAGAAGGAAAGAACAGAAAGACAAAAGACAAAAGGGCAGAAAGATAAAGGGCGGAAAGATAAAGGATAGAAGGACAAAGGGCAGAGAGGCAAGGCGCAGAAGGAAAAGAGCAGAAAGACAAAAGACAAAAGGGCAGAAAGATAAAGGGCAGAAAGGCAAAGAGCAGAAGAACAAAAAGGAAGAATGTCGAAGAGAAGGGCAGCACATAAGGACAAAGCAAGAGGCAAGAGAGAAATGCAGGGAACAAGAGGCAGGACGATTAGGAACAAGACAATAAAAACGGGAATTAGTGCCGCAGGCTTCACAAAGCAGTCTTAAAAGCTGAACTGAATCTGAAATTCGGTTTGTGATTTTTTAGCAAAAGAATGCCTGCGGAATTGGGATTAAAATGAATATGCAAAACCGGCAGAAAGCGGAGGGGTATGCGGATATTCTGCACTGTGAAATGCCTTGGAAAGAGAAAACTGCGAAAAGAGAAAACGAAATTGATACAAATCAAAATAATAAAATACATCAATAAATACAATAACATGAATCATTGAAAGAAGATAAAACGAGTGATAGTATAAGGTACATTGAAACGGTAAAGGAATGGGGACCGGGATGGAGAAGCAGCCGGGAAACATTCAAAAGAAATTGGAATCTAAAAGGAATTAAAACGAAAAAGGAATTAAAACGAAAAAGAATTCAAATTAAAAAGAGATTGGAATGGAGAACGAACATGAGAACAAAGGAAAAATATCAGAAATCTTATTATATGCCCCCTGAAGTTACCTATGACTGGGTGAAGAAGGAATCTATTGAGAAGGCTCCGATTTGGTGCAGTGTGGATTTGCGGGATGGAAATCAGGCATTGATTGACCCCATGTGTCTGGAAGATAAGCTGGAATTTTTCAAGATGCTTGTGGATATCGGCTTTAAGGAAATCGAAGTGGGCTTCCCTGCTTCTTCCGATACAGAATACAATTTCATCCGTGCCCTGATAGAGAAGAACATGATTCCTGAGGATGTGACCATTCAGGTTCTGACTCAGGCGAGAGAGCATATTATCAAGAAAACCTTTGAAGCGGTAAAGGGTGCGCCCCACGCGATTGTCCACCTGTACAATTCTACCTCTGTAGAACAGAGAGAGCAGGTATTTAAGAAGGATAAGGAAGCGATTAAGAAAATTGCCGTGGACGGTGCAGGGCTTTTAAAGAAGATGGCAGACGAAACGGACGGCAGTTTTACCTTTGAGTACAGCCCGGAGAGCTTTTCACAGACAGAGGTGGATTATGCACTGGAGGTCTGCAATGCGGTACTGGATGTCTGGAAGCCGGATGCAGAGCACAAGGCAATTATCAACCTGCCTACAACAGTACAGGTGGCAATGCCCCACGTATTTGCCTGTCAGGTAGAGTATATGAACAAGCATCTGAAATATCGTGAGAATGTGGTTTTAAGCGTGCATCCCCATAATGACAGAGGCTGTGGCGTCAGCGATGCGGAGTTTGGTATTCTGGCGGGTGCAGACAGAGTAGAGGGTACATTGTTCGGAAACGGAGAACGTACCGGAAATGTGGATATTGTGACCGTAGCGCTTAATATGATGTGTCATGGTGTGGACAGTGGACTGGATTTCTCCCATATCATGAAGATAAGAGAGGCTTATGAGCGCTTTACTGGCATGAAGGTGCATGAGAGAACACCCTATGCGGGAGATTTGGTATTTACCGCTTTCTCCGGTTCCCATCAGGATGCAATCAGCAAGGGCATGAACTGGCTGAAGGACGGCAAGAGCGGAAACCGCTGGGATGTGCCCTATCTGCCGATTGACCCGGCGGATGTTGGAAGAGAATATGAATCTGACGTTATCCGTATTAACAGTGTTTCCGGTAAGGGCGGCGTTTCCTTCGTATTAAAGCAGCAGTTTGGCTTCTCCCTGCCCACTGCCATGAAGGAAGAGGTTGGCTACCTGATTAAGGGTGTGTCCGACAAGCGTCATCAGGAGTTACATCCTGCGGAGATTTATCAGATTTTCGAGGAAAATTACATCAGCCCCAGAAATGTTTTCCGGATTCCGGAGTGCCATTTCAAACAGGAAAAGGGGATTCTGGCAGAGGTTTCCATCGAACAGAACGGCTCTACGAGAGTTATCCGCACCGCCGGAAATGGTCGTCTGGATGCTGTCAGCAATGCGATTAAGACCTATTTTGGCATGACCTATGAGCTGTCTGTTTACGAGGAGCATGCAATTTCCAAGGGCTCCAGCTCCAAGGCGGCTGCATATGTGGGTATTGTGCATGATGGTCATTTCTACTGGGGTGTCGGCGTGGATGAGGATATTATCAAGGCATCCATCGCAGCGCTGACCTCTGCGGCAAACAAGCTGGCGACAGAGCAGCACATCACAGAGGGCAGAGAGGACAGGATTGTGGAAATCATCAGCTATATCCAGAATGATTACAAGAATGTCACACTGGAAACCCTTTCTGAAACATTCCATCTCTCCAAGCCTTATCTTTCCAAATATATCAAGGAGAGAGCAGGGGCAACCTTCCAGGAGGTTGTAAAGGAAGAACGGATGAAGAAGGCAAAGACACTGCTTCGGGAAACCAATCAGACGGTAGAGGCGGTGGCTGCGGAAGTGGGCTATGAAAATGTAGAACATTTCAACAGACTGTTCAAGAAGAGTTATGGCATCACCCCTGTACAGTACAGAAAACAGGGCTGAAAGAGATAAAAGACAAAAGAAATAAAAAGGCTGCTGACCTGACAAAATAATGCCGGGCGGCAGCTTTTTTGTTACTTTTATTCGGGATACAGCCAGCCGGCGTATTCCATGATGGACTGGTTTTCCATCCGCTTGTCGGAACGCTGCATCTGTTTCCGATAGTCCCTGGGGGACATCTGCATAATTTTAATAAAGCAGCGGTTGAAGCTGGAAACAGAATGGAAGCCCACATTTTCCGAAATATCCAGAATGGCGTCCTCTGTGCTTCGCAGCAGGTTACACGCCTTGGCAATACGGGTATTGTTGATAAAATCCAGCGGAGAGGTACCCATAATGTCGTGGAAAACCCGCCGGAAATGAGTGGGACTCCAGTGGCATAATTCAGCAAGGTATTCTATGGTGAACTGATTGTTATAATTTGCTTCGATGTAGTTTAAGGCAGGAGCAATGACAAGGGCATTTTCCTTTTCCTCGTCCTGCTCGGCGGGAGAGCCGGGGGAATCTGAGCCGGAACCGGTGCTCTTTAAAGGAACCGTGGTTCCGAGGGCTTTTTCCATGGATTCTATGCGATACAGTTCAATATAGAGGGAGAGGAGAAGTCCCTTTGCGCTGAGCTGATAGCTGGGGCGCTGCTCCTCCAGTTCGCTGATGATGGAAAGCACCAGAGAGTACACCTGAGGATATTTTTCCCGGCTTAAAATGGGAACAAAGTTCCGGGAGGTGCCGGAAGTAATGGAAAGGTCATAATTTATCCAGGTGGCGGGCAGAATATTTTTGAAAAGCTCGTAGGGGTCAAAATAGATATAGGACCAGTGGCTTTCCGTGCCCGGGGTGCTGTATGTGGTATGGGGGATATTCTTGGGAATTACGGTTACGTCCCCTGCCTGAAAGGCGAGAGGCTCTCCTAAAAATTCGATGGTGCCGCTGTCGGAATGGCAGACACCGATTTCGAGACAGTTATGGAAGTGCAGTCTGCCGCTGGGAATATCTGATATTTTCCAGTAATCGCCGGATAACAGAAGAACCGGAAAATGCATCGGAAGATAATAGCTTCTGTATTCAGTAACAGTCCCTTTTTGCTTTGCCATAACGTAACCTCCCCATAAAGCTACCTTCAAATTGGCTAATCTGACAATTTTTGTGTCATGTGAAACTCCTTATACTATATATAGCAACTAAATCAAATAAAATCAACCACAATTTCCTCTGCACAACCTGCGTGTTGTTCATAAACCGGACATATTTTCTTTAAAAATCAGCCATATCTCAGGAAAGACCACAAAAAAATGACGGTGAAAATCACTGAAAAAAAGGAAAAACTGGGCAAAAATGATATATAACGAAAAATGACCATTTTTATAAATGTTCGTTTTTGCATAGTATTTCTGCAAGAATGATTAGAAATATTCGGCGCAGTGTATGATAATATGCTTACAACGAAACGAAAAATGTACAAAATGACGATGAAAATGCAGTCAGCGATGGAGGAGGTTACATATGGCAAAGACAAAGAGTGCCAACGGGGTAGCAGTAAAAACGAAAACCACGTGGAAACAGGCATTTAAAAGAGACTGGCAGTTATATCTGCTTTTACTGTTTCCCTTAATCATGGTGTTTGTGTTCAGCTATGCCGCTTATCCCGGTTTGAGAATGGCTTTTATGGATTATAAGCCGGCGAAGGGATATGAAGGAAGCGAATGGGTAGGCTTTGGAATCTTCGCAAAGATTTTTAAGGACGCGGATTTCACCAGAGCGTTACGGAACTCCATCGTATTCAATCTGGCAGATTTGCTGGTAGGCTTCCCGATGCCGATTATCCTGGCTTTGATTCTGAACGAGTTAAGATATCCCAGATTTAAGAAGGTATCCCAGACAATCCTGTATCTGCCTCACTTCCTTTCCTGGGCTATCATCGGAAGTGTTGCACTGACAATGTTCAAGCCCTCCAGCGGTCTTGTGAATGTGGCTTTGATGAACGCGGGAATGATACAGGAAGGTATTCCGTTCCTGAATGAAAAATGGCACTGGGCGGTAACTTATCTGCTCATCGGTGTATGGCAGGGAATGGGATGGGGAACTATCCTCTATCTGGCAGCAATCACCGGTATTAACGGCGAGCTTTACGAAGCGGCGATGATTGACGGCGCAAACCGCTGGAAGAGAATGTGGCACATTACACTGCCCGGTATCAAGAGTACCGTTGTTACTCTGCTGATTATGAATTTGGGACGTGTCATGGGAAGTAACCTGGAGCGGTTGACGGCCTTCTCCAATACACAGGTAAAGGAATTTCAGTATCAGCTGGCAGTTTACATTTACAACAAAGGTATCGGAAACGGAAAGTTCAGTATGTCAACAGCGGTTGGCCTGTTCCAGTCCCTGATTGGTCTGATGCTGGTAATTATATCTGACCGGATTGCCAAGAAGCTTGGCGAAGATGGATTACTGTAGGAGGTGGATGAGATGAGCAAAAAAGATAAAGCTATTGAAGAAGTAACAACCTCTGCAGGCGGTGCACATGCCGTAAACAAGTTCCGTGTCAGTGATTTTATCATGATGGCGGTTATCATGATTCTCTGTGCAACCTGTGTGCTTCCTTTTATCCATGTGGCTGCAAAGTCCATTTCCGGAAATACGGCGGTTATGTCAAAATCCGTATATTTCTGGCCAAAGGATGTAACGCTGGATGCCTTTAAGAGAGTATTCGGAGATGATTCCATGACTTACTCCATGATTTTCTCCGTAATTATAACCCTGATATTTACCATCCTTGGTATGCTGGTATGTACCTGTGCCGCATATCCCCTTTCCAAAAAGAGATTAAAGGGAAAGCAGGGCATCACATTTTTACTGATGGTTCCCATGTACTTCAGTGCAGGTATCATCCCCGCTTATCTGCTGTATCAGGATTTACATATTCTGGATACCATGTGGGTACTGATTCTGCCCCTGATTTACTCTCCTTACAATATGCTGATTATGAAGAACTTCTTCCAGAGTACGATTCCTGACAGTTTGGAAGAATCAGCATTTCTGGATGGTGCAAGTAACTTCCAGATTCTCGGAAAGATTGTACTTCCTCTTTCCAAACCGATTCTGGCAACCCTGTCCCTGTTCTACGCAGTAGGACGTTGGAACTCTTATGCAGATAATATGTACTACACAAGAGATGCTTCCCTGAAAATGATTCAGTATAAGCTGTATCAGCTGGTAGCTTCCGCTTCTGAAGCACAGACAGCATCCCTGGCAGATACCGGTGGCGTCAGCCAGTCCACGCCGGAAGTATTACAGGCAGCAAGTATTATGTTTGTAACCATTCCGATTATTATCATTTATCCTTTCCTGCAGAAGTACTTCGTACAGGGAACCATGATTGGAGCAGTAAAGGGTTAATCGCAGCAATTCCATAAAGGTAGTTTTCCCGGATGGCCGGGTATACATAAAACTATACACATTTTTAAAGGAGGATTTATTTATGAAGAAGAATACTCTTCAGAAGGTTCTTGCCACAGCAATGGTAGGTGCTATGGCAATGGGTACTTTAACTGCATGTGGCGGAGATGCTGCTACAACAGGAAGCTCTGCGGCAGGCTCTTCCACAGAAAGCACTTCCACAGCAAGCACTTCCACAACAAGCTCCGAAGCAGCTCCTTCCAGCACAACTGGTGATACACCTGCTGCAGCTGGTATGGAAGGCTGGACACCTTTCACAGAGAAGGTTACATTACAGATTCCGGTTTATGACCGTGGAGATTCCGGAAACGGATGCTCTGACGTAGAGAACAACTACTGGACAGAGTGGGTTCAGAAGAACTTTGGTGATGTTTACAACATCGATGTACAGTACATCGGAATTACCCGTAGCGCAGTTATGAATGACTACTCCATGCTGGCAGCAGGTAAGGACCTTCCTACAATCTGTATGGAATATGACTATGACAAGCTGGCTACATGGCAGGCAGACGGATATCTGCAGCCCTATGATGTAGAGGAGTTCAAGACCATCGCTCCTACTTACTGGGCAAACATGGAGACAAACGGACTGACCGGCTACACCAAGCTGGCTGACGAGGACTATCTGCTTCTTGGACAGAGACCTTATGGTAATACAAACTATGCTTTCGTAACCTTCTATCGTGAAGACTGGTTAAAGGAAGCCGGATATGACAAGTATCCTGAAACCAATACTGAACTGCTTGAGCTGTATGCTAAGCTGGTTGAGAACGGACATGACGCTCCTCTTTCCGGGTCCAAGGTAAGCGGTGCCGGTGCTGACCAGAACTATGGTTACAGAGATTATCCTCAGGACGAGATTACATGGGCAACAACTGGTGACTACCAGATTCCCGCTCTCTCTACAGAAGCTCAGAAGAGATTCTTAAAGTGGCAGAACACCCTGTACAACAAGGGATATCTGAACAAGGAGTACTTCTTAAGAGATGCTTCCGAAGTTGAAGCTGACTTCATCAACGGCAAGGCATTTACATGGTCCGGATATGTATCCTCTACCATGAACGTACTGAACTCCTTCTATGAAGCTAACCCGGATGGTGACCTTGGCGTTGTAGTTTGCAGCGACAAGTGGGTAAATGACTCCGAGTGGGGCTCCTCCAACTCCTTCAGACCTAACAATGTATTCGGTGCAATGGTTGCTTTCGCTAACGATGCAACCGCTGACGAAGTTAAGGCTGCTATGATGTATATGGAGTGGATGGCACAGGATGACGTTCTCTTCACAATGCAGTGGGGCGAAGAAGGTGTAAACTACACTGTTGGTGATGACGGAAATCCCGTTGCAGTTGGTGACCAGAAGGGTCTTGAGCAGCAGCAGGGTCACAACAACAACGTTGACTACTGGATGGTTGTTACCGCTTCCAAGAGCTTTGGCGATGTAGAGAAGGATATCGCAGCAATCGCTCCTAAGGATCTGCCGGAAGACTTTACAGCAGACCTGCTTGCTAACTACAAGGGACAGCTTGCTCTGTATGAGACCGGCTATGCTAACTCCGACTGTCTGTTCGCAGCTTCTCTGGAGTCCGTAACAGAGTATGGTACTTCCCTGAAGGAAGAGGTTTACCCTGAATATCGTGACAAGCTGACAACCTGCAAGCCTGAAGATTTCGATAAGCTGTATGATGAACTCAGCCAGAAGTATCTGGAAGCAGGATATCAGGAGATTATTGATGAAAGACAGGAAGCATTTGATTCTGGTCTGACAACCCGTCTTCAGTAATTGATTTTTACAACTGTGGGACATACGGCCCCCCGGCATAAGGCTGGGGGGCTATATTAAGATAAGAAGCTATTATATCTTTTTCTGACAGGTATTTTAAGGGAATGACAAAAAGCTGGAATCAGTGTAAAATAGGGATGCCGTTACGGATACAAAAGAGCAGAAAACATGTGAGAAAAAGAGATAATGCCGGCAGGCGAGAAGGAGGAAGTTATGCTGAAACTGGAATACGACAAAAAGCAGATTGAAGAGGTCATTGACAAGATTGTAAAAAAGACAATGAACATGGATTTGACTTGGGACTGGCCCTGTGGTGTTGCATACTACGGAATCAGTGATGCCTATGAGAAAACGGGAAAAGAAGAATATCTGACCCTGTTAAAGGACAGAGTGGATGAACTGATAGATTTGGGACTTCCGAAGGTATGGACAGTCAATGCCTGTGCAATGGGTCACTGTCTGATTACCTTATATAATGCAACAAAGGATAAGAAATATTATGATATTCTGATGAGCAAGGTGGAATATCTGACGAAGGATGCCCTGCGCTTCGGCGACCATGTGTTGCAGCACACTGTTTCCGCGAATAATGATTTCCCGGAGCAGGCATGGTGCGATACCCTGTTTATGGCGGCTTTCCTTCTTCTGAGAGTTGGTGTTATGAACCATGATGAAGCAATGATTGATGATGCACTGAACCAGTATTACTGGCACATCAAGTATCTGCAGAATCCCAGCAGCGGCTTCTATTATCATGGGTATGACAATATTGCAGGCGACCATATGTCCGGTATTTACTGGGGCAGAGCGAATGCCTGGGCAGCATTTACCATGGCACAGGTAGGCGGTATTTTACCGGAGTGTTATCTGTATCCCAAGTATATTGACATTGCAGGTTCTCTGAACGAGCAGCTTGCAGCTTTAAAGACAGTACAGACAGAAAACGGTCTGTGGAGAACAGTTCTGGATGACCCGGATTCCTACGAGGAAATTTCCGCTTCCGCAGGAATCGCTGCAGCAATGCTGACAAGAGGAAATCCGTTACATTCCAAGTACATCAACAAGTCCATCAAGGGGCTTTTGGAAAATGTCAGCGAGGACGGCAAGGTTATGAATGTATCCGGCGGAACCGCTGTTATGCGTGACAAGGAAGGCTACAGGGGAATCCCCAGGGCTTATATTCAGGGCTGGGGACAGGGACTTGCTTTATCCTTCTTCGCTACTTTGCTTGTTTCAGACGAAATTGAAAAGGACGGTGCGCTTTAAAAATGTTTCGCAGGAATTTCCTGTTCGGCGTGGATTCCGATACAGCTAATGTTATCGGCGTGACTGCTTCGGACATTTACCAGCCCGGAAAGGGCTTTGGATTTGTAATTGAACAGAATAGACGGGAACAGGAACTCCTGAAAATATCGGAGCTTAATGCGGGCTTTGATACCTTCTACTGGTATCAGGACAAGAATATTTCCCATATACAGGAGGACGAAAACGGCTGTTTTCTGGATTCTTCCGCAGAGATTGCGCTTCTGGAACAGGAGGCTGGAGAAACCTGGCAGGGAGAGGCGAGAAGGATTCCTCTTTCCTTCAAGGTGGACGTTCCCAGAGAGGGAAATTACAGGGTAACAATTACCATCCGGACCACGGAAGAAATGAAGAATGTTCTGATTTATACCGGAAGAAGGCGTCTGGGATTTCTGGGAGACATTCCGGCGAATACCAGATTTCAGCATACCATGCTGTTAAATGTCTGTGATATTGTGCCGAGAGGAAAGACCAGAATCTATCTGGACAAAACCATTGATATTACTGTGGTGGCAGACAGACCCCAAATCAGCGGGCTGCAGATTACGGAGGTTGTCTGCCCCACCATTTACATAGCGGGAGATTCCACTGTGACAGACCAGAGTGCGGATTATCCCTATGCGCCCGGAACCAGCTATTCCGGCTGGGGGCAGATGATATCCGCCTATCTGAATGAAAAGATTGCGGTATCCAATCATGCCCATTCGGGACTTACCACCGACAGCTTCCGGAAGGAAGGACATTATGCGGTGATTGACCAGTACAGCAGACCGAGGGATTTCTTCTTCTATCAGTTCGGGCATAACGACCAGAAGCTGGAGGATTTAAAGGCAAGGGGCGGCTATCAGACAAACCTGCTGCGCTATATCCATGAGTGCCGGGATAAGGGAGCTTATCCTGTGATTGTAACGCCGATTTCCCGGAATACCTGGAAGGGAAATGACGGAAGCTACAATGACCTGCTGGAGGAATATGCGGAGAGCTGTAAAGAAGTGGGACGGCTGGCAGAGGTACCGGTGCTTGACCTGCATGGACGGAGTAGGGAATTTATTCTGGAGAAGGGACTGGAGGGCTCGAAGCCCTATTTCTTCCCCAACGACTATACTCACAATAATGACTATGGTGCTTACTTTATGGCGGGACTTGTGGCAAGGGAGATTGTGCAGGTCTGCGGAAAACATTCCGAACCCGGATACCGTTTCCTGGCAAAGTGCGTGACGGGGGGCTTTGGAGCCTGGCCGCCCGCAGAGCAAATCTGCCTGCCTGTGAAGCCGAAGTGCTATGAGGATATCCAGAACCCGGCGGAGGGGGTTAAAATCCTTTCTGAAATTGAGGACTTGGAAAAGCCCGCTGACAGAGCTTCCGTGCTGGATATGGTGATTAAGACCGTCCGGTTTTTCCCGACCAATGTGTACAACGATATGTATACGGATGTGGTGGGGCATGAATGGTATGCGGGAACAGTGGAATGTGCATACCAGAACGGAATCATAGAGGATGCTTTAGTGGTGAATCATTGCCTGATGCCGGAGAAAGCGGTAACGCTGGAGGAATTTCTGATATTTGCCGTAAACGGCTATAAGAGCAGAAAAAAGCTTCCTGCAGAAAAGGTATGTGCCTATGATACAAAGTGTGCAGACTTTGCAAGACCCTTTGTGCGGGCAGCCTGTGAAATCGGACTGCTTCCCGGGGATGGAAGTGCGGATTTGCAGCATATCCTGACCAGAGGCGAGGCGGTTGCCCTGTGCCGGAAAATGTCCGTGTAGAGATTTGGCAGCCGGATTCTTATGAATGGAAACAATCAGTAAAATTCAAATAATTTAGGGAGTAAAGGAGATAGTGAAATGGCAGAACAAAAAGGTGGATTTACGCTTCCCGGCGAGTCCGGATATGAGGCGCTTACCCTGAAAATGGCGGAAAAATGGGGAGCAGATGTGATTCGTGACAGTGACGGAACCGTGCTTTCCGATGAGATTGTACATGCGGGGTATGGAATTTATTCCACCATTTGTATTATTCGTGACCACAATGAGTGGGCGAAGAAGAATCTGGATAAACTGCAGCAGACCTTTCTCTGCACCCCTCCCGCAGTAGCAGAGGGAGAGGAACTGACGATTCCTTTGCTGGAAAGCTTCTTCGCAGAGCAGTTTACCATCAACGATAGCGAGAGAGCTTTCAAGTACTGGGAGGTTTATGACAGAACAACCAATGAAAAGGTAGATGCCTCCAAATGGAGCTATGAGAAGCAGGCGGGTACCGTTACCCTGAAGGGAATTACTCCCTTCCATAAATATACGGTCAGCTTTCTGGCATACCGTATCTGGGAAGAGATTTCCATGTACAACCATACCACAAACAACTGGGATAAGGAGCATCTGATGCAGATTGACCCCAGATATCCGGAAACCCAGGAATATATGCTGGGCTGGATGAAAAACTGGTGTGAAACCCATCCTGATACAACGGTAGTCCGGTTTACCTCCATGTTCTACAATTTTGTATGGATTTGGGGAAGCAGCGAGAGAAATCCCTATCTGTTCTCTGACTGGGGCTCCTATGATTATACAGTGAGTGATATCGCACTGGATGAATTTGCAGAAAAATACGGTTATTCCTTGACGGCAGAGGATTTTATCAATAAGGGACAGCTTCATGTTACCCATATGCCCGGTACAAAAAAGAAGGCAGACTGGATGGCGTTTGTCAATGAATTTGTAATTTCCTTTGGCAAAAAGCTGATTGATATGGTACATGAATATGGCAAGAAAGCCTATGTATTCTATGATGACAGCTGGGTTGGCGTAGAGCCTTACAATGGAAAATTCAAGGAATTTGGCTTTGACGGTCTGATTAAGTGCGTGTTCTCCGGTTACGAGGCAAGACTTTGCGCGGGAGTGGATGTGCCGACTCATGAGTTAAGACTGCACCCGTACCTGTTCCCTGTGGGACTGGGCGGAGCGCCTACCTTTACCGAGGGCGGCGACCCTACGCTGGATGCAAAGAAGTACTGGAACAGCGTCAGACGTGCCCTGCTTCGTGCAAAGATAGACAGAATCGGGCTTGGCGGATATTTGCATCTGGTAGAGAATTTTCCGGATTTCTGTGATTATATTGAGAAGGTGTCCGATGAGTTCAGACTGATTCGTTCCTTCCATGATGCCGGAAAGCCTTATACCATCAGGACAAGAGTAGCGGTACTGCATAACTGGGGAGCGCTCCGTTCCTGGACCCTTTCCGGACATTTCCATGAAACCTATATGCACGATTTGATTCATATCAATGAGGCATTGTCAGGACTGCCTGTGGATGTGAAGTTCATTTCCTTCGAGGATGTGAAGAAGGGTGCCCTGAAGGATGTGGATGTTGTTATCAATGCAGGCTATGCAGGAAGCGCATGGAGCGGCGGAGATAACTGGAAGGATGATGAGGTTGTCACCATTCTGACAAAGTGGGTGCATGACGGCGGAGCCTTTATTGGTGTCAACGAGCCTTCTGCAACGGAAGGATATGATACATATTTCCGTATGGCACATGTTCTTGGTATTGACGAGGATACGGGAGCAAGAGTCTGCCATGGCAGGTGGAGCTTTACTGCGGATGATACAGAAGAGATTCTTCCTGAGGGCGCAACGGTTCTGCCGAAGGAGCATCTGTATCTGACAGACGGAAAGGCACAGGTACTTCTGGCAGAGGACGACAAGCCCCTTGTAACGGTAAATCAGTTTGGAAAAGGAAAGGGAATTTATCTGGCTTCCTTCCAGGTGGATTTGGAGAATACAAGGATGCTGTATCAGCTCATCCGTTATGCGGGCGGCGAAGGTGTAAGCGGTCTTTATATGACAGATAACCTTTATACGGAGTGTGCATATTATCCGGAAAGCAAGAAGCTGGTTGTTATCAACAACAGTGATAAGGAGCAGACAGCGACGATTCCTACCGAGCAGGGGGATAAGACGGTGACAATCGCGCCTTATGATACGACCTTTATGGAGATTTAGCCTGTGATGCTTCTGTGCAGGGAGCGTTTAGGGATAGTGTGAAAAATAGAATTTTTCACACGGCTATTTGTGCCGCAGGCGTCACAAAGTAGCCATTATCGCAGAACTGAATCTGAAATTCAGTTCGCGATTCCTTCGGCAAAGGGATGCCTGCGGAATGGAGATTAGTGTGAAAAGAACATACGCAGAAATAGGATTAGTGTAAATGAGATTTTCACACAGGAGAGAAGGAGTGGGGAATAGTTCTGAATAAAGAAAAGAGCACCGGTGGATGTTATGGGGCATCCGGCGGTGCTCTTTTTTTCAACAAGAGTGGATTTTTTATTGACTTGTACATCAGGGTACGGTGTATGATAACAATGCGGTAAGTGCATAAGACAGTTAAGAAGAACAAAGGAGGAATGTGCATGAAACGGATACGGAACGTGATGAAAACGCTTCTTTTGTCACTTGTTATTGTGGCGGGCTTATGGGGAGTAAGCACACTGGATGCAAGGGCAGAGGAAAGCGGAACAACAAGGAACTATGCGGACCTGAAAAAGGGAGATGTTATCCACGCAGGAGAAACAATTGTTTTCCCGGAAATACCTGCTGAATGGCAGGCAAAGGGAGTGATGTGGAACCGGCTGCAGTTTTTATATCAGAAGCTGGTTATAGACCCGGAAAGCTATGACTGGTATATGAATTATATCAGTGACTGGGAGTATAAGGACGGAGGGGAGTATTACGACCCTGAAACAAAGGATGGAAGCTCTTTTACATATCCCATTAGGGAAATTGTATGCAATGGAGTAGCTTATAACACCTTTGAGGTAACTGCTGTATATGGAGCCGGTCATACAGATGTAAGCTGTGACTACTACTATGTATGGGGATTGGAAGTGAAGCCTCTGGAGGAGGGGTCTTATTCCTACCAGTTTAACATTCAGGAACTGAACCTTTACATCGGAAAGCCGGTTGTGGGAGAAATTCTTGCAACGGACTGCTATGTATATGAGAGGACGCTGGATTCATATGATTATCCCATACAGTGGACAAAAGATGGTGTGGATGTTACAGGGCAGGCGGCAGAGGCTGACAGCAATTATACAGCAACCGTGACTTTAATACCGAATGACAATTACAGGTTTTACGACAGTGCTGTCATTAGAATGGGCAGCGAGGAAAACAGTTACAGCGCTATCAGTCTTGACAATAACGGATATCTGACACTTTCTTACCAGTTTACCACATCCGGGCAGAAGAAAGATTCTTCCTATGCTATTGTGGATGGCGCAGACAGCACCTACGAGGAGGTTAATGGGGGGACATTGACCATAAGAGGAGATGGTGAGATTTCCAAGTTTGTCAGCGTAATGGTAGACGGAGAAGTCATTGACAGCAGCAATTACACAGTCACAGAGGGTTCCACGATTGTGACACTGACAGCAGAGTATCTAAAGACACTTTCCGCAGGAAGCCATACCTTTGCAATCCAGTGGACAGACGGCGCGGCAAATACCGCATTTACCATTGTGAAGAATAATAACCCGGGTAGCAGTGAACCGGAATCCGGCAACGAGGATGAGGAGGACACCCCCGCTGCAGAGCCGGTAAATGCTACACCTGCACCGACCGCAGAACCTGTTGTAACCGTACCGAAAACAGGAGATAACAGCAGTATGGTAATCTGGATTACGGCGTTGGTACTTGCAGCAGGCGCTTTTGCAGTTGTGACAGGAAAGCAGAAGGCAGAGAAAAAGTAAATACTACTCAAAGGTACACCGGAGCAGAGGGAGGGGAGACTTCTGCGTGCCGGTGTATTTTTTTGCAAACAGGGATTTTTTAGGGTATAATAGTGTGAAAAGTTTATATGACTTTGGCTATATTGTGCCGCAGGTATCAGAATAAGACAGGTAGAGATGAATAAGAAAAGTGATGCAGGAAATATAAAAGATACAGTGAAGAAAAGTAATACAGGAAAGAAAAAGGATACAGAGAATAAAAGAAATACCAAAAAGAATGGTACAGAAAATAATCGGAAGTGGCTGTATTACGGAATACAGCTCATTCTGTTTGTTATAATGCTAGTCATGCTGGGGAAAATAGTAAATCATCTTGTGGACGAGAGAAAAAGCCGGAAATTTGCGGATAGTCTGGAGCAGGCTGCCTTTTCCGGGATGGAAGAGAGTGCGGCTGGCAACGGCGGAGAAGTCCAACTTGGCGAGAATGGAAAAGTTTCAGGAGCAGGAACAGGAGAGGCTACGCTTGAAAGCGGCGGAGAAGTCCGACCTGGAGAGAACGGCAGAATTTCGGGAGCAGGAACGGCAAATATCGGCGGAAGTCCGGATGAGGGGACAGCAAAGCCCGGGAAGGAACAGCAGGATTCCAGAATACGGGAAACGCTCAACTTTGATGCCATATGGGAAATCGGGGAGGCTGCTGTGGCGTGGCTTTACAGCCCGGATACCAGAATCAATTATGTGGTGGCGCAGGGGGAGGATAACGATTATTTCCTGCACCGCCTGTTAAGCGGTGGGGATGCAAAGGAGGGAACTCTGTTCGTGGACTTCCGCAACAGCCCGGATTTTACGGACAGCAATACCATAATTTACGGACATAACATGAAATCCGGCAGTATGTTTGGAAGTCTGCACAGGTATGAAAAGCAGGAATATTACGAGGAGCATCCGGTGATGTATCTGTATGTGCCGGGGAATCGGTATACGCTGGAGCTTCTGGCGGGCTGTTATGTGGGTGTGGAGAATCCGATTTTCAGCGCGATTCCGCCCTCTGAAGAGGAGCGGGACAGTATTTTATATCAGGCATATCATAATTCCACCTTTGTTTCCGGCATCACTGCGGGGAAGGAGGACAGGCTGGTAACGCTTTCCACCTGTGCAGGGGATGACACCCTCCGGTATGTGATAATCGGAAGGATTGCAGAGGAATATTTACAGAAGGAAGAGAATCCTGTACAATAGGATGGCAGGAAGCTGCAAAAACAGAATTTTCCGCAAAGCATGGGCGGAGAAATGGAGATTAGAGATGAAGTTTAGCGAATTTCCCTACGAGAGAGTAGATTTTGAAAAGGTAGAACAGGAAATGAAGGGGCTGATGGAGGAATTTGAGCAGGCCAGGGACGGCGAAGAGCAGTTTGCCGTACATCAGAAGTTTTATGCCCTGAATGACCGGGTGACAACCCTGTACACCATTGCCAATATCCGTTTTGATATAGATACTTCCGATACCTTCTATGAAGGGGAGAAGAAGTACTATGACGAGAAGATGCCCTTTTACAGCAATATGGTGCTTGCTTATCAGAAGAAGCTGTATTATTCCCCTTTCCGGGCAGAGCTGGAAAAGAAAATCGGACCGGTTGCCTTTAAGAATATGGAAATTGCCCAGAAGGCAATGGATGAAAAAATCATCCCTCTGATGCAGGAGGAGAATAATCTGACAACCGAGTATGACAAGCTGATTGCTTCCGCAAAGATTCCCTTTGACGGAAAGGAGCTGAATCTTTCCCTGCTGCGCCCCTATCTGGTAAATCAGGACAGAAACGTCAGAAGAGAAGCCTGGAAGGTATTCAGCCGGTTTTTCCGGGAAAATGCGGACAAGCTGGATGAGATTTATGACAAGCTGGTAAAGAACCGTACAGAGCAGGCGAGAAAGCTGGGGTATGAGAATTATCTGGAGCTGGGTTATTACCGGATGGGCAGGAACTGCTACGGAAAGGCAGAGGTAGAGGCTTACAGAGCACAGGTAAAGAAGGATTTTGTACCCTTTGCAGAGAAGCTGCATGAGCAGAGAAGAAAAAGACTGGGACTGGATAAGTTAAGCTATATTGATAAAGAGGTTTACTTTAAGGAAGGAAATCCCGCACCCTTCGGCACCCCGGAGGAAATTCTGGAAGCGGGCAGGAAGATGTACAGTGAGCTTTCCCCTGAAACAAAGGAATTTTATGAGTTCATGATGGAGGGAGAGCTGTTTGATGTATTGGGAAGAAAGACCAAGCGGGCAGGCGGCTATATGACCTATATGCCTCTTTACAATGCACCCTTCGTCTTTGCAAACTTTAATGGAACCAGCGGGGATGTGGATGTAATTACCCATGAGTGCGGACACGCTTTCCAGGGGTATCTTTCCGGGAAAGACCCTATCAGGGAGCATGCGGATATCGGTATGGAAACCGCAGAAATCCACTCTATGTCCATGGAATTTTTCACCCAGAACTGGATGCCGCTTTTCTTCGGGGAGCGGGCACAGGATTATATCGAAATGCATCTGGAGGATTCCGCAGCCTTTATTCCCTACGGCTGTATGGTAGACGAGTTCCAGCATATTGTTTATGAAAATCCGGATATGACCCCTGCGGAACGGCATGCCGCATGGTTGAAGCTGGAGAAGGAATACAGACCTCATATGGATTATGAGGATGACGCGTTCTTTGCCAAGGGGGGCTTCTGGCAGAGGCAGGCGCATATTTATGACAATCCCCTGTACTACATTGATTATTGTCTGGCGCAGACCTGCGCATTACAGTATAAGGTAAAGATGGATGAGAATTACGGGGAGGCATGGAAGAGTTACTTAAAGCTCTGCAAATTGTCTGCCAGCGATTTCTTTACCAATATGATAAAAGAGGTAGGTCTGGACAGTCCCTTCGAGGAAGGCTGCATGAAAAACATTGTGGAAAAACTTGAAAAATATGTGAAAACACTTGCGTAAGACAAGAGCCGTGCAGTATAATTTTAGGACAGGTGTTTCGGGAGAAACCCCGATTATAATTGGAAGGAGACATTTCTCATGTCTAAAAAAGAGAGTCAGAATATAGAGGAACAAAAGGAAAAAGCAGTAACAAAGTATGATTTGAAGATGCAGAAGAGAGCCGAGGAGAAGGCCAGGGCAAAGAAGGAAAAGCAGGTCAGCCTGATTACCAGTATTTTAATAGTGGCTGCGCTGGTATGCTTTATGGCATCCTTCCCGATTCGGAGTTACCTGACGGTTCATGGAACCTACGTTAAGGTAGCAGGGGAGAATATTTCCCGTCTGGAATTTGATTACAACTATAACATGGCGCTGAATAACTATATGAATCAGTACGGCACTTACCTGTCCTATATGGGACTGGACTTGACCGGGGATCTTTCCACACAGATGTATTCCGACAGCCTGACCTTCAAGGATTTCTTTGAGAAGATGGCAGTGGAGAACATTATCCAGACCAAGGCGCTGAAGGCAGAGGCAAAGGCAGCAGGCTTTACCTATGATGCCACAAAGGATTATGAGGATTATCTGAACTATGTGTCACAGGCTGCAGAGGCAGCAGGCATGACGGAAAAGCAGTTTGTTCAGGAAAACTTTGGTGCATATGCAACCACTTCCCGGTTAAAGCCGATTGTTATGGAAAATCTGGAAAGCTCCGCTTATTATGATTCTGTTTCTGATGAAAAGATGCCCTCTGATGAGGATGCGGAAAACTATTATGCAGAAAATAAGGACAGCTATGATTCCATCGATTACCGGATGACGGTTATCAACGCAGAGCTGCCCACAGAGCCTACTGATTTGGCAGATAAGACAGAGGATACTACCACAACAGATAATACAACAGGCAGCACCTCCACAGACAGTACCACAGGAACGGACACAACCACCTATGAGCCCTCAGAGGCAGAGATTGCCTATGCAATGGAGCAGGCAAAGGCAGAAGCTGATACTGCTTTGAAGAGCATTGCAAAGGACGGCGAATTAAAGGAAAATGCAAAGCGTACTTCTCTGGCAAGCGTTACCAGAGAGTGGCTGTTTGATGAGAGCAGAAAAGCCGGAGATACTACTGTTATCGAGGATGAAACCAACAACAGATATTATGTTCTCGCCTTTGAGAAGCGTTATCTGGATGAAACCCCTACTGTAGATGTCCGTGCGGTTATTCTTTCCAATGATGGGGATGTAAGTGCAGACAGCGTTCTGGAGGAGTGGAAGAGCGGTGCAGCTACCGAGGACAGCTTTGCAGAGCTGGCAGACAAGTACAACACAGCTTCTACAACCACCTCCGAGGGCGGACTTTTCGAGGCACTTTCCGTAAGCAATGTATCGGATGAGCTGAAGGACTGGATGACAGACAGCAGCCGTGTGCAGGGCGATACCGCTGTTATTGCTCCCGAGGGAGAAAGCTATACTTATGTGGTTTACTTTATCGGAACCAATGAGGCAGAGTGGATGAAGAGCATCAAGAATACGCTTCTGACAGATATTATGGCAGATTACCTGGAAGAAATCACGGCAAATTACAGCGTGGAGGATTCCAGGAACAATCTGAATTACCTGAAGGTAGAAGCTGCTGAAAGCGCTGCAGCCGCAGCGAGCGAGTCTGCTTCCGCAGAAACAGATGCTTCCACGGAGAGCGGTTCTACTGACACGACAGATGCTTCCACAGAAAGCAGTTCTGCAGCACAATAAAATGGACAGGCGGTGGGGTTTCCTCACCGCCTTTTTGCTTTACAGGCTTTACAGGAAAGGTATTGCAGCATGAGAAAAAGAGTACTGGTACTGGATATTGACGGAACCCTGACAAATTCCAAAAAGGAAATTACCGCCGTTACAAAGCAGGCGATTCAGGGGCTTATGCAAAGGGATTATCAGGTGATTTTAGCCTCCGGCAGACCCACAGCGGGGATGCGCCGGTATGAAGAAGAACTGGAGCTGGAAAAATATGGCGGTTATCTTCTGTCCTTTAACGGGGCGAAGGTAATTGAGTGCCGCAGCGGGGAGGTTGTCTATCAACGGCTTCTGCCCCTGACTTTTATTCCCGGACTGTATGATTTTGCGAAAAAGAACCATTGTGGACTGATTACCTATCTTGGGGATGAGGTAATTTCTGCTTTTCCCATTGATAAATATGTGGAAATAGAGTCCAGAATCAACGGGATTCCCGTGCGCCGTGTGGAAAACTTTGTTGATTTTGTGGATTTTGATATCAATAAATGTCTGATGACGGCAGAGCCGGCAAGGGCGGCGATTCTGGTAGAGCAGTTAAAGGTAAAGTACGGGGATGTGGCAAGCATCTGCCGCTCGGAGCCTTATTTTATAGAAATTATGCCCCAGAATGTAAATAAGGCGACCTCTCTGGACAGGATGTTGCAGGCGATTGGCAGGCGGAGAGAGGAAACCGTGTGCTGCGGGGATGGCTTTAACGATATTTCCATGCTGGAATATGCCGGAGTGGGTGTGGCGATGGGAAATGCCCAGGAGGAAGTCAAAAAAATTGCAGATTATGTTACCGGTACCAATGATGAGGACGGGCTGGTAGAAGTCATAGAGAAATTTTTCCCGGAAAAAATCAGGATAGAAATACCGGAGAAGGCAAATTATGTTATCCATACCATTCAGGCAGCAGGCTATGAAGCCTATGCGGTGGGGGGCTGCGTCCGGGATTCCATTTTAGGCAGAAAACCCCAGGACTGGGATATTACCACCTCCGCTACCCCCTGGCAGATAAAGGAGCTGTTTCCCAGAACCATAGATACCGGGCTGCAGCATGGAACGGTAACGGTGATGGTGGACAAGGAGGGCTTTGAGGTAACAACCTACCGGATTGACGGGGCTTATGAGGACGGCAGGCATCCCAGTGAGGTGATTTTTACGCCGAAGCTGGAGGAGGACTTAAAGCGCCGGGACTTTACCATAAATGCCATGGCATATAATGAGGAAAAGGGTCTGGTGGACCTTTACGGCGGCTTAAAGGATATTGAGCTTGGAATTATCCGCTGCGTGGGGAATCCCATGGAGCGGTTTGGAGAGGATGCCTTGCGTATTCTGCGCGCCATCCGTTTTTCCGCCCAGCTTGGGTATGAGATGGAAGAAAAGACGGTGGAGGCGATAAGGGAATTGGCCCCCACACTGGAAAAAATCAGTGCAGAGCGGATTCAGGCGGAGCTTTTAAAGCTTCTGGTTTCGCCCCACCCGGAGTATCTGCGGCAGGCGTATGAAATGGGCGTGACAAAGGTATTTCTGCCGGAATTTGACCGGGCGATGGAAACACCCCAGAAGCATCCCCACCATAAGTACGGAGTGGGGGAGCATATCCTGCACAGCATGGAGAATATCGAGCCGGACAGGGTGCTGCGGCTGACCATGCTTTTACATGATATCGGAAAACCGGAGGCACTTACCGTAGACGAGAAGGGGATTACGCATTTTTACGGACATGCCGCTATCAGTGCGGATATGGCGAAGACTATATTAAGACGGCTGAAAATGGACAATGATACGATTTCCAGAGTATGCAGGCTTGTCCAGTACCATGATTATGCGAACCATCTGGAACCGGATATCAGGCTGGTAAGAAGAGCAGTCAATAAGATTGGAGAGGACGCTTTTCCGGCGTTGTTTTCCGTAAAGAGGGCAGATATTCTGGCGCAGAGCGAATATATGAGAGAGGAAAAGCTGGAAAGGCTGGAAAAATGGAAGGTGCTGTATCAGGAAATACAGGAAAAGAAGCAGTGTGTTTCCTTAAAGGAGCTGGCAGTCACCGGTTCGGATTTGATTGGGGAAGGATTTCCGCCCGGAAAGGAAATCGGCATGCTTTTACAGGAGCTTCTGGAACTGGTTTTAGAGGAGCCTGAAAGAAATAACAGGGAATGGCTTTTACAGAAAGTCAGAGAAGAAAGAAGGTTCTGAATAACTGCCCCCGGACATATGATAGGTTAGAAAGACGGATGGTCAGGAGGGGGCGGTCAGTGAATGATAGGGCTGTGGAGCTTTTGGAGCAATATGAGATAGAAGTGCTTCATACAAAAAAGGGAAGGGGTGCCATTCTTTGCGATACGAGTCAGGGCACTCTGATTTTGAAGGAATATACGGGAACCCCGGAGAGAATCGGACTGCAGAATAAATTATTACATAAAATAGCCGAAAAGGGTCTTGTAGAGGTGGAAAGTATTCTGCCGAATCGGGAAGGCACCCTGTTTACGGAGGATTATGACGGAACCAGATATGTGTTAAAGACCTGGACGGAGGGCAGGGAATGCAATATTTATGATAAGGCGGAATGTCTGGAGGCAATGCGGCTTCTGGCTGTACTGCACGGGTGCATGGAGCTTTCCGGAGAGGAAGCGGGCGGCATAGAGCCTGTTTCCATGAAAAAGGAATATGAAAAGCACAACAGGGAATTGAAGAAGGTTCGCCGGTATTTACAGCAGCGGGGACAGAAAACCTGGTTTGAAATCAGTCTGCAAAAGTATTTTGACGGCTTTTTGGAACAGGCAAAGCAGGTATCGGCGGAATGGGAAATTTATGATAAACTCATAAGCAGAAGGGAAGAGGTTCAGTTCTGCCACGGGGATTATCAGTACCATAACATGATTTGCGGAAAAGACGGCTGGTTTGTTGTGAATTTTGAAAAGTGCCTGCCGGACAGCCCGGTGCGGGATTTGTACCTTCTGCTGCGGAAGCTGCTGGAAAAGAGCAACTGGTCTGTTTCGCTGGGGAGCTCCCTGCTGGAAGCCTATGAAGAGGTAAGACCGCTGGATGTGCTGAGCAGGATTGATTTATATTACAGGCTGGCATACCCGGAAAAGTTCTGGAAAATTGTGAATTTTTATTATAATTCCGGAAAGGCTTGGATTCCCGGAAGGAATCAGGAAAAGCTGGAAAAGCTGGTTTCTCAGGAGAAGGAAAAGCAGCATTTTCTGGAAGAGGTATTCCGCAGCGTGGAAAAGCTGGCGATGCGGTAAAAGGATTGAAAAACATTATGCACAAAGAATGTGTGCGGAAATGGGGATAAAGGTGGCAGGGAAAAGGAACGTAAGAGGATGGATAGGGGTATTGGTGGCTGCCTTTCTGCTGACAGGCTGCAGCGGGGCGGTAAATGACAGCAGCCAGCCGGAAAGTGCTTCCCGGGTGGATACCGGGTTTATTGTGACGGGACCGGACAGCTATGATTCCGCGGACACGGCAGTGCTGGCAGATATCAGGGAAAAGGAGAATACCCTTACCTTTTATAATCTGGAGGTGGGGAAGAATTATACCCTTTCCATGGACGGAACGACTTATCTTTATGATAAGTACGGGGAAAGTATTTCCCTGAAGCAGCTGGAAACAGGGGATATCGTAGATATTACCTTTTTGAAGAGCAAAAGGCATCTGGTAACGTTAAAGCTGTCCGACAAGGCATGGAACTATACGGATGTGGAAAAATACGAATTTAATTTCCTCCGGGGGGATGTGTCCATCGGTTCGGAAACCTTTCAGCTTGCAAAGGAAACCCTGTATCTTTCAGAGGGCAGGAAAATTGACAGCATGGACTTAAATGAGCTGGATGTGCTGAGCTTTTACGGAATTGACAATCAGGTGCTTACGGTCCGGGTGGAAAAGGGGCACGGTTATCTGCGGCTTTCCAATGATGAAAACTTTGTGGGAGGCTGGATTGAAGTAGGACAGAAGATTGTACGGCGGATAACGGAGGATATGCTGCTTCCCGTACCTGAGGGCAGTTATCAGGTCAACATCAGCAACAACGGCGGCGGAGGCATAAAAAGCGTTGTGATTAACCGGAACGAGGAAACCACGCTGGATATCGGGGATTTGGAGGTTCCGGAGCCACAGTACGGCATGGTGCTTTTCTCTATGGAGCCAGCCTCTGCGGAGCTTTACATAGACGGAAACAAGGTGGATACCTCCGGCCCGGTGTCGCTGGAATATGGTCTGCATCAGTTGATTGCGAGGGCAGCGGGATACCAGTCCATCACCCAGTATATCCGTGTGGCACAGGAGTCGGCGGGCATCAATGTGGTGCTGGATTCCAACGAGAAGGAAAAGGAAACCTCTTCGGCTTCCTCCTCTGAAACCTCATCTGCCGGGGATACGGCAACAGGCTATTATAAGGTATATATAGATGCACCGGAGGGAGCGGAGGTTTATCTGGACGGAAACTATGTGGGAATTTCCCCCTGCAGCTTTAAAAAGGTGGAGGGCGCCCATGTGGTAATTTTAAGGAAGAGCGGATATACCACCAGAAGCTACACCCTGCAGATAGACGGGGAGGAAAAGGATGTTTCCTTCTCCTTTGCAGAGCTGGTTGCAGAGAGCAGCTCCAGCGCATCAGAGTAAACCGTTACATGCTGTTTTTCTAATCGGTTTTTCGTTTCATGAGAGGCGCAAAAAGGGCTTAAAATCGGGCAAAATGCCTTGACAAGCCATACAAAAACAGGTATATATATTTATAGACGTTTCATAAGAAGCATCTAAGGAAGATACAAAAAAGAAAATCCATACAGGAGGAGTTCGATATGAACAAAACAGAATTAGTTGCAGCTATGGCTGAGCAGGCTGGCGTATCCAAGAAGGACGCTGAGAAGACATTAAAGGCTTTCACAGATGTTGTTGCAGAAGAGTTAAAGAAGGGCGGAAAGGTTCAGTTAGTTGGTTTCGGTACTTTTGAAGTATCCGAGAGAGCAGCAAGAGATGGCAGAAATCCTCAGACCGGCAAGGTTATGAAGATTGCAGCTTCCAAGGCTCCCAAGTTCAAGGCTGGTAAGGCATTAAAGGACGAGCTGAACAAGTAAGATGCGAAAGAATGCAGAACAACTGATGAGAGTCAGTTGTTCTTTTTTTAATACAGGGAAAAGAACAAATATGGAAATGGAGATTAAAATGAGACTGGACAAGTATTTAAAGGTATCAAGACTGATTAAGCGCCGGACGGTTGCCAATGAAGCCTGCGACAGCGGGCGTGTACTGATTAACGACAAGCCGGCAAAGGCATCTGCCAATGTGAAGGAGGGGGATATTATTACCATTTCCTTCGGTAATAAGGATGTAAAGGTAGAGGTTCTGGATGTGCAGGAAACAGTAAAGAAGGAAGAGGCGGCGGAACTGTTCCGGTATCTGTAATTTATCCCTGAAAGCCAGCATATGTTTTATGGAATGGTAATGATTCAGGGCCATGGCGAGAAGACACACATGAGCAAAAGGAAAGCTGCGTAGCAGCGATTTTGCAAATGGGGGCTCTGAATAGTTGCATGGAATGGTTATCGGGGATTAAAGTCAGGAGGGTATATGGAAGACTTAAACAGCAGTACAAGGGCGCACAAGATTGCCCTGACGAATCGACGAAGCTGCTCTATAAATGGTGTAAAAGATGTATTGTCCTTTGATGTTCAGGAAATTCTTCTGGAAACAGAACAGGGTATGCTGATGATAAAGGGGAGTGACCTGCATGTAAACAGACTTTCCCTGGAAAAGGGGGAAGTAGATATAGAAGGGAAGCTGGACAGCTTTACTTATTCGGATACAGCGCCGGGAGGCGGCCATAAGGGAGAATCACTGGTAAGCAGATTATTTCGGTAAAAGGGGCAGTCGGGGCGGAGTATGGTAGAGGAAAAGGTATTTTTGCTGCATGCTTTTTTACTGGGAGTCCGGGTCTGTTTTATCTATGACTGGCTGCGGATTCTGCGAAGAGCCATTCCCCACGGGGACCAAACGGTGGCGCTGGAGGATATTCTGTTCTGGATTTACTGCGGTGCAGAGGTGTTTTTGCTGATGCAGCGGGAAAGTGATGGCAGCATGCGCTGGTTTGCCATGCTTGGAGCCTTTGCGGGAATGCTTCTGTACAGAAGGATTATAAGCCCCTGGTTTGTGAAATATCTGTCCAGGGCGTTGAGGAAGATTATCGGATGGATTTTACGCCCTCTGCGGTTTTTGAAGCGGGTGCTTTTCAGGCTTGTGAAAAGGGTAAAAATAAGGTTGACGTATTATCTGAAAATGCTTAAAATGACTTTAAAGACAAGGTGAGCGGGAGCGCTCCGGAAAGGAGAAACTATGGCAAGACGCAGGGTTGCCTACCGGAAAAGAAATCAGAACCGTCTTAGTATGATGCTTGTAACGCTTGTTGTACTGATGCTGGTAGTTGTGGTTGCAGCAAAAAGTGTGGAGCTGCAGGGCAAGCTGGATGCGAAGGCCATGGAGGAGCAGCAGCTTGACAGCCAGATTGCGGCGGAAAATGCAAGAACTGAGAGCATAACGGAGTTTGGCAAGGAAGTGCAGACGAAGGGTTACATAGAGGATGTGGCACGGGAAAAGCTGGGACTTGTCTATGAGGATGAGATTTTATTTAAAGAGGGTAAATAAGACGAAAAAGAGCAGAGGCGCAGGCTTCTGCTTTTTTTGTCGCAAAACTTTAAGGAATATGAACCTCTGGTTTGACAAAAATTACACAGCCCTGATTCTACAATGAGTTTCGCCACTGCGGAAGGAGGATGCCGCAGTCTGGAAAGTTGTCCTGAAAGGAGAGAGCAGATGAGGGAAGGAACCATATGGAAGGAAAAGGAGCTGCAGAGTGCGCAGATATCGGATTTTTGCAGGGGGCGCCTGTTAAGCTATGCAGATACATTTGATGAACTGGCAAAGAATTACGGGGAGGAAAGTCCTGCTTTTTCAAGGGAGGACAGGCAGAGCGTGCTGGCGGAGAAAAGAATCCGGGAGAATCGTCAGATTATGAAGGAACATATGCAGGAAATGGCAAGAATCATGACGGAAGTGGCAGGGGAAATGATAAGATGCAGACCGATGGAGGAGCGGAAAAAGAGAAAAATCGTAAATGCCATGCGTCAGGAGGGTATCCGGGTGGAGGGGCTTGGATATCTGGAGGAGGAAGAGGACAGAACGGAAATTGTCCTGACCATGAGTACCTTAAGACAGGAAAAAATCCCGGCAGAGGAGGTGGCAGATATGTTTTCGGTGCTTCTGGACAGGAGATTGAAGGTATCTGTGGCAAGTCCTTATCTGGTGGAGAGGGAGCCGCACTGCTTTGTATTGGAAGAGGAGCCGGAATTTGTTGTGCTGACAGGGTTTTCCCGGGCGACAAAGGAGGGGGAAGCTGTGTCTGGGGACAATTACGCGGTGATGGAGGCGGAAAAGGGCTGCTTTACCGTTCTGCTTTCCGATGGAACCGGTTCCGGAGAGGAGGCGGGAAAGGACAGCGGGCAGGTGCTGGATTTGATGGAAAAGCTGATTGGAGCGGGTTATGGCAGGGAAACGGCTATGGAGGTAGTAAATACCACCTGGTTTTCCATAGGGGAGGACAAAAAGCATCCGACTCTGGATATCTGCGATGTGGATTTATACGGCGGAAGCTGTGAGCTGAGAAAGGCAGGAGGGGCAGTTACCTTTTTAAAAAGGGAGGGACAGGTGGAGGCACTTGGCTCCGGCAGCCTGCCGCTGGGGATTTTCCAGAGGACAGATACCACGCCCATTCGCAGAAGCCTGAAGGACGGCGATTATCTGGTGATGGTTTCGGACGGGGTAGTAGATGCCTTTGGGGAGGAAAATTATGAGAGGATGAAGCTTTTTCTTTCATGCTTAAAGGAACAGAATCCGGGGGAAATTGCGGAAAAGCTTCTCCGGGCGGCAATCTGTGCCGGGGAGGGCAGGATTCAGGACGATATGACAGTGGGAGTTATCGGAATCTGGCAGGCAAATATCTGAATAATTGACTTTTTCAGGGCAATGAGATAGGATTTTAGGAGAAGAAAAAACAGAGAAACAGAGAATATAAATGAAGGATAAAAATTTTTCAGAGCAGGAAATAAAAAGGAAGGTATTTTCTTTTATAGAAGAAAGGAAGCTGATTCAGGAGGGGGACCGGGTAATTGCGGGAATTTCCGGAGGGGCAGATTCTGTCTGTCTTTTTTGGATGCTCCTTGCGTACAGGAGCCGGTGCCCTTTTTCTTTTGCCGTGGCGCATATCAATCATGGTGTCCGGGAAGAGGCAGCAGAGGATGCGGATTTTGTGAAAAGACTTTGCGGGGAGCATCAGGTGCCCTTCTTTTTATATGAAGGAAATATCCGGGAAATCGCAAGGAGGGAGAAGTATTCCGAGGAGGATGCTGGCAGGCGGCTTCGGTATCAGTCCTTTGAGGATGCGGCAGCAGCCTTTGGGGCGAATAAAATTGCTGTGGCGCATAATGAAAATGACAGGGCTGAAACCATGCTTTTCCACCTGTTCCGGGGAAGCGGCTTGAGAGGGCTTCGGGGGATTCTTCCTGTACGGGGGAATATCATACGTCCGATACTCTGTCTGGAACGGGGGGAAATAGAGGCTTATCTGACAGAAAACGGAAAAGAATGGTGTACGGATGCCACCAATGCAGAGGATGATTATGCAAGGAACCGGATTCGCCATCATATTCTGCCCTATGCGGAGGAAGAAATATTCCCCGGTGCTATCCGGCATATGGGCAGGACTGCGGATATTCTGGCGGAAACAGAGGAATATCTGGAGGAGCAGACAGCGGAGGCGCTGGGGGAGGTCCTATGCAGCAGGAAGGAAGCGGAGTGGGTTTTTCTGGCGGATGAAATGAAAAAAAAGCATCCGGTGATTCAAAAGAGGCTGCTTTTAAAGGCGGCGGAAGCCCTTTCGCCCACGGGAAAGGATGTGGAGGAGGTTCATATCCGGGCGCTTCTGGGGCTGTCTGAGCAGCCGGGGAACCGGGAAATTCAGCTGCCTATGGGAATCACCGGGCGCAGAGAGTATGAAAAAGTTTTTTTGCAGAGGAAAATACAGGGGGCAGAGGAAGAAACTTTGCTGCCGGAACTGGATTTTTCCGTATTTTTTATGAAAAATGGGGAAGAAGTTCCCAGAAATCAGTATACGAAATGGTTTGACTATGATAAAATGAGAGAATCGCCGGTGGTTCGTTTCAGGCAGACGGGTGATTTCCTGACAATTACAGACGGGAAGGGACAGATGCGTCATAAGTCCCTGAAGGAATATATGGTGACGGAGAAGATTCCCCGTTCCCTGCGGGACAAAATTCCTGTTCTGGCGGAAGGAAATCATGTTATCTGGTTAATCGGGTATCGAATCAGCGAATATTATAAAATAAACAGGAATACAAAACGTGTATTGCAGGTACAATTAAAGGGAAACTGTAAATACGGTAAAACGGAGGAAAAATATGGCGGAACACATCAGAGTAATGTTATCAGAGGAAGAGGTAGACAAACGGATTAAGGAAATCGGAGAGCAGATTAGCAGGGATTATGCAGGCAGGCAGGTACATCTGGTCTGTGTTTTAAAGGGCGGCAGCTTCTTTTTATGTGAGCTGGCAAAGAGAATTACCGTTCCGGTATCTCTTGACTTTATGTCCGTTTCCAGCTATGGAAGCGATACCAAGTCAAGCGGTGTGGTAAAGATTGTGAAGGATTTGGATGAATCCTTAAAGGGAAAGAATGTAATCGTGGTAGAGGATATCGTAGACAGCGGCAGAACCTTAAGCTATCTTCTGGAGATGCTGAAGGACAGAGGGCCGGAATCCCTCAGACTCTGCACGCTTCTTGATAAACCTGACAGACGTGTCATAGATGTGAATGTGGATTATACAGGCTTCCAGATTCCCGATGAATTTGTTGTGGGCTATGGGCTGGATTATGACCAGAGATACCGTAACCTTCCCTATATCGGTGTAGTGGAGTTTGACAATTAGGAAGCAGGCGTGAGGGAGAAATTTCCCGCGCAGGAATGGAGATTGGAAGTTGAGGCAGGAAAGAAGATTTAACTCATACTTTTTATTCATGGTAATTTTACTGGGTGCTTTTTTTATTGCGATTGCCATGGGAATGAAAAGTCAGGAAGAGGATTACACAAAAACGGAATTTATTGCGGATATGGAGGCGGGAAAGGTTTCCTACGTGGAGATTACGCCAAACAGTGAAACACCTACCGGTTCATTGAAAATTGAATTAAAGGGTGATGTGGAAAAGAAGCTGTATGTCACAGATATTGTGGAGATGGAGCAGCTTGTCAGGGAGCAGGGCTTCGACCCTGTGGTAAATGATGTCCCCAGGCAGGGCTGGGTGCTGACAACGCTGGTTCCCATGCTGATTGTGCTGGCAGTGGGTGTTTTCCTGTTTATGATGATTAATGCCCAGAATGCGGCGGGCGGCGGAAATGCGAAAATGATGAATTTCGGAAAAAGCCGCGCAAAAATGTCACTGGGAGATAAGAGCATCAATTTCAGTCAGGTAGCCGGTTTGAAGGAAGAGAAGGAAGACCTGGCAGAGATTGTGGATTTTCTGCGGGAGCCTGGAAAGTATACCAAGGTGGGTGCAAGGATTCCCAAGGGTGTGCTTCTGGAGGGTCCTCCCGGAACCGGTAAAACGCTGCTGGCAAAGGCAGTGGCAGGAGAAGCGGGCGTTCCCTTTTTCAGTATTTCCGGTTCTGACTTTGTGGAAATGTTTGTGGGCGTGGGTGCTTCCCGTGTAAGGGATTTGTTTGAGGAAGCAAAGAAAAATGCCCCCTGTATTATTTTTATTGATGAGATTGATGCCGTGGCAAGACGCCGGGGAACCGGTATGGGCGGCGGACATGATGAAAGGGAGCAGACCCTGAATCAGTTATTGGTAGAGATGGACGGTTTCGGCGTGAATGAGGGAATTATTGTTATGGCGGCGACAAACCGTGTGGATATTCTGGACCCTGCTATTTTAAGACCCGGACGTTTCGACAGAAAGGTAGCTGTGGGAACCCCGGATATCGGCGGACGGGAGGATATTTTAAAGGTACATGCGAAGAATAAACCTCTTTCCGATGATGTGGATTTAAAGCAGATTGCCCAGACAACAGCGGGCTTTACCGGTGCGGATTTGGAAAACCTTCTGAATGAGGCGGCTATCAATGCGGCAAAGAAGGGCAGAAGTTTTCTGTCCCATGAGGATATCCAAAAGGCATTTGTAAAGGTTGGGATTGGTGCGGAGAAGAGAAGCCGTGTGATTTCCGATAAGGAAAAGAAGATTACCGCATATCATGAGGCAGGGCATGCGATTCTGTTCCATGTGCTGCCGGATGTGGGACCGGTATATACGGTTTCCATTATTCCTACGGGGAACGGCGCAGCGGGCTATACCATGCCTCTTCCTGAAAAGGACGAAATGTTTATGACAAAGGGGCAGATGCTGCAGGAGATTATGGTATCTCTGGGCGGAAGAATCGCGGAGGAAATTATTTTCAGGGACATTACCACCGGTGCTTCCAGCGACATTAAAAAGGCAACAAAAGTGGCAAGGCGCATGGTAACGAGATACGGTATGTCTGATAATATCGGTGTTATCTGCTATGATGATGACGATGAAGAGGTATTTATCGGAAGGGATTTGGCGCATGCCAAGGCACACAGTGAAGCGGTTTCCGGGGAAATCGACAGAGAAGTAAAAATGATTATTGATGAGTGCTACGAGAAGGCAAAGAATATCATTCTGGAGCATGAAAATGTACTTCACAGCTGTGCAAAGCTGCTTCTCGAAAAAGAGAAAATCGGCAGAGAAGAATTTGAGGGACTGTTTAACTGTTGAGTTGCACAACCGGGTGCTGGGGATTCTTGGTAGTTTTATACAAGCGGTATTTGTGAAAAATTTACAAAAAACGACAAGACATTTTGTAATATTTGTGAATTTTGGGAATAGGCAAAAAGGGGAAGGTCTGGTATTATAATATGCGTAACCCCCCAATACATTATATAGTTTTTTGCTATACCCCATAAGAAATACCTTCTCTAAAAAGGACAGTCACCCCATGACTGTCCTTTTTACCTTTTCGGGGTGAAATGATGATTAGCTGGAGATGATGTGGTGGAAAAGGAATTAGAACTGGAAAAAATAGAAAGGCTGGAGCAGGAGCAGCAGTATATTGCGGCGATGCGTCCTGTTTTCAACAGAAGAGCGTTGTTTACGGATACAACGGAGGAATATATCTCTCCTGCGGAGCCGGAACCCTTTGATACCTTAAAGGTGCGGTTCCGGACGGCGAGGAATAATATAGACAGGGTAAGTCTGGTAAGCGGAAATAAAAGCTATATTATGTCCAGGGAAGATTCGGAGGATAAGCATTTTGATTTTTACAATATCGAGCTTCCGCTGGAGGACACGAAGATAAGCTATCATTTCGAGATACAGACGGGCAGACTGAAGGGCTTTTATGACACAAGAGGTGTCGTGGAAGCGGTCAATGAATATTATGATTTTGTGGTAATTCCCGGTTTCCATACACCGGAATGGGCAAAGGGAGCCGTGATGTACCAGATTTATGTGGACAGATTCTGTAACGGCGATACTTCCAATGATGTACAGACCGCAGAATACTGTTATATCGGAGAGCCTGTCCAGAAGGTAGAGGACTGGAACAGGTATCCTGCCCAGATGGATGTCAGGGATTTTTATGGCGGTGACTTGCAGGGAGTTCTGGATAAGATGGACTACTTACAGGAGCTGGGCGTGGAGGTTATCTATTTTAATCCCCTGTTTGTTTCTCCCTCCAACCATAAATACGATATTCAGGATTATGATTATATCGACCCTCATTTTGGAAAAATTGTGGAGGAAGAGGGGGAGATTCTCCCTCCCGGACAGAAGGAAAACCGGTTTGCCACAAAATATGTGAACCGGGTGACGAATTATGCCAATCTGGAAGCAAGCAACGAGCTGTTTATCCGGGTGGTGGAGGAAGCCCATAAAAGAGGGATGCACGTTATTATAGATGGTGTGTTCAACCATTGCGGTTCCTTTAATAAGTGGCTGGACAGGGAAAGAATTTACGAAAATGCCAAAGGGTATGAAAAGGGCGCTTATGTGAGTCAGGACAGTCCCTACAGAAGCTATTTCGATTTCCATGATTCCAACCGCTGGCCCTATAATCCAAGCTATGACGGCTGGTGGGGGCATGATACGCTGCCGAAGTTAAATTATGAAGGCTCGAAGGAGCTGATGGATTATATGATGCGTATCGGCAAAAAGTGGGTTTCCCCGCCCTTCTGCGCCGATGGCTGGAGATTGGATGTGGCAGCAGATTTGGGTCACAGCCAGGAATTTAACCATTATTTCTGGAAGGAGTTCAGAAAGGCTGTAAAGGAGGCAAACCCGGAAGCAATTATTCTGGCGGAGCATTATGGAAATACGAGGGATTGGCTGCAGGGGGATGAATGGGATACCGTTATGAACTATGATGCCTTTATGGAGCCTGTTACCTGGTTTCTGACAGGAATGGAGAAGCACAGCGATGATTTCAGGGAGGATTTGCTGGGGAACGCGGAGAGCTTCTGGGGAGCCATGAAGCATCATTCCGCCAGCTTTCCAACGCCGAGCTGGCAGGTTGCCATGAATGAGCTGTCAAACCATGACCATTCCAGATTTTTAACAAGAACAAACCACAAGGTAGGAAGAACGGCAACCCTCGGACCGCAGGCGGCAGAGCAGGGAATTAACAGGGCGGTTTTCAGGGAAGCTGTTGTCATGCAGATGACCTGGGTGGGAGCGCCTACTGTTTATTACGGGGACGAAGCGGGAGTCTGCGGCTTTACCGACCCGGATAACCGCAGAACCTATCCCTGGGGACGAGAGGACACGCAGCTTGTCCAGTTCCATAAGGATGTTATCCGGCTGCGCAGGGAAAATAATGAGCTGCGGAAAGGTTCCCTGAAATATGTGGACAGCGACTATAATTTTCTGGCATATGGCAGGTTTCATAAGTATGGGCAATGCCTGATTTTAATTAACAATAACGACCATCCAATCGAAAGACAGTTGTTTGTCTGGGAGCTGGGAACTGCGAAGCACGGTAAAATGAAGGTGGTTTTGCAGTCGGATGAGAATGGTTATATTCTGGACGGTCAGGAATACGAAATAACCGGAGGGCGGATTCAGGTGGAAATTCCGAAAACCTGTGCCATGATTCTGAAATTTCAGAGGATGCCGGAATAAAACAGGAGGAAACAAAGCTTGTTTGTCATAGGAGTGTTTCTGCTGATGGCAGCCTTGTCTGTGGCTGTCTGGCATGGAGTTTTGCGAAAAGGGAAAATAGAGGGAGTGGACTGGCGAAGGGAATATATTCCCCGGTTCCTGCTGGGGATTTTCGGAGTGGGTATTTTACTGGTGCTGTTACTTTTGCTTGCCAGCAGTGATGATACTTCTCTCTGGTATAAAATCAATACCTCCCGGGAATACGGGATAAAGGTGCTTCTGGTATCACTGGTGCTTTTTGCGGGCTATACCCTTTTGCAGATATGGGGTGAAAGGGTGATGATGAAGAAGCGGGAAGCTTTATATGCCTTTTGGGAGAAAAAGGAAATTCCGGAGAAAATCACCGGAATATGGAAAAAGGCAGGCTTTGTATTGCTGGTTCTTTTGACCGGAATCATGTTTTATCTGAATGTCCGGCTGATGTTTGACAATGTGCTCTGGGGTGACGAGGCATTTTCTGCCAACACAGCGGCGAAGAGCGTGGGTGGAATTTTACAGGTTATGTACTACTGGGATAATCATCCTCCTCTGTATTATTACTGGTTAAAGCTCTTTGGGGAGCTTTTCGGATATACAGTGCCGGTGTTCCACGGGGCATCCCTGACGGCTTTTGCAATCGGGCTGCTTCTGGCAGTTATCCTGCTCCGGAAGCATTTCGGGATAATTCCCACCTGCTTCTATGTTGTTATTTCCGGGGTGGGAGCAGCCTGTCTGGAATATAATCTGGAGGTGCGGATGTATGCCCTTGCCTTTCTGGCAGTGACGGGCTGTTTTTACTGCGCATACCGGATTTTCGCGGGAGCCGGGAAAAGAGCATGGATTGGCATGGTGCTCTGGGCGCTGGCAGGCGCCTATTCCCACTACTACGCCCTTGTGACAGTTGGGATTATGCTGTTTTTTACAGGGGTTTTTGTCTGGATACGGGAGAAGGGGGATTCCTGGAAAAAGGGAGTGGCGGCGATTGCTGCTTTTCTGGTGGGATACGCCCCCTGGCTGTATTTTTTCTTTACAGCATTGAAAAATGTCAGCGGAAACTGGTGGATGACAGATATTCTGCCCTTGGAGGAAAGCCTGGAAATGGTAATGGGCGGGGAGGGAATGTGCAGGGTTATCCAGCCGACCCTTATTCTGGTGCTGCTTATCTGTCTGGTGACGGACAGCCGGGTATTTCAGATTTCCGGAAAAAAGCTGCATTTTACAAAGCCTTCCATGAAAAACTGGACGGCTAAAACTTACGCTATGACAGTCGGCGGACTTACCCTTGTGGCAACCCTGTGCTTTGCCTATCTTTTATGTGTGGTCATGGGACCGATGCTGGCAAAAAGATACCTGTATCCCTTAAGTGCGGTTGGCATATTGCTGCTCGTGATTTGTACCGGCAGACTGCTGGAACTGGCGGGAGAACAGGAGAGGAAAAGTGGTCTGGCGGGATTGCAGTTTCTGGCTGGCGCTGCTCTGGCAGCAGAGCTGGGCGTACTTCTTGTAATCGGTGCCGGAAATGAGCGGGCGTATCGGGAGATTACAATGGAGCAGGAAGAAGCAACCTCTCAGACGCTGTCCCTGATTGGAACTCCGGGAAAAGAGGTACAGCTTGTCACAAATGGTGTGAAGCATCTGGGCTGGACAGTGTTGTATTTCTATTATCCGGAGCAGGAGATTATCAACGGGGATTACCACGGGGCAACTGCAGACAGCTACTGGTATTTTTCACCCTCTGAACTGGGAGAGAGCGAAGTACAGGAGCTTTTGGAGAGTGGCTTTTCTGTCACAGATTATAAGGAACAGCAGATTTCCCAGTATCCTTTTTATCTGTATTATGTAACGAAATAGCAGATTAAAATATTACTTGCAATTTGGTAGTAGATATGCTACAATTTCAACTTGTCAGGGTGTTTATGCACAGCATAAGACTTTTGATATGGATGGATTCCCGAGTGGCCAAAGGGGACAGACTGTAAATCTGCTGCAAATTGCTTCGGTGGTTCGAATCCACCTCCATCCAGTTCACGCGAAAGCGTGTATATATGCCACGCTGGCATGGCGGAATAGGCAGACGCAAGGGACTTAAAATCCCTCGGTGGCAACACCGTGCCGGTTCAAGTCCGGCTGCCAGCATATGTTTGGGAAGCTCCAGACGCTGTATTTATCAGTGTTTGGAGCTTTTTTCTAAAGCTTTTTTACTTCTTCAAGAGGTAAGCCGGAAAAAAACGGAAATTTCCTCCAGAGAAAATTTACCGGAAGGATACTTTCTTTTTTGGAAAAAAGCGAGTATGATACAAGAGAAAAAAGTATGGTACTAAGTCATTTATATAGAGAAAAGCTTATTAAGGGAGGATGTGCCATGAGTGAAGTATTACAGGAAATAAAGGAAAGAAGAAGTATCCGCAAATATAAACCGGACAGTATCCCGCAGGAGACTCTGGATAAAATTATTGAAGCAGGGCTTTATGCTGCAAGTGGGATGGGGCAGCAGAATACCATAATGATTCAGGTGACAGATAAGAAGCTTCGGGATGAGATTTCAAGGAAAAACCGCGAGGTCATGGGCGGAAAGGAAGGAACAGACCCTTTCTATGGTGCGCCTGCTATGATAATTGTTCTGGCAAAAAAAGACTGGCCGAACCGGGTGTACGACGGAAGCCTTGTTATGGGAAATCTGATGCTGGCGGCACATGACCTTGGGATTGGAAGCTGTTGGATTCACCGGGCAAAGGAAGAATTTGAAACACCCTGGGGGAAGGAGCTTTTGAAATCTCTCGGAATAGAGGGAGAATATGAGGGAATTGGACACTGTGCGCTGGGTTATGTAGATGGGGAATATCCGAAAGCAGCCCCCAGAAAGGAAAACAGAGTGTTTTATGTGAAATAGAATTGAGAAAACAGGGGAATCTGAAAATTTTCGGGTTCCCTTTTTGTATAGCCGGTGAAAAAGAAGGAAAACTAGCTTAGAAGGAGGTTGGATAAATGAATCGTAAGGAGCAGATAAAAGCATATTTGGAGCGTTTGGGAGAAGGCGAAGCACTGGAGAGCGTCCGGGCTGATTTTGTAAAGGAGTTTCAGGGAGTGGATGCGGGAGAAATCCTGTTGGCAGAGCAGGCGCTTTTAAAGGAAGGAACTCCCTGGCAGGAGGTGCAGAGGTTATGCGATGTACATTCTGCACTTTTCCATGAAAAAATAGAGGAAGAGGAAACGGAAATTTCGGAGGGGCATCCTCTGGATACATTACTCAGGGAAAACAGAAAGCTGGAAGGTCTGTTGGCGGAAGGCAGGGAAGCCATAAAGCGGGGAGCCGTAGGGCAGGATTTGTTGGCACAGCTCCGGGAGATTTCTGTCCACTATGCAAAGAAGGGGGATTTATTATATCCGCATTTAAAGGTAAAGTATGGAATTAGCGGTCCTTCTGCGGTGATGTGGACATCTGATGATGAAATCAGGGATGAACTGGCGGCGCTGGCAAAAAAGAAAGAGCAGGACGAGGAATGGCTGGAGGAATTTGAGCGGGTTCTGGTGCGGATGGAGGAAATGATTTATAAGGAAGAAAAAATTTTATTTCCCAACTGTGTGAGGAATTTTACAAGACAGGAGTGGTATGGAATTTATCAGGATGCAAAGGATTATGGGGAATGTTTCGGAGTAGGACACAGCATCTGGGAGGCGGCGGAAAAAGAGCGGGAAGACCGGATAAGAGCAGAGAAAAACAGGACGGAACAGGATGACACGAAAGTGGACAAACCGGGGAAAGACGGTCTTGAGGAGAGCTGGACAGTAGATGGAAAGAACACAAGAATCTGTCTGGGCGGAGGAAGTATGACCATAGAGCAGTTGGAGGCAATGCTCAATACCATTCCGCTGGAAATTACTTTTGTAGACGAACAGGACAGGAACAGGTATTTTAATGCTGGTTCAAAGGTGTTCAAAAGACCGTCCATGGCACTTGGCAGGGAGGTGTATTCCTGTCATCCTCCGAAAATTGAACAGCAGGTAAGAAGAATTATTGAGGAATTCCGTGGGGGAACCATGGACAGAGTGCCTATCTGGATGGACAAAAATGGCAGAAAAATGCTGGTGACGTATTATGCTGTCCGAAATGCGGAGAAGGAATATCTTGGTACGCTGGAACTGGTACAGGATATGGAGTTTGCCAGAAATTATTTTACGGTAAACGGAAAATAACAGTGAAAAGAAGCTGATTTGAAAAATGTAGACACTCTCAGGTAGAAACCCGGGAGTGTTTTTGATATAATGAGCGCAGGCAATGAGCAATGCCATACAATAAAAATGACATATGCCGTGCTTGCACAAGGCATATGAAATTTTTATTGTATGATAGTGCGAAGCACGTACATCGAGAAATCTTTGATTTCGAGATGCATTGCGAAAGGGGCAGGCAGCGTCATCCAACAAAACGCTCAATGCCGTGCTTGCACAAGGCATATGAAATTTTTATTGTATGATAGTGCGAAGCACGTACATCGAGAAAATCGAAGATTTTTGAGATGCATTGCGAAAGGGCAGTGCGAAGCACGTACAATGCATTGCGAAAGGGCAGTGCGAAGCACGCCCATCGAAAAAATAGAAAAGGAAGCGGTAAAATGAACGGGAATGAAGAAAAGGAATTTTTTCTGGAATGTGAGAAGCACTGGTGCTTCTGGTCGTTAATACTGATTGGTGGATTTTACGGGGCATATACCTTCTGTGAAAGGGGCGGCGTGTTCTGCAATGCCCAGACGGCGAATGTGGTGCTGCTTTCCATGGCGCTTGGCAGGCTGGAATGGAAGACAGTATTGTATCTTCTGGTACCCATTTCTGCCTACCTTCTGGGAGCCATTGTTTCGGAAATTCTGGCGAAGTGGATTAAGAAGCTGAATGTTATCCGCTGGGATACCCTGCTTGTGGGAATCGAAATTCCGGTAGTGATTCTTCTGGGGGCGCTGCCCAAGGAGGCGCCGGACCAGATTTGTCAGGTGGCGCTGAATTTTATCTGCTCCATGCAGTTTAATACCTTCCGGCAAAACGAAGGGATTCCCATGGCAACTACCTTTGTGACAAATCATATCCGGCAGACAGGCAGCAATCTGGTGAAAGCGATTCGGGACAAGGATGTAAAAGCAAAGCTTCGCTGGCGGATGCATGCCACCATGATTTTAATGTTTTTAATCGGCGGTGTAATTTCAACGGTGCTTTGTACCTTCTTCCATGTAAGGGCAATCTGGGGAAGTATTCCGTTTTTATGCTATACCTTTGTACGGCTGTTTATTGCGGATAAAACTTATGAAAAGGATATGTTACATAAAGTGCCCAGAGGGCATTAGGGGGTGAAAAACGGGAAATGCGACTGATACATTGTGCGGATATTCATCTGGATTCCAGAATGAATGCAAATCTTTCAAAGGAAAAGGCAAAGGAGCGGCGGACGGAGCTTTTACATACTTTCCGGCGTATGGTGGAGTATGCCCGGACGGAGGGAATAGACGCGATTTTAATTGCGGGGGACCTTTTTGACACCAGAAATGTTTCTGCTACGGCAAGGAATCTTGTGCGGGATTTGATAACCGGGCATCCGGAAATTGACTTTTATTATTTGCAGGGGAATCATGATGAGGGCAGCTTTGCCGCAGGCTTACAGGAGATTCCTGAAAATCTTCACCTTTTCGGGGAGAGCTGGACAAGCTATCCGTTGGATGCCACGGGAAAGATTGTTCTTACCGGAGTGGAATTAAATGAGGAAAACGTTCTGGGAATTTACCATACTCTGACGCTGGATGTGCAGAAAATCAATCTGGTGATGCTGCACGGACAGGAATCGGAGCATCGAACAAGGGAAAAGGAAGAGATTATTCAGCTTGTAGAGTTGAAAAATAAGGGAATTGATTATCTGGCACTGGGGCATATCCATTCTTATAAGCTGGAAAGACTGGACGGCAGGGGGGTATATTGTTATCCGGGCTGTCTGGAGGGAAGAGGCTTTGATGAGTGCGGGGAGCATGGCTTTGTGGTGCTGGATATCGAGGAAAGTACAGGGAAAATAGAGCAGCAGTTTATTCCCTTTGCATCCCGCAATCTGTATGCAATTCCGGTGGATATTACGGGCTGTGGAACGACAATGGATATTTTACAGAGGATGCAGGAGCAGGAAAGAAAAGCGGGTCATTCTTCCAGAAGCCTGATAAAGTTTGAACTGACGGGAAAGGTAGATGTGCAGAGCGAGAAGGAGCTGGATTTTCTGGAAGCTCAGTTTGCCGACAGCTATTATTTTGTCAGGGTAAAGGACAGCTCTGTATATCAGGTGGATTATTCCCAATATGAGCTGGACATGTCCTTAAAGGGAGAATTTATCCGGACAGTCAGGGGGCGGACTGATATTTGCGAGGAGGATAAGGCTGCAATTATTCATTATGGCATACAGGCACTTGCCGGAGAGGAGATTATAGAGGAATGAAACTCATTCGCTGTTATATAGAGAATTTCGGCAGGTTAAGTGATTTTTCCTATGATTTCACAGAGGGCTGCAATGTTATCTGCAGGGAGAACGGCTGGGGAAAGAGTACACTTGCCGCTTTTATCCGGGTCATGCTTTTTGGCTTTCAGAATGAAAGCAGGAGGGATGGCTTTGAAAATGAGAGGAAGAGATATAAGCCCTGGCAGAAGGGAATTTACGGCGGAGAACTGGAGTTTGAAACAGCAGGAATTGTCTATTCTGTCCGGCGGAGCTTTGGAACAAAGTCCTCTGAGGATGACTTTGCGTTAATCCGGCAGGATACGGGGATGCTTTGTGAGGATTTCAGTGAGAAAATCGGAGAGGAGCTATTTCAGATTGACGGGGAAGGCTTTTCCCGCACGGTATTTCTTTCCCAGAATGACTGTCAGACGGAAACTACAGGCAGCATCAATGCTAAAATCGGTAATCTGGCAGAAAATACGGATGATATCAACAACTTTGAGAGTGCAGATAAGCGGCTTGGGGATTTGCTGAATACACTGACACCCTCCCGGAAAACGGGAAAGCTTTCCAAAATGAAGAGCAGGCTGACAGAGCTTTCGTCGGAAATTGGCAGAAAGGGGGAGCTGGAAGGGAGTATCCAGAGGCTTTCCGAAATGCGGAAGGGCTGCGCGGAAAACAGGGAAAAGCTGGAGCAGGAGCAGAAAGAGCTTTCTGAAAAGCTGAATGCAATCGGAGCATATAAAGACAAAAAGGCAAAGAAGGAGCGGTATGAAGCTCTTTTGGAGGAAAGCAGGAAAAGACAGGAAGATTGGGAAGCTGCGAAGGCTGTTTTTCCCGGAAGGCTGCCGGATGAGGAGGAATTAAGGCTTACGCAGGAAAAGTACCACAATGCGGAAGCATTGCAACAGAGCTTAAAGGCTTACGAACTGACGCCGGAGGAAGAGAGTGCGAGGGAAAAATACGGGAACAGATTTGACAGAGAAATGGAACCGGCTGTTTTTCAGGAGAAAGAAGCGCAGGCAGAGGAATATGAAAGTCTGCAGCTTGAAATTGCCGGGATGAAGCTTTCCCCGGAGGAGGAGAGGAAGCTGGAAAAGTACAGTCTTCTTTACGGAAGTCCGGAGGAAGAACTGGAGGAACAGTCGCGGGTACGCAGAACGCTCGGAAAATGGAAGGAAAATCAGGCTGCTCAGAGGACAAAGGAAGAATCCCTGCAGATGTGGGAAGCCATGAACGGAACGACACAAAAGACAGGCGGTATGTCTAAGGGGAGGATTTTCTGCTTTATTTTGGGAATTTTGTCTGCGGCGCTTTTGGCAGTGGCGGTGATTTGCCTGACAGTGCCTGGAATGGACTGGTGGAGCGGGAACAGCAGGATTGCTGCGGCAATAGTGGGACTGGCAGGTGTTCTTTGCAGTGCTGTTTCTTTCGGAATGACAGGAAGGAGGGAAGGAAAAAAGGCATCGCCGGAAGAAAATCACGGGAACAGGCTTCTGGCGGAACTGAAAGCTCTGCAGGAGGAACAGGAAGGTCTGGAGGGAATCTTACGGGAATTTTGTGAAAGGCATGGAAGTTCTTTTTTGGCGGAAGAGATAGAGGAAAAACTGCAGGAAGTTCAGGATGATGTGCGGGAATATAAGCGGCTTTTACAGAAAAAAGACCAGAGCAGTACAGACAGGCTGCCAAGGGCAGAGGAGTTAAGGGAAGAACTGAACCGCTTTTTGAGCGGATTTTCCATGGCACCGGGAAACAGAGAAGCTTCTTCTGACAGGGAAATTTTTTACAGCAGGGCGGTTGCTTTCGCAAAAGGGCAATGGGAGAAGCAGCAGCACATCCGGAAAAAGGCTGCGGAATATGATGCGTGCCGCAGGAGGCAAAGACAACTGCTGGAAGAAATCCGGGAATATCTGGAGGGCTTACAGATAACACCACAATCGCCCCTTGGCGGACAACTGGAAGAGCTGCTTACAAAGCGGCGTGAGGTGGAAACAAAAGCCCGGGAGTGGAAGCGGGCAGAAGCAGAAAAGAATCAGTTTGCGGAAGCAGAGGATGTTGGCGCGCTATTGTCCCTGGAGGCGCCGGAGGGAGATGTATCCCTGAAAAACCTCACAGAACGGCAGGAAGAGCTGACGGATGAGTTGGAGGCAGTTTTCCGGAATATTCAGGAATACAACCGACAGTTGGAGGACTTACAGGAAAAGCTGGAGGAAATCAAGGAGCTGGAGGGCGAGAAGGAAGGCCTTGAGGAGCAGCTTACGGAGTGGCAGCACAGATATATGCTTTTGAAGCAGACAAGAGAGCTTCTGGGGGAGGCAAAGAGCGCCTTTACAGCGAAGTACACGGAACCTGTTATGTCCGGTTTCAGAAAGTATTATGGGCTGATGGCAGGACAAAATGGAGAGGCAATTCATATGGATGCCAATACAAAACTGCATATCATGGAGCAGAACCAGCCCAGAGAGCTTGTTTATCAAAGCCCGGGGAAGCAGGATTTAATCGGTATCTGCATGCGGATGGCACTGGTGGAGGCAATGTATCAGAAGGAAAAGCCTTTTTTAGTCATGGATGACCCCTTTGTAAATCTGGATGAGAAAAGAACAGAGGGCGGACAGCGGTTTTTACAGGAGATTTCAAAGGAATATCAGGTAATTTATTTTACCTGCCATGAAAGCCGGATCGGGTGCTGACACAGACAAAGAAAATAACGGAACAAAGGAAAGGGAGGAACGCGGCAAATGGTAAAGCATGTGATTTTATGGACATTGAAGGAAGAACTGACAGAAGAGGAAAAGGAACAGATAAAGAAGGAAATCAAAGAGGGACTGGAAGGTCTGGCAGGACAGATTCCCGGGCTTCTGGAAATTCATGTATATACGGAAAGACTGGAAAGCTCCAACGTGGATTTGATGCTGGATTCTTCCTTTACGGATGAGGCAGCCCTGAAGGGCTATGCAGTGCATCCGAAGCATGTGGCAGTAGCGGATGGAAAGGTAAGACCCTATACGGCGGTCAGAAGCTGTCTGGATTTTGTGGTTTAGGAGGAAGCAGGATGGTCGTGGACAGGACCTTTTTTGCGAAGCTGAAAGAGCATGGGAAAAAATATGCATCCGGTATCATCCTGCCGGATGGCAGCTATGAACTGACGAAAACAAGGCATCTGGATATGCTGCTGGAACAGATGCCCCTGCCCAGGGAAAAGGTCTGGGAGCAGATTCCGAAGCAGGATTCGCCGCTGTTCTGGCTGATTGAGCATACAGGCTGTGTCATTACGGATGAAAATTCCACGGTTGGAATGAAAATGACACCGGCTCAGGAGCGCACCTACCGGGCACTGACGGAACACGGTGTCATTGCTGACAAATATTATGATTTGACAGAGGAGCGGAAGAAAGCTGCCCTATTGTCGGATTTGTAATCTCCGGTAAATATGGACGAAGCAGGCAAACTCCGCAATCGCTGTGATGCCCCAGGAAAAGACATAAAGCAGATACAGGGACTGGATGGTATGGAAGTAGGCAAATACTGTGTAAACCCAGATAATCCGGAAGACACAGGAACCTAAAATAACAATAATGGTAGGCAGGATTGTCTTGCCAAGTCCTCTGGATGCGGCGATGGTGTTATCCATAAAGGCGGAAACGCAGTAGGACAGCGCCATAATGGAAAGACGCTTCTTCCCGGCGGCGATAACAGCGGCATCACTGGTAAAGAGGGACAGGAAGGGGTGTCCCAGCAGGTAAAGGCTGACACCCAAGATCAGTCCGGCTGTAAAGGAATAGAGAAGACAGATAAGGAAGCTGTTCCGGATTCTGTCTCTTTTCTGTGCCCCGTAATTCTGGGCGATAAAGCTGGCACAGGCGGTATAAAAGGCTGCCATCATATCGTAGACCAGTGGGTCGGCGTTGGCGGCAGCAGAATTTCCCTCTACCATGACATGGTCGAAGGAGTTGACACCTGTCTGTACAAAAAGGTTGGCAATGGCAAAAATCGCGTACTGAAAGGCTGAGGGAATACCGATTCGCAGGATTCGTCCGGTCTTTTCCGGGGAAATTTTCAGACAGGAGGGCTTTAAGCCATAGTTTTCCGTCGTTGTGAATAAAAGCCGCAGAACCAGCGCTGCGGAAATGTACTGGGAGGTGATACTGGCAACAGCAACTCCTGCCACGTCCATTTTACATACAATGACGAAAAAAAGGTTCAAAATTACATTGATGACTCCTGCCATGGAAAGATAGTACAGGGGTCTTTTGGTATCGCCGATGGCGCTTAAAACCGCATTTCCGAAGTTGAAAACGGCAAGGGCGGGCATGCCGAGCAGATAGAGGCGCAGGTAAAGAACGGCGCCGTCTATCAGCTCCTCCTTTGTGTGCATCAGGGTAAGAACCGGGCGGGTAAAGAGGATGCCCAGAACGCAAATCAAAACCCCGGCACTGAGGCATAAAATAGCGGCGGTATGTACGGTTTCCCTGACATCCTTCTCACTTTTGGAACCGATATAGAGGGCAGTCAGTGCGTTGACACCGCTGGCAAGTCCGATTAACAGACCGGTAAACAGGGTGACAAGGATGCTGGTGGAGCCAACGGCGCCCAGTGCAATCGGTCCTGCAAATTTTCCCACCACTGCCACATCGGACATATTGAACAAAACCTGTAAAATGTTGGAAAACATTAAGGGGATGCTGAAAATAAGTATTTTTTTCCATAAAGAACCTTCGCAAAGGTCCATTTCATGTGTTTTCGCCATGGTAATCTCCATTTCTGTGTAAAGCTTTTACATGATATGAGGGTCAAAAGGTACTTTGCCCCTCATTTGATATCTACGAATTACTTCGCTGCCTCCACTTATCATACACATTCAAATAAAAAAAGCAAGTAAATTCCCGGAATCTTTACAGGAAAACAAAAGAAATGTTATACTAAGGAAGCGTGAACCTGACACAAGCTCGGGGCGCAGGAATGAGGAACAGTATGGGAAAAATGATTGTCTGTCCAAACTGTGGAAAAGAATATGACGAGGATTTACCGAAGTGTCCCAGTTGTGATTCTACCAATCTGAAAGGGGCAGAAAAGGAATATCTGAAGCAGTTGGAAAATGTCCGGGAGGACATGGAGGATTTGGAGGAGGTTTCCGGTGAGGAAATCAGACGGGAAGTAAAGAGCCAGAGCAGGCGGCTAAGGAAGATTCTGCTGATTTGTCTTGGGACAGTGGCAGCTTTGGCAGCGGTATTTTACATCAGTCGGAACGGAATCGGCAGGGATGAGCGGGATTATAAGGCGGAATATCTCTGGCAGCAGGAAAATTTCCCCGAAATGGACAGGCTGTATGAGGCGGGCGATTACGAAGCCCTTTACACCTTCTGTGCATCGGAGGAAAATGCCGGGGAGAGCGGGATGTATAGCTGGGAGCATTATCCCTTTGTCATGGCGTACAGCAGCTGCAAATCTGTGGAGCAATATCTGGAATATGTGCAGGAAACACCCCGTAGCGAAGGAGTTCTGACATTGCTTTTTTCCTATGAATGGGACGTAAAGGGAATATTACAGCATCAGGAGGATTACACGGAAGCGGAATTTGCTGCGTTACAGCCCATACTGGAAAAGAGTGAAGCAGACTTTGAGAGCCGGTGGCGGATGTCCCCGGAGGAGTATGAAGCCTTGTATACAGAATTTGAAAATGCCGGTGGAATTTATTTAGACTATAATACCTGTAAAGAATATGTGAAAAACTGGTTAAAGGAGAACAGATAAATGAAATGTGAATACTGCGGCGGCAGCCTTTCTCTGGAGGATGAATACTGTCCCCACTGCGGGCAGCCCAATAAGCACGCAAAACAGCATATTAAGGATATGCGCAGGTTCCAGGGGGAATTTGAGGATACCAGAAATTATGTTTATGAAAAGACGAAAACTTATACGGAAATGACAGTCCGGGTTATTATTATTGCGGTGTTGATTATACTGATTGTGGTGACTTCTATTGCCCGGGTGCGCAGCTGGAAGATTGTGGACAGTCTGAGGGAAGGCAGTGCGGCAATGCATTATGCCGGCTATTCCAAGGTGATGGATCAGTATCTGGCTGAGGAGGACTATGTTGATTTTTATCAGTATTGTCTGGAGAAGAATATCCGGTATTATAAGGGAGTCTATGAGGAGCAGTACGGCAGGGTCATTCAACTGGCAATGATGTATTCCTCGCTTCTGGACAATTTTTCCAATTATATTGATTTTCAGGAGGGCGGTTCTCCAGATACAACCGTAAGGAATATTCAGGACAGTCTGTATTCCTTTTACAGGTATTATGAGGAGGACAGCTCCTGGTATTATGGAAACGGGCAGGTGACAGAGCAGTATCTGGAGGCTGCGGACACAATGCTTGTGAATGTGGAGGACATTCTGGTGACTTATTGCGGCTTTACCAGAGAGGAAGCACAGGAAATGCAGAAGCTGAGCAGTGCATCCCGGGCGGTGCTTCTGGAAGAAAAATTGGAAGAAAGGCTGAAGAAAAATGAGTAGGATTTGGAATCGTTTCAGGGAACAGATAAAGAAGGACAGGGAAAAGCCCGGAATGTTGCTGGCGGACGGGGTGATTACGCTTCTCTGCGTTGTCTGGATAGTATGTGTTGCGGGGCTGGTGCAGGACTTTCTGGCAGAAAGGTCCGTAAGCATGGAGGAGCCTTCCTTTTATTATGCTTTGCAGGACGGGAATTACCAGTATCTTCTGAGAATGACCCGGAGAAACCGGGCTATGGGAGCAGACGGGAACAATTACCAGCCCTATTATGCGGTGGCAGATTATTATGAGGCAGCGGGTTATTGCCGGATGTACGAGGAAGCCGGGGATGAGGAGAGGCTGGAATTGTGGAGTGCAAAGATGGCAGATGCAGAAAGCCGTCTGGGGGACTTTTCCGGGCAGGCGGAGAAAATTAAGGAATTATTAAATAATTTATAAGCAAAAATGCGGAATTTTTGTCAATGTGATGAAAAACTTGAAATATTTTCTACATAAAATTTTGATGAATAAATGGACAAAAGGTAGCAATTGGATATAAAATAGAAAAAAGTGCAGCGGGAAATTCCGGCTGTTCAAAAATATGTAAAATAAGTTTCAGGAAAGGAAGTTCTAATGAAAAAGAAAACATTAGCAGCAGTTTTGATAGCAGTTGGTCTGATGATGACAGGATGCGGCGGGGAGAATACACCGGTTTCTTCCCCGATTCAGACACCGGCACCGATAAGTATGGGAGAAAAGGATAACACAACCACTTCCGGCACAAATTCTTCCTCCGCAGCAGAGGAAAGCAAGGGAACAAAGGAAGAGGAAGTCGCTCCGGAACATTCTTACCGCAGTGAGCTGACAAACGAGTGGATTGACGAGGATTTGAAGGATCAGCGTCCGATTGCTGTCATGGTAGATAACGAAAAGACAGCGCTTCCTCATTATGGATTAACAGAAGCAGATGTTGTATATGAAATCATGAACAGTACTCTGAATGACAGAATTACCCGTTTTATGGTACTGGTAAAGGATTGGGAGAGCATTACCCAGCTCGGCAGCATCAGAAGTGTACGTCCTACCAACTTTATGCTGGCAGCGGAGTGGAATGCAGTTCTCTGCCATGATGGCGGTCCGTTTTTCATTGATACATGGGTAGCAAAGGATTATACCAACAACTTCAGCGGCGGCTTTGCCCGTTTCAGCAACGGAAAGGCAACCGAGTTTACCGAGTATATTACCTATGATAAGTACACAAACTCCAATAAGGGTAAGACTTATGATGGTTTGAAGCAGCGTTTTGCAAACTCCAAATACACAACCACCTACAATCAGTACTATGAGGGACCTCATTTCCAGTTTGCAGCTGACGAGCAGACCTTCTCTGACAGAAGCGATGCGGATACTGCAACAGTAGTAGAGCTGCCTTTCCCCCATAACAAGTCTACTTTGAAGTATAACGAGTCCACCGGTACTTATGACTACTATGAGTATGGTGCTGCACACCTTGACCCGCTGCACGACAGCGCGCAGCTGACCTTCAAGAATGTTATTCTGCAGAATACCACATTCTCCGAGCTGGGCGAGGGATACCTGATTTACAATGCAATTGACAGCGGACGTGACGGATATTATATTACAAATGGACAGGCAATCGAAGTAACCTGGACAAAGTCCGGTGAATCTGACATTACTGTTTACTATGACAAGAAAACAGGTAAGGAAATCGAGCTGAATACAGGAAAGACCTATATTTCCCTGATTCCTTCTGATAGCTGGTCTAACCTGGTAATCAAGTAAGATTTCGGATCATCAGTCAACAAAAGCAAGAGAACGAAAGAAGCGGCAATCTCCCGGGAGAGCCGCTTCTATTTGTCTGCGTTATTTTTAACTCAATTGGTATTTATGAAAATCCCTGTGGAACGCATCGAAAGGCAAATTTAAAGGGTTTGACGAAATCCCTGGTTACTGCTAAACTGTTAGGCTAAAGTATTGGAAATGCCAGTGGCAGCGGATTGCGTTTAGATGTTTAGGAGGACGTTATGCTTTTTCCAAGTGAAGTGTTTCTGTTTGTATTTCTACCCGTAGTACTGGGGATATATTATCTGTTTCTGCGAAAAACGAAGCATCTGAAAAATATATTTCTCCTGGCTGCGAGCTTTTTCTTCTATGCCTGGGGAGAACCGGGGCATGTATGGCTCATGGCGGGCGTGATTCTGGTCAACTGGTTTTTCGGAATCCTGGTGGACAAGGTAAGAAATCAAAGAATCCCTGTAAGAATAGTAATGGTGGTTATGGTACTGACGAATGTAAGTGTCCTTGGCTGGTACAAGTACAGTGAATTTGTGATGCTGCAGGTCAACCGTTTCCTGCATACGGAATTCGCAGTGCCGGATGTGGAGCTTCCCATCGGTATCTCCTTCTTTACCTTTCAGGCAATGTCCTATGTAATCGATGTATACAGAGAGCATGGAAAAGTGCAGAAGAACCCGTTGCAGGTAGGTCTTTATATAGCCCTGTTCCCACAGCTGATTGCAGGGCCTATTGTCCGTTATGAAACAATTGCAGATCAGATTGAGAACAGAGTAGAAAATCTGGCAGATTTCAGTGCGGGTGTGACACGTTTCTGTATCGGTCTTGGCAAGAAGGTGCTGATTGCCAATAATATGGCTCTGATTGCAGATAACGCCTTCCGACTGATTATCAATAATGAGTTCCAGGCGTCTGTCGGTATGGCGTGGCTGGGTGCTATTGCCTATACACTGCAAATCTTCTTTGATTTCGGCGGTTATTCCGATATGGCAATCGGACTTGGGCAGATGTTCGGCTTTCACTTTGAAGAGAACTTCAAATACCCCTATATCTCCGGTACAGTATCTGAATTCTGGAGAAGATGGCATATTTCCCTGCAGACATGGTTCAGGGATTATGTGTATTTTCCCTTGGGAGGCAGCAGGGTATCCAGACCACGCATGGTACTGAATCTGTTCATAGTCTGGGCACTGACCGGTATCTGGCATGGTGCGAACTGGACATTTCTTGCCTGGGGACTATTATATTTTCTATTGCTGACTTTTGAAAAACTGACCGGACTCAGTAAAAAGAATTACTGGTGGGGACATATTTATACCATGGTCTTTGTTATTCTTGGCTGGGTTATTTTCCGCTCGACAGGTATGGGAACGGCGATTCTCTATATCAAGGCGATGTTCGGCATTGGAGCAAAGGGACTTGTTGATAAGGCGGTGTGGGCATATATTGCACAGAACTGGATTTATTTTGTCTTCGCTCTGATTGGCTGTGCGCCGATTATGCCTGAGATTGATAAAAAACTGGGTAAGTATAGAGCCTGGAATATAGCATATACAGTTGGTATTGTAGTCATTCTTGTGGTATCGGTATCTTTCATCAGCAATAATGCATACAATCCTTTCATTTATTTTAATTTTTAGGAAAGGGTATGGACACGGACTATGAAGAAACGTGATAGATGGATAGCAGTCATTTTTGTGTTATTTATTTTTACTCTTCCTGCTGCTACGGTAGTCAGGGGCGTTCTGCCACAGTCGCAGGCAGTGCTTACCGGAGGAGTGCAGGAGCCGGCAAATCATAACGATATCATGCAGACAGCAGGAACCGGCGGGGCAGCATGGTTTACGGCACTGCAGGATGCACTGGAGGGCTTCACAGAGAGCTTATGTGTCAGAAGTGAGCTGATTGCCTTCAACTCGGAGCTGACTTCCCGGCTGACAGGCGGTACTTATATGGAATCTACCCAGGTGCTACTGGGTAAAAACAACTGGCTTTTTTATAAGTCGGAGCTGGACGGACATCCGCTGTGGGACTACATGGGAATCAATCATTTTACGGAGGATGAACTGGCAGCAACGGCAGCCAGGCTTGTGAGCGCGAGAGATGGTTTTAATGCGCTTGGAGTGGATTTTTATGTGATTACACTTCCGAATAAGGAGATTGTCTATGAGGAATATATGCCGGATACAATAGTCCGGGTAGACAATGTTTCCAGGGCAGACCAACTGGCAGACTATATCCGGGACAACACGGATTTGGTATATGTATATCCCAGGCAGGAGCTTTTGGATGCCAAAGCAGAAGGACAAATCTACTATCAGACAGATACCCACTGGAACCAGAAGGGTGCTTTTGTGGGAATGCAGCAGTTGTTACACGAGGCATATGGTCTGGAAGCAAAGGATCCGGATTCCGTGTCCTTTGATATAACTTCCACTGATTTTGCAGGAGATTTGGCTGTCATTGGTGGTGTGGAAGATAAGTACAACCTCGATACGGTTTATGTACTTGATGCACAGACTGTTGCCAGGGAGCAGTACCGGGATGAAGTACTGCTGCTGATAGGAGATTCCTTTTCAGATTTACTGTCTGCCATCGCCAGAAACTATTATAAAGAAGTCCGCTGGGTTTACGCAAAAGATTTTAAAATGAGTATGCTGGATGAATATGATGCAGATGTTGTCATTTGGGAAAGCGTAGAAAGGTATATAGATACTTTCCTGAATGTGAATCTGCTGGAGCAGTAAGCAATGTACGAAAAGCAGGTTTCCCAGAATTATCTGGACAATGAGAGAGGGTATGTGAAGAACTGGGCGCATTATATCTCAGAGCATGACATGACTCTGGAAGAGGCACTGGAATTTCTGCGGGGGATTAATACAAACAGGGAACGCTTTGCACATAAATAGGAGAAACCGGGAAAAGGAGGATGGGCATACATGAAAAAGAGAGGTATCGTGTTTATAGGCATAGCAGTTATAACGGTGTTTTTAAATATTCTGGCGTGGAACAGCACGGCATTCTCCGACTGGTATATTGTCCATATTTTTCCCCTCTGGGTCAACACCTACGGCAGGATAACGGGCATTTTTCCTTTTTCCGTAGGGGAATGGCTGATTGCAGCAGGGCTTGTTCTTCTGGCAACAGCACTGATTTTGCTGGTTCTGCTCGCGGGTGTTGGAATAATAAGGCTGATTCGCAGGAAAACTTGTGCAGAAAGGTTTTGCCGGTTTGCGAAGAGATATTATCGGTTCTTTTCCTGGGTGCTTCTGTGCGTCTGCCTGATTATGACCCTGAACTGCTTTATCCTGTACCATGCTTCCAGCTTTTCAGAAAAATATTTCGGAGAAAATACAGAGGAGCAGACCCCGGAACAGTTGATTACTGTTTACAATCTGGTGGCGGAAAACTGTAACCGGCTGTCGGAAGCAATGCAGAGGGATGCCTCAGGCAGGATTGTTTATCCGGGCGGCGAAGAGAAAATGGCGGATGAGGCGAGGAAGCTGATGGCGCAGCTTGGGGAAAGCTACGGACAGCTTTCCGGCTGGTATCCAAGACCAAAGGCGCTGTTTTCCTCGGATTTTATGTGCCAGCAGTATATGCAGGGCTATTATTTCCCTTTTTCCATGGAGGCAAATTATAATGACGTGATGTATCTTTTGAATATTCCCGCCACCATGTGCCATGAGCTGGCGCACCTAAGAGGCTATATTTATGAGGATGAGGCGAACTTTATCGGTTTTCTGGCATGTATTCAGTCCGAGGATGATTTCATTGCCTATTCCGGCTATATGAGCGTTCTGGTTTACTTATATAATGATTTGTACAAGCTGTATCAGGCACAGCCGGAAACCTTTGCGGCGGCAGCCGAAGCGGTTACGCCCATTGCTGTATCCGGTCAGGTCTGGGAGGACGATATTTTTGTGACGGAGGAGGAATGGGAGCGTATTCATGCAAAGGAACTGATTTCCACGGAGGTAGTGGACAAGGCGGCAGATACCTTTATTGATACGACTTTAAAGCTGAACGGGGTTTCCGATGGGAAGATAAGCTACAGCCGGGTCGTAAAGCTTTTGATACAATACTATGATGCCAGGGGTTAAAGGTCAAAAAGCCGTTCATGCTTGCATGATAAGGCTTTTGACTTTGAACCCCTGGCATCATAGCAAGTTGTCTATAAAAACCCAGAAATCTGGTACAAAAGAAAAAATTTAAAAATTTTACAAAAAAAGTGAAACAGAAGTGTTGACAAAATGCAATTTATAATGTATGATTAACTACGTTGTGACGCAAGGATATACGTTACAGGCCCAGATAGCTCAGTTGGTAGAGCAGAGGACTGAAAATCCTCGTGTCACTGGTTCGATTCCGGTTCTGGGCATTTTGCGCAGGCAAACAGATATGCGGGTGTAGTTCAATGGTAGAACACCAGCCTTCCAAGCTGGATACGTGGGTTCGATTCCCATCACCCGCTCTTGTATGACCAAAGAGATTGCGCTGCGGTCATTACAAATTAATTTCATACCTTCCTATGCAGGTGTAAACCTGTAACATATGCGATAGTGGCTCAGTTGGTAGAGCGCCACCTTGCCAAGGTGGAAATCGCGGGTTCGAGTCCCGTCTATCGCTTTTTTTGTGCCATAATTTTAAAATTATTTTGAAAATGTGCAGTTTATAGCATAGGATATATTTAACAAGCGAGCCAATGACCAGTGTACTCCTGACTGTTGGCAAAATGATAGTACAAAAAGCAGCGCTTTATCTTGTTGGGATGAGGGCGTTGCTTTTTACGTTGAGTAAGTATATTAGTGCACCTTTCCCCGGTGCCAGATTTTATCCGGCTGGGCTTTGGGCGTAGGGCTGCGGAAGAGCAGACTGCCCAGAGCCTTTTTGTTAAAGGGAAAGAGGGGCCAGAAATAACTGAAGCCGCCGAAGGTAGGGGTTGTGGCAATGGAAAACAGGATGAGAAAAAGGGCAGTGCAAAAGCCCGGCAGTCTGAAAAAGCCGGTGGCGAGAAGAAGCAGAATCCGGTAAAGCCGCAGGGCATCGCTGAATTCTGTGCCGGAAACGGACAGGGAGGCTAAAAGAGTGATAGCGCCGTAGAAAAGCACCTCCAGGCATGCCCAGTTTAAGCTGACGGCAACATCCCCGATAAGAAGCCCGCCTACGATGGAAAGGGAGCTGGAAAATTTGCCGGAGCTTAAGGAGGAAGAATATTTGAATAAATCCAGCAGAAATTCCGTTACCAGCGTATAGAAAAAAAGCCGGGTAGGGGAAATTGCCTCCGAATGGATAAGCTTTAATGAGTCGGCAAGCTCCGGGAAGGAAAGGGTAAGCAGTAAAAATAAGGGCAGCAGAAGCAGGCTGACCGGAATACATAAAAACCGAACCAGCCGGAAATAGGTTCCCACAGAGGGACTTTTATAGTAATCCTCCGGGCTTTGGGTAAACTGAAAAATAGTGCAGGGAAAAATTAAAATCATTGGAGAATTATCTACCAGCACCAGAATATGTCCTTCTGTCAGGTAACTGCATGCCACATCCGGGCGCTCTGTCATTTTGATGGAGGGCAGGGGATTCCAGAAGCGCTTGGGCAGAAGCAGCTCTTCCAGACTTTTAGCTCCCATGGTCAGGGAGGAAACCTGTAACGCATCAATGCTTTTGGTAAGCTTTTCCAAAAGGGACTGGTTGACGCTGCCCTCCAGATAGGCGAGGACTACATCGGTTTTGCTTTCACTTCCCACAGAATGGATAGAAAAGCAGAGGTCCCTGGAACGGATTCTCCGCCGGATTAAATTAGCGTTAAAAAGCAGGGTTTCCACAAAACCGTCCCTGGCACCGGTTGTCACTTTTTCCAAATCCGGCTCGGCAATGCTTCTGGCGGGATAAGTTCTGGCATCAATCAGGATAGCCTGGGCGAAGCCCTCCACAAATAACGCAACAGGGCCGCTTAAAACATTGCGGAAAATGTCCTCCCAGGAGGAAGACAGGCTGACCTGAGCATATCCGATTCTGGATTGCAGGTAAAGGGAAATATCTGCAATCTGTCCGTTGGAGGAAAAGAGAGGATTTTGCAGGTCGGAAAAAATCTGCTGCAGCAAATCCATTTTGCAGAAACCGTTTACACCGAGAAAAAAGGCAGGGGTTTCGCCCAGAAGAAGGTTTCTGGTGATAAGGTCAAAGCTTGTCCCCACGGGAAGGGAGGCGTTGATATGAGAAATATTTTCGTTGAGGTTTGTGGAGAGAGGTGTGGAAAGTTCCATGGAAAATATCCTTTCTTGTGGAAATCTGTGACAATAGGATACCCATCTATCCGGGAAAGTATGTAGGCGAAAAGGGGTTTCCTTTTCGCATTTTTGCATAAAGAAAGGACGGCAGATATCAGGAAAAGAGCTGAAAAAGTCCAAGCCCGATTAAGAGAAGCCCGGAAAGAGGCTCGGTCAGGGAGCCAAGAAACAGAAATACATGACTTTTACCGAAGCAGCTTCCTGTAAACAGAAAGAGAAAGGAGAAGAGAAAGGTGGAAACCGCGGCATAGGGAAGGGAAAGCCCTCCAAGGCTGGCCGCAAGTCCCATACCGATATTGTTGGCAGACAGGGCAACACTCAGGGCAAAAAGACTTTGGAAGGACGGGGTATCGGCGGAAGCTTTTTTGGAAAAAAGCTTCTTCAGCCATTTAACAATATAATAAAATCCCAGTAAAATCAGAGCAAGGCTTCCGAGGTAGACGGCAATCCAGGCTGGCAGGATGGGAGAGAGGAATTTTCCCAGCCCCACGGAAAGGCAGGTGCCAAGCAGAGCAATCAGGCTGATGAACAGATTTTGGCTGCATTTCAGCCGGACATGGCGAAGTCCAAGGGAAATGCCAATCAGAAAGGCATCCAGACTGGAGGATACACCAAAAAGCAGGGAAGAAATCCATTGCATAAGAATAGCTCCTAAAGCATACAATATTCATTTTAATATATTCCGCCAAGGCAGGAAAAGTGTAACAGTCTGCGGAAAATTCCGACAGTCCATTGCATATCTGAAAAAAGGGTGCTATTTTAAAGGTAAAAGCAAAAAGGATAAAAGTAAAAAAGTAAAAAAGGTAAAGGCAGGAAAGGAAGGAATGGGGTTATGAGATTTGTATATCCGAATGGACTGAGGAAGGCACTGACTTTCAGTTATGATGACGGACAGAGCTTTGACAGGAGGCTGGCAGAGTTACTGCGGAGCCACGGGATGAAGGGAACTTTTCACTTAAATTCTGAAAGGGTGGGAGCAGATTGGGGAAATGAGAAATTCATTACCGCAGAAGAACTGAAGGAAGTTTATGCCGGTCATGAAATCGCCTGCCATGGCGTACAGCACAGAAATCCGACTACGATTACCAGACAGCAGATGGTACTGGAAATCCAGGAGGACAGAAAGGCACTGGAAAAGCTGACAGGGCATCTGGTGCAGGGAATGTCCTACGCATTTGGCAATTACAATGAGGAAATTATTGAGATTGCGAAATCCCTGGGAATCAAATATTCGAGAACGGTAAAGGATACGAAGGGATTTTTCCCGCCCGCCGATTTTATGCAGTGGCATCCTACCTGTCATCATGACAATCATTTGCTGGAGCTTGGGGACAGATTTTTAGATGTACCGGGATACTACGAGCTGCCGGTTATGTATGTCTGGGGACACAGCTTTGAATTTGGACGTTCCGGGGACTGGAGTGTTATTGAAGCCTTTGTGGAGAAAATGGCAGGGAAAGAGGATATCTGGTACGCTACCAATATGGAGATTTATACATACATTCAGGCAGTGCGGTCACAGGAATTTTCCGCGGATGGACTGACGATGTATAACCCTGCGGCAACAGAGGTGTGGGTAAGCACCAGAGAGGGATTCTTATCCGTAAAGCCGGGTGAAACAAAATATATCGGAGAGCATTAACGGAGAAAGCGTAAAAACAGAGAAAGTGTGGGCGGATATGACAGAGGAAATGACAATTATCGGAGAAGAGGCGTACCGGGCAGCCAAGGAGCTGCTGGCGGAAGCGAATCTGAAGGAAGGGCAGCTTTTTGTGGTGGGATGTTCTACCAGTGAGGTGAGCGGTGCAAGAATCGGAACCTTTTCCAGTCCGGAGCTGGCGGAGGTGGTTTTTGGGGGCATCTATCAGGCAACTCAGGAGGCAGGTGTCTATCTGGCTGCCCAGTGCTGCGAGCATTTAAACCGCGCGATTATTCTGGAAAGGGAAGCGGCGGAAAAGTATGGATACGAGGTGGTAAATGTGGTACCCCAGCCAAAGGCTGGGGGGTCTTTTGCAACGGCGGCATGGAAGGCCTTTGAAAATCCGGCAGCAGTAGAGCATATCAAAGCCCATGCGGGAATGGATATCGGGGATACGTTAATCGGGATGCACTTAAAGGATGTGGCGGTTCCTGTGAGAATCCGTACTACTCAGATTGGGGATGCCCATGTGGTCTGCGCAAGGACAAGACCAAAATTTATCGGCGGTTCCAGAGCAGTCTACGAGGAAGCGTATCTGTAACTACAAAGGTTCTGCTATTGCTTCTGGTTTGTCTGGACTTCCTCAATCAACTTTAAAATCGTCTGAATGGAATCCATCTGACCGCTTTTGCTCATGGCATCATGATAGGACTGTCTTGTAAAATACAGCTCCTGCACTCTGGCTGCCAGCAAATCTGTTGTCAAATCTTCCTCCTGAATCACCATGGAAAAGCCCTGGGCTTCAAAGGAAGCTGCGTTCAGGAGCTGGTCCCCCCGGCTGCTTCCCGCAGGAAGGGGAATCAGGATATTGGGCTTCTTAAGCGCCAGCAGTTCGCAGATGGCATTGGCGCCGGCACGGGAAATGACAATATCTGCCATGGCAAAGAGGTCCTTTAATTCTGTCTTGATATATTCAAATTGTTTATAACCCGGTGTGTTTAACAGGAGATTATCTATTTTGCCCTTGCCGCAGAGATGCACAATCTGGAAATCCTTTAACAGGACAGGCAGGGCATCCCGGACTGCCTTGTTGACATTAGCTGCACCGAGGCTTCCGCCGATTACCATGATAACCGGTTTGTTTGCGGTAAAGCCGCATAAATCCAGACCCGTCAGCTTGTTTCCCTGAGATAGCTCCGCCCGGATTGGAGAGCCTGTCAGAACAGATTTTTCAGGAGGAAGCAGCTTTAAGGTTTCCGGAAAATTACAGCAGACCTTTCTGGCAACGGGAATACAAAGCTTGTTGGCAAGCCCCGGTGTCATGTCGGATTCGTGGATAATGCAGGGAATCCCCAAAGAAGCAGCCGCCCGCACAACAGGGACGCTGACAAAGCCGCCCTTGGAAAAAACCACATCCGGCATATGGGTTTTCAAAAATTTTCTGGCTTCGCAGAAGCCCTTGATAACCCGGAATGGATCTGTAAAGTTCTTCGCATCAAAATACCGCCTGAATTTTCCGGTGGAAATCCCCACGTAGGGAATGTCGAAATCCCCAATCAGACGCTTTTCAATACCATCGTAGGAGCCGATGTAAGTCACCTCATACCCGGCATTCTGCAGTGCGGGAAGAAGGGCAAGGTTAGGAGTAACATGTCCTGCGGTTCCGCCCCCGGTTAAAACAATTTTTTTCATATTTTTCCTCATTTCCGCGCACATCTTTATACATAACGAGTTTTGTGTCTGCGCAACAGCTTATTTTTCATTCTGAACAATGGATTCCAGTGCTCTTGCCAGCTGGTCGGGGCAGGAAGTAGGCTTGAAACCGCATTTGATGCCCTTACACCTGGCAATTACATCCTCCGGCTTCATTCCCTTTACGAGAGCGCCGATACCCTTGAGGTTTCCGTTACAGCCTCCGGTAAAGCTTACAGAATCAATCACACCGTCCTTCAGTTCAATTTCAATTTCCTGTGAACAGGTTCCCTGTGTTTTGTACTTCATGGAAAAACTCTCCTTTCATCAACATCCCGATAAGTTGCTGATACAATCTTTCGGATACCTTTCAGTATAACAAATTTATGTCTATTCTGCAATGAAGATTCCGCAGATTACTCCGGCAGCCCCATCTGATATTTGTCCAGAATCCGGTTGAAAATGTAGGAGTTTAAGTAGGCGGAAAAGCCGGGGGCAATCAGTAAAAGGGGCCAGAAAACAAAAATTCCAACGGAAAATACTCCAGCGGTGACAAGGAGCGTGGAAAGAACCGGTAAAAAGGAACGCAGACTGATTGCAAAATTCATTTTCAGGATAGCCTTTGTGGTATTCTGGCATCTTGCCAGAAAAGGGAAAATAAAGGCGAGGTTCAAAAGGTAAATCAGCGCCACAATCAGAAAGGCGGGCAGGAGAAATACACCGGAGGCATTGTGGATACCCCAGTAAATATCTGCGCCCAGAATCAGTCCGACTGCGGCAAAAAGCAGCCAGATAAGGGTTCCCTGTTTAAAGTTCAGGGCAAAGGATTTCCGGAAGGAAGCGAAGGTATAACCCTCCTGATTCCGCACAAGCTTTAAGGTCACATAATAGACCGCTGTGGTGGCCGCCCCTGCGGTAAACAGGGGCAGACAGCTTAAATACCACAAAAGGGAGAGCAGGAACATATCAGCAATATTTCCCACAAAACGCCAAACGGGATTGTCCAGATTAAAAAAACGGTTCATAGGTAAGCCTTTCCTTTTACAAATGGAATTCTGAATAGTTACCGTAAAATGGAACAGCTAACAAAGTGTGCTGCCATTTACGGATACGGACTGACTGTTTCGGGTGTAGCAGGATTCGCCGGTAAAGGACAGGATATTTTCGTCTGTGGTGCTGTCAAACCGGGTAAAGACAACATCCTTCGCGTTGCATACATTCAGACTGTGGATTTTGTCTTTTTCCTGAATATTGCCGGGGCAGGGGCGCAAATCCAGGATGCCCTTGGGCCAGTCGGTCTTTTTCGTCAGCTTCAGGGTGACATTTTCAAAGAGGACATGCTCAATATTGCAGGTTTTATCCCCGTAAATCAGAATCCCGTTCTCACTGGTACAGTGGATGTCCCGGAAGGTAATATTTTTAATATAACCAACAGAGGAGTCCTCTTTCCTGCGAAGCCCGGTAATTGCCACAGGTTCGGATTTTCCCCACCAGTGGTCGGGGGAAAACTGCCTTGTATCAATGGTAAGCCCGGAAAAGGTAACATTTTCAATGCAGCCCTTATCCCGAAGCTGCAGGGAAATTCCCCGGTTGCTGCGGGTAATGTTACAGTTTTGTACCAGAATATTGCGGAAAGGGGCTTCACTCTCCGTACCGAATTTGATGGCAGCACTGGTGGAAATCAGAGTGCAGCCGGAAACGGTGATATTTTCACAGGCACCGTACTGCACGGCGTTTTCCGTATTTTTGAAAACAATACAGTCGTCGGCACATTCTATGTAGCAGCCGATAATCCGCATATTTTTACAGTGGTCAGGGTCGATTCCGTCACAGTTTGCAAGACGGAGGTTGTTGATAATCCGGATACCTTCGATTAAGACGTCCTCGCAGCCTACCAGATGGGTTGTCCAGAAGGCGCTGCCTGTCAGGGTTATATTCTGCAATGTCAGGTGGGTAATATGCTCTAAAAACAGCAGGGGCATCCGGGGGTAGAAGCTGCCGTCAATATGCCAGGGGGTTATCTTACCGTAAAAAATGCTTTCGTTGCCGTCAATCTTTCCGGCGCCGGTGATGGATACCCATTCGCAGTCCTTTGCATACAGGAAGAAAAGGGTGGGAGCACCGGTATATTCGCAGTTTTCATAGGTGGGAGTAGTCACCTCGCTGGTCTTTAATTCCTGATTGGCATAGGGGCTGAAATCCGCCAGATTGTCGCTTGCCTTTAAAACGGCGCCTGCCTCCAGATGCAGCTCCACAAAGGAGCGCAGGGTAAGCATGCCGCAGCGGTAGGTGTGACCGCCGTCCAGTACAACTCTGCCGCCGCCTGCCTGGCTGCAGGTATCAATCGCCTTTTGAAGTGCTCTGGTGTCGTTGGTTGTTCCATCTCCCAGGGCACCGAAATCTATTACATGATAGTTCATAATCTCCTCCATTCCGCAGACTTTTTCCTGTCTGCGATGTATCGTCATAGTAAAGCTACAGGTGGTCTACTGTACTTTGGGCTTCTATTTCAAAGGAATGGTTCTTTGCCTGTTTCCGGAAGGTACGGGGGGAAACCCCGTTGATGCGCCGGAAGCAGTCCTTGAAATAGTTACTGCTGTTAAAACCGCAGTTTAAGGCTATTTTTGTGACGGAATCATCCGTGGTAAGAAGCATCTGGCTTGCCTGACGAATCCGTATGTAGTTCACATATTCCTTAAAGGTGGTTCCTGTGACCTTTTTAAACTTTCGGGAAAGATAGGTCGGAGTCAGGTTCGTTTTCCCGGCAATGTCCTCCAGAGAAATCGGCAGGGAATAGTTCTGGGCAATATAACGGAGGGCATCCTCAATATCATGGCTGATGCTGTTATCCTCCTTAATCTGCTCGTAGACAAAAATACCGTTCCGCTGGAGCGTCAGGAGCAGTGTCATCATTTGCAGCTGCAGAAATTCATAGGAATACTGGTCGGGGATATTGTTCTCCTCCAGCATGGAATCCAGCAGGGCTTCCATCTGCTGCTGACCTTTTTTGACGAGAATTACCTTGCCGGAACGGGAAAGCTTTTCCCGGATATCCTTGTGGGCATCCCAGTAAAAATTGGAAAATACCTCCGGCATACAATATACGGTGGTTCTTTCGCAGGGAACAAGACCTTCATAGCTTGTGGAGTGGGAGTCTCCGGGGGCGACCAGAAAAACATCTCCTGCTGTCAGATGATAGAGATGATTATTGACAGAGTAGATACAGCTTCCGGTTTTCAGGTAAAATATCTCCATATAGTTGTGAAAATGCTCGTAACGCATGGAGAAGCCTGGTACACGAACCTGCCGTTCAATGTAAATTCCATCATTATTTTCCTCTGTATACATGCGGTTTCCTTTCCAATTAAGAACTGGTGAGAAATTTTGTATGTGCAATACTTATAAAACAAGGGCGCTGACAGGATAATTGATTGTTGAATTATAACACTGGTTGCGCAAAGTAACAAGTGGGATACAGGGCATTTTTTTGAAAAAAGATAAAATATCTGTAATAAATTTGAGAAACGCATATTATTTTTGTATTATTTGGAAAAAGAGGAGGTTAGAATAAGACATAAGCTACAGGATGTTTGAGAGAAAAGTATTGAGGGGTATCCGTAGTGAATGGCGCGCCGCAGAACAGACACCTCAATTCAAAATGAAAATCAAACCAGAACAAAATAAAGGAAACAGGCAAAGGAGAGGGTTATGATGAAGAAAAAGTTATTGGCAATGGCTTTGTCAGCAACAATGGTACTTGGCATGGCAGGATGCGGAGCCGGTAATGACGGCAGTGCAAGCACTAATGCAGATGCATCCACAGGTTCTCAGACACAGACTTCCTCAAGTGCAGAAACAAAGCAGGAGGATACAACAGAAGAACCGATTACCCTGCGTATGGCATGGTGGGGGTCCCAGACCAGACATGATATTACCACACAGGTAATCAATATGTATATGGAAGAGCATCCCAACGTAACAATTGAATATGAGTTCTATTCCTTTGATGATTATTTTACAAAGCTGAAAACACTGGTAGCTTCCGACCAGGTATGGGATATCTTCCAGCTGGGTGGAAACTTCCCGATGTACATGGATAAGATTTATTATCTGAATGAGTTTATTGATTCCGGTATTGTGGATGTTTCCGATATTTCGGAGGCGTATCTGCAGATTACCCAGGATACCGAAGGAAACCAGATTGGTCTTTCCAATGGTCTGAATACATATGGTATTGCTTATGATGTAGATATGTTCAAGGAAGCAGGAGTTGACCTTCCCACAGAAAACTGGACATGGGATGATTATGCAGATGCAGCTATGAAGATTAAGGAGAAAACCGGTCACTTCGGTACCTCCGGATTTACTTCTTCTGAATTTATCGCAGGCTGCTCCACCTATATCGGACAGCAGGGTAAGGTTGGTCAGTATTCCTTCTTCAACCTGGATTTGACAGGAATGGGCTTTGATGACCCTTCCATGCTGGAAGGCTATATCCAGATGAGAGCAGACCTGATTAAGGCTGGCGCTTCACCCGATGCAGGTGCTGAAATGGAAATCACCAACATCGAGAACGACTTCCTGGTAACAGGCGAAGCAGGCATGACATGGGTTGCTGTAAACCAGTTCCCTACCATTTATGATATCTGCGCAGCAGAGGGACGTACCCTCGCTCTGGCTCCCCTGCCCCGTGTAACAGCAGACGGTCCTTCCGGTGCAGTTATTCAGTCATCTCAGATGCTCTGCGTATCTCAGGACAGCGAGCATAAGGAAGCAGCAGCAGCATTCATCAGCTGGTTCCAGAACAGCACCGAGTGCAATAACATCCTTCGTGGTGAAAGAGGTATTCCGATTAACAACACTGTACGTGATGCTTTGAAGGCAGACCTGACCGATGGACAGCAGATTATGTATGATTTTGTAGATTTGGTAGGTACCTTTGAGGTTCCTGAAAAGATTAACGTTTTAAGCCCTGACGGACAGGATATGGTAGTTGACCTTTACAGAAACTACATCCAGCAGGTAGCAACCGGTGAGATTACCGCAAAGGAAGCTGCACAGAAGACCTATGAGGCAGCAGAGGCTATTTTCCAGAAATAAGAGAAAAGATATATAATAAGATAGAAATAAGAAAAAGCAGGAGTGCTTTCCGGCTTCGGTCTGTAAGCCGGAGAGCACTTTCTTCTTAAAAGGAGAGGAGGAGCCAACATGAAGAATAATGCGCGGACAGCAAAAGGAAAAAGATTTCTTCATAAAGACGCGGTAGTAGGTCATGTGTTTGCGGCACCCTTTATTTTTGGCTTTATTTGTTTTTCCCTGATACCGATTGTAACCTCCTTTTACTACGCTTTTACGGATTATTCCATGGGAGCAAAAACAATCACCTGGGTTGGTGGGAAAAATTTTGGACAGCTTCTGACGGATGACATATTTGTCAAATCACTTGTTATCACCCTGAAATATGTATTTGTTTCTGTACCGTTAAAACTTGCGTTTGCACTTTTTGTTGCATTTCTGCTTACAAGAAAGAGTAAGCTTGTGACCTTGTACCGTTCCCTTTATTATGTACCATCTCTGGTCGGCGGCAGCGTGGCAGTAGCGCTGGTATGGAAGCAGCTCTTCGCCAGAAAGGGACTTTTTAATTCTGTTCTTGCAGATATGGGATTGAATACAATCAACTGGTTTGGAGACCAGAAGCTGGCACTCTACCCTTTGATTTTGATGAGTGTATGGCAGTTCGGTTCCTCCATGATTATTTTTGCCGCAGGGTTGAAGGAAATTCCCACTTCTTATTATGAAGCGGCAGAAATTGATGGAGCAAACGGTTTCCAGCGGTTTTTCAAAATTACATTGCCTTGTCTGTCCCCTATTATCCTGTATAATCTTGTTATGCAGACGATTTCCGCTTTTATGGCATTTACACAGGCATTCATTATTACACAGGGCGGTCCCAACAATTCGACGATGATGTACGCTCTGTATGTATATAAGCAGGCATTCTCCTACAACAATATGGGTTACGCATGCGCGATGAGCTGGTTTATGCTGGTGGTTATGAGTATTATCACACTGATTATCTTTAAATCCTCCAAGATGTGGGTATTTAGTGAGTCCGGTGATTAGTGTGAAAAATCAGATTGATATGCTGATTTTTCACAAGTCATATTTATATGACTTTGGCTATAGTGTGCCGCAGGCGTCACAAAGTAGCTTTTTATCGCAGAACTGAATCTGAAATTCAGTTCGCGATTCCTTCGGCAAAGGGATGCCTGCGGAATGGGGATTAGTGTGAAAAAAACTCCAGGAAAGGCGTGGTATTAGCATGAGTGTAAAACATAAAATACAAAAAGTTTTATATCATTTGTTCGTTATTTTGTTTGGTATTATCATGATTTATCCGGTACTCTGGATGATTAGCGGTTCCTTTAAGGATAATGCGGAAATCTTAAGAGGTACCCTGCATCTGATTCCGGAGAATCTGAAAACAAGCAATTATTCTACCGGCTGGAGAGGCTTTTCCGGAATTACCTTTGGAACCTTTTTTAAGAACTCCCTGGTAATTACCGCAGTTGCAACCTTTGGTACGGTATTGAGTTCTTCTCTGGTGGCATATGCTCTGTCCAGACTTCGTTTCCGGGGCAGGAAATTCTGGTTTACCTGTATGCTGGCAACCATGATGTTACCGGGACAGGTTATCATGATTCCTACCTTCCTTATCTGGTACAATCTGGGCTTAAACAATACCTTTGCACCGCTGATTTTACCTTACTTCTGCGGTCAGGCATTCTTCATTTACCAGATGATGCAGTTTATGGCGGGTATTCCCAGAGAGCTTGACGAGGCGGCAACCATTGACGGATGCAGCAAGTACAGCATCTTCAGCCACATTATTCTGCCGCTGTTGAAGCCGTCCATCGTTACAACCATCATCATCCAGTTCTATTGGAAATGGGATGATTATATGGGACCTTTGCTGTACCTGAGCAAGCCCCAGAGCTATACGGCATCTCTTGCCATTAAGATGTTTGCGGATACGGCATCTACCACCGACTACGGTGCCATGTTTGCCATGTCCACCCTGTCCCTGATTCCGGTATTTTTAATTTTCCTGTTCTTCAACCGCTATCTGGTAGAGGGAATTGGAACCAGTGGATTAAAGGGATAAAAAGATTAAGAGGGCGGAACGAAAATTGTGGCTGCATTTTCGCTCGCCCTTTCTGTGCAGAAAACAGAGCGCGCACTTAACACAAACTTGAGATGCACAGGGATGGAGATTAGTGTGAAAAATATGCCTGATAGCATATTTTTCACAAGTCATATTTATATGACTTTGGCTATATTGTGCCGCAGGCGTCACAAAGTAGCCTTTATCGCAGAACTGAATCTGAAATTCAGTTCGCGATTCCTTCGGCATTAGAAATGCCTGCGGAATGGAGATTAGAGTGAAAAAGGAGAGCAAGATGATTCAGAATCCGATTTTAAAGGGCTTTTGCCCGGACCCGAGTATTATCCGGGTGGGAGAAGATTACTATATCGCCACATCCACCTTTGAGTGGTGGCCGGGAGTAAGGCTTTTCCATTCCAGAGATTTACAGCATTGGCAGCAGATTCCATCTCCTCTCCGCCGGGAGAGCCAGTTAAATATGATAGGAGACCCTGCCTCAGGTGGTGTCTGGGCACCCTGCCTGAGCTACGATGGAAAGCGGTACTTCCTGATTTTTACGGATGTAAAGACAAAAAAGGGAAGATACTACAATACCCATAATTATCTGGTTTATACGGAGGATATCCGGGGGGACTGGTCGGAGCCGGTATATTTAAACAGTATTGGCTTTGACCCTTCCTTATTCCATGATACAGACGGAAAGAAATATCTGATAAATATGGTAAACGGGTTTAAGGGAGTTCTGGTACAGGAGCTGGATGAAAATTTCCGGCTGGTGGGAGAACGGAAGAAAGTTTATGCCGGTTCCGGAATTGGCTGTACGGAAGGCCCCCATATGTACCATATCGGGGACTGGTATTATCTGCTGGTGGCAGAAGGCGGTACCGGTTACGGGCATTGTGTTACCATGGCGAGAGCAAAAACCGTCTGGGGACCCTTTGAAACAGCACCGGAAAATCCGATTCTGACGTCCAATCAGGAGGATTTTTCAGTAATACAGAAATGCGGACATGCGGATTTTGTGGAAACAAAACAGGGAGAGTGGTATATGGTACATCTCTGCTCCAGACCGCTGAACGGGGAAAAGTGGTGTACCCTTGGCAGGGAAACCGCCATTCAGAAGATGGTCTGGGATAAGGAGGGCTGGCTTCGGTTGAAGGCTGGCGGCAGATTTGCGGAGAATGAAACAGAAGAACCTGTCGGAATAGAAAGCTGCGAGTATCCGGAGGAGGCATTTTTCAGGGATGATTTTGAGGAGGACGAAATTTCTGTAAGGTATAGTTCTCCCAGAGCAGACTATCATCCCTTTACAGACACAAAGGCGCGAAGGGGCTGGCTTCGGTTAAAGGCGCAGGAATCCTTAAATTCCCTGCATCATGTATCCCTGCTGGCGGTAAGACAGCAGAAGGTTTCCTGCGGAGCGGAAACCAAAATGGAGTTTTCCCCGGAGTATCCTGAACAGCTTGCAGGACTGGCTTATTTTTATGATGCCATGAATTTTTACACCTTTGGAAAGACGGTAACAGAAGAAGGCGAACCGGTTCTGACATTGATAAAGAGTGACACTGGTGTCATAACGGACGAAATCGAACCGATACCGGTTCCGAAGGACGCGCCGGTGCTGTTCCGGGCAGAGGTATCGGAGGATGGAACCAGAGTATGCTTTTTCTATACGCTGGATGAGGAAAAGCGGGACTGGAAGCAGGCTGGCGGCGAATATTCCACACAGCTTCTGACGGATGAACACTGCCGTGGATTTACAGGAGCACATTTTGGAATGTTTGCGCATGATATGACAGGACTGTCATATCATGCGGATTTCGATTATTTCCAGATAGATGGGAAAGCTGGTACAAGGTAGACGTTATGATTTGTCTGTATCAGGAAAGTATGCGGTTTTTTTGAGAGAAAAGTGATGGATACGGTGATTTGTTTCCTGTGCAAAAACAGATTGCCCTGACAAAAGATAAGAAAATACAGAATTCAACAAAATAAGGAAAGGAAGGGTAAAGGTATGAAGTATTTTGACGGACATGTGGAGGACATTCAGATTGCTTACATTGGAGGAGGTTCCAGAGGCTGGGCATGGACTTTTATGACGGATTTGGCAATGGAGGAAAAAATTTCCGGAACCATCCGACTCTATGATATTGACCATGAGGCTGCGAAGGCAAATGAGATTATCGGCAATCATCTGATGGGAAGAAAGGAAGCTGTCGGCAACTGGAAATTTGAGGTAATTGATGATTTGGCGCAGGCTTTGACAGGGGTGGACTTTGTTGTCATTTCCATTTTGCCCAAGACCTTTGATGAAATGGAAGTGGATGTGCATATGCCGGAAAGACTGGGGATTTATCAGTCTGTCGGAGATACAGCTGGCCCCGGCGGTATGATGCGTGCCCTGCGTACACTGCCGCTTTATCATGATTTTGCACTTGCGATTAAGGAAAACTGCCCGGATGCCTGGGTTATTAACTATACCAACCCCATGACGCTCTGCGTAAAGATGCTCTATGATACTTTTCCGGAAATCAAGGCATTCGGATGCTGTCATGAGGTATTTGGCACCCAGAAGGTGCTGGCTGGTATTGCGGAAAAGGAGCTTGGTATCGAAAAGATTGACAGACGGGATATTCATGTCAATGTGCTGGGCATCAACCACTTTACCTGGTTTGATTATGCAAGCTACAAGGGATATGATTTGTTCCCCATTTACAGAAAGTACATTGAGGAGCATTTTGAAGAGGGCTACAATCAGGGTGACAGACATTGGATGAATTCCTCCTTTAACTGTGCCCACAGAGTAAAGATGGATTTATTCAGAAAATATGGTCTGATTGCAGCAGCGGGGGATAGACATCTGGCAGAGTTTATGCCGGGTGAGGATTATCTGAAGGATCCGGAAACAGTAAAGGGCTGGAAGTTTGGTCTGACTACTGTAGCATGGCGTAAGCAGGATTTGAAGAAACGTCTGGAGAAGTCCGCAAGACTGGTAAAGGGAGAGGAAGAAATTGAATTAAAGCCCACAGGAGAAGAGGGAATTTTGTTAATCAAAGCCCTTTGCGGTCTGGAAAGGGTTATCAGTAATGTGAACATCCCTAATACCGGCTGCCAGATTACCAATCTGCCTGCAAGCGCGGTGGTAGAAACCAATGCTGTATTTGAAAGGGATGCAATCCGTCCTGTGATTGCGGGCACACTGCCGGAGAATGTTAAAGAGCTGATTATGCCCCATGTGGAGAACCATGAGCGGATTATGCAGGTAGTAAAGGGCGGAAATCAGGATGTGGATTTGCTGGTAGAAGCCTTTATGAGTGACCCGCTTGTAAAGGGCAGAGCTTCTGAGGAAGAGGTAAGAAAGCTTGTAACGGATATGATGAAGGCAACCTTGTAGTTTGCTGTCGATGCAGGGAAACTTGTCGATGGAAAAAGCTGTCCAAACAGGCAGTACTCCATTATACTGATACTGAAAATAAGGGTTCCGGTATCAAACCTTTTTAGAATGGAGAGCGCTATGTTTGAAGTATTGGAAAAAGAAATGGTTATTTCTGTCTGCATGTTTGCCTGCCTTCTGTTAAGTCTTTTTGCAAGAGTCTTTCTTGGGGTGCTTTATCAGAATATGATTCGGGAAACCGATAATATGGCTTCCACGGAGAATAAGCTGCTGAAGCAATGCAAATTAAAGTTTGCAAATTGTTTTGAATTAAGCGGGGGCGTACCGAATGTCTCTGTGTTTGTGGATAAATTTATCAATCATTTGTCGCTGGGGCATCTGTCCTTTGGGATGCTGTACCACTTTTCCGGACAGGCAATGCTTTTATCGGTTGTCTTTTCCGGAATCGGTATCTGCAGAAGCATTGTAAAGGGCAGAACCCTGGGCGATATTCTCCCCTTCTATATTGTCAGCTTTATCGGGCTTTATCTGTATTTTTCCATTTCAACGGTTGTGGATATCAAATCGAAACGACGTACACTGAAAATTAATCTGGTGGACTATCTGGAAAATCATCTGTCACCCAGAATTGATGTAACCAGACAGGATATGGAGCTGCTTTACGGGGATGCGGCCTTTTGTGAAAAGCCCGGAAAAAAATCCAGAAACAGGACACTGCCGGAAAGACAGGGAGAAAGAAAGAAACGCCGCACAGTGGAGCTGATGCCGATTTCGGGCGGGATGAGAACGGAAGCAGCATCCGGGGAAACGGCAGCTTTGCAGGCAGAAAAGCTGGCAGCAGGAGGGACTTTGCCGGAGGCGGAAAATCCGGCGGCTGTAACGGAGGAAGAGCTGGAAGCACTTTTGCGGGAGTTTCTATCTTTTTCTTGAATTTAGTAACAGATTTCGTTATACTTAAAGGCAATAAGAGTTTTACAAAACAGCATGAAAGGTACTTTCAGGACGGTGGAATATGCTGTCGGCAGCGCGGCAGGATGCGCAGAGAGAGGAGAAGAATATGAGCAAACAGGTAGTATTTGATTATTCCAAGGCAGGTTCCTTTATTTCACAGGAAGAAATCGGTTATATGAAGAAGCTGACACTGGATGCAAAGGAAGTTCTGGTTTCCAGAACAGGAGCAGGAAATGACTTCCTGGGCTGGATTGACCTTCCGGTAGATTATGATAAGGAAGAGTTTTCCAGAATCAAGGCAGCAGCAAAGAAGATTCAGAGCGATTCAGAGGTGCTTCTGGTTATCGGTATCGGCGGTTCTTATCTGGGAGCAAGAGCAGCTATTGAATTTCTGGGACACAGCTTTTACAACGTTCTTGGAAAGGATAAGAGAAAAACTCCTGAAATTTATTTCTGCGGTAATTCCATCAGTTCAACCTATTTAAAGCATCTGATGGAAGTGGTAGGGGACAGAGATTTCTCCATCAACATGATTTCCAAGTCAGGTACTACCACAGAGCCTGCCATTGCGTTCCGTGTATTCAAGGAGATCTTGGAGAAGAAATATGGCAAGGAGGGTGCTGCAAAGAGAATTTATGCAACAACCGATAAGGCAAAGGGAAGCCTGAAGAACCTTGCTACAGAGGAAGGATATGAAACCTTCGTTGTACCGGATGATGTAGGAGGAAGATTCTCTGTTCTGACAGCAGTAGGTCTGCTTCCCATTGCAGTCAGCGGTGCGGATATTGATAAACTGATGGAGGGCGCAGCCAGCGGAAGAAAGCGCGCTCTGGAAAATGATTTTGAAGAAAATGATGCCCTGCAGTATGCGGCAATGAGAAATATTCTGCTGCGTAAGGGAAAGCAGGTAGAAATTCTGGCAAACTATGAGCCGGCGGTACATTATGTTTCCGAGTGGTGGAAGCAGCTCTTCGGAGAGAGTGAAGGAAAGGACCAGAAGGGACTTTTCCCGGCAAGCGTGGATTTGACTACAGATTTGCACTCCATGGGACAGTTTATTCAGGATGGTTCCCGTATTATGTTTGAAACGGTTATCAACGTGGAAGAGCCCAGAGAGCAGTTGGTTATCAATGAAGAGCCTGTCGATTTGGACGGATTGAACTATCTGGCAGGAAAGACAGTTGACTTTGTCAATAAGAGCGCCATGAACGGCACTATTCTGGCACATACAGACGGACAGGTACCGAACTTTATGGTAAAGGTACCGGAGGTAAATGAATTTTATCTGGGTGAGCTGTTTTATTTCTTTGAGTTTGCCTGCGGTGTCAGCGGTTATCTTCTGGGAGTAAATCCTTTCAACCAGCCCGGCGTGGAAAGCTACAAGAAGAATATGTTTGCATTGCTTGGAAAGCCCGGCTATGAAGCACAGAGAGAAGAACTTTTGAAGAGATTGTAAAAGGAAGGCTGCGCTACACTCTTTTTGGAGGGGCGCAGCTTTTTTATGTAGTATGCACAGCAACCCGCCGCAACGCAGCCTTTATTACGGAACGGCGGATTAGTGCGCTGAAGAAGTGCGCAGAAATGAGGATTTATATGAGAATCGTAATTTTGGAAAGAAACAGTGTGGGAGAGGATGTGTCAGTGGAATGCATCCGGGACTTTGGAGAAGTTACTATATATAGAAATACGGTAACGGTTGACGAGGTAAGGGAAAGGGTGAAGGAGGCGGATATTATTATCGCAAACAAGGCACCCTTAAGGGAGGAAACCTTAAAGGATGCTCCTGATGTGAAGCTGATTTGTGAATTTGCTACAGGATATGACAATTGCGATTTGGAATATTGCGGAAAAAGAGGAATTAAAGTAACGAATGTACGGGATTACTGTACAGGAATGGTAGCCCAGCATACCTTTGCCCTGGCGCTGGCACTCAGCGAAAAACTGGTTCATTATGACAGATATGTCAAATCTGGGGAATACAGCGCGCAGGACAGATTTTCCAATTTTGACATCCCTTTTCTGGAACTGGAGGGAAAGACCTGGGGAATTGTAGGCATGGGAAATATCGGCAGGAGAGTGGCAAGGATTGCGGAAACCTTTGGATGCAGAGTGATTTTCTATTCTGTTACAGGGAAAAGTACCTGCAATGAATATCCTCAGGTAAGCAGGGAAGAACTGTTGGCAGAGAGCGATTTTCTGTCCCTGCACTGCCCTTTGAGTGAGCTGACGGAGAATTTTATTGATGCAAAGGCGCTTAAAGCGATGAAAAAGACAGCTGTGCTAATCAACGTGGCGAGAGGACGGGTTGTGGATAACAGAGCCCTGTATGAGGCGCTTATGCAGGGAGAGATTGCGGCAGCGGGACTGGACGTGGTGGAGAAAGAACCTTTGGAGGCTACCAATCCCTTAAGTACCATTCAAGACAGCAATCGTCTGATTATCACCCCTCACCTGGCATGGGCGAGCGTGGAGGCAAGAACCCGCTGCGTACAGGGAGCTTATGAAAATATTAAGGCGTTCCTGCGGGGCGAGGACAGGAATGTGGTAAATTAGGAGAAACACACAGAAGCAGGGAGTAATAGGAGAAAAGAGGCAGATGGTAGAAAAAGTAAAGGAACTGATGATAAAGTATCGCGAAATTATTGTATATCTGATTGTAGGAGTGCTGACAACCATTGTTTCCTGGGCGGCAGCTTATGTGGGAAAGTTCTTTCTGGATACGGATATTACCTGGCAGAATACAGTGAATAATGCAATCAGTTGGGCGGCAGGTGTGCTGTTTGCATATCCCCTGAACCGCAAATGGGTTTTCCAGAGTAAAAATAAGGAAATTATGAAGGAGTTCTTCGGATTTGCTTCTTCCCGTATATCCACGCTGATTCTGGATATCGTTATCATGTGGCTGACGGTAAATGTAATTGGCATGAATTACTGGATTGCCAAGATTTTCATTTCAGCCGTGCTCGTAACGATTGTGAATTATGTGTTCAGTAAATTGCTGATATTTAAAAAGAAGGATACAGAATAAGCGGTACAAAAGGCTGGTCAGCTAAATCAGTTGGCCAGCTTTTTGATTTCTTCCAGAGGCTGACCGGAAAAGTCAGCGATTTCTTCCAGAGAAAATTTGCCGGAGCGCAGCATACGTCTGGCGGTTTCGAGGGAGTTTAGGTGAGCACCTTCTGCAAAACCAGTTTCATGCCCCTGTTTTTCCCCCTCTGTGAATCCCGCCTCAAATTCTGCCTTCCTCAACTTCTTTTCTTCCAGTTCCTTGTCGTATTCAAATATACTCATGTTGATTACCTCCGCCCGGTTCCGGGTCAGAAAATCTGCCAGTATCCCCTCTTTAATACACTCGCTGACAGCCTGTTCCACTGCCTTGTCCAGAGAGGTGGTTTCTGCAAATCTGCGAACCCTTGCAACGTATTGGGCATATTCTCTTAAGATGCTGCACTGCTGCATCAGTTCCGTGTTATGTCCTTCGTTTACATTCAAAACCGTAACAACCAGTTCCAGCCCCGGCTCTCCGGAGAAATTTTCAAAGGCTTCGGATAATCGCTGTTTTGTACAGTCCGGGAGTTCTCTGGAACCATTATAAAATTCAATAAAGTTTGGTGCAGGCAGCTTTACCAGACTTGAGGAATAAAGGGATTTCTTATCCACCAGCTTCTGATACTCGCTGCAAATATAGAACAAATCCCGCAGGGGAATGTTGGGGTTATAGGTAGACTGGTGTTCATAGAGATACAGGTTCGTATCAATAATGAAAGCCAAATCGTTCTTCATCCCCATGTAGATTGCATTTTCCAGAGTGACGATTTCCAGTTCCTCCGGGTTTTTGTAGTTTTTTCCAATTACTGCATTGTAAAGGGAAAGAAGGTTTTCCCGGTCAGAAAACAGCATCCGGAAAACGGTATCCTTGTAGTTACGTTTGTGTTTTGCCATAAGATTCCTCCTGATAGGTTGGCGCCAGCTTATAAAGCGTACAGACAAATACATAAGGTGGCTGCCGGTGACTGGGCAGGAGAAACAAGGCGATAAAATCAGTTAAAATCCATAGATTTCTATGGGACTTCCCCGCATCTCCTGCTTTTTTCAGTTCATAAAAGGGTAACAAAAGCATAGATACGAAAGAAGTATGCAGATGAAAAGTAGCCTGCAACCTTGAGATATAGATTCCTCTATGTCATAAATGTTTTAAAGATTTGTAAAATATGCTTTTACAAAGTATAACATACAGATATGATAAAATGCAAGAGGAAGATGAATTGCTATTTCTTCAAATTCTGGATTCTGTCGTTTAGCATTTTAGCCTCTTTGTGGTAGTATCTCATAAATAAAAACCAGATAGAGAAAGAAACTGCAAGCTGAACGGCAATGCTGATAATGCCCTGAATAACAGAGGCAGAAGAATCTATCCAGCCTACCGCGTATGCAACAATTGTATAAACAATGCAGCCTGTTCCCATATGAATAATTACTTTGACAGGCATGGGCAGGTTTTCTTTACAGTAAATGGCAGACGGCAGTCCAAAGCCAAGACCGATGAATACACAGCCCAAAACCATTTTTGTAAACTGATAGTTTTCCATGTGGAAGTTTCCACCGTTTTTAATATCAAAAACCATACTTGTAATACAAAAGATTGCCATAGCCATTCCGATAACGAAGAATGTGCTTCTTACCATAACCTTCATAATTGATTTCATGTTTGTTTCCTCCTATAAACCTAAATATTTTTTGAATTTGGGTAAGTATGTTCTGGACACGTAATCCTTGCAGCCATTCTTCAATTTTAAAAGTAATGTTCCATTAAAACCGGATTCGATGGAATCCATGTATGCAAGATTGATTAGCGTGCTTTTTGAAATCTGCATGAATTGCTTTCCAAGCTGTTGTTCCAGTTCGTACAATCTCTTTCGGGAACGATATTTCTGGGTTTCTCCGAAAATCATGGTATCGCCGCCCTCAATTTTTACCATATAGATTTCCTCTGGCTGCAAAATCACAATATTGTCTTCGTTTTGCAAGGCGGTTATGGGTGCTTCGTTTGTGCTCAGAATATCTATCATTCTCTGAATTTCCTCTGTCATTTCAGCAGCATAAACAACAGCATGGGGTTCTTTGTGTTCAGAAGAAAGTACAACGCTGACTTTCATTGGATGTTCTCCTTTCCTGTTGATGATGCTATCATACATCAGATGTCTGCATTTGTAATAAGATTGTCGGTAAGTTACAAAAAATAAAGGATAACATGATTGCAGGGCTCTGGATAGTTACCAAAATATGACAACAGGGGTTGCAAAAAGAAAAGGAATAAGATATAATTAATATTAGGAATAATTCCTAATAAGGAGAGCAGATGCAGAGGCGGAACACAATTCAGAAGGAACTGGTGCTGAAGGCAGTGCAGGACTTAAGAAGTCATGTAACTGCCGAGGAGGTATATGAATTTATCAGGAAAAACCACCCTGGTATAGGGAAGGGAACTGTATACAGAAATCTTGGCATCCTGACAGAGGAAGGAGCCGTCCGAAGGGTGGAGGTGCCAAACGGGGCGGACAGGTTCGATTTCACATTAAAAAAGCATTATCATGTTCAGTGTGTGAAATGTGGGAGCATATTTGATGTGGATATGGACGAGATTACGAATCTGAAGGAAAAAATTCATGATACGCATGGTATGGAATTTCTGGATTATGATATTCTATTTAAGGGAATCTGCCCTGCCTGCAAAGAAACGGCAAAAGGAGATTGCGCACAGTAAAATTGCGTGGAAATGGAGGAGAAAATGGATAAGAAGGCAATCTATAAGCTCAGCTATGGCTTGTTTGTTTTGACAGCGAAAGAGGGAGAAAAGGATAACGGATGTATTATCAATACTGCTATTCAGGCAGCTTCCACGCCGAATCAGTTGAGTATTTGTGTAAACAAGGCAAATTATACCCACGATATGATTCAGAGAACAGGGGAATTTACAGTGTCCGTACTGGCGCAGGACGCTAAATATGAGTTGTTTCAACATTTTGGCTTCCAGTCCGGCAGGGAAGTGGATAAATTTGAAAAGTATACCCGGTACCTCAGAGGGAAAAACGGTATCTGTTATATTACGGAGGGAACCAATGCATATATTTCCGTAAAGGTAAATAAAACGGAGGATTTGGGCTCCCATACCATGTTTATCGGTGAAATTACCGATATGGAGGTATTGAGCGAGGTGCCTTCTGTTACCTATGAGTACTATCTGAATCACATTAAGCCGAAGCCTCAGGCTGTGGGTACTACGGAAAGCGGACAGACTATCTGGCGCTGTACTATATGTGGTTATGAGTATGTTGGTGAGGAATTGCCGGAGGATTTCATTTGTCCTTTATGTAAGCATCCGGCATCAGATTTTGAAAAAGTGGTAAAGGAAACGGAGGAAAGAACTATGGCTGCAAACAAGTATGCAGGAACACAGACAGAGAAAAATTTACAGGAGGCATTTGCAGGGGAATCCCAGGCAAGAAATAAGTACACTTATTTTGCTTCTGTGGCAAAGAAGGAAGGCTATGAACAGATGGCTTCCCTGTTCCTGAAAACGGCGGATAATGAGAAAGAGCATGCAAAGATGTGGTTTAAGGAGCTGGCAGGGCTTGGAGATACCAGGGAAAATCTTGCGGCAGCGGCAAACGGCGAAAACTACGAATGGACAGATATGTATGAGGATTTTGCAAAGACTGCAGAAGCAGAAGGATTTCCGGAGCTTGCTGCGAAGTTCAGAGCAGTCGGTGAGATTGAAAAGCATCATGAAGAAAGATACCGGGCGCTTCTGAAAAATATCGAAACTGCCCGGGTATTTGAGAAGAGCGAAGTAAAGGTCTGGGAATGCCGCAACTGCGGACATATCGTAGTTGGCACAAAGGCACCTCAGGTATGTCCCGTATGCAATCATCCCCAGAGCTATTTCGAGGTTCATGAGGAAAACTACTAAATAACGGTCAGATATTTTTAACCAGTTCCATAACCAGTGCGGCGGAATGTTTTGCGGCGGCAGCCTCGAAGGTGGGGTAATCCATCTCGGCGCTGTCGTCAGCTTTATCGGAAATGGCGCGGATAATCACAAAGGGAATATTGTTTAAATAAGCACAGTGCGCGATAGCAGCGCCTTCCATTTCCGCACAGTCACCGTAAAAGGTGCTAATCAGGCGGCTTTTTACCTCTTTGCTGGAAATAAACTGGTCGCCGCTGACAACTCTTCCCAGAACAGCGTGGATATCCGGATTTGTTTTTTCACAGGCAGCCTTTGCCAGAGCGACAAGGCGCTCGTCTGCGGGAAATTCCCGCCTGCCAAGCTGGGGAACTTCTCCGGGCTGATAGCCAAAGATAGTGGCATCCACATCATGATGCAGGGCATCCGTGGAAATCAGAATGTCGCCGATGTCCAAAGCAGCATTTAAAGAGCCGGCAACACCGGTATTGATGATATGGGTTACTTCAAAAATATCTGCCAGAATCTGGGCGCAGACAGCCGCATTTACCTTACCGACTCCGCTCCGGACGATAACGACAGCCGCACCATTTAAGGTACCCTCTAAAAATTCCATATTTGCTTTTGCTACGGTGCGGGAAACGGTCATTTGCGTCTTTAAGGCTTCAACCTCCAGTTCCATGGCACCGATGATTCCAATTTTAGTCATATAATCTTTATTCATAAGAAACTCCATTTCTGCGCTGCTTTTAAGCACGCTAATTTTCCCACTTCTGCCATCAATTAAATCATCCGTTCCACAGACGATTTGCATCGAAGGAATCGCGTAGTAAGTCTGATGCACCGCGTCAATTAGCATGCTCAGCTTTGGGGTAAGAACTGTGTTTGCGACGTGATGGTATAAAAAGTTTGATACAGGTTACTCTGGATAAACAAGCCTGTCCTCTGAAATATTGTCCAGAACCTCTCTCAGATATTTTCCGGCAAGATAATTTGCCATGCCAAGGTTCATGTCCAGATAATTGCCGCAATCCTTCGGGGAAGCACCGGGAACCTCAGCCCGATAATCCCGGATAAAGGTAAACATTTCCTGCATCAGGGGAACGATATCCCGGGAAGTATAATCTCCTGCCAGCAGAAGATAGAAGCCGGTGCGGCAGCCCATGGGACCGAAATAAATGGTCTTTTCCCTAAACTGGGGATGATTGCGCAGAAAGGTTGCTCCCAGATGCTCGATGGTATGAACCTCAGCGGTATTCATAACCGGCTCGTCGTTGGGGCTTGTCATACGAAGGTCGAAGGTGGTAATCGTTTCCGCGCCGACCTTGTCCTTTCTGGAAACATAAACACCGGGACGTAATTTAATATGGTCAATGGTAAAACTGGCTATTTTTTCCATAAAAACCTCCATTCCTGCCCGAATTTTGGGCATAACAAATTTGTTCTTCCTTATTCCATAACATTCTATAACAGTTTTCCCGTTTCTGGCAATAGAGAACCGGAAAGTTTTGGGGGTTCAGACCCTTGACATAGTGACCTGACAGGATTAGTATGGTTAGCAGAAACTAACGAAAGCGCAGACGCAAACACTCAATGAGAGGGAGGGGGCGCGGGCATAAATTCGTTATGCGCGAGGTACGTGCGCAGGAAAGGAGATTCGTATGGCAACAGTAATTATTTGTATTGTAATTATAGTGATTTGTATTTTTGGTGTGAAAAGTTATGTGGGCAGGCTGGCAAACGGCTGCTGCGGTGGCGGGAGCGACGGAGTAAAAAAGGAAAAGCCGGTGGACAGTGACCTTTCCCATTTCCCCTACACCTACGAAGTGGGAGTTGAGGGTATGAGCTGCAAAAACTGTGTGGCAAGGGTTGAAAATGCTTTTAATACCCAGCCGGAGGGTAAATTTTATGCTACCGTAAACCTTGGAAAGAAGCTGGCAACCGTTCACGCAAAAGAGGAAGTGGAGCGGGAAGAACTGCGCAGCATTGTTGTGCGGGCAGGATATGATATTACCACGGTAGAAAAGAAGTAAAGAGTGCAGGAAGCAAAAAGCACAGGAAGCAAAATATCGGATGAAGGACAGAGAAAAATCAAAAAAGAGCAGGACTTGCGGAAACGATAAAAAATAGCTATACTGAAAAGCAAAAAGAAATGACAGGAGAACGCATATGAATCCGGCTTCCATTATGAAGATTATGAGCGCGAGGGCGCAGTTTGAAAGAAATCATCCGAAATTTTCGGCCTTTTTAAAGGTTGTATTTTCAAGACCCGTTGAGGAGGGAACGGTAATCGAATTTACAGTAACCCGTCCCGGGGAAGAACCCATGACGGCAAATATCAGGGTGCAGCAGTCTGATTTGGATTTGCTGGAAAGCCTTAAAGAACTGGGGAAAAAGTAGGGCATAAGAGGAGGTATCACCATGATATTTGAAACAAAACAAATAGTACTGAAGGATGGACGGACCTGTACATTGCGTTCCGTGGAAAAAACAGATGCGGCAGATATGCTGGAATATCTGAAAGCAGTATCGGGAGAAACACCATTTCTTGCCAGATATGCGGATGAGGTAACATACAGCGTGGAGGCGGAGGAAGTCATTCTGGAGAGTAAGAAAAATGACCCCCGGGAATTTATGATGGTAGCGGAAGTAGAGGGAGAGCTTGCCGGAAACTGTTCGCTGATGTCCTTTGGAAGGCTGCGCCGTATTTCCCACAGATGTGAATTTGCTATTGCTTTAAAGAAGACATACTGGAGTCAGGGAATCGGCTCTGCCATGATGCAGTATGCCTTTGAACTTGCAAGAAAATTGAAGTACGAACAGATGGAGCTGGAGGTTGTCGAGGGAAATATCCGGGCGAAGGGTCTGTACGAGCGATGGGGCTTTAGGGAAATGGGGAAAATTTACCATGCCATGAAATATGATGACGGCAGTTACCGGGATGAATATACTATGGTGAAAATATTGTAAAAAATATATACAAAAACAATGGTTCCATGTATAATAATAGATGAGGGTAAAAACAAAGCTGACTTTTCAAGGGGGAGGATTTTTATGAAAAGTATAAATTATAAGGGGAAACTCTGTCTGTTTGTCTTATTGTCTATTGTATGTATTATGCTTTTCCCAGCCACAGTTTTTGCAGAAAATGAGGATTTAACATTGATTGAAAGGTTATCGCCATGGTCAGCAGCGCGGCTGACGCTGTTTGGCGATAACATGAAGCTGCTTGTTTTTACGGATGATAACAGGGATATAGGGAATGTGTACGACAGTGCATATGTTGTGTGGTCGCTTGCTGGTGAGGAGAGCCAGTTTTCCGTGCCCAGGGCTGTGGAGGGGAATGAGGAAGGATACAGAGAGATGGAGCCCTTTCTCTATGCGGATGGTGATGCGCTGATTTTGTGGAGCAGGGCAACAGAACACTTTGGGGATACGTGGACAGGTGCAGATATGGCAGGAGTCATGCGTATTTCCCTCTGTATGCTGGAGAAGGATACATTGCAGTTAAAGGGTAGAATTTCCAATGCCTCTTTATACAACGGAAATAATATCGCAACCTGTACGCCAAAGGCATTTAAAATAGGAGATAAGGTGCTTGTTTCCTGGGTAGTCTGTCATAATGTGGCGGATGATACGAAAGCATATGGAATAGAGGGAATGTACTATGATGCGGCAAGCAACTCCTTTTATGGGGAAAATAATTCCTCTGTGCCGATAGTTCTGGCAAAGGACTGCAATTACATACCCGATTATTTTATTGCGGAAAAGAATGGACAGGCAGTTGTACTGCTGGAAGAGGCACCGAGTGAGGATATCCATATTTCAGATGTGATATATCAGGAGGTAACGGCATCAGGTGTGTATAAGTTCCGTTCTGAGAGATACTGGAATCGTATTTTGAAGCTGGTTACAGATAATGGAAATACAGTGACAGACCTGACGGATGGTGCGTCCTATGCCTCTGTTGTGGAACTGGACGGGGCAGGACTGTTTTATTACCATCAGAACGGGCTTTATACCATTGATGACAGCCTGACGGCTGTAAAGGTGGGGGATGTGTCCGAAACCGGAGATTCAGAATATGATATCGTATGTCAGAACGGTACACCCCTGTATGTTGTGGCAAAAAAGTATACGCCCTTGAAAACGACGGACAGCCAGATTGTATTGAACAATGTAACTTATACAAGGGGCGATGATGGAAAATGGTCTGATGAAGCAGGAAATATCCGGGAAATAGAACAGGAGGGCACGCTGTATTATATTTTCGATAATAATACCTTATATCCTCTGAGGGGGCAGATAAATTCTCTCACGGGAGGAGATAAACAGGTTATTCAGGGAATGCCTGACTGTATTTTACGGAATGATGGCAGTCTGGATTGTATTTATATCAGCGGTGGACTGGGAGATACAAGCAACAGGAAGCTTGCTTATTTTAAATATGACTACCAGCTTCTTTTGCAGTCAGACTACAGCAGGGTGGATGAGGCAATCGAAAAGGTAAAGGGGCTGACAGTAGAAAATTACAGGGATTTTTCGGGAGTCACGGCGGCAGTGGATGCAGTTGTCCGGGGAAAGGATTATAAAGAGCAGGCAGTGGTGGATGGCTATGCAAAAGCAATTGAAGATGCGATTGCAGCACTGGAATTTAAGGATGCTGATTATAGCAGAGTAGACGAGGCAATCACGAAGGCAAATGGATTGAATGCGGATAATTACAGGGATTTTTCAGGAGTTAGGGCAGCAGTGGATGCAGTTATCCGGGGAAAGAACTGTACAGAGCAGGCAGTAGTGGACGGTTATGCAAAAGCGATTGGAGATGCGATTGCGGCATTAGAGCTAAAGCCTACGCCGGTACCTGCGGAAACGCCTGTCCCCACAGAAACCCCAATACCTACAGCAACACCGGCACCCACGAAAACTCCAATACCTACGGCAACACCGGCATCAACAGAGGCACCCTCCGGGGAAGAAACGGCACAGGATACAGAACAGGTTTCCCACAAAATGCTTGAAGGGGCAAATCAGGTGATTTCACCGGGGGAGGAAGCAGTATTTCGGTCGGATGCGGAATTGAAGGATTTTCAAAGGATTGTTGTGGATGGCAGGGAAATTTCTTCAGATAATTATACGTTAAGAGAGGGTAGTACTATCGTAACGCTGAAAAAGGAATATGTGGAAACCCTCAGCGCAGGAAAGCACAGCATAAGCATTGTATCCACTACAGGCTCTGCGGATACGGAATTTACCGTAATGGAAGCCGGGGCAGGAAAGACAGCAGACGGCAGCAATCCCAAAACCGGGGATGACAGCAATATGCTTTTATGGGGAACTCTGGCGGTTGCTGCGCTGGCAGGTATTGTAGCAGTTTACTATACAAAAATAAGAAAAAAACAGAGTGGGCAGAGGGATGACGAAAAAGGAAACTAATTAAAATTTCCCCGGAATTTACACAGTAAATTGCACAGCAGCTTATAATAAAATGAGGTGTGGTTTCTGATGCACCACACCTCTATAAATTCTTGAAACACTGATAAATACTGGGCTTCTAATTAGCCAAAATATCTCTTAAGCAGTCCCTCGAAAGCCTTACCATGTCTAGCCTCGTCTCTGGCCATCTCATGAACGGTATCATGGATTGCATCCAGACCAAGTTCCTTTGCTCTCTTGGCAAGGTCAGTCTTTCCGGCAGTAGCACCGTTTTCAGCATCGACTCTCATTTCCAGATTCTTTTTGGTAGAATCGGTCAGAACTTCTCCTAACAGTTCAGCAAATTTAGCTGCATGTTCAGCTTCTTCGTAAGCAGCCTTCTCGTAATACATACCGATTTCAGGATAGCCTTCTCTGTGGGCTACTCTTGCCATAGCAAGATACATACCTACTTCGGAGCATTCTCCGTTGAAGTTATCGCGCAAATCCTTGATGATATCTTCACGGACACCCTGTGCAACACCTACAACGTGCTCAGCAGCCCATGTCTTTTCGCCGGACTGAACAGTAAATTTCTCAGCGGGAGCATGGCAAATCGGACATTCGGCCGGTGCTTCATTTCCTTCGTGAACATAACCACATACCTGACATACAAATTTCATAATCATAATCTCCTTTTTAAATAAATAATATTGAAAGCAATTGCCGGAAAATACCGACGCTGCTTTAGTTACCCTGTAAACAGTTACCACACGTACCGTAAAAGTAAGTTACGTGCCCGTCAATCTGCCCGTCAAATCTGGCACTGGCAGCTTCATTGATTTCTTCAATGCTGTCCATATCCAAATCCTCAACACATCCGCATTTAGTACACACAAAATGATAATGAAGAGAAGTATCAGCATCGAAATGGTCTACTCCGTCACCAACCCGGAGCCTTTGGATTTCTCCAATATCCGCCAGAAGCGTCAGGTTCCGGTAAACAGTACCGAGGCTGATATTCGGATTTTGCTGTCGCACATTCATATAAACCATATCTGCGGTGGGATGGTCTTTTCTTGTCATCAGAAAAGATTTTATCATTTCCCGCTGCCTGCTGTGTTTCAATCCGTTCATATCAACTCCTTAAATTTAAAATAATAATTATTACTGTTTTTATTATACAAAAAAGAGAAAAAAAGTCAATAGGGAAAAAGAAAAATATTTTAGAATTTTTTTATGATAATATTTTCCCTATTTTACACACTCCCCCGAAGGGTATGGTATAATGTGCGTAAGCATTGAGCAGTGCCATCCCACAAAAATGACATATGCCGTGCTTGCACAGGGCATATGCTATTTTTGCGGGATGATAGGGCGAAAGCCCGACAGCGAAAAATGCGCAGCATTTTGAACGGGCTGCGAAATGCGCCAATTAACGAGCAAATGCCATCCCACAAAAATGACATATGCCGTGCTTGCACGGGGCATATGCTATTTTTGCGGGATGATAGGGCGAAAGCCCGACAGCGAAAAATGCGAGAGCATTTTGAGCGGACTGCGAAATGCGCCAATTAACGAGCAAATGCCATCCCACAAAAATGACATATGCCGTGCTTGCACGGGGCATATGCTATTTTTGCGGGATGATAGGGCGAAAGCCCGACAGCGAAAAATGTGAGAGCATTTTGAGCGGACTGCGAAATGCGCCAATTAACGAGCAAATGCCCTGCGAATAGCAGGGCGAGGAGCGCAACAGCGCGGATTTGCGAGTACAAGCCATCGCAGCGAAAGCCCGACAGCGAAAAATGCGAGAGCATTTTGAACGGGCTGCGAAATGCGCCAATTAACGAGCAAATGCCCTGCGAATAGCAGGGCAAGAAGCGCGGCAGAGCGGATTTGCGAGTATAAGCCATCGCAGCGAAAGTCCGGGCAATGTACGCAGAAATGAGGATTAGAGGATTATATGAAATTTAAGACAAGGATTCGAGTCACCTTCATTACCATAATTGTTTTGCCATTGGCACTGACCTCTCTGGCATTCTGCCTTATCGGTTTATACCTGATGAATACCCAGAAGGGTCTTTCCTACGAGCAGATAAATTATAGCGCCATGTCGGAAAATATTAGGGAAATTGTAGAAAATTCGGACAAGGTGTATGGTGTCCTGCTGGAGCAGATAAAGGAGAATCCCCGGAAATTGGAGGACAGGGAATATCTGGAACAGGTCAATTCCCAGATTGGCAGAAAGTCCACTTATATTATTGTCAGAAAGGGTGATGAACTCTATTATGCGGGAAATCCGGCTGCTGCGGAGAACATTTTCCCTGAACTGCCGGATTACGGAGAGGGCGATTTTGCGGAAGGTTCCGGGATATACTATGATGAATATGAGAAATATGTAAAACAGATTGATTTTGTTTTTTCGGACGGCTCTGAGGGCAGTGTTTTTGTTATTGCCAAGGCAACTTCCCTGATTTCCCGGCATTTGCTGATTGATATGTTTGTGGCAATTTCTGTGATTATGATATTTACGAGTCTGGTGTTGACCCGGTGGATTCGCAGGGGCGTGTTTAATCCGGTAAATAAACTGAACATTGCTATGAAAAAAATCAAGGAAGGCGATTTTGAATATGTGCTGGAAACGGATGCCAAGGGTGAAATCGGTGATTTGTACCGCAATTATGAGGATATGCGGCTCCGACTGAAGGAATCTACGGAGGAAAGTGCCGAGAATGAGAAGCAGAACAGGGAACTGATTAGTAATATTTCCCATGATTTAAAGACGCCGATTACCGCGATTAAGGGATATGTGGAAGGAATTATGGATGGCGTTGCCGACACCCCGGAAAAGATGGATAAGTATATTAAGACCATCTATAACAAGGCAAATGATATGGAACGGCTGATTAATGAGCTGACCTATTATTCCGGTATTGATAACAACCGGATTCCCTATAATTTCCACCGTATCAATGTGGCAGATTACTTTGGGGACTGCGTGGAAGAGGTCGGAATGGATTTGGAGCAGCGGAATATCCGGCTGAATTATTCTAATCTGGTAAGCCCGGATACGGTTGTGATTGCTGACCCGGAACAAATGAAAAAAGTTATCAACAATATTATCAGTAACAGTATAAAATATATGGATAAACCGAATGGTGTAATTGATATCCGGATTCTGGATGAAGTGGATTCTATCCGGGTAGAAATAGAGGATAACGGAAAAGGAATTGCCCAGAAGGATTTGGGAAGAATATTTGAAAGGTTTTATCGGACGGATGCTTCCAGAAATTCCGCACAGGGCGGAAGTGGTATCGGACTTTCTATTGTAAAGAAAATCATCGAGGATCATGGAGGATACATATGGGCAACCGCAAAAGAGGGCGAAGGAACCTGTATGCATTTTGTGTTAAGAAAATATATTGAGCTTTCAGAAGATAAGTAAGTTCAGGAACGGAGGAAATGATGAGTAAAATTTTAATTGTGGAAGACGAAGTTGCAATCGCAGATTTGGAAAAGGATTATCTGGAATTATCGGATTTTCAGGTGGATATCCGAAATACCGGTGATGAGGGCCTGAAAGCGGCACTGGAAGGAGATTATGACCTGATTATCCTGGATTTGATGCTGCCCGGAATGGATGGCTTTGAGGTATGCAAGAAGATTCGGGAGGAAAAAAATATTCCGATTCTTATGGTTTCGGCAAAGAAGGATGACATTGATAAGATTCGGGGCTTAGGTCTGGGCGCGGATGATTATATGACAAAGCCCTTCAGCCCCAGTGAGCTTGTGGCGCGGGTAAAGGCTCATATGGCACGGTATGAGAGGCTGGTGGGCACGAACCAGAAGCCCCAGAATGATATTGTGGAAATCAGAGGAATCCGCATTGACAAGACAGCCCGCAGAGTGTATGTAAACGGCGTGGAAAAGGCATTTACCACAAAGGAGTTTGATTTACTTACCTTTCTGGCAGAAAATCCGAATCATGTGTTTACCAAGGAAGAATTATTCCGGGAAATCTGGGATATGGATTCCATCGGAGATATTGCCACAGTTACCGTCCACATTAAGAAAATCCGGGAGAAGATTGAGGTGGATACAGCAAAGCCCCAGTATATTGAAACCATCTGGGGAGTAGGGTACAGATTTAAAGTGTAAGGAAAACAAAAGTGATAGTGTGAAGGTTAAAAAAACGGAGTAGAAGCATAGCGGTACAAAATCATAAAAATAGTTTTGCAAATCTAACATATGTGATATAATGAACGTATAAGCAACTTTTTGTGTCACTATGTGAGTGCAACGAACACCGAGAAGGCGATATACAGCACTACGAAAGAGATTGCATATGGGGGATAAGAAATGCGTTATGTAAAAACATCAGAGATGGAGGTAGGAAGCAGGTTTGCAAAGCCTATTTATACGAAAGATGGTGTTTTGCTTTTTAACAGTGGGGTAAAAGCAGATGCCAGTATGATAGAAAAACTGCGTTCCCTGAATCTCTATGGGACTTATATACTTGGTTCGGCAGAGCCGGTTCCGCCTATTACAGAGGCAGAGCTGGAGTTTGAAAGGTTCCAGTGGGTAGAAACTTATGTTGTAGATAAAATATTAAAGGATGTCATTAATCAGAAGGTGCCTGAGGAACTGGAAAATCTTGTAAACCTGATTTACAGCCGTTTCAGCAACAGAACCCAGAGGATGACCTTTAACCAGTGTCTGCGGGGAGAGAATGACTTTATCAGTAAACATTCTTTGAATGTTGCCATTTTAAGCACACTTCTGGCAGACAGAATGGGATTTGACCAGAAGGAGTGTAAGTTCCTGATAGAAGCAGCGCTTTTACATGATATTGGAAAGCTGCTGGTTCCGGGACAGATTTTACATAAGGATGGCAGTCTGAGCCGTGAGGAAATGACAGTTGTATACAGAAGCACCCTGCAGGGATTTAACGTATTGAATGCAAATTATCATTATCCGGCAGGCGTGAGAAGATATATTATCCAGTTGACAAAGGAACTGATGAACAGGCTTCCTGATTGCCCCAGAGAGGAGCAGAAGCTGCTTCCCGGTACAAAAATTCTGCAGGTAGCCGATATTTACGATACATTGACGGCGATTCGTTCTTATAAATCGCCTATGTCCCCTTTCTCAGCGTTGAAGGTAATGCGGGACGAGCCGCAGAAATATGCCTCTAACGTAGTGGATGTGTTGGAGGAGTGTATCCATATTCTTCCGGTGGGTTCCTATGTTATGCTGAGCAATGGCGAGCAGGGAATTGTTGTAAGAGAGAACAGCAGGGCTATTGACCGTCCGGTTGTACTGGGACTGATGACCAATACGCTGTTTGATTTGAGCCTGCGGGATACCTACAAAGAGGTACAGATTGAGGATACGGTATTTACGCCGGACAACAGACAGCATATCGAAATAGATGTTTCAAAGTTTATAAACTAGTATAGCGTTTTCTAAATAACTGAACCATTCACGCAGAATATTTTTCAGAAAGTGCATGTCAAAAAACGTAGGCGTAGCGGGCTACGCTGAGGATTTTTGGCATGTGCTATCGGGAAAATAGGCAAGTAATATGGTTTAGTTAATTTAAAAACGCTATACTAGCTTCTATAAAGAAGGAATCCAGGAAAACTGTGCAGGCAGGTGCTTGTGCAGTTTTTTGCTTTATGGTAAAATTCAGCCATAAATGCGCGGAAAACAGAATTTTTCACACAAATCATGCAGGAAGGATAAAAGAGAATGATACTGCCGGAGGCATTTCTGGAACGAATGGAGAAAATGCTGGGGGAGGAGTACCCGGATTTTCTGAAAGCATATGCAGAAGATAAATATCAGGCATTACGCCTGAATGCTTTAAAATATAACATGGACGGAATCAGTGCAGCGCAGTTAAAGAAGCAGCGGGAAGACTGGCTGGCGGAGTTAAAGGCTGTGCCCTGGGCGGAAAACGGATATTATTATCCGGCGGATATGCAGCCGGGCAGGCATCCGTATCATGCGGCAGGGGTTTATTATATTCAGGAGCCCAGTGCCATGGCACCCGCAGAGCTTACTGGTGTTAAGCCGGGAGAACGGGTTCTGGACCTTTGTGCTGCGCCGGGAGGCAAGACAACCCAGCTTGCCGCAAAATTGCAGGGAAAGGGTATTTTATTCTGCAACGAAATTCATCCTGCAAGAGCCAGAATATTGTCTGAAAATGTGGAGAGAATGGGAATCAGAAATGCCTGTGTGACAAACGAAACGCCGGAGCGTCTTGCGGAAAACCTGCCGGAATTTTTCGACAGGATTCTGGTGGATGCGCCCTGTTCCGGAGAGGGAATGTTTCGCAAGAATGAGATTGCCGGGGAGGAATGGAGCGAGGAAAACGTCCGGCTTTGTGCGGAGAGGCAGGATGGGATTCTGGAGAGTGCTGCAGCGATGCTCCGTCCCGGAGGAAGTCTGGTGTATTCTACCTGTACCTTTGCTCCCGCGGAAAATGAGGGCAGTATCAGCAGATTTTTAAGCAGACACCCGGAATTTTCTTTAAAGAAAATAGATAAAACGCCTTTTGGAGAGGGTTGCGATGGCAGGGCGGATTTTGTGGAAGCTCCGGCGCAGCAGATAGCGGACACCCTGCGGCTCTGGCCGCACCGGGTAAAGGGAGAGGGACATTTTGCGGCGCTGCTGGTAAAAGCAGGAGAGGCGGAAACGGAATATAAGCGTATGCCTGTAAAGGGATGGGCGGCAGCAGTTCCTGAGAAAACCCTGGGAGCATACGGAGAATTTGCGGCAGAAGCACTTTTGGATGGCAGACAACTGCCCGGAAATTATATCAGGTTCGGGGAGAACCTTTACCTGGTGCCGGAGGAAATGCCGGCATTAAAGGGCTTGAAGGTACTAAGACCGGGGCTTCATATCGGCGAGGAAAAGAAAAACCGCTTTGAGCCCTCCCATGCGCTGGCGCTGGCGCTTTCGCCGGGAGAGGTGAAGCATGTCTGGAATCTTGCAGCTGATGGAAAAGAGGCAGATGCTTATCTGAGAGGACAGACTTTTCCGGCAGAGGGAGAAAAGGGCTGGTATCTGATTTGCGTGGACGGTTTTTCCGTTGGCTGGGGAAAGCTGGCTGGGGGAATTATGAAAAATCATTACCCGAAGGGGCTGCGGATACAGGGATAGGTTGAAAAAATGTATAAAAGCTGCCCACAGGACGTGCAAGGGGTGTGAAAAGAGTGTGCGCAATCGTGCATGAGTGTGGAAAAGGAAGCAGACGGATGAGATGCGAAATTATTTATGAAGATAAAGAGGTACTTGTCATATACAAACCGGCGGGGCTGGCGACCCAGACCGCAAGGGTAGGACAGCCGGATGTTGTCAGTGAACTGAAAAATTATCTGGCAAAAGGAGGGACAGCACCATATCTTGGTATTATTCACCGACTGGACCAGCCGGTGGAGGGGCTTCTTGTCTTTGCAAAGAATAAAAAGGCTGCGGCGGCGCTGACAGCACAGCTTGGACAGAAAGAGTCGGGGATATTTAATAAACAATACAGGGCGGTTGTATGTGGAAAAGCGGAGAAAAAACAGGATACCCTTGTGGACAATCTGGTAAAACTGCCTGATGGCAGGGCGGAAATTGCAGCGTCGGATAACCGGGAGGCAAAAAGGGCGGTACTGCGGTACGAGTGCCTTGCAGAACAGAAGCTTTCAGAGGAAACAACCATTTCTCTGATGGAAATTTCCATCGAAACAGGGCGGTTTCATCAAATCAGGGTGCAGATGGCAAATGCGGGACTTCCTCTTCTGGGAGATTTAAAATACGGAGGAGAAGAGGAAATTCTGGTATCCGGACAGCTCTCTGTACGCTTTGTGGCATTGTGTGCCTGCAGGCTTGTATTTCGGCAGCCGGTTACAGGAAAAGAGCTTTGTTTTGAGATTTGCCCCAGGGGAGAAATTTTCCACAGATTTGCAGAATAATTGAAAGAGAAATTTCCATACTAGTGTACTGTATCACAGACATTTCGCCAAATAACTTGTATAAGTTTTCATCTGCTGCGTTGTCGTCAATCGACGTAGCCACCGCTACGCCTCATTCCTCCGCCTTGCAGACTGAAAATTTATCCTGCGTTATTTAGCTGAAAGTCAATGATACAGTACACTAGATTCTGAAAAGGAAAGCAGGCGGGAACTGTGCTGCGGAGTAGGAGAAATCGGGTATGGCGGAAAAATGGTTCAATAATAGATGGGTTGTGCTGCTCCTGCTCACGGGAGCAGTTTATTTTTTTCTGGAAGTCATTGCACCGTTGACGGCACCGGTACTTCTGGCATTATTGTTTCTGACGATGTTCGGACCTTTTTTGCAGAGGGTGCAGAGCAGATTAAAGATTCACAGACAGGTAGGGGCGGTACTGCTTTTGCTGGCGGGCTGTATTTTATTTGGCGGATTGTTCTGGGTATTGTTTTCCTGGGGAATTGGCAGCCTGCCGGAGTGGACAAGGGGACTTACCACTGTGGAAGAGGGGCTTATGGAGCTGGTACGGAGCGTCTGCGGGGTGGCAGAAAAGGCAGGGATACTGGATGCGGACTATCTGGAAGAAATGATGAAGGCGCGTATTCAGGAGGGGATGAATTATCTGCGCATGAATTTCCTGCCGGGGCTGTTGACGCAATCTCTGGAATATGTAAGGCTTCTTGCGGCAGCAGGGGGCTTTCTGGTGACATTTTTAATTGCAACTGTGCTTCTGGCAAAGGATTACGATATGTTTATGAATCGTATGCTGGACAGGGAGGACTGCCATGTTTTTCTGGAAATTATCTGCGGAATTATCCGCTATCTGGCTACCTTTGTAAAAGCCCAGATGGTGATTATAGCGGTAATCGGACTGGCTGCGGCGGCTGTTCTATGGGCAATCGGAATAAAACATGGCATTTTATGGGGTGTTCTGGCGGGAATACTGGATGCCCTTCCCTTTATAGGAACGGGAATTGTACTGGTTCCATTGGCAATCAGCCGGATTCTGGCAGGAAAGTACTGGCAGGCGGTTATCTGCGTTATTCTCTATATTATCTGCATCTTTATCCGGGAAAGTCTGGAACCAAGACTGATAGGAAAAAAGGCAGGGATTCCTCCGGTGGCGGTGCTTTTATCTATTTATGCGGGGGTGCAGCTTTTCGGCATCTGGGGAATTATCGGAGGCCCTCTGGGGTTTGTCATTATCTGGCAGGGGTTCAGAAGTCTGGAGAAGCGCCGGAAAAGCATTTGACGAAAGCAGAATACTCGCTTATCATAAAAGCAGACAGAATGAAATCCATTGATAAGAATAGACTGAATCGAACCTATCAGGAAGTGACAAGATTGAAAAATAGAATTTTTCAATCGCGAGATTTGTGTCTGCGCGCACTTGACACAAACTCGAGATGCGCAAAGGGCGTGCGCAGGAATTGAGATTAAAAATGAGGATTGCCTGGAAGAAAGGAACTGGGAGAATGGGGAAGCGGGAAAAGCAGAAAAAAATGAGCGGAGCAGATATTCTGCATCTGGTGTTGACTTTTTTTCAATGTGTGGCAGATTACGGGTGTTGTATTTACAGCGCCCTGCTTTTGTTTGTAATGCCCCTGTATTATACGGATGGTTTCAGCCATATCGGTTCGGATAAGGCGCTTTTTTTCAGAAATCTGAACCGGAATATGGGGAAAATCCTGATTCCGGTTGGAATTGTACTGGTTCTGTTAAAAATAATTTTGCGGCGGCTGGTTTCTGAACCGGATTTAAAAGAAAAATGGGCTTTGGAAAGGCGAAAATTCTCTCTTACAGACTGGTTTGTGGCGGCATATGGGGTCTGCGTGACAATATCTTACCTGCTTTCCGACTATCAGGAAATGGCATGGTACGGAGCGGAGCGGGGCTGGTTTATGGGCTTTTGCACCCAGATAGCGCTGGTGGGAATCTATTTCTTTATGTCCAGATTCTGGAAGCCCAGAAAGTGGATGCTCTGGGGTATTCTGCCTATTTCTGCCATTGTATTTTTCCTGGGGTATCTTGACAGGTTTGGAATGCCTTTGCTGGAAATGAAATCCAGGAGCGCTTCCTTTATTTCTACTATCGGAAATATTAACTGGTACTGCGGATATGTGATTACAGTTCTTTTTCTGGGAGTGCTTCTTTTCTGGGGGAACGGAGCAAAGAGATGGGCACAGAAAATCCTGCTTGGGCTTTATGTGCTTCTGGGCTTTGCCACGCTGATTACCCAGGGCAGTGAAAGCGGTACGGTTGCGCTGGCGGTTACGATGCTGGCGCTGTTCTGGTTTTCAGCAGGTGACGGGGAACAGATGCGGAATTTCTGGCTGGAGATGATTTTGTTTTCTGCGGCGTGCCTTGTGAGCCAGCTATTGCGGAGCCTGCGGGGAGAACAGATGGCATTGATAGAAGGGCAGGGACAGACCCTGCAGTTTTTTACAACCGGAGCGCTGCCCGGGATTTCCCTTGTGATATCTATTGGAATGTGGTGGCTGGTACATAACAGTCTGCAAAAAAGAAGATATCCCCAAAAGCTTTTTACAGGGATTGCCCGGGGTATTGCTGTTGCCGGAGGCGCATTTTTACTGATATTTGTGGGGCTGATAGCCGCCAATACAAAAAATCCCGGCTGTATTGGAGCGCTGTCCGGGTATTCTGTATTTACTATTTCTCCCGGCTGGGGCAGCAACAGAGGAGCTACCTGGACGGGAGCGTGGATGTGCTTTGGGGAGCAGAACTTTTTACATAAGCTCTTCGGTGTGGGGCCTGACGCCATGTCCGGATATCTTTATCAGGATGGCAGCCGGAAATTGCAGCTTTTGATGGAAGAAACCTTCGGGGCTTCGCTGGTGCTGACCAATGCACATAATGAATGGCTGACGGTTCTGGTGGACACGGGGATACTGGGGCTGATAAGCTACGCCGGGATTTTTGTTTCTGCCATTGTATCATTTTTGAAAAAAGAAAAGGGCGGGAAGCAGGAGCCGTTGGTTCTGGCAGCAGGTTTTTGCATGCTGGCATATACCGTAAACAATATGTTCAGCTTTCAGCAGACAATGAACGTCACGACCATGTTTATGATTTTGGGAATGGCGGAGGGAATCGCAAAAAACAGGGCAGACTGAAAAATCCCCCTGTCCCGGTAGAACGGGAACAGGGGGCGGGTTTTAAAGACAGGTCAGTTGTTCAAAGAATTTAAGAATTGCTCATACTCTTCATATTTGCTGTCTGTTTCCACGCGATATGTTTCGATTTTCTGATTGTCGGTTACAAAATGATAAAGTGAAAAGGCAGCAATTCCTGTGACAATTATCAGGAAGGTAACGATAACTGCAATCAGGCAATGCCTTTGGGTCCTTGGGTTTGCTGCTGTTAATTCTTCTATTTGATTTTTCAACTGTTCCATTTCCATCTGTATTTGCTCTGTCTGTGCTTCGTACATTTCATTTTTCTCCCTATTGTATATTTTCCAGATACTTTGTTTTATATATTTTACAGAGTTCCAAATATGTTCTATACGCCATTCCCTGAAAATGTGGATACTCGATTTGAATGGAGATATCTTTTTCCATTTCATAGTCTGCCAAATCAAAGGAATAACCATCAATTCTGACGGGAAGCGTTTCCAAATCGTTACACAGCAGTTGAATATGGGTTCCTGTTAGCTTTGTTCCCTGTTGTAAGACTTCATTTTTATTGAGCAAAATGGCGGGCAATGAGGTAATATCTACCTGCAATTCCTCTGAGGCTGATAAAGTAATTAACTGTGCATTGTCAGCCAGAGCAATTTCTTCTTCATTTATATACATGGCAGGAACCTGTGCATTGTCAGATAAATATTTTAAGCGGTAGGATAAGGGAACAGGGTTTATCAGAGTATCCCTGTTTGCCAGAAAATCATTCAATCTGTCTGCAATTCCTTCAGTATCATTGCTGCCCCAAAGCCATTCTCTGAACTCGCCAACAATACCTTTATTTTTGTCGGAGGACTGCAAAACGGAGGACATATCCGCACCTCCATATGTCATTATCTGTAAGTCCAGCTGCTCGTCCTTCTTCACATTGCTTATGGCGGCACCTATCTGCACGCCCTTAATCAGTCCATTGACCTTGGCAGATAATTCCTGTTCAGACAGTTCCCCCGATACAAGTAAAATAATTTTTCTTCCATAATCAACAGAAGAAACATAGGCAGGTTCATAAGAACCTAAAATCTTCAGGTCAGCACCTTCTTTAAAATAGTCAGAGGCGCTTTTTTCAGGTTCTGCGCTGACTGTGTAATAAATCTGGGTGTAGACAACTGCCACAGTGCTTTTCTGGTTGCTTTGGCTGAATCCGAAATCAAGACTGGCAATTTTATCAATTCCGATACCCAGTTTTACGTTCAGGTCCCGGGAGGAGGAAACAGATTGCAGCTCGTATGTCCATTCCTTGGAAGTGTCGCCAGTGTAAGCTTCTGCATATTGGTTTAATGCCAGAGTTATATTGCTGTAATTGGGATTGGAAACTGTTTTGACTGTTCCGCCAGTCTGATTGCTGATTAAATCAACGGATGTCCGTTCTGCTTCCAGTACGGTGTAATTATTGCCGGTAAACAGGGAGTTTCCCTTTATCATTGCGCCGGGATAGATGGCATTTGTTGTTGTATCCAACAGATTGTATTTATCCAGCCGGGTAAGGTCTGTAATTAAATAATAGGGCTTATCCATGAAAGACAATTTTGCAATTCTACTTTCCGGGTGTCTGTATAAGGAAGCGATGTATTCATTTGCGGTATTGTCTGAGGATACAGCGAGGGACCTCACCTGATTTTCCCGGTTTTGGGTTATCGCTTCTGCAAACCGGTTTTCATAGGTGGCGTATCTGCTTCTTTTTTCCTGGGCTATCTTGCTGATTTCAGATACATAACGGTTGTGTTCTGCGTTGTAAAGGTATCTGGCACAGAAAAATCCCAGACTGCAAAGAAACAGTATGAGGATAAATGTAAATCGCCTTTTCCTTGCTCTTTGTCTTTTCAGTTTTCTGTAATTCTTTTTCACCAGCTTTAATTTCTGCAAAGATTGTTTGTATTCTATTTCCGCTGCACTGTTATCGGTTTCAGGTGCTTTTTCCTGTGACATATTGTTTTTTTATCTCCTTTTCGGTATCGTTCTGTTTTTTCATTTGCTTTATTTCATACGGAAGGCAAGGGTATCTTTCTGGAAATCTTCCAGATATACGATGATGGAACCATCGTCATTGGTAGGATTGGTAAGAGTATTTGCCCAGTTCATGGCAAAGACAACGATGCCGTCATATCCTACAGGAACATGAATATCGTATTGTACGGAATAATAGTAAGTATCTCCCTGCCACTCGGTTCTGAGAACTTTAAAAATTTTTTCAAGCGTGTATTCTGCGCCGTTATAGGTTATAACATTTACATCCTCGATTTCATTACCTGTGTAGTAATCAAAAACACCGGTCAACTGAGAAACACCCCAGTCGTACAGGTCATCAAAAACGGTGGAGATGGTAATGGTTTTCCATTCGTAGCCTTCCTTTTCAGGATGTGTTTCATCGGATGTAAAGGTGTTGTAATCTGTGAAAACTGCCTTTCCGGGGATTTCTTTGGAAACGGGATAATCCATGGAAATATAATCATATTCCACATTTTCTTCAACATCGCAGACAATACCATATTCTTCAAAGGCTGCCTGCAGGGGCTCGCCTATGGTTTTTCCGCAGACAGTACATACAGGAGCAGATTGATAAGTGGCTTCTGTGAGTATGTGCTCCAGAGGGGCACCTTCGGTAGTGCCGCATACGCTGCAGGTCTTAGGGGAGTCACAGGTTGCCTCTATCCATGTATGTTCTGATGCCTCCCCTTCTGTAGCGCCGCATACACTGCAGGTTCTGGGGGAAGTGCAGGTTGCCTCTATCCACGTATGCCCTGATGCTTCTCCTTCTGTGATGCCACATTCGGTACAGGTTTTCGGGGATGTACAGGTGGCTTCTTCCCAGACATGTGCCTTACCACAGCCCGTCAGCAAAGTGCCCATCAATAGAACATAACCGGTAAATAAAAATTGTTTCTTCATTTTTTAATCTCCTTTTTCTTTTTGTGTTCCGGAATAAACACTATTAGTTTTCAATATTATAAACCTAAAGTATTCGACTTGTCCATACACTAAAAGTGAATGGAGGTGTACACAAAAAATGAACACGGCGGAACGATTAAAAAAATTGAGGGAGAAGTACAATTTTTCACAGCATGGGCTGGCAAGTCAGTTGAATGTGGCACCGTCCCTGATAAGTGCTTATGAACGTGGGGAGCGCATGCCAAGTCCTGCCAAGCTGATTCAGCTTGCGGATATTTATCATACAACCACGGATTATTTATTGTGCCGCAGTAACATGCACGACGATAACCTGTATTTGTCATTGGAGGGATTAAGTCCGGTTCAGATTAAGCTGCTGAGGGAATTTATAGATACGATAAGATAAATAAAAAACCTGTTCCCAGATAAACTGGAAACAGGTTTTTAGTCGGCGCGACAAGATTTGAACTTGCGACCTCTGCGTCCCGAACGCAGCGCTCTACCAAGCTGAGCCACGCGCCGATTGGTAACAGTAAAATAATAAATAAAAAGAGGTTGATTGTCAAGTGAAAAACGAATAAGATAGAAGAAAAATTAAAAAAATTTGTGAAATTAATGAAAAAGGGACAGATACAGGGGCAGATATACAGGAGGAGAAAGGATGTATCATACAATTGTTACTCTGAAAAAGGGAGAAGGCAGAACATTAAAAGCGGGTGGAATGTGGGTTTATGATAATGAAATTGCTTCCATTACCGGAAACTTTGAGAATGGAGATATTGTAGTAGTGCATGATTTTGATGGCTATTGCATGGGATATGGATTTATCAATACCAACTCTAAAATTACCGTGAGGATGCTTTCCAGAAAGAAAGATGCGGTAATCGATGCAGCTTTTTTTGAACAGCGGGTACGGGATGCATGGGAATACCGGAAGGAAACCATAGATACTTCCAGCTGCCGGATTATTTTCGGAGAGGCGGATTTTCTGCCGGGCATTGTTGTGGACAAGTTTTCGGACGTGCTTGTGGTAGAATCTCTTGCGTTGGGAATTGATAAGTGGAAGGTTGTCATTGTGGATGCCATCAAGAAGGTGTTACAGGAGGACGGCATTTCCATCCGGGGCGTCTATGAGAGAAGCGATGCAAAGGTACGGCTTCAGGAGGGGATGGAGAGATGCAAGGGATTTATCGGCGAACCCTTTGACACAAAGGTAGAGATTGTGGAAAATGGCGTCAGATACATGGTGGATGTGGAGGATGGACAGAAAACGGGATTTTTCCTCGACCAGAAAAACAACCGGGCAGCCATTCATCGTTTCTGCAAGGGAAAAAAGGTTCTGGACTGCTTTACCCATACGGGTTCCTTTGCCTTAAATGCAGGGATTGCAGGGGCGGAAAGCGTTCTGGGCGTAGATGCCTCCCAGCTTGCAGTAGACCAGGCAACGGAAAATGCGAAGTTAAACGGGCTGGAGGAAAGAGTGCATTTCCAGTGCGCAGATGTATTTGAACTGCTTCCGGAGCTGGAGGCAAAGGGAGAAAGCTATGATGTGGTAATCCTTGACCCGCCTGCCTTTACGAAGTCCAGAAATTCTGTGAAAAATGCCGTAAAGGGATATCGGGAAATCAATGTGCGGGGATTGAAGCTGGTGCGGGATGGCGGTTTCCTTGTGACCTGTTCCTGCTCCCATTTTATGGAACCGGATTTGTTTGCAAAAACCATCCGGGAGGCGGCAACGGGCGCTCACAGGAGGCTGCGCCAGGTGGAATTTCGGACACAGGCATGCGACCACCCGATTTTATGGGCGGCAGACCAGAGTTATTATTTGAAGTTTTTTATTTTTCAGGTGGTGGATGAAAAGTAATGACTGGAAAGTGGCGGAAATGCTTGATTTATAAGGGCTGGAAGGCATTTGATGTTTACAGAGAAAACCTCGTAAAGTATCGCAAAATATCACAAAACCGTGATTCAAAGTGGTAAGAAAAGTGGTAAGTCTGAGTGGTAAGCACCTGAAATGTGACGAGTGGTAAGCTTATGGGGAAAACGGTATGTTCTATCC